>CXWL01004823.1_pt1 | contig 45840 bp, 39 predicted proteins | sample 590931 | NCBI WGS metagenome assembly CXWL01 (sample SAMEA3498368, study PRJEB10139) | groundwater metagenome | biome: water well; material: biofilm material | place: Germany | collected 2015-04-27 | reverse complement strand
CATACGATCCAGCGCAAAATAGGCTGGATCGTATTGGCTATACGGTCACTTGTGTTGCAAAAGATGAAGATCTCCTCCAGCAACAGTCTTGTGAACAGGTGATGAGGAGTTTTCGCTTTACCCCCTAGTTCCTCCATGAGATCGCTTTTTTCACGGGACTTTTTGTGGTAGCCTTCGTCTCGCATTTCCTCGGTGCCGTGGCGAAGTGGCTTAACGCTCCGGTTTGCAAAACCGGCATTTCATGGGTTCGAATCCCATCGGCACCTCCAAAATTGAATATTTGACAAATTGCGCCGCGGTGGTGGAATGGTATACACAAGGGACTTAAAATCCCTCGGAGGTAACTCCTTGTGGGTTCGAGTCCCACCCGCGGCACCACTATTTTGCTTTACTATACAGAATATTAAACCCCTTTTCGAAGGCTCGTATAGACGCCACGATGATATCCGGGGAGCTTGTTCGCGACACCACCTTATTCCCATCCTTGTCGATCAGGGTCATTTTGACCTCCACGGTGGCGTCGACACCTTTGGAATCAATCTCTACTTCGTAGTCGATCAGGCGGACTTGGAGGTGGTCCTTTTTCTTCAAGGCCTCTCGGATGGCACTGATGGCCGCGTCAACAGGACCAACTCCTTGATGGGTGAAGCTCACCTTGTTGCCAAAAGCTTTGGCCATAATCTTTGCCTCGGCTTTGCCGTGTAGACTGGTTGTGATGGTGAAATCGAGCACCTCCAAGACCTTCTTTTGCAGTGAAAACTCATCCAACACTTCTTCGATGATGTATTGCAAATCGGACTTCTTGATCTCCTTACCCTTTTCGATGAAGTTTTGAGCACGTTCTACAATACTCGCCACGATGTTATCCTTAACGCTGACTCCGAATTCCTTTTCCAAGACCTTTTTTACCTCCGCCAACTTGGGTTTCTTCGTAAACAGCAACTTCGTCTTATCTTCACTGCCACTCTCACGGATGGCGTAAAGCTTCTGTTCGACGAATCGTTCCACTTCTGAGAATTCCGGTTCAAGGGTAGCAGGTTCCGGCAAGATCTTCAGGGGTGATTTCGGATCTTTTAGGCCATTGCCACAGGCGCTGACCACGATGACATCATCGGGTTTGAAGAATCCTTCCAGAGCCAGCTTCTTAGCCACGGCATAGGACAGAGCTCCAGAGGGTTCGGAAAAGATCCCTTCCTCACGGGCGAGTTCTTGCTGAGCTTGGAGCAAGTAATCATCGGTGACCTCATCACAGAGTCCTCCTGATTCATAGACGTCCTCCAGTATTTTTCTGGCGTCGGAGGGTTTGCCAACGGCCATAGCTGAGGCGACCGTATTCGGTTTATCTACGGCGATGAAATCCTTCTTCTTTTTTTGGAAGGCTTGCACCAGGGGATTGCAGCCGGTGGTTTGAGCGACGATGATCTTGGGGAGCTTATCAATGAGGCCCAATTGATAGAATTCTTTGATGCCTTTGTAGATGGCATGGAGATTGGTGCCATTTCCTACGGAACAGACGATATAGTCCGGGCTCTTCCAGAACAGCTGTTCGACGATCTCATAGCCCTGAGACTTTTGTCCCTCAGTCCGGAAGGTATAGTCGCCGGCCAAATAATAACCAAATTTCTTGGCCATTTCGGAGGCGAGTTGGGCACAGCGGGAATAGTCACTGCGGATCTGGATCACGCGGGCGCCGAAGGTCAGCGTTTGCGCCAGCTTCCCGATGGGAGTGCCTTCTGGGACGAGGACGTAGCAGGGGATTTTGGCGGCGGAAGCGTAGGCCGCTACCGATGCGGCCATGTTCCCCGTTGATGCCAGGCAAATCGCCTTTGCTCCCAGTTCTTTGGCCTTGGTCACTTCAACCATGGTTCCGCGATCCTTGAAAACGCCAGTCGGATTAACGCCTTCATTCTTTATGTACAAATTGTTTAATTGGTACTTTTTTCCAAGATTCTTAGCATGGATGAGTGGTGTACCCCCTTCCTCCAAAGACACAATCGTTTTGAAATTATCGATCGGATAGAAGGCGACGTATTTCATCGCCGAAATCGGAGCGGTTTTCAGCGAGTGAAAGTTCAGGCGACGCTCAATTTCTTCGTAATCATAATAGGTTTCGAGTGGGCCACCACATTTCACGCACTCTGTTACTGATTCGGTTTCAGCGTGCTTACGATGGCAGTGGTAACAGGAGAGATGGTAGGTTTTCATAGGGTAGAGGGTAGGAGATTGCCGCGCCCTTCACGATTACGTTTGGGCTCGCAATGACAAATAAAAATAGACCTCTACGAGGCCTATGACAAATGATCACGAGTGCCTCGTTTCAGGGGTTAATAAATGATAATAATGTTCCGTAGCAATTTCATAGTTGGCATTACCAATTCATTTTATGGGGGCTTTTCTCTGATGTCAAAAGTTTGTAAATTCTTAACATGCCAATTTCAGTCTCAGCCCCTGCTTCAATTCATCGAATCGATCTTTTTTGGAGGCAGATATGCTGAGGTGTCCACGCTGCTCGAGTGAGCAGAACGTTTGTGTATCGCACTTGTTGAAAGCTCTTATGATGGGTGTTTCGTTTTCAACGAGATCAGCCAGGATATCTTCGACGACTCTTATTTTCATATCCTGATAGGGATCGGCGCTATCTATTATATGGAGTATGAGATCTGCTTCCTGTACTTCATCCAAGGTTGCTTTGAAGCTCTCGATGAGGTGTGGCGGAAGGTTTTGAATGAATCCAATCGTGTCAGCAATGAGGACTTTTTGCCCCTTGTAAGAGACTACAGGGTCGGGGAGCCAAAGCGCGCCCAGCTTGGTGTCCAGCGTGGCGAATAGCTCGTCAGCGATGTAGGCCTCTTTTTTGGTGAGAGCCTTGAGCAGCGTTGATTTGCCAGCGTTCGTGTAGCCTACCAGAGCGACGGTCTTCAGGCCCTCTTTCTGCCGCCGTTGGCGTTGGTTGATGTGAGTTTTCTTCACCTGCTCGAGTTTCAGCTCTATTTCTTTGATCTGGTTTCGGATATGTCTCTTCTCCTGCTCGATACCTTTTTCCCCGGCTCCACGATTGCCGCCGATACCTCCACGCTCTTTATCGANNCTTTATCGAAGAGCTTGGTCTGATATTGATAAATCTTCGGGATCTGATGTTTGAGCTGGGCGAGTTTAATTTGCAGCTGCGCCTTCTGACTCTTGGCGTGTTTCTCAAAAATTTTGAGGATGATGTCGGTTCGGTCCCAGATGGGAATGTCTTTTTGCCCGGTGATATCATTCGGATCGTAGCTGAAGAGTTTCCGCAGATGCTGTGACTGCGCCGGCTTCAAAAAGCCGTTGATGATCACCATGTCGACCTTATACTCCTTCGCCTTGGCGGCAGCTTCTTCGGCTTTTCCTTGTCCGAGAAATGTCTTCGAAGATGGACGTCCTCTCTTCTGCAGGACTTCCAAGATGACGATACCACCATAGGTTTCCACCAGGCGACAGAGTTCATCCACTTCCTGCCGTGCGTCTTGCCAGGATTTTTCAGGCGGAATGACGTCAATAATGATTGTTTTTTTCAGCTTGAAGATTATCGGGAGATTATTATAATCCATCAGGTTGTTTTAGTAGAATTAAAATTTATGATCACCGTTCAAAACCTTCGCAAACTCTATGGTGAATTCACAGCAGTTGATGATATCTCCTTCGAGATCAAGAAGGGGGAAATTGTCGGACTTTTGGGTCCTAATGGAGCAGGGAAGACCACCACTATGAGGATGATGACCTGCTTCCTCCCTGCGACATCAGGGGAAATTAATCTCAATGGTCACGATGCTTTTGAAAACCCGCTTCTGGTGAAGAAATCCATCGGCTACCTTCCCGAGAACGCGCCACTGTATCAAGACATGAAGGTCGAGGAGTACCTCGAGTACGTCGCTGAAATGAGATCAATTCCGAGGACACAGCGCCGGAAGAGGATACGAGAGGTTGCTGATCAGACCGGCCTCACTCCTCGTCTTCGTCAAGAAATTAGCCACCTGAGTAAAGGCTACAAGCAGCGCGTCGGTATTGCTCAAGCCTTGATCCATGACCCAGAGGTTCTTATTCTCGACGAGCCAACGTCTGGACTTGATCCGAATCAAATCATTGAAATCAGGTCACTGATCAAAGGGATCGGAAAGCACAAGACGGTTATCCTCAGTACCCATATTCTTTCTGAAGCAGAGGCGACATGCGACCGAGTCTTGATCATCAACAAGGGCAAAATCGTGGCCTCCGGCACATCGCAGGAGCTTCGCTCTCAACATCATGACAAGGCCTTGGTTCGCGTGAAGATCGAGGGGGAGGGAAGAGGTCTCCTTAAACATCTCGAAGAAATCAAAGGCGTTCTCAGGGTCATGAAGCTCGATACGCTCGTGGAAAAAGGCTACAGTGTTTTTGAAATTGAAACCTCTTCCGATCAAGACCTTCGCAAGGAAATCACACAGGCTGTCGTCAATGGCGGCTTTGCATTGGTTGAAGTCCAGCGTGAAGGGAAGACCTTAGAGGACGTTTTAGCTGAACTTACTGCATAGGTTTTCCTTAGAATTGTCATTGCGAGGAACGAAGCAATCTCACACTCCAGACACAGATTGCTTCACTATGTTCGCAATGACAAGCCAGAACTCACAATTTACACTTAGCATTCATATGAATCACATCTGGACTATTGCATCGAAGGAGCTCCGTTCATATTTCAATTCTCCCTTGGCGTACATTTTCATCAATGTTTTCCTGGTGGTGAACGGCTGGTTGTTTTTTCAAAATTATTTTTTGAATGGACAGGCTGACATGAGAGCATTTTTCAGTCTGATACCCTGGTTGTTTCTTTTCCTCATTCCGGCTATCACCATGAGAGTATGGGCGGAAGAGAAGAAGCTCGGAACGATTGAGCTTTTGATGACTTTGCCTATCAAGGATGTCGATATTGTGCTCGGTAAATTCTTAGCGTGCTTTTTGTTTCTGGCTATTTCTCTCCTGCTCTCCTTCATGGTACCGGTTGTCGTCCTTTGGAGTGGGCCAGCTGATCTCGGGGTGATCTTCTCATCCTACATCGGCACGCTCTTTCTAGGTGGAGCCTACATTGCCCTTGGGATTTGGCTCTCAGCTTTCACGGACAACCAGATCATTGCTTTCATCCTCTCCATCGTTGCATCCTTTTTGTTTTTCATTGTTAGCCAACCATTTGTTTTGCAAGCGGTTCCGAATTTCCTTGCGAGCTTTTTCCAATTCGTTGGACTTGGCTCACACTTCGAGAGTATCACTCGTGGAGTGATTGATTCCCGGGATATTCTCTATTACCTCTCTTTCATAGGATTCTTCCTCTTCCTGAATACTCGGCAGATCTCAGGTCGTCGTTTTCAATAGTCATTTACTCTTCTCACTTTTAACGATGGATTTTTCTGATAAGAGCTCCTACTCCTGGAATAGCAAGGCTTTGACCTTCATCGTTCTCGGGATCATCATCCTTGTCAACATCTTATCTGTTCGTTTTTTTGCGCGTTTTGACTGGACGAAAGGTCAGCAGTATTCCATTTCAGATTCGACGATCGAGCTTTTGCAAAATATTGACGACCTTGTCACGGTCAAGGCTTACTTCACCGCAGACCTGCCTCCACAGTTCCTTCCGGTCGAGCAATACGTACGTGATATTCTCTCCGAATACGAAGCCTACAGTGAGGGAAATTTTAGCTACGAATTCGTTGACCCCGCAGAGGATACCGATGCTGCACAAGAGGCTCAGCGTATTGGAGTCCAACAGGTAAGAATGCAAATCCAGCAGAATGATAGTTTTCAGGTGCAGAATGGTTATCTCGGACTTGGTATTTTCTTCAAAGGAAAGTCGCAGTCAATCCCTGTCATTCAAGAAAAGGATGCGGCGAATCTCGAATATGATCTTACCTCGCTGATCATCAAGCTCACCCAGCCAAAGCTCCAGGTCGTGGCTTTTTTGCAAGGACACGNNATTGCAAGGACACGGTGAGAAGAACATCAATCAGTCTTTGCCAGGGGCAGGTGTTGCGCCCGAGAACTCTTACTCAACCCTTTCTCAGGTTTTGCGAAAAAACTATGAGGTGAAGACCGTTGATTTTTCGAAGAACCAGACCCTCTTGGATGTGGATGTGTTGATCGTAGCAGGACCGAAGCGCGACCTCCTGCCTCGTGATATTTTTGAAATCGACCAGTACCTTCTTGGAGGAGGTAAGGCTATTTTCCTCGTCGATGCGGTGGAGCAGGTCGAGGGTGGTATCACGATCAACAATCTCGAGACGAATGTGCAGAAACTCCTCGAGCCTTTTGGGATCGTCGTGGAATCAAACCTTTTGCTCGATAGTTCATCTGAGCTGGCGAATTTCAATGAAGGGAACGGACGGTTCTTTTTTCTCCAATACCCACCATTTATCCGTCTCGTATCTCAAAATTTCTCGAAGAATCCCATCATCGCGAAGATCCCTTCTTTTGTCGTTCGTTTCGTCAGTGCAATTACGATTACTGAGCAGAGCGGCTTGACCTATGATCGCCTGGTCAATTCGACTGCCGGATCCTGGGTGCTTCAGTCACCGTACAATGTCAATCCGACAAGCATCACTCCGCCTGCTCAAGACCAGCTAGCATCCCGAACGTTTGCGGTCTCAGTGTCTGGACTCCTTCCACGAATCAGCCAAGAAAATGCAGTCCCGCCACTTCAACAGTGGGAAAAGTCTCTTCCAACACCTGAGAAACCTGATGGAGATTATGTCGCCACACCCGTCAAAAAAGACGACAATCGACAGCGCGATGAGATCATTTCCGAGGCAAAGGCAGAAGCAAAAATCATCGTCTTCTCTGATTCGGATTTCGTCGGTGACCAGATGATCCAGCAGGACCAGACACCGTTGATTGTTTTTCAAAACGCCGTTGATTCATTTACATTTGGAGAGAAACTCATCAGTATTCGCTCCAAGTCTCTCGGACAAGTCCCTATCAAGGATTTTGACCCCGGTACGAAATCTCTCATGAAATTTCTTGGTATTCTCCTGGTGCCGATCCTCTTATCATTCTATGGCATTGTCCGCTTGTGGGTGCGCAGGAAGGAAGAGCGACTCTTAAAACTCTAACCGTCATTCCATGATTCGTTTCAAATCTACCGTTATCTTATTGACAGTATTTTTGGCACTTCTGGCCGTAGTTGTTTTTTATGCGAACGATGGAGCTGACAAGAAGCGATCTGCTCGAGACCAAGGAAGGCCTCTTCTCAGCACTCTTTCCTTCCAGGACGTCACGGAGATTACTCTCACCAAATCTTCCAAAGAGCCCGTGATTTTGCAGAGGGATGATGTTGACCCTTTGAGCTGGAGGATCACGGAAGAATTGGTAGAGCCAAAGGAAATGGATGCTTTCCTAAATGCGCTTACTCAGCTTCCGATGGGCAAGAGAGTTTCCAAGAATTCTGACAGCTGGGAAGGGTACGGATTACTCGCCGAAGCATTTGACACGGTTGTACTCGCCAACGGCACTGGTGAAATCGCCAAACTTCACTTAGGCTACCCCGGACCAGCTTCTCTGAGCTTTTATATCAGAAAAGATGATCTTCCAGAGGTCTATCTCGTCCAAAGTGATCTCAAAAAATATCTCGAATACGATCTCGAGTCATGGCGAATGAAACCGCCAGTAGAGGCCGAGCCAAAAGAAAATGCTGATATTCCTGCTGAAGGTAGCGGAGAAATATTGGATAAACTGCCAGCACCGGAAGCGCAGATCTGATCCTGTGCTATCATCATGGTGCTCTAAGTCTGTTTTGTGATGAATTTTTCTCCACTTAAGGTCGTCTTCGGAATATTTTTTGTCATAACCTTTGTCTTCTCTGGTTACCTCGGATACCTTTCTGCCCTGGTTGATCTCGACGAAGAGCGTTTTTTCCGTGAAGTGATGGAGTCGAGCGACAAGGTACGACTCGAGAAACAACTCGCACGCGCGAAAAGTATCCTCGATGCACGGTCAAGAGCCTACCTCCGTCGCAGTCAGGAATTTGTCAGGCTGCAGCAAGGCGCACCTGAGTTGAGTGCTGCAGATCGAGCTTTTCAAGCGAGCCTAGAGGAGGAGAAGAATGACCTTGTCTTTTTTGAAGACGAAGTTGCTGTCATTGAGCAAACCTTGGCGAGAGAAGATGCCGACCGTGAGCTTGCTCGCTTCATGGCCAGTGATCGACAGCGACGTCGTGTTTCCTCCAGTCTCGAGCAGCTCCTTCAGTTGCTCGACAAGCGTAAAGAACTCTCTGTCAAACGAAAGGCTGCTTTGACAGGGTATCAGTATTGGGAAAAGAATGAAAAGCAGGCTCCGAGCAGTATCGCCATCACGGTCAGCAATAAGGACCAGATCCAACGAAAGCTCAACCCTCTTCACACCACCCAGATCACGACTGCCCTCTCGATCATGCCCTCAGGATTTGATAAGCGAATGCGGAATATGTATATCGTTTACGGAGATCCGAAAATGCGTCGTGGAATGACGGGGGTAGGGGTTGTTTTCATGAAGGGTGAAGAGCTCGATTTTTTCCGGGTCATGATTCATGAATTCGGACATCTCTGGGATCTTCACCGTGAGGTGAATGATGGTGAAAAGAGTCAGTTCTATGATGGTGAATATCGCTTATTCCAGACTGATCCCAGTGTGACCTATTATAGCTACGGCTGGAGTAGCAATACGCAGCGAACCAGTGGTGCTGATGGCTATGCCTCCACCTATGGCATGAGTGATCCTTTCGAGGATTTTGCTGAAGCATTTGCTCTCTATATCATGCAGAATAACACCTTCGTGTCATGGAAGAATTCCAACGACGTGATGGCCAGGAAATACCAGTTTTTCAATGAACTGTATGGCGGTCGTGTGTTCAACTCCAGTGATCCGTATTCCACCCGCCCTTATGATGTCACGATGATGGTCGTTGACTATGAGAGTTTGCTGAAGACCGGAGGCTGAGGTAATAGTGAAAAATGAAATATACTGTCCCTATTACAACGAGTTAATGTATGAAAGATTTCAAGGTTACCCGCCTCAACCTTATCGGTAAAAGCTTCGCAGTCACCGTGCCGGCCTCCAAATCCATGGCTAACCGGGCTTTGATTCTCGCGAGTTTGCGAAAGGGAAAAACGACATTGAAAGGGGATTTCGCTGCAGAAGATATTCAGATCATGGTCAACGCCTTGAGGAAGATCGGAATTACCATTGTCGAAAGCTCACTGGGTCTTCGAATTACCAATGACCTCAGCTGGCGTCGGAATCCCCAGCCCCTCAAGCTCGACATTGGCAATTCAGGCACTTCGATTCGTTTCCTGACCAGTCTGGTTTGTCTACGCAACGGCTCTACCATCCTCACCGGAAAACCGAGAATGATGCAGCGGCCAATCGGGGACTTGGTCGATGCTCTCCGGCAAATGGGGGCTGAGATCCAGTACCTTGGAGAAGATGGTTTTCCACCTTTGAAGGTAATCGGTCATGGTGGCTTGAGAGGCGGAAGGGTCTTGGTCAAGGCCGACACGAGTAGTCAATTCCTGACATCACTGCTTTTGGTGGGCTCTCAGTGTGAGCAGAAGCTCGTCTTAAAAGTTCCCGGGAAGGCCATTTCTCAACCCTATATCGCCATGACGAAGTCCATGATCAAGCATTTTGACACGCAAAGAAATTTCCAGATCGAAGGAGATGCCTCAGCGGCAGTCTACTGGTGGGCTTTGGCTTTCCTCCAAGGTGCCAAGGTCACGGTAACGAATCTTCCGAAACGCTCCCTCCAGGGCGATGCCAAGTTTTTGAGGGTACTATCGAGCTTGAAGGGAACTCGGGAACGAACCATCGATATGAATGATATGCCCGATGCCTCCATGATGCTGATGGCGATGGCTCCACTCTTAGCCTTCCCAATTCGTATCACGAATATTGCCAGTCTTCGCGTGAAGGAGACGGATCGGATTGCGGCGATGGCCACGGAATTGACCAAGCTTGGCGTGAAGCTCAAGACTGGCAAGGATTGGATCAAGATTTGGCCAGCAATAAGGGAATCATCGACCATCACCAAGATCCATACCTATGACGACCATCGGGTCGCCATGAGTATGGCTATCTTGGGAACTGTACTGGGAAACCTAGAAATCTTGGATCCTGATTGTGTCAACAAGACTTATCCTGAGTTTTGGAAGGAGCTATTGCACCGTTGCTAACTTCTCTTTTAACTCGGACAGTCTGCTCGTTGGCTCAATGCCGGCATTCTGGATCACGGTGTAGATGATATTCACGGCTTCATTTCGTGTCATCTTGTGGCTCAGGGTGATACCGGGATCGATATCCTTTGGCGTGCTGAAGCCACCATACTTATTCACCAGAGCATCATATTTGGCGAACCATGGGGCGTCAGCTGGGAGTGACTGTTCGACTTCATTCAGATCTGCCTTGATCTTCGCATTCGTGTTTGCAGCAGAATTGATCAGGATCTTGAAGGCCTCGCTCAGCTCAATGGTGTTCCAAGGAATGAACAATCCTGAGGTGTAGCCACTGACCGTTCCTTCGGTCTTCGCCACGGTAATGAATTTTGCGAACCAAGCCAGCGGTTCGACATCGGGGAAGGAGAAGAGATTGCTCTCTTTGATCAATCGAGCAACCTTCTCGATCTCCGACTCCTGATGAGTGATCGAGATCATCAGCTTCGTGAACTCAGCTCGATTCATGGCTCCTGACCCGAAGAACTTTGAATCCTTGGATTCGTTCTGGTAGTTGCTGCTACTGCTCGGTTTATCGATGATTCCGAGGCTACAGAGCGCCAAGACGGAACGAGATTTGGTATCGGTGAATGCACAGTTCTGAGTAGTATCTTTGAGAGGATCGATTTCTGGTGTGATCGTTTTGGCAGTTGCTCTCAGTGCTACCGTGATCGGAAGGGTCTTGGTCGTGGTCCCTTGTCTGCCTGTGGCGCTGAAGACGAATTTGAAGGTTCCACGGGTCTTCTTGTCTGGTGTCCAATTCAATTGAGCTGTCGTGGTCTTACCAGAAGCCTCAGCCTTGAATTTTGCAAGCTTTGTCTTCTCAGTACTAGGATTCTCCTTCAGGTCAACCGTTACCGAATTGCTCAGGGGTGACGAGTCAGTAGCGACCACAGTGACTTGTATTGGCTTACCAGCCGCTACAGAGAGTTCGGTCACCGGCTCACCTTCGATCAAGAATTTCAGGGTTGGTGCCAAGAACACACCACCTCCACCTCCTCCCCCTCCTCCACCTCCTCCGCCACCACCGACTGGCGGCACGACCACAGGATCATTGTCGCTATTGGTGACGGCCACATCAGCCAGATCGATATTGTTATAATTCAGATCAGTACTAGCACTTGGAGCAATGACCACGGTGTAAGCCTTATTGCCATCGATGACCGTATCGTCGACGCCAGTGACCGTCACCGTTTGCGCTGTGCGTCCATTGGCTGGTGTGAAGGTCAGCAAGGCTGGTGCTACGACACCTTCAGCGGCATTACTGCTGCTGAGAGCAATGGTCACATTCGCTGTCGGATCCGTATTCAATCGGACGGTGAATTGCGCTGTCCCGGCAGCTTCTGTCGTCGTCAAGCCCGCTGCTGCTACCACGGTAATACCAGCGGTATCATCATCCACATTCACCACATCGATGTCGTCAGCGTCAAAGGCGTTGTAGTTCAGGTCCGTACTCGTGACCGTCGTGGTGATCAGGAAGTCGATGTCCTCGTCGGCCGTGAAATCATCAACACCTGTCGCCGTGATCGTCTGTGGAGTCATCCAGTTGGCTGGAGTGAAGGTCAGGCTCGCGGGGCTGACGGTGGCTTCTGTCGTGTCCGTGCTCATGAGTGCTATCACGACGTTGGCAGTTGGCTGAGTATCGAGAACGATCGTAGCGGTATCGGTGAGATTTGGCTCTTCCGTCACGAGCGTTGTTGGCTCAATCGTTATTCCTGGGGTCGGGCCATTTCCGCCATCATTGTCCAAGTTCGTCACGGATGCGTTCGTGGCGTTCAAGGCATTGTACGCGAGATCGGTACTGACAGCAGGATCGGTAATGATCATGTAAGCGATATCGCCATCTGCCTGGGTGTCATCTACGCCGGTTATCGTAATAATTTGTGGAATTTGAACGGGGTTGTTCGTGAAGGTCACACTGTTGGTACTGATAGTACCTTCCAGCAGATTGTTGCTTCGAAGAGCAATGCTCACATCTGCGGTAGGGATCGTGTTCAGGACAATGGCAAAGGTGTCTCTTCCACCCGATTCAGTCGTCACAAGTCCCGTACTCGGGATAATGCTGATGGCTGGTGTCTCGTTGTCGAGATTCACGACCGTCACATCGATGGGGTTGATATTGACGAAATTTCCATCCGTAGTGGTCGTGTCGGCAGCCGTGATGATCGAGTAGTTCACATTCCCATCAGCAGTCACATCGTCGATTCCGGTAATCGTCACGGTTTGTGCTGTTGTAGCATTAGCTGGTGTGAAGGTGATCGTAGCAGGAGAGACCGTGCCTTCGAGGGCATTAGTGCTGCTGAGTCCGATCACAACGGGAGCTGTAGGAGGCAGGCTGAGAGCGATGGTGAAGGTCGCTTGAAGTCCTAATTCACTGGTAATGAGGTTGCGAGAAGGCGTGATCAAAAATCCCGCATCATCATCGAGAGCTGTCACCGATACATCTGGTGGATTTATACTACTATATACCACATCAGTACTGACCGCTGCTGCGGTGACGATCGTATAGGGCACACTTCCAGTCACGAGGGTGTCACTGACTCCCGTGATGCTCACGGTCTGTGGTGTCGCGAAGTTCGCTGGCGTGAAGGTCAGGCTGTTAGGGCTGACTGTACCTTTGCTTGTGTTGCTACTGCTGAGAGCTATGGTCACGTCAGCAGTCGGGAGCGAGTTCAAGACCACCGTGAAAGTAGCTGGTCCTCCTGTCTCCGTTGTCGTCAAGCCAGTAAGTGGTGATATGGTGATACCTCCTCCTCCACCCCCGCCACCGCCTTGCTCATCGTCCGTATTGATCACGGCCACATCTGCAGGATCGAAACCATTATAGGTCGCATCATTCGGAGCTACAATCGCTGCGGTCACGATACTGTAAGCAATGTTGCCGTCAATGATGGCGTCATTCACCCCGGTAATCGTCACGGTCTGTGGAATGAGTGCTGTGGGCATCTGACCTCCCGTGAAGGTGAGGCTTGCAGGACTTATGGTACCCTCCGTGAGGTCGTTGCTTGTCAAATTAATGACGACGTCTTGATTCGGTAGGCTGGTGAGGACGACGGTGAAGGTCGCTGTGACACCAGCTTCAGTCGTTACGAGGCCCGTAGTAGGAGTTACGATGACGTTGGTCACGTCATTATCAATGTTACTGAGCTGCACGTCAGCTGGGTTCAGAGCGCTGTAGTTCGTATCGGTGGTCGTGACGGTCGTCAGAATGTTATAGATCGGATCAGCATCGTCGCCGAGGTCATCCACTCCGGTGACGGTCACTATCTGAGGAATCAGAGCATTGCCCTGTGGTCCGGCAGTAAAAGTCACACTAGCTGGGCTGACCGTACCCTCCGTGGTGTCGTCACTCGTCAAATTAATCGTCACCGTACTAGTCGGGAAGGTCGTGAGAACGATGGTAAATGTAGCTCGACCGCCGACCTCCGTGGTGATCAGCCCTGTTGTCGGCGTGACCACAATATTGGCCGTATCATTATCCTGGTTTGTCACGGCCACATCAGCAGGGTCGAAGCCGCTGAAGTTCATGTCCGTACTCGTCGCTGTTGAAGTCACGATCGTATAAGCAATCGGCCCGTCGATCGTAGTATCATCCACACCGGTAACGGTGACGATTTGTCCTGTCATGGCCGTATTGTCTGGTTGGAATGTGAGCGTAGTCGGGCTGACAGTCCCTTCATTGGTGTTATTTGAACTCAAATTAATGGTCACGCTGCCGGTCGGAATGCTGGCAAGCGCCACGGTGAAGGTAGCCGCTCCTCCTGCTTCAGAGGTATTCAATCCAGCGAGCGGATTGATGACGAAGCGGGAGGTATTGACGAAGATGTCTTTGTTCGCTCCGAGTGAGCCGACGCTCCCTGGTTGAGGAAGGGTCAGTATCGCAACGTTATTCACGACATCCATGATAGTCCCGCCATTGAGGGTGAGCGCTGCGGTATTGAAATAGTCGAGGTCGGGATTGTTATCACCATTGATGACGGTATAGGTGAAGACAATAGTGCTCGTCCCACTGCCACTCGTGTAGTTGATGGCCCGAGCGGAACCACTCACATTCAGAGCGAGTTGAGGCACTCCACTGATGATCACCGCTTCACTGAAGGTAACGCTTACAGGAATAATCGCTCCAATACCATAACTCCCATCGGCGACTGGAGATGTCACATTGGTGACGACAGGGCCCGTCGTATCGATGACGAAATTTGCATTCGCTCCGAGTGAGCCGGCAGCTCCTGGGGCTGGAAGCGTGAGCGTAGCATTATTCGTCGCCGTGTCTTGGATCGTCCCACCATTGAGGGTGAGAGCTGCCATGGTGCTATAATCCAGATCAAAAGAGTTCTGTCCAGCAGCGACGGTGTAGTTGAACGTAAGCGTGGTCGACCCACTACCTGAAGTGAAATTTGCCACGCCGCCGGAGTTCAGGGCGAGTTGAGGTGCTCCCACGACATTCACGGCTTCATTGAAGTTCACGAGAATGGTGAAGCTGGAGCCGATCCCGTAGTGCCCACTCGTCGTAGTTGAACTGACATTGGTAATGCTAGGTCCGATAGTATCAAAAGTCCGAGCAAATTGAGCCGCAGCACTATTGCCATTATTCGCTGCATCGATAGCTACGTTGGCAGCGACATTCACGGTCACCAGTCCATTGGCAGTCGGCACAACATTGAAGCTGTAGACTGCTCCTGTTCCCGTGAAATTCGCAAGGGTTCCATTGCTGATCACCACATCTCCGCCGACAAATCCGGTGACATCTTTATTGAAGGTCACGGTCACTGGAAGTGGATTGGTATTCGTTGGGTTCAGGACAGCGCTGCTGATCGTCGTCGTCGGCTGAACGCTGTCAAAAATTCTACTCAAAGAAGTCGCGGCAGTATTACCATTCCCGGCGATATCTTGGGCTACTCCGGCGGCGACCCCTACTGTCACCGTCACCGGTGAACCACTTGGCACGATCTCCAGGGTGAAGACGGTCGGACTGACCTGAACGAAATTTCCGCCAACACCATTCCCCACGGCTACATCGGCCAAGGTAAATCCGTTAACAGCATCGCTGAAGGTTATTGTGACGGGGATAGGAGACACATTCGTATTCGCAGTACTCGTGCTGCTGATCAAGACTGATGGGGCAACCGTATCAAATGTCCGGCTAAATTGTGGTGCTTCTCTGTTAGTATTTCCGGCGCTATCTTGGGACAACCCTTCATCAATTTTGACCCTCACAATGCCTTGAGTAGACGGAGTAACCTCGAAGGTGTAACTGGTGGCGCTCAAGGCCACAAAGTTTCCAGCGGTGCCATTGCCCACGGTGATATCACCCACTTCAAACCCAGTAACTCCTTCGCTGAATGTAGCAGCGAAAGGAATGGGCGAAATATTCGTCGGCTCGGTGCTGGTCGAGGTTAAGGTGATGCTTGGACGTACAGAATCAAAGGTTCTGCTGAATTGAGCCGCAGCGGAATTCAGATTCCCCGCCAAGTCTTGAGCCACTCCGGCAGCAATGTCGACCGTTACGGCTCCCTGTCCGGTTGGGGTCGCGTCGAAGGTGTAGGTCGTCCCTGTTCCAGAAAAGTTGGAAATCGTGGCGTTCGCAGCCGTGATATCGCCTATCACAAAACCCGTCACGCTTTCAGCAAAGGTGGCGGTGATAGAGATCGGAGTGGTGCTCGTGGGATTCGTGCTGGTACTGGAAAGAGTCACGGCTGGCAACGTCTTATCGAGAATCACGCTAGAAGTAGCGGTCACGGGTACTCCAGCTGTTCCGCCTTGATCAACGAAGTTAATCGTGTAGCCAATTGCACCGTTGGTATCGGTCGCTTGAGGGCTATAGGTCGCCGTCCAGGTATTTCCCGAAGTATTGGTCACCGTGGTTATACCAGCGACTGGCACCGTGCCGGAGGTGAAGAAAACGGTTGGCGAGGCAATGGCGCGATTAGTCGTGAAGGTCAAGGTGATGAGGTCACCGGGCTTGGCAAGCGTTGCGGTCGGATTGTTGGAGGTGAGGATGATGTTGCTGAGGGTAGGCGCCAGGGCATCGAATTGAACCGAAAGGCTCACATCGAGTCCGTTGATGGGAACAACAATTCTGTCAGGATTCGTTGGATGCGGAGTGCCCCCAGTGAGTGTGGAAGAAAGAATACGGAATCCTTGGCTGGCCAGCGTATCGTTATTATATTTGTACTCGACGTTATAGCTGTAGTTCGGCAAATTCAGGGCAATGACTGGGTTCGTAAAAAGAACCGTCTCAGGGACAGTCAAGGGGTCTATAATAGAATAGCTCAGATTGCTGATGCTGAATGTTGTCGCAACAGCTGCAGTGGTCGGTGAGTGGTTGAATTCGATGGTACCGACATTGGATATGAAGGTGATGTCCAGGGTGTTCACTCCTCCTCCACTTACCGTGATGCCCACTCGATTGAGATTGCTGGCATTCACGACCGCGCTGACTCCAGAGACGGTCGCAATGCGGAAGAAACTGCTGGTGAGGGGCATACCACTATAGAGGTATTCAATTTCAAAATTGCCATCGCCAACGACGGTAGGAGTACTAGTCTCAACGTAGTTTGGTAAAAGGGGAATCGTCGGATCGGCAGAGGTGAAGATATTGTAGGTCAAGTTGCTGATGGCGAATCCTTTGGCTAGCGCTGACGCGTCTCCAGAGGCCGTTTGGCTCACGGTATTGACCGTCTGGGCTTGGGCTCGATCGAGCTGCTGCAGAGGCAGAGTTGCCACAATAAGCATCAGTGATATGGCACTGGCGCTAAGCTTCTTAAAAAGAGAAGAAAGGGTGTGAAACATAGTATTGAAATGAGTGATTAGAAAAGCTCAAAAAATACCCATAGCCGACATTGATGTTTTTTTAATTTTGAGAACTGACCATACAGAAACCTTTACAGCCTGTCAAATGGAAGGCTGGTACCCCCTTTTCCATTCCGACCGTAGTGGAGGAATCCCTCTCTCAAGGTCTTGGTTGAAACACATATATAATAAGTATCTCAACGAAGACCTTGCAGCTCGACTTACCTTTGACCGCTTGCGCAGTCTAGGCAATTCGGAATATGCAAGATCTTCGCCAGCTCAATACCTTACGGGCGATTGAGCTGGAACAGCTGTGGCGTCCCCCCCCCGACGGGGATCACCACGCTGTTGAGAACCACGGTCGTCGTCCCGTTGAGGACTACCGTGACATTGATTGTGACCGTGCTGGCCCCGGGACCAATCGAGGTGGTCCCGAAGTTGACGGGGTTCGTCCCGTTGACTGCCAAGGTCTGGGTGGACCCACCCGAGACCCCTGACGGCGGCACGATGCCGATGATCACCGAAGTGACACCGGCGTTCGCGGCTGCGGTCGTCGGGGTGAGCGTCCCCGACAGCTGGAACCCGCCCGCCAAGGCTCCCGAGGTGATGGGGGCGATGGAGAGACTACCGTCGAAAAACTTGTTGGTGCTGGGGGCCTGGTACGTGAACAGGCCGGTCCCCGTGATGGAGGCCGTCCCATTCCCCACCACGATGGTGGCGCCCCCCGCCGCCCCCGCCGGCGTGAGGCAGGTCAGTGATGTCACCGAAGTGACCGCGATATTACTCGCGGACGCCCCGTTGAACGTCACCGACGTGCTGCCGACGATGAACCCGCTCCCGACGATGGTCACGGTGGTTCCCCCGGTTGTCGCACCGGAGTTGGGGGTGATCGACGTCACCGTCGGGGTGACTGGAACCGACGCGCCGGTGAATTCGAAGCCGTCAGACTTCGAGCCCACCTGATTGTCGGCGTTGGTCACTTCGACGAGCTTCTTACCCACGACATTGGCGACAGTCGTGAACTGGATCTCGTTGTTGTTGATCACGGTAGAGCCCGGTTGAACGATGCCGCCAATGCGGACGATCGATCCGACCTTGAAGTTGTCGCCGGTGAGAGACACCAGCGTAGCTCCAGAGGTCGGTCCGTTGTCCGGGAAAAGGCGATTCACGATCGGAGCCGGGTCGAGTGAGGCGACCAGTTCAAACCCCTTCGGGTCAGACTTCGGCAGAGTGGCCACCACAGACCCTTGCGAGTCGAGGATGACCACGTCCACCTTCTGGGGCTGGAAGCCCACTGGCGGGTTTGGCACGTTGCCCGTCACCTTGAAGGCGACGGTCGAAGAAGTGTTCTCTGGCGCGATGTTTTGCGCCTGGAGTAGCACCTTCTCGTTGCCGTAGACGAAGGCGATGTTGAACCCGCCCTGGTTGGGCAGGTTGACCGGGATCTCGACGGGTGTCGAGGTCCCGGTCACCGCCTTCAGAGGGCTGATCGACCGGATCGTCGGGGTGCTCGCGGCGAGCAACTTCGCCTGCTCATCGCTGAGCTGACGGGCGAACGAGCGCTTAGCATTCTCGTCGTGGTTTGACCCACATCCCGCGGCCGTTAGGCCGAGGGCGAGTATGATGATGTTTCGCATTCCGAACTTCCTCCTACTAATTGGTTGTGATTCCGATTCGCGCGCTTCCCCCGAACACGAGTCCGAGTTGGCAACACGAAACTCCCCGGGTGAGACCCGTGAGAGCCTGCATACCGGGGAGTCCGATCTGCAAGGAGCAGCCGAGATAGGGACTATGCCCTATTTCTCAGCTATTCCTTGCAGAACGGATTTGTTGGAATTTTTCTAAAGATTTTGCATATTCCATCCTCTACAACGCTTGTCATAGAGTTGGAGTCGAGCTGTCAAGGTGCATGTTTTTGGAGCTTTTGAGTGACCAGTAACACCCTTTACACGCAAATATGAGGGCTTATGGCATGTAGCCAAGGCCGCTCAAGGTGAAGTGCAGGTGGAACTTATCTGCTCATAGTACTCAAAAACAAGACGGAACCTTAGCATACGATATGCTGCCTGTCAATACTTTGTAGCTTCTGTCAAATACCTAGATGAGGTTGTAATTCTTCACAATTTTTGTCAAACTGCGACTGATACTTCATACACTCTGTTAATCACAAGACGATGAAAATGAAACCAATCAGTCAACAAATCATGCACTACACCGTTGTTTTTCAGCAGGATGAAGAAGGAATGTATCAGGTATTTGTGCCATCATTACCAGGATGTGTGACCTTTGGATCAACTTTTGATGAAGCTCAGACGAAGGCGAAGGAGGTTATTGAGTTGTGGCTGGAGGAGTTGGCTGCACACAAGGAGTCATTGCCTGCAGAAACGACGAGACCTTGGATTGGAGATATTGCTGTACGAATTCCCACTTTTGTGAGAAGAACTGCTTAAGTTCAACTATGCCACAGTATTTTGCTGACCGCCTTATCAAGGTTCTTATAAAGCGAGGTTTTGTTTTGGCCCGTACGAAAGGTAGTCATAGAATATTCAAGAACAATGCTGGATTGATGGTTGTAGTACCATTTCATGGTAAGAAGCGTAACTTGCCGTTAGGAACTGCTCTTGCAATCATACGACAGAGTGGAATTCCCAAGGATGATTTTTAGCTTAATTATTCGTTTTTTCTCCAAGGTTATTAACTCTTCCTCCCATGCCCAAACGATCTCGTATCCTGCTCAAGCTCTCCGGTGAGACCTTACTCGGTCAGCACGAATCGGGGATTGATTTTTCGGTGCTGGGGAACCTTGCCGAGCAGATCCTGGCACTTCAAGCTGACGGCCATGAGGTGGCGGTGGTCTTGGGTGCTGGTAATATTTGGCGGTTTCGGGATCATAAGGAGTCGCACATTGACCGGGTATCCTCGGACTACATGGGGATGCTCGCGACCATCATGAATAGTGTGGCCTTGATGTCAGCCATTGAACAAAAGGGTGGAACGGTGAGGGTGTGTAGCGCTCTGAATATCCCTGCCATGGCTGAGCCGTACATCAAGCGTAGAGCCATGCGCCATCTGGAGAAGGGGAGGATCGTGATCAGCGCTGGTGGAACCGGGAACCCCTACTTCACCACCGATACGGCCGCAGCCCTACGTGCTTTGGAGCTGGAATGTGATCTCCTGATCAAGGCGACGAATACAGATGGTGTCTACAGTGATGATCCCAAAAAGAACAAAATGGCCAAATTGTACAAAAAGATCAGTTATGATGAAGTCCTTGAGAAAGATTTGAAGGTGATGGACGGCGCCGCCATTGCTCTTTGCCGGGATGCTAAGCTTCCAATCCAGGTTTTCAAGTTCGGCAAAACCAAAGACTTATTGCAAGCAGTAAGAGGGAAAGTTGGTACAAGAGTTGGGTAAGGGATCCCTCCACTTCGGTCGGGATGACAAAAGAGAGGTCGTAATGGAAAAAGGTGGACTCCTCTTGACATAACTATGGCCACTCCAAAATTCCGCTCTTATTTCAATGACATGTTTGAAGCGAACCGAGACCAGTTCATGCGCTTTATGTTGCTGAATAACGTTTATGGGCAGGACAAGGAGGCTCATAAGCAGCAGTTCGATGAGGAAGGCGCCAAAATTAAACTGATTGTACAAGAGTGGGAAGACCGATTGTGCAAAAAAATGGAGGGTGGTGATCATTCCTCCTACTCCTCGAAGTTGGGCGAGAAATTCCAAGAAGAGGTCTTGAAGTACTTTCCTTTCTATCACGAGATTGGGGTGAGGATAGCACGGTTGTAGCTTCTCGCAACGGCACTTTTTTCATGATTTCCCGAGCCTTTGCTAATCTTCACTAGATTATGCTTTCTTCATGGATCTCGGCAAGTGGGCATGGCGGCTGGTACTCGTGATTCTCGTGGTCTTCATGATCATCACTGGTTACCGACTCTCCCTGCTCCTGCTCAAATCACAGACCCTCGGACCAGCTGTCCTAGCTCAGGTGAGTTTGATGAGTGGTACAGCCCTTCATCCTGATGAGCTAACGCTGGATCAAGATTTGCTGACGGTTTCCGCTGCTCGCCCCGACATCACCATGACCTGGGATGATCAGGCCGCTACTGCTCAGCTGGTCATCGACCCCCGTAAGTTGCCAGAGGAGAAGAGAGCTTCGGCGCTCTTCAAGTGGCTGGTGGCAGTTCCCAAGAGAGTTGATCAGGAAATGAAATTTTGTCTTTCAGCTCCAGATGTGTTGAGAGCAGAATGCTATCAATTCTCGCGAACGCCAACGGTGACAACGTCTTCGACTCTTTCAGATGAGGACCTCCGACCCGCCGCCCCCGAAGAGCCGAGTGTCACCTACCCTCGAACCCTCGTATCGGCACAGGGCTTAGGAAACGGTCTGGTTTCGCTCTTCGTCACCCTTGAGCCCGTACCTGAGGCTGCTCAAGGCCGTGCAAATCCGCGAAAACTTTCTCTGAGGGTACAGGGTACTCGGAGTCCAGATAGCCAGCGCCTCAATGGTTACCCCTTTTTACAGCAATTTTTGGCAGAGGGTTCAGAGGTGAACATTGAAGTCATTGATACCAGCTCGGGTGAGGATTTCGTCTATGAGACCAGCTCGATCCCTGACTTGCGAGATGGGTCGATCCCGCTGAAAGGCTCTGCTCCCGTAGCGCCTCCTGCTCCTAGCTCTCCCGACATGCCGTCCTTGAATTTTCACTGGCTAGGAACCGACAAGACGGCTGTTGATTCAGAGAGTCGTACTGCCATCGATCACTCGGAGATGGGACGTGATTTTTCTACCAAAGTTCGAGTCCAGTCAGGATTCCGCGAGCCTGTCAAAATCCTCGTTCAACTTCTGGACAGTTCAACAACCTTTAGCCTCACTATTGCCCCCTCTCAGACAGGTGAGGTTCTCGTGAATGTCAAAAACCTCTCTTATGGTCAGCACCGACTGCAGCTCAATGCTCTCCTCCCAAGTGGCCAGAAAACAGCCGATGTGGTTATTCCATTTCAGTATCGGGCTTCGAGCTGGTACCAACGTTGATACCAGGGCATCTCCACAGGCTTTTTCTTCGCGATGAAGCTCTTTTTGAAGAGAAGTGGTATTCCAGCTGGGTCATCGATGGTGATCATTTTCATGATTCTCTGAAGGAGTTGCAGACGATTGAAGCTATTGAGCTCACTCCTGGATTCGGCGATAAGCTCATCAACTTCATCGTTCTTGTAGAACGTGTTGAGCGATGAATTCGAATCAATCATGGCATCCAGGAAGGGGCCAACATCTCCGAGTTCAAAATCAACGGTCATCAAGGTCAGCTCTGGGTCGAGATCATCAGGAATGACCGAAATACCAGCCTTCTCCAATTCCTTACGGATGACTCCAGCTAGGACTTGTTCTTCTGACGGGAAAGAAAATTTCAAAGAGAGTTTCTCGGTCTCGAGCTCAGCCATCGCCTGAGCTACGAGCTCAGGAACCGGTCGCACATCACTCGCCAGTTGAAGTGTAGGATCGTAGCCTACGACGCCTGGTGGCGCGAACTGTGAGGCCAGTCTTCCATACTGGAAATAACTGGTCTGGAGGATTCTCGGGCTTTTCAAGATCCTTGTCAGAGCAGCGATGAGGGTCAGATTCTTCAGCGTTGGGTTCTTTCGGTTCAGCATGATCATTGCGCTTTTGCTATTGATCTTGGGCTGTATTTGGTAGCCATGCTGTGACAGGGTCGGCCAGAGGGCCGTCTCTGGCTCATCGAAAAGGGTGACCTCATTGCTGGCAATTATTTTTTTCAATTCATCGAGATCACTGGTGATGAGCTCGGTCTTGAAGAGTGATGAATGGCTGAGGAAGGGGAGCCCTACGTAATCGGGGTTGCGAATTGACTGAGTCTTAGCAGCGAATTCACTCCGAACCAGGTATTCATCGGTGATGTTGCTCAGCGGTGACGACCCCGATGTGAGATCGATCTTGCTCAGCTTCTGGGCCAAAAGGGGATCTGGGAAACTCGTGATGAATTGGAGACGGTCATGGTTCACCGTGATAATGCTTTCGACTGAACTCAGATAAGGTTTTCCTGGGCCAACCTTCTCCTTATTGATCGCTGCGATGAGCTCCACTGGAGTGAGCACTGAATCTGGTCGGATAAAGAATTCCCACACTCGTGGACTGATATTGCTCCAACCGGTACTGAGAGATGGTTCGAGCTCGAGATTTTCATTGAGCCGATTCAGGGTCATCCCCGTCGTCGGTTGGGGAGATTTTTTTTGAAGTACCAGAGTACTCTCTGGCATCTGCAGCAAACCACGATACAGCAAGCTCTCAATAGCTATGTTAGCCATCTGGTAGGCGAAGAGCAGGAGCACCATGATAAGTATCGTCACACTCAATACTCTCGCCAGAGTCCCTTCACGGCGATACCCTCTGATGACCATGATCAGAGAGGCGACGGTGAGCAAGAAGAGAAAGACGAGCAATCCACTCCTGCTGCTGATCTCCGAGATGACAGAGCTCAATTCAGGGTATTGGCCCTCAGATCTGAGGATGAAACTGATGACGGCTGGAGACTCGTTCTTCGCCTCTTCTGACCCGGTACTATAGAGCAGGATTTGCACCGGCTGATCAATAGGTGGATCCACGAGCATGAGGGTGCTTGCAAAACCTTTCGTTGCTTCAGTCTCAATCTTCAACGGTATCTGTTCCAGAGTCGGGAGCACAATCGCCAGGAGACCCGATGGTCGAGGCTCTTTCCCAAGAAAACCTCCGTTGATCTGAATGTCTAGAGTACCCTCGCGATCCGACATGAAAACTTCTTGCTCGATATTGTTGAGGGTTTCCAGTTGTTGTCCGGCGGATTTGAAGGAGATGGAATCCACCGTAATCGATGCATCGTAGGCCTGCACAGCGCTACAGCACGTCAAGACTAGCATCAATGCCATGCTTAAACGCCCTACCGCTTTGAACGAATTGCCCATCGTCAAGAATCTGTGTAAAGATTTTTATGGAGCGTCTCACCCGACTCTATCACAATTTTGTCACAATCAGACAGAAGCTTCGTTGTAGTAGACGTAAAAATGTATTGCCATGCACCGTCCATCATTCAACGATCAACTCCGCGCCGCTTTGAACAATTCACCTATTGTTCATTCACCGAAGAAATCTCAACGAGCTCAATTCCTCAAGGCCCTTGAGGATCTGTCTGAGTCTCAGGAGAATACCTTGCTTATTTCCCGCCTTCACCAAGTCTACCCTGTTCCTCTACGTGCTGATCAAGAGAGACTGAAAGCTACGGTTTTGAAAGCTATTCGTGAGGAATCACCTCAGGATGCACCAAGCTTCTTGTGGAGTACGCTTGTCGCTTTACCGAGAAAAGCCACGGCTCTTGGTTTCGCTCTCATTCTTCTCCTACCAGCTTTTTTTGGTCCTCTCCAATTGATGCAAACCAGTCGTTTCATGCCTTCAGCGAGAGCTGCTTATGTGGAGTGTACCGGAGAGGTTTACCTGAATAACCGACTCTGTACCCCTGGACAACTCGCTACTGTGGTGTCCGGCGATAGTATTTCGACGACCTCTGGATCATTTGCCACGATTTTCTTCAATGATTTCACGCTTGCGCGCCTCAATGCTGCCAGTGAGGCCATCATCGCTAACCTCTTCCATCAGCAAATACAGGTCGTTAAAGGAAGCGTTTGGCTTCACACACAAGGTGATATTGGCAGAGAGCCCTTGAAGGTCAGTACCTCCGCTCTCAAGGCTCAAGTCCCGCAAGGGGCTGCTGGAGTGATGGTGAATGGTCTCACGACTCAGCTCATCACGACCAACTCTGCACTAGAAGTCCAGATCGAGAATGCTTCAGGCGGTACCAAGCTCGTCACGCTTGCTCCAGATAAAAAGCTCACCGTCAGGAAATCAAAGCGACTAGAAAACGTCCGTGAATCACCTCTTGATCGTAAACAATTGACATGGGTTCGAGACAATACGGCTAAGGATGAAGAGCACATCGCGGTCGTAAAGCAAAAGGCGCTTGAAGAGAACGCTACGGATGTCGCAGCTTTGCCTGGAAGTGTAAGGAATTTCGTGAGTAAGGCGACTCACTCCGCCAGGACGGCTCTGACATGGGACTCTGAATCGAAGTTTGACCAAAACCTCTCGGCCATTGATTCACTTTTCGCAGAGACACTCGCACTTCTGAATAAAGGAGATAAGACCATAGCGGAAACGAACTTTGAAGCGTATCGAACGAAATTTATTTCTTTGGTTCAGGAATCATCTGTTAGTATAGATCTTGAACATGGATCACGCGAAAAGGAAAGGCTGCTAAGTTTGCTTCAAAAGCATGCACAGCTTGTTTCCCCCTTCTCACCAGAGGATGATCAATACGCCCTCAAAAACGCGATTCAGAAATTGGTGGTAAACCTCGACCCTGATTCTGTCGGTGCATCAGCTTCTGATAGGATGATTGCAGATGTATCCCTCAATAAGCTTCTCGAGGCTCACACAGCTGTGATTGCTGGAAATCTCGACCTGGCGAAGAATATGCTCACCGACACCCTGAACCTTGTCATCGAATCTCCTTCGTCTCTCTCTGGTAGTCCTTTTGACCTCGCGCTTCTCGACGCCATTGCCGAAAAATCCCCTCTGCTTGCTTCACTAGCACTCGATATCAAGAAGAAGAAGCTTGACCAACTTCGCTCCATCACTCCTGAACATTCCGAGCTCGAAGTTGTTGGCACGACTATCACTGGTACTGCTTACAAGACAGAAGACAAAGATTTGAAAGAAATAGTAATACAATAAAATAAAAACTTCCTTTCTTTCCCGGTCCACATCTGATGGCCAATCGGTTGTGGTATGAATAGCCATTCATGAGACAAGTATCCCTCGAATAGTACTTCTTCGTATAAACCCCTTCGCTTTTCCGGTGATCAGAGCCTTGTGATAAAGACAAGGTTCGTAAAGATCATAGGAAAGGGCGAGGGGGTTATTTGATGTTGAAATACTCAAATTTTGGTGTACTGTGTCACACCACTATTAACCATATTACATATGGATAGAGATAGAGCTGCAAGAGATCGTAAATTTGATTCAGAAATTTTCGATCACCCTGAGCTTTTAAGACCTTTCGTATATGCTGAAATGCGTCAAGGAACAGACATTAATGTCTATAAGGCGCTGAAGAGATTTTTCGAATATGGTCCCCTTATCGAGTCGGACGTAAATTTTTTCGCTTCCTTTTACCCTAAGAGCGAAATTCATGATGCCACTCTCCTCACCAACTTCCTCGATATTTCCCCAGATCAGGGCGATGTACCTCTCCCTTCAGGTGAAGATATTTCGAGAGCAATCGATAGTTCACTTACCGTGGAAGGACTTCAGGAGCTGCTCAGACTTCGTGAATCGACTCTCTACTTTGTGCCACAGGTGAGCCCGGTAAGAATCGAGCAAGCGATTTTGAAGAGGCTTACCGGTTTTCGGAAAAGTTACCAGCTTGGTTTCGAAGAACAGTCCAAGGCTCGAGAAATTGCGCGGTCGCAACATGACAACCGTATTCGGGGATGGGATTTGATGATCGGGGAGTGCACACCGATCATGCACACCAGAGATATCCACCAAAGACCACTTCCTGATTGGGATTCACGGCAGTCATCTCTACCCGAACGTATCACTGCGTTTCGGAAGCGGTATTCCAACTCCGGCCTTCAGATGATGACGGTCAATGACTACTTGATGACGATTTTGGATGGCTGTGAGTTACAGTTATTCTTGGACTCTGACCAAAATTCAGAAGCAGATCATACCTTGTTTACCATTCTCGATGCCTCCTCGCATCAGACAGGTGGTCAGAACGATCCTTACTTAGGATTTTGTACGACGAATATTACTGCATCCCAGCCAGGCTGCATGACGGGAATAACAGGTAAGGTCCCTCCTATATCTCCTCAGGCGATGTTTCGACCTTGCTTCCGAGTGAGTATCACCCCGAGTGACCAAGCTATTCAGCCGGTTGAGTCTCTTCTGGGAAACCTTCGCAAGGCAATTGAAAAATTTTTCCGGGTCAGGTAGCAGGGGCCTTACTATTACTTCTTCTCCTCGATAATCCTTACCCCTGCTTCCGCCACTTGCGCCTCTGNNAGACTCGGTGCGCCAAACATCAGATCCTTCGCCTTCTGATCTTTAGGAAAAGCGATGACTTCCCGTATGTTGGCTTCGTCGCAGAAGAGCATCAGGACTCGGTCGAGGCCGAGGGCGATCCCGCCGTGAGGAGGGGCACCGTATTCGAAAGCTTTCAAAATGTGCCCAAAGCGGCGCTCGGTGTCTTCGTCGCTGACTTTCAGAATTTCGAAGATACGTTTTTGAAGGTCGCGCTCGTGGATACGCACTGACCCGCCGCCTATCTCGTAGCCGTTCAGGACGATGTCGTGGGAGGCAGAGAGGGCTTTCATCGGGTCGTCGAAGACCAATTGTTCGTGGCCTTTCATGGGCCTCGTGAAGGGATGGTGGGTGGCTCCGACATCTCCTGATTCCTTCGACATTTCGAACATCGGAGCATTGAGCACCCAGCAGTAGGCGAGCAGATCTTTCGGGATCATGCCTTCTTCTTCGGCAATTCGCTTTCGCAGAGCACCGAGGGATTCGCAGGCGACATTCCAGTCGTCCGCGGCGAAGAAGACGACGTCTCCTGTTTGAGCTCCGACTTGCTTCGTAATCTTTTCCACCAGTTCATCGCCGAGGAACTTCGTGATCGGAGCTTTGGGACCTTCTGCGGTGTACATGATGTAGGCCAGTCCTTTGGCTCCGTGCTCTTTCACGAAGTCGGTGAGTTTGGTTTCGAAGTACGATCGTGGCTTCTCGGCGTAGTTCGGCACTCGCAAAGCCTTCACACATTTTGCAGCACTGAAGACCTTGAAATCGCAGCCCTTGACCAGCTCCGTGATGTCCTGAAGCTCCATCGCAAATCGAATGTCAGGCTTGTCAGATCCGTACCTATTCATGGCCTCCTCGAAACTGAAACGAGGGAAGGGTTTCGCGAGAATTTTCTTATGGGATTGATGCTTTTCGCTCAGCTCGATCATGAGGCCTTCCATGAGCTTCAAGATGTCTTCCTGCTCCACGAAGCTCATTTCCAAGTCGAGCTGGGTGAATTCCGGCTGGCGGTCTCCGCGCTGGTCTTCATCTCGAAAGCAGCGAGCGATCTGGAAGTACTTGTCATAGCCCGCGACCATGAGGAGCTGCTTCATCTGCTGTGGAGACTGAGGCAGGACGTAAAAGTTCCCATGGTAGAGGCGAGAGGGGACCAGGTACTCTCGTGAGCCTTCTGGTGTTCCCTTCACCAGCATCGGTGTCTCTATCTCAAGGAAACCATGGTCACTCATGTAGTTCCGTATGTGTCGATTCACCTCGTGACGCAGGATGAGGTTTCGCTGCATGCGGGTCTTGCGCAGATCGAGGTAACGGTAGGTGAGGCGGTGCTCTTCTCCCACGTGCTTGTCTTGGTCGATTTCGAACGGCGGAGTTTTCGATTCATTCAAAATCGTGAGCTCGTCACATAGGACTTCGATTTCTCCCGTGGCGAGACTCTTGTTCTCTTGTCCTTCAGGACGCAGCCGCACTTTTCCAGTAATTTGAATGACAAATTCTGAGCGCAATTTGTCGGCGAGTGTATGGGGTTTGGCATTGATTTGCGGGTCGAAGACCACCTGTGTCAGGCCGTAACGGTCACGGAGATCGATGAAGATCACTCCACCATGATCGCGACGACGGTGGACCCAGCCGCAGAGGGTCACTTCTTTGCCAACATGCTCTGAATTCAGTTCGTGGTTTAGGTGGGTTCTGTACATGGAAATTGGAGATTGATAATGAGGAAATTCCTTTCGATCTTATCGGATTGCCGTTTTTTTTGCCAATGATTACTGATAGATTTAGTAGTGTAACTACTGACGTACTCAGATTGTGGGTAGAGTTTCTCGGGCACGGTCCGGTCCACAATGACTTCATTCAAATAATATTCATCCCGGACCTGACCGCTCGCCTCGTATCAGTCAACTAACTCGGCTCCTCGACTCCCTCGAACCTCTATCCCACAATCTTCATCTGACTGAGTCACACCATATAATTCACTCATGTTCATCGGTATCACCACCAAATTCAGCCTGAAAGATCCGCAACATATCGTCCGAAAGTCAGTGGCGTATTTACGCAAGCACAAGGTCAAAGTCGACCTCTGTCCCAATACCTGCCGCTTGGTTCCGAATCAAAAGCCTGGTCTCGACTTCCACAAGCCCTACGACATGATCGTCGTCTTCGGCGGTGATGGAAGTGTCCTACGATCGATTCAGTACTTACGGAATTTTGATTCACCCCTACTGAGCATCAATATGGGTCGGCTTGGTTTTTTCTCTGATGGATACGCCAAGGATTATAAGAAAATTCTCGATAAAGTTATTTCCCATGATTACCTGATCGAATCACGCATGCTTCTGCGATGTACGGTCATGCGGAAGAAACGAAGAGCCTTCACGCGGCGGGCCTTGAATGAAGTCACTATCGCTCGGGATGCTCTGGCCAGAATGATCAAACTGAAGACCACCGCTGATGATCTTACCCTTTCAAGCTATGTGGCTGACGGACTGGTGATCGCGAGTCCGACGGGATCGACGGGTTACTCTCTTTCTGCAGGAGGGCCAATTGTTTCACCAATGCTTGATAGCATTATTCTCACGCCAATTTCTCCTCACTCTTTCACGCAAAAGCCGATTGTCCTTCCTCCAGCGAGTCGTATTAAGGTCCATATCTCGACCAGTGAGGACCGAGTTTTCCTCACCATGGACGGTCAGACAGGCTTCCATCTCAAGGATAATGATTTGGTCAAAATTAAGCGTTCCTCGAAGCGAATAAAGATGGTACGTTTGAGTAAGAGTTCCTACTTCCACATTTTGAGAGAAAAACTCAACTGGGGGCTGGATCTGGAAGGAAGGAGAGGTTGATGGGAACAAGTGACAAGTGACAAGTGACAGATGACAGGTAACAAATTATAAGTTTATTTCTCATATATCTTCGCTCTATGCTTACCCGAAAAAACTTTGTTCGCCTCATAGCCATAGCTGCCATCGTCATCCTGATTTTGCTCTCCTTGGCGCCTATTGTGTACGTCTTCGCTCCGCAGCCAGGCGTGCCAGCGAGTACTCCAGTACCACCTATAGGTCAACCGGCATCACCGCAGCCAATAGATGTCGGACAATAGATTCTGATATGGCTCATGAACGAATCGTCCTCGGCATTGACCCCGGTTTGGCAACCGTCGGCTTTGGCGTGATCGCATTTCAAAATGACCAAGCCCGATTAGTGGATTTCGGCACGATGAACACCCCAGCTGGTCTCGATTTCTGCCAGCGCTTGCTCATGCTTCAGCAAGATTTGAATCATCTTCTCGAGCGCTATCAACCCACCGAGGCCTATGTGGAGGAGTTATTTTTCAGTGCGAATGCCAAAACCGCTATGTCAGTCGCCCAGGCTCGTGGAGTCATCCTCGTCAGCTTGGCTGGGCATGGACTTCAGCCTCACTCGGTCACTCCGAACCAGGTCAAGTTGGCGATCACGGGAGATGGAGCAGCAGACAAGCGACAGGTCCAGGACATGCTAAAGATACACCTCGGACTTGACTCTCTGCCGCAGCCAGATGATGCCGCTGATGCCCTGGCAATTGCTTTGTATGGTGCTCGCTTGCATTTTCCCAGATAAGCTCTTAATCTATCACAGTACATCTCCTCCATTCATGATCCGATCGCTTGTCATTTTTCTCCTCCTGAACACTCTCAGCGTCTATCTGGTTGACCAATTACTTGATGGGTTTGTGGTGAACGGAGGCTGGGTTGGCTATCTTCTTGTCGGTTCGGTCATCGGCGCTCTGAATATGTTTGTTAAGCCCATTCTCAAAGTTCTGGCATTGCCCTTCATTTTTCTGACTCTTGGATTATTTGTCATCGTTATAAACGCCTTGATTCTCTGGCTAGCTCAGCAATTCATAGCTTACCTTGATTTAGCGACCATTCAATTTATGGTCGAGGGCCTTGTTACCTACCTCGTTGCCGTCCTCGTGCTCGGTCTTTTGAACTTCGGTTTTCAGAAAATTTCTGCTTAAGGTATTTCATCATTTTTTCATTCTCTGTCTATGCAACAGTCGATTCTCATCGCTCACGTCGTACTTGGCATGTTATTTGTCTTTTGTGTCCTGATCCAGGATAAGGGCACGGGCCTTTCGGCTGCACTCGGTGGAACAGGTGGTTTCTACGCTTCTCAACGTGGTGCTGCAAAAGCTATTCATTACATTACATCGCTCCTCTGCGTCGCTTTCTTCGCTACGGCACTCGTCTACGTCATCCTTCCGGCTGATCCTGTGTCGCCGGCTTCATCACCCGCTCCCGTCACAACTACTCCGGCAACAGTCGAACCAGTCAGCGTCGAATCCGCACCAGTAGAGACGGCTCAATAGTGTTCTCTATGCTTCGCTTTTTTTCCACACTAGAAAAGGTCTTGATCGTGCTCTTGCTGCTCGTAGCGGTCAGCAGTGGCTGGTATTTATGGCAGCGCTACATCACGGATCATTCAGAGCTGATCGCGAGTGAAGGTGGTCTCTATACTGAGGGCGCCGTCGGCAGACCTCAGCTCATCAATCCAGTTTTTTTGACGGGGAATCCGGTCGACCGCGACTTGAGCCAACTGATTTTCACCGGCCTCACTCGGTATAATCCTCATACTGGTATTATCGAAGATGACATTGCCACGAGCGAAAAGTCAAAGGATAACCTCAGCTACACTTTCACGATTCTCCCTGACGCGAAGTGGCATGATGGCACGGCCGTCACCGCTGACGATGTTCTTTTCACCTACGAAAAGGTCATCAAAGATCCAAATTTCAAGAACATTGCCCTACGACAGGTTTTTTCAGAAGTGAGTTTACAAAAAATTGATGACAAGACCGTCGTTTTCAAGTTATCTGAGCCTTATTCATTCTTCCTGGCGAATGTCTCCATCGGGCTCCTTCCCAAGCACTTGCTCGAAATCCTGCCTGTAGAGAGTCTCGATAAATCTGATTTTAACCAAAACCCTGTAGGTTCCGGGCCATACCAATTCTTGAGCTGGACCGTAGCAGATCAAACCCACGAGATTACCTTGAAGAAGTTTGATGGATATTACGGACCATTGCCGAAAATCTCCACGGTCATTGTTCGAGCATTTCCTGATCAGCCGGCTATACTTACAGCTGAGAATACGCTCAACGGATTCAGATTGACCCAGGACCGCCAAGAGCCGCTCTCCATCCCTGATCGTTTCCAAGCACTGACGTATCGACTACCTCAGTATTCCGCTCTCTTTCTCAACACTGAGTCACCGATGCTGAGCAATAAAAAGGTCAGATTTGCCTTGCTCTTGGCCACGAATAAGCAAGAGATCCTTGAAGATGGTCAGGGGGCAGAGATTGTCGACACACCGATCTTGGAGTCGAAGGCAGATCTGGACATCGAGTACAGTCTGGAACGGGCTCGTGGAGCATTTTTCGATACGGAATGGCAGTTACCAGAGAAGGTCAAGAAGTTAGGGCAGAATATGGGCGTTTCTGATGGTACAGGCGGTCCGATCGACCCCAAGGTTATCGATTTGGCTCCAGAGCTCGCATTCAGAGTTTCTAGCACTTCTGATAGTTGGATTTCCATCACCTTGGATGGAGTTGCTAAGCCTTCTCTTCTCCTCAGCAAGGGTGATTCGAAGGAGTACACTGTCAAAAAGTCTTTGGTGTTTCGAGTCATAGGGAATGCTGGAGGAATTGCAGTCGAGGTGAATGGGCTGAAGTTGAAGTCATTTGGAACCGAGGGGCAGGTCATCCGAAATCTCCTCCTGGATCGCAAGACGCTTGGAGCGTATCTTCAGGAAGTGCAGCCATCATCTGGAGAAATTCCAGCCACACCTCCATCATCTGAGCCTCCGACAGAACCAGTTTCCGAGATCTCAGAGGTGATCACCCATGAGCCTGAGAACATTCCTGAGACTGAGACGGACTCAGGGAACCCTGAGCCTGATGATGAGCTGAATCAGGTACGAATTAATATCAAGGGTGAGCGCCTCATTCTCCGCTTGATCACTGCACAGGAGCCTGAATCCTTCCTCAAGACCGCAGAGATCGTTCAAAGTCAGTGGCTCGAAGCTGGTGCGAAGGTGGTCATCGAGACCTATTCTCTGACCGACCTTCAGGACAAGATCAAGAAACGTGACTATGATGTCTTGCTCTTTGGCCAGAACTTAGGCTACAATCTCGACGCTTTCCCGTTCTGGCATTCCAGCCAGGCCAAAGATGGCTTGAACCTTTCCAACTATCACAGTCTTGAGGCAGATAATTTGCTCGTCGATATCCGTAAGACTTTTGATGAGCGCACCAAACAAGTCACGCTAGACAAGCTCAAGAAAGTCATCGCTGAAGACACCCCCGCCATCTTCCTGTCGAGTCCAACGCAATATTACCTCGTTGATCACGCCGTCAAGAACGTCGATCTCGGAAAGCTCAGCAGTCATGCCGACCGGTTCACGGATCTCTTGAATTGGTATGTGCGTGAGGATCATCGCTTGAAAGAAGGATTCAGTTTCAGTGGTCTCCTCAGTTGGTTATTCGGTTACTAACTCGTTGTCATCATTTTTAATTTTTCTTTGTAATTTATCACTATGTATATCGTCCTGACGAAAGATCTTCCTGGAGTTGCTCAAAAGAATAGCCTCATGAATGTGAAGAAAGGGTATTTTATGAATTATCTTGAACCTCAGGGCTTTGCCAAAGTCGCCACGGCCTCACTCATCGAACGGCTCCGTGGAACAATTCTCGCTCAGAAAGCTGCAGCTGCTGAGGCTGCTAAGGCACTCAGTACTCGAATGAAAGAACTCGTTGGAGCTCAAATCACCATGTCTGCCAAGGCATCTGGCAAGGGAACACTCTTCAAGGCATTGTCGGCAAAAGAGGTCTTATCAGCCCTCAAAAAGCAATTGAATCTCGAGATGAGTAAGGAACAGCTCGAGATGGAGCCGATGAAGAAAGTCGGGGAACACACTATTACTGTTGTCATGGGTAGTGATAGTGCCTCGGTCAAGGTCTTGGTCGAAGCGAAAGGTGAATAATTTGCCCCACATGACTCTGCTGTGCATTGACTTTGGTCTCAAGCGGGTCGGTACGGCCATAGGTTCAACAGACTCCGGCATAGCTTTTACCAGAAACACCCTACAGAGGGACGAGCACCTCTTTGTTCGGCTTGGGGACATGATCAAGCTCGAAAATGTCGACAGCGTTCTCGTGGGTGACCCCTTGAAACACGATCGATCAGCTGGTGATATCGAATCTGAGCTTCAGAAATTTCTTGACCAACTCAAGCACTCATTTGCCCTTCCGGTCACTCTCGTGAACGAGCGTTATACTTCGAAAATTGCATCTCGTAAGCTTCATCAGATCAATATCAACGCCATGAAGCAAAAGGCGACACTTGATTCCTTGGCTGCCCAAATCATGCTTCAGGAATGGTTAGATTCTCAAAAATCATAACTGATCACGATGTCATCTCTTATCGTTATTGGCTCCATCGCCTACGACCATATCATGGTGTTCAAGGACGAGTTTCGACGGCACTTATTGCCGGACAGGCTCCATATGATCAATGTAGCCTTCAATGTTGATGATTTGTCCCAGCAGTTCGGAGGTACCGCTGGAAATATTGCTTACAACCTTGCCTTACTCGGTGAGAAGCCTTTGCTCGTAGCAAGCGTTGGTGGTGACGCTGCTCCCTATATCAAACGAATCAAGTCTTGGAAGCTCAAGGTTGACTATGTCCGAACCTACCCTCACCTCTTCACAGCCCAGGCTTTCATCACCACAGATCTGGGAAATAACCAGATTACCGCATTTCATCCTGGGGCTATGGACCGGGCTCATGAACAAGGCCTTCCAATACTCAGACGTCCTCCAGGCCTCGTGATGATATCGGCGAACGGTGCTCAGGCCATGATCGAGTCGGCAGAGACTTGCAGATCCCGGGGTTGGAAATTTTGGTTTGACCCAGGTCAGAGCCTCAATGTCCTCTCAGGACAGCAACTCTCAGAGGCTGTTCAAGGATCTGAAGGCATCATCGTCAATGACTATGAGTGGCAACTTTTTCAGCACAAAACAGCCTCAAGCCTGGCAGGCATCCTCGAAAGAGTTCCTTACGTTCTTGTCACATTGGGGGAGAAGGGGGTTGACATTATTTCGAGCCATGGTGTTCAGAGGGTTTCTGGAGTTCCCGACACGACCCCTATTGATCCCACCGGTGCGGGTGACGCCTTCAGAGCCGGGCTTCTCTATGGATTGAGTCATCATTTCGATATGCTCGAATCTTGTCGTTATGCTTGCGCTGTAGCCTCTTTTGCGGTTGAATGGAAGGGAAGTCAAAACCACACCTTTTCGCTTGATCAAGTCCAGCGACGGTGTGCTAGCATCACCGTCTATTAGCCAGCACCATGTCACAGGTAAAATTTCCAGAACAAGCCGACCAGGGTCGACGAAGGATCGAATTTGCAGAGCGAGGCATGGCAGCTTTGATGACTATAAGATCTCGATTCAGCGTTGAGAAGCCATTCAAGGGCCTTACGATTGGCATGGCTCTTCACATCACCAAAGAAACTGCTGTACTCATCAGAACACTTCGAGATGGTGGTGCGAGGGTCGTCATAACAGGCTGTAACCCACTCTCGACTCAGGATGACGTCGCGGCGGCTTTGGCTGAAGAGGACAATATTTCCGTTTTCGGTCACCGCGGTGAAACGGACGAAGATTATTACAAATTTTTACGTGATGTGCTGGATGCCAACCCTCAGATCATCATCGATGATGGTGCTGATCTGGTCGTGCTTGCCCATCAGGAGTATCCTCTATTACTCGCTGGCATGCTCGGTGGATGTGAAGAAACCACCACCGGCGTTCAACGCCTCAGAGCTATGAAGCATGACGAAACCTTGAAGGTCCCCGTGATTGCCGTCAATGACAACAAGACCAAGCACCTTATGGACAATTATTATGGCACAGGTCAGTCAACCATTGATGGACTTCTTCGAGCTACGAATGTTTTGCTTGCCGGAAAGACTTTGGTCATTGCCGGCTATGGAAGCTGTGGAAAGGGTCTCGCCTTGCGAGCTAGAGGTATGGGTGCCAATGTCATCATTACCGAGGTAGATCCATTTGCTGCACTACAGGCAAAAATGGATGGGTGCCGGGTCATGTCTATGCACCAAGCTGCTTCTGAAGGTGATATTTTTGTCACGGTGACCGGGAATATCAAGGTTCTCAACAGCGAACATTTTTCACTCTTGAAGGATGGAGCGATTTTGGCAAATGCAGGTCACTTCAACACTGAAATTGATCTCGAAAATCTCGAGATGAACGCCACCACAAAACGCCAAGTTCGTCCCAATCTCGAAGAATACACCTTCGCTGGCAGGAAAATCTTCCTCGTCGGAGAGGGGAGGCTGGTGAACCTCGTTGCGGCTGAAGGGCATCCTTCTGAAGTCATGAGCTTGTCATTTTGCGGTCAAGCTCTGGCCTGCGAATACTTGGTAAGGAACATGGGAAAACTCGCTTCTGATGTCATCACACTTCCAGAGGAGATCGATGATGCCATTTCCACGATGCAACTGACGGCACTTGGAGTTGTCATCGACCAACTCACTGATGAGCAGAAACACTATTTGAGCTCTTGGCAGCAAGGGACATAATAATTCTCAGCTATGTCACACTACTTCTTCACCTCCGAGTCTGTCACCGAAGGTCATCCGGACAAGATTTGCGACCAGATCTCCGATGCGGTACTGGATGCTGTGCTTCGTGATGATCCTCATGGCGCCTGTTGTTGTGAGGTTTTTACGACGACCGGCTTAGTAGTGGTCGGAGGTGAGATGACCACCAGCACCTACGTCGATGTGACCAAGATCGTGCGCGATACCTTGAAAGGAATTGGCTACACTGACCCAGCCTATGGCATCGACTATCAAAGCTGCGCCGTCATCACGGCTATCGATGAGCAAAGCCCAGACATTGCTCAAGGTGAACGAAAGAAAATCCAGGGTGCTGGTGATCAGGGGATGATGTTTGGCTATGCCTGTGACGAAACCCCTGAGCTCATGCCGCTTCCGATCATGCTGGCCCATGGCTTAGCAAGGAGATTAGCCGATGTACGTAAGCAGGGGATCATTCCCTACTTACGGCCAGATGGGAAAACCCAGGTCACGGTCGAATACGACGAAAATGGAAAGCCAATTCGTGTCGACACGGTTGTCATTGCCGCTCAACACCATGACACCGTTACTCATGCCCAGATCCGGGAGGACATCATCGCTCATGTCATCAAGCCCATCTGCGAGAAGTTTCTGGATGAGAGCTCTCGTTTTCTTGTCAATGAGACGGGAAAATTTGTCGTCGGCGGTCCCCATGGGGATACGGGTCTCACCGGCAGAAAAATTATTGTTGATACCTATGGCGGTATGGGTCGGCATGGGGGTGGAGCTTTCTCGGGCAAGGTCCCGAACAAGCAGGACCGTTCTGGAGCCTATATGGCACGGTATATTGCCAAAAATATTGTTTCCGCTGGATATGCCACCAAGTGTGAGGTCCAACTCGCCTACGCCATTGGCCATCCTGAGCCAGTGTCGATCTACGTCGATACTTTTGCCACCGGCAATGTGGACCACAAAAGCCTCGAGCAGGCCATCCGAAAGTGTTTTGATTTGACTCCAGCCGGCATCATCCGTGAATTGGATCTCTTGCGACCGATCTATTCGCAAACTTCGGTATACGGTCATTTTGGACGCCCAGAATTTCCCTGGGAAAAAGTCGATCGCGTTGATAAACTAAGACAGGTTCTTTAACTCAGATTTACTATTTCATTATGGATATCAGTTCTGCAGAAAAGCTGATGCAAGATGCCATCAGACATTTGGAAGAAGAATTTTCAAAAATGCAGGTCGGTAGGGCAAGCACTTCTATGGTCGAGACCCTGCCCGTTGATGCCTACGGTATGACACAACCGATGAGGAATCTCTGTACGATCACGACTCCAGACCCGAAGACCATCCTGATGCAGCCTTGGGACAAGACGGTGCTCTCAGCCATGGAGAAGGCTATTCGTGAACGTTCTGATCTGGGATTCAACCCACTCAACGATGGAAATGTGCTACGCATTAATATTCCTCAGCCTACTGAAGAACGACGTAAGGAACTTGGGAAAGTGGCCAGGGTCAAAGGTGAAGAGACTAAGATATCCGTTCGAAATGCGCGGCAAAAGGCTCATGCCCACATTCAAGAACAGCTCAAAAGCAAGTCCGTCTCTGAGGACATGGCTAGCGGCGAAGAAAAGAAATTGCAAGACGCTGTTGATCGGCACAACAAGAAGATCGAGGATATGGTGAAGGCTAAGGAAACCGATATACTCAAAATTTAACTCGACCTATGACCTACCTCATCAGTATTCTTGTTTTCCTGGTGATTTTCTCGGTGCTTATTCTTGTCCACGAGTTTGGGCATTTTTTTGCAGCTCGGAAATTTGGAGTGAAAGTTGAAGAATTTGGCATGGGCCTCCCTCCACGCCTGATGGGACTCTGGAAAGACAAACTGGGGACACTGTACAGCCTGAATTGGATTCCCTTCGGGGGGTTCGTGCGAATGCTCGGAGAAGACAGCGAGGACCCTGCATTGCGTCACCGCGAAGGCAGCTTCTCGAGTAAACGTGTAGGACCTAGAACCATCATTATCTTAGGTGGTGTCATCATGAATTTCCTGTTAGGGTACCTTATTCTGGTTCTGCTCTTTTCTGTTGGCACCAAGCCCTTCATCGTCAATATCGATGATTTCAAATACTACCGAGCACAAGGCGTTATTCTGGCGGAGGACCGCGTGGTCATCACTGATTTTTCTGATACCTCTCCAGCACAGATAGCTGGTTTACAAAAGGATGATTTCATCGAGGCCATCAATGGTCAAATCGTCACAAGTAATCAGCAGGTCGTTGACATTCTGAGTTCATTATCTGGTCAAAGTGTTCCTCTTGAGGTGAAGCGTGGTGAGCAACAATTGTCCATCGAAGTGCCAGTGAACAAGGATGGCATGATAGGTGTTGCGATTTCTGATGCTCCAGACATCAAGGAGGTGAAAGAGATTCAGCTTTCCCTCCCAGAGGCAATGGTTGAAGCAGGCTACCAGACTGCTCGGCTCTCTTGGCTCACGATGCAGATGTTTGTTCAAGTCATTTTTGACTTGTTTACCAAATTTGAATTATCTGCTCAGGTCTCGGGCCCTGTAGGTATTGCTCAAATTACGCACCAGACCACCCAGAATGGTGACCTGATGGATATTCTTAAGCTGGTGGCCTTGCTTTCAATTTCCCTCGGAGCTATCAACGTACTCCCGATCCCCGCACTTGATGGAGGTCGCTTCTTGTCGATCTTTTTTGAGCTCATTACACGCCGACGACCAAATGCAGCTTGGGAGGCTAGGATTCATGCTTTTGGATTCTTGATCATCATCATCCTAATAGTCGCGGTGACCTATAATGATATTCTGAAACTTATTTCAGGATGAGTCTTCTCTTTCGAGGGTCTCTTCATCTTTCCTTCATCTTTGCTCGCTATACTCGGAGAATAATCTTTTCTCTCGAGTATGCCTATTCCACTCTTTTCTCTTGCTGCCCGCGGCCTGGATGCTGAGTTGGTGAAAATAGAAGTTGACCATTATACGAGTCAACCCGGAACGGTCATCGTTGGTCTAGGTGATACGGCAGTTCAGGAGAGTCGCGAGCGCGTCCGAGCTGCCATCAAGAACAGTGGCTTCAGCTTTCCACGTGGCAAGGTGGTCGTGAATCTAGCACCCGCAGATGTGAGGAAATCCGGTCCCTGCTATGACCTTCCGATTGCCCTTGCCATGATCGCCATCAGTCACAAACTCGATTTTCCCAGTCTCGATGACTGCTTATTTTTCGGTGAATTGGCACTCGACGGTAGTCTGCGTCACGTAAATGGCATTCTTTCTCTGATGAGCATTGCTCGCGAGCGTGGCTTCAAGCGAATTTTTGTTCCGGCGGTTAATTCTGAAGAGGCGACCTTGATTCCTGAGCTGACGATCTATCCTGCTGAGTCCCTCCAGCAAGTTGTTCGATTCTTGAGCCGAGAAATAGATTTGGAGCCTGCTAAGCCAGTAGACCTCGATGAATACTTTTGTGATAGAGTTGGCCCATTTGTTGATTTTGCCGATATCAAAGGACAGTCGCAAGCCAAGAGGGGACTCGAAATAGCCGCTGCTGGTGGTCACAACATCATGATGAATGGTTCACCAGGATCAGGTAAGACAATGATGGCTCGAGCTCTCCAGGGCATTCTTCCACCGATGAGTTTGTCCGAGGCGCTAGAGGTGACCAAGATCTATTCCCTATCTGGACTGCTTCCTGAACGTGAATTCCTGATTCGTCGTCGTCCATTCAGAATGGTCCATCACACTGCATCAGGTGCAGCCCTGGTCGGTGGGGGTCGTATCCCCAAGCCAGGGGAAATCTCCCTAGCCCACCGTGGAGTCCTCTTCCTTGATGAAATGGCCGAATTTCCTGCTTCTGTTTTAGAACTTCTCCGCCAACCTCTTGAAGATCGGCAAATTACCATTAGTAGAGCCTTCGGATCGCTAACCTACCCTGCGCAATTTATCCTTTGTGCAGCCATGAATCCTTGCCCATGCGGCTACTATAATGTGCCCAAGTCCACGAAAATATGTCAGTGTAGCCCATCGATCATCAGCCGCTACCAGCATCAAATATCAGGCCCAATGCTTGATCGGATTGATCTTAATTGTAGCATTTCTCCCGTTGACTATGGTGATCTACAGGGTCAACAGCAGCTAGAACGTAGCTCAACAGTCCTCGAGCGTGTCATCACAGCACGACAGAGACAAGCACGGCGCTTTGCTGATCTGCCTTGCTCCGTGAATTCCGAAATGTCTGCGAAAAATATTCAAGAGCATTGTCGTCTCAATCAGAGCGTTCAGCAAATTTTGGAACAAGCGATGCGAACGCTGCACCTTTCCGCCCGTGCTTATCACCGGATCATCAAAGTTTCGCGAACGATTGCTGATTTGACTGACCGTGATGAAATCCATGAAGGTGATGTCCTCGAGGCGCTCCAGTACAGGCGAATCGAAGGCATGGGGATCGCTTGGTAGCAGCAGTCAACCTTGTTATACTTTCACTACCCATGAGTCTTTACCGCAAATATCGGCCACAGGATTTCAGTACTCTCAGAGGTCAGGATCATGTTCGTGGTATTCTTCAATCGGCTCTGAAGCAAGGGAAGGTCTCTCACGCCTACCTTTTCACTGGTCCACGGGGTACTGGCAAAACTTCTACTGCCCGCATTCTGGCCCGGGCAATTAATTGTGTTGACCTCCAGGCTTCTGGGCCTTGTAACAGCTGTGAGAGTTGCACGGCAGCCCTAGCAGAGCGATTAACTGATTTCATTGAAATCGACGCGGCCAGCCATGGTTTGGTGGAAGACGCCCGGACACTCGTCGAGCAAGCCCGATTCATGCCCTCACAGGCCAAGAAGAAAATCTACCTCATTGACGAAGTCCATATGCTCTCGAAGAGCGCCTTCAATGCTCTGCTGAAAATTATTGAGGAACCGCCGGAGCATGTTCATTTCATTCTGGCGACGACGGAGGCTCACAAGGTTTTGGATACGATCGTTTCACGGTGTCAGCGTTTTGATTTTCACCTGGCTGAGGACGATATGATCGTCAGAACACTCCAAGACGTCAGCAATGCAGAAGGTGTAAGGCCTGAGCCTGCTGCCCTTGCCCTACTAGCTCAACAGGCCCGGGGGAGCTTTCGGGATGCTCTTAGCCTTCTCGAGCAAGTCATAGCCCTTGGTGATTTCACAGCTGCTCAAGCCCGAAGTACACTTGGTCTTTCCAATCAGTCTGCTGTCACGGACTTCACCAACGCACTTTTTTCCAGAGACCAGGCTAGGGCTTTTTGCATCACCCACGAGCTTCATGAGCAGGGTGGTGATCTGTATCAGTTCTGTCAGGACGTCTTGCGTCAGCTTCGATGTAGGCTGCACCAGCCGTCACCAGAACTTCCAAGCTCTAAAATTCTGTTTGCCCTAGATACCTTCTTCACCGCTTTGGAGCAGCTGAAGGACCCTGTCATTGCGGAGTTACCTCTGGAAATGGCGGTCGTGAAGATTATGGCCGTCGACGTTGACCAGTATCAAATCTCTCAGCCGCAATTGGCAGAGGTGTTACCAACGGATCCAGTACCACCAGCCTTACCGCAAGCAGTCCTTTTCGACCCTACAAAATTTATCTCTGCCATCAAGCCTGCTTCTTTGAGGAGCATGCTCAAGTTTTCCCAGCTTGAATTTCAAGGCAATGAACTCAAAATTCTGTCGAAATCCCCCTTTGAATTGGAAAAGCTGAAGCAGCGAGATCACCAAGCTGAACTAGTGCAGGCCCTTCGTTCGGTCTTCGGAGACCAGGCTTACCTCACATTCGGCATCCATGAGCAGCCAGCCCCGGCTAAAACTAGCGGATTGCAAGCTAAAGATCTCCAGTCTATTTTCTAGCCGATATGAATTTGTCAGATGAAAAGGCAAAAATCAGGGGCGAAATGGGCATCCTCTTGGAAGAAATTAACCGTCGTGCTGAACGCAGTGAAGATTTATTGAGGAGACTTATCGACAGAAATGCATTTGAAAAGGTTCAGTTTGTTTCGCTCTTCATTTCCTTTCCGGAAGAAGTCAACACCCTTCCGATAGCTGAGTATTGCTGGTCAAGAAGTCTGGTTGTCTGTGTCCCTGAGTTTTCGCGACATCAACCTGGTCAACCCATCGTCTTCCGAGAGTGGGTGCGTGATGCTGAGCTTGTCGAGATTCATCCAAAATTGTTCCACCCCAAATATGGTCCATTGCATCGTCATGAGGAAATAGATCTGGTGATTGTGCCAGGTTTGGCATTTACGCTCGATGGGTCCCGATTAGGTCGTGGGCGAGGTTTTTATGATCAGCTCTTAAGCCAGACGAAGTCAAAGTCCATTGGGGTGTGTTTCTCTGAGCAAATTACCGCCGAATTACCGACTGAAACCCATGATTTCAGAGTATCTGAAGTGATAGCAGTTTAGCCCAGCTGTTATTGTCTTTCGTCGTCAGAGTAGCTCACCTGTTCGATGATCTTGAGGTAGGAGAATATTTCATCTGCTTTGAAGAATCGTTTCACCTCCAGTTCGCCGTTTTCTGGGGTGTCGGAAGCATGAATGACGTTGGATCCATAAGAGCAAGATAGGTCGCCACGTATCGTACCAGGAGCTGCTTCTCGAGAGTTCGTCACGCCGCACATCAGACGTACGGTATCGACAGCTTTGAAGCCTTCCCAGACTTGCAATACCACTGGAGAACTCATCATGAAAGACTCAATACCGGGGAAAAATGGCTTATCTACAAGGTGACCGTAATGTTCTCGGAGGGTCTTAGAATCGAGCTGGGACATTTTATTCGCTACGAGCTTGAGTCCCTTTTGCTCAAGGCGACCGATAATATTACCAAGGAGGCCGCGTTGAACGGCATCGGGTTTCAGAATGACCAAGGTTTTCTGCATCATAGGTGCGATAGTGAAGTGCCGCAATAGTAGCTTAATTCGCCGCTCTCGACAATGCGACCTCACCCGTCTAACCCATCAATCCCAAAAAACTCTCCTCACTACGTTCTGGACCGATGAAGGCAAGCTTCATTTTTTCTTGATCCAGCAGGTCAACTGCCACTCGGGCAATGTCGTCTATCGAAACTCTTTTGATCATGTCGTGGATGATGTCGAGCGTCTTGATGCCTTCATTGAGCAAGGCCTGTTTGCCAAGGAGATGAGCGACTTCTTGAGAGTCTTCCAGGTTGATCACCAGCTTGCCATACAGGTAGGACTTCGCTTTCTCGAGCTCCTTGGTATCTATCATCGGATTGCCGCGAAGATTGCGGTATTCATGAATGATCGATGTGACCGCCTGATCAATTCTCTTCACATCGACCCCAGCGCTGGTGGAGATATGGCCGCAGTCACTGTAATCGTCGGTCGTGGTGTGAATGGAATAGCACAGGCCTTGGGCCTCTCGGACATTCAAGAACATTCTCGAACTCATATTGCCCCCAAGTACGATGGCCATAAGCTTCTCAGCCATGAAATCTGGGTGGCTGGTATGGTAGCCAGGGAAGCCAATCACGAGGTGGGCCTGCTCGGTTTTCTTCTCCTGCATGATGACTTTCTTCGAAGCATTGTACCCCTCGAATTTGGCCCAGGTCCTCTTCTTCTTGGTGATCTTGAAAGTGAAATACCTCTCGACAAGTTCCAGGATCTCATCGTGCGTGATATTCCCAGACACAGAAATGACTGTGTTCTCCGAGCCGTAAAGCTCATCGTGATAGGCCATGAATTGCTCTTGCGTCACACCGTAAATCAACTCTTTTGTGCCAATCTGGTCTCGTCCCATCGGCTGATCTCCGAAGAGAATCTTCTCAAAATCCCATCCAATCTGGTACATAGGCGTATCTTGATACATATTGAGTTCCTCCATGATCACGCCCCGTTCTTTATCGATCTCAGCTCGATCGAAGGTGGGGTTGATGAGCATATCAGAGACGACATCGAAGGCTATTTCCTTGCTCTCCTTCGCCAGCTTAACGTAATACCCGGCGTATTCTTTGCCAGTGAACGCATTGAATTGTCCCCCGACGGCGTCGATGGCTTCAGAGACCTGCTTCGTATTCTTGAAGCGGCTAGCGCCTTTGAAGAACATATGTTCGATGAAGTGAGATATTCCACTGATGGCGAGCTCTTCGTAGCGTGAGCCGGCACCGACAAGCACCAGCAAAGTAATGCTATCTGATGGCACTGGGCTGGTAATAATTCGAAGACCGTTGGGGAGTTTTGTTTCCTGAAATGTTTTCATGGTTTCTAGGTTAATTTTGTAGATGCATGCTGAGTGAGTTCGAACATTTTATCAAGGCTTTTGCGAGCTTTGCGAAGGGTGACTTCGTCCAGCGTTACGAATTGGTCGGGTCGTGGATTTTTGAGAGACAGCAAAATATCTTTCAACATAATCGATTTCATATATGGACAGAGGGCGCAAGCACCAACAACTTTTTTCAATGGCACCTCAGCCTTGATACGATCGGTTAACCCACATTCACTGACAATCATGAACTGTGCTTGCGGTGATTTCTTCACATACTCAATCATTTGTGAGGTGCTCCCCACCATATCGGCTTGATCAATGACACCGGCAGTACACTCAGGATGGACGAGCACTTCTACTCCAGGGTGCTGTTCTCGCACTGATATAATGTGATCTGCCGTAAACTCTTCGTGAACAATGCACACCCCCGGCCAGCTAATAATGTTCTTTTTAGCGGAGCGACGGATGTAATCCGCCATGTATTTGTCAGGTATGAAGATCACATCATGACTCGGAAGCGATTCAATGATTTGTAAAACATTTGATGAAGTCACACAAACATCAGACTCAGCCTTTACATCGGCCGAGGTGTTGATATAGCAGACCACTGGAACACCTGGATGATTCTTCTTCAATTCACGGACATTAGCGGCTGTGATGGAATCGGCGAGAGAGCAGCCAGCACGAGAGGGGACAAGCACTTCCTTCTCAGGACTCAGAATCTTGGCGGTCTCTCCCATGAAGTACACCGAGCAAAAGATGACCTTTTTGGCCGGGTGCTCGGCGGCAATTTTAC
>CXWL01005854.1_pt1 | contig 45930 bp, 46 predicted proteins | sample 590931 | NCBI WGS metagenome assembly CXWL01 (sample SAMEA3498368, study PRJEB10139) | groundwater metagenome | biome: water well; material: biofilm material | place: Germany | collected 2015-04-27 | reverse complement strand
CGTGTTCAAGCCGACCCCTGTCATCGCCGCCGGCGTGACAGGCGTTTCGGCGGGCTCGCAGCACACCTGTGCCATCGTCGCCGGTGCACTGCGCTGCTGGGGCGACAACCGCAACGGCCAGATCGGCAGCGGCGATGCCACCGCAGCCGCCGTACCCGAACCGACAACCGTCATCGAAGGCGGCGTGACCGCGGTCGCCGCCGCCCTTGACTACACCTGCGCCGTCGCCAACGGTGCGCTGCTGTGCTGGGGCAAGATCGACGAGGCCGGCATCGGCCCCAACGCCAAGAGCCGCGTGCTGCGTCCCCGGTTGGTCATCGAAAGCGGTGTCACCGCCGTGGCCACCGGCGCCGCCCACATCTGTGCCGTCGTGCGCGGCGCGCTGCAGTGCTGGGGCTACAACAGCGACGGCGGCGTGGGTACGGGCAAGACGGCCGAGGTGGTGCCAAGCCCGCGGGTTGTCATCGCCAGCGGCGTTACGGCCGTGGCCGCCAGCGAGTTCAACACCTGCGTGCTGGTCGATGGCGCCCTGCGCTGCCGCGGCTCCAGACCCGGCCCCTGGATCGCCGAGCGGGCGATGCACCACTACCAGGCGTTTGGCCTGGCGGGCGGCGACGTGGCCGGCATGGACATGAGCGCTGCCGCGGCTGCGGCGGAGATGGTGAAAGCGCCCGAGCGCATCGCGGCGCATATGAAGGGCCGCCTGATCCGTGACGGGCAAGCCGCGTATGTCGTCTCCGAGGCGCGTGCCATGCTCAACATCAACCTCGAGCTCGTGCTGCAACTCGATGTCTCACCGCTGGTCAATATCGACTCGTCCGGCGTGTCGGACGACGCATGCGGGCTCAACCTGTCGGCGCTGCCGACGCGGCTGACCTCGACCCGGTTGCTGCTGCTGGAGGGCGGCCGTTTTGTCAACCTGAAGGACGCGTTGCGGCCGGTCTTTCCAGCCTTGCCGGCCATGGCGACGCCGAGCCTGCCAGCGCTGAGTGAGCGCGATATCGGCCGCGTGCGCGCCTGTGGCGAGCGCGTGCTCGCCGCGGCGGCGGCGCTGCCGTTTGCGTCGATCAAGACGGGTGCGGGCCTGCCCATCCCATGGACCCTGGACGGGCGCTGGGCCCAGGCGCCGAGCCAGTACGCAGGGCCTGCCGATCACCTCTTCGTGCAGCCCAGGGCGGGCAACACGGGTCGCTTCACCGCCGAGGTGGATCTCGTATCGGCCTTGCAATGCGGCGAGACCCGGCTTGCGCAATGGCGCGAGCGCAAATCCGCGCCCTGGCTCCTGCCTGCCAAAGGCAACAGGTTTGCCATCGACCGCAAAGTTCTGGATGTGGATGTGCCCGAGTTCGCGGCCTACACCGAAGATGAACTCAAGCAGGCGCTCAGTGCCGCGCGCCAACCAAGCGGGCTGGCGACGCCTGAAGATGCCGCGGCCTGCCAGCGCGTGGTCACGGGCGAGCGCTACCGGGTTCGATATGACGGCAAGGTGGTGCAGGAATTCGCCCTCGCCTATCCACAGGCCCGGCCAGTCGGCGCAGTGGCCTGCACCGACAGCCTGCCGACGCGGGCGCTGCATGTGGCGCGCGAGCTGGGCTACCCGGTGATGGACAGCGTGCGCATCGCCCGCTGCAAGCCCTGGCCTGGCGACAGCGCCAGGAGCATCGTCGCGCTGGCTTTTGCCAGCCCGCAAGAAGTCGGCTCGCCTGACGCGGAGGCGGGCGACTTTGACCTCGACGTTCTGGTGGTCCAGAGCGACAGCGGAGATGTCGTCGGCCGGCTGCGCAAGGACCGGGCGTTGCCGGCGGAGGAATGGCCGCTGGAGGATCTGCGCATCGATACCGCTGCGTACGCGCTGGCACCCGGGCTGCGCGCCTTCGCAGTCCGCGCCCATCGCAGCGGTTCAATGCGGTCGTACAGCGGCGCCAGCGAGACACTCGGGCTCTACCTCGCGGATGGCAAGGAGCTCAAGCAGGTTCTCGGCGGCCTGGTCGTGGCCGAGTCGAACGGTGGGGGGGAAGAAGAATGCGAGGGCCGTTCGTCAGAAACCAGTCGAACCCTCAGCGTCGCAAAATCCAGCAGCCACGGCCTCGCCGACCTGATCGTCAACTCGATCCATCTCGAGCGCAAATGCGGCAGCAGCCGCGCGGTGCGAAAGACCACCCATCACGTGCTGCGCTTCGATGGCACGCAATACGTGCTGCCCAAGGCATTGCGGGGCGATTGACCCGCAGCGCAGGCGATCAAGGCGCGTGCGTCGCTGCGTGATCTGACGCTGCGCCGGCGCAGCGGTGCACTTCCACCGTCACGTGCCGCAGCGGCGCCACTGCGGCCAGGCGATGGCGATAGTCCGCCGCCGGCAGCGGCCGATCCGCCACCACCGCCAGCGCCGCGCACCAGGCCTGCGCACCGACCTGCCAGACATGCAGGTCAGCCACCTTGGCGTCGCCGTCGGCCTCGATCAGGTCGCGGATGCGCTGCGTCAGGGCCGGGTCTTCGGTGGCATCCACCAAGGCGCGCGCGGTGCTGCCGAGCATGCGCCACGACCACTGCGCGATGACCGCCGCGCCCAGCAGCGCCACCGCCGGGTCGAGCCAGGCCAGGCCCCACCAGGCGCCACCGGCCAGTGCCACGATCGCCAGCACCGAGGTGAATGCATCGGCCAGCACGTGCAGATAGGCGGCGCTGAAATTGTGGTCGTGATGGCTGTGATCGTGGCCGTGGTCGTGATGGTGATCGTGGCCCTGCCCCGCCGCGCTGCCGCGTGCCAGCAGCCACACACTGGCCAGGTTCACCACCAGGCCCAGCACCGCCACGGCCAGGGCGTCTTCATAGGCCACGGCGCGAGGCGAGCGCAGCGCTGAAATGCCCTCGCTCGCCAGCCACAGCGCCACGCCCAGCAACAGCAGGCCACTGGTATAGGCGGCCAGCACCTCGATCTTCCAGCCGCCGAAGGCAAAACCTGCCGGGCCGCCCGCCACCGCGCGATGCGACGCCGCGCGCAGCGAAAGCCGGTAGGCCAGCACGGCGCCGCCCAGCGCCAGCGCATGCGTGCCCATGTGCCAGCCATCTGCGGTGAGCGCCAGCGAGCCGGTCCACCAGCCCACCGCCAATTCCAGCGCCATCGTGGCCAGCGTCAGCAGCGTGACTGCTGCCAGCGCGCTTTCGCGCTGGCTCTGGCCGGGGTCGGCAAAGACGTGGCTGTGAGCACCAGCCTGCAGATCGTGGTGGTGCGCGGTTGGCGATGTCATGGTGCCTTCGTCAGCGTGGTCAGCGTGTACTGGCCGTCGATGCGCTCGGCGGTGAAGCGCACGCGGTCGCCCACTGCCAGGGCCTCCAGCACCTTGGGGTCGCGGACGCGAAAGACCATCGTCATGGGCGGCATGTCCAGATTCTTGATCTCGCCGTGCTTGAGCGTCACCCGACCGGCGGCCTTGTCGAGTTTCGTGACTTCGCCGCTGGCGGGCTGCGCCAGCGCCGACATCGACATCGCGGCCACGGCCAGCGTGGCAATCAGCCTGATCATCCGGGTCTCCTGCGGCCGGGCGCAGCGCGCGCCCCGGCTGCGAGTGTGCCGCAACGCGGCAATTCCCGGGCGCGGCCAGCGCGCCTTCCTACAATCGCCGCCACTCCCCGCCCCGCCAGCCCATGACCATGAGCCTATCCACCGAGCACGATCTCGCCCACATCACCGCGCGCGACCAGGCCGAGATACTGGCCCAGGCGCTGCCCTATATCCGCCGCTTCCACGGCAAGACGCTGGTCATCAAATACGGCGGCAATGCGATGTCGGACCCGGCGCTGCAACAGGATTTTGCCGAGGACGTGGTGCTGCTCAAGCTGGTGGGCATGAACCCCATCGTGGTGCACGGTGGCGGGCCGCAGATCGACGAGGCACTGGCCAAACTCGGCAAGAAGGGCGTCTTCATCCAGGGCATGCGTGTCACCGACGAAGAGACCATGGAAGTCGTCGAGTGGGTGCTGGCCGGCGAAGTGCAGCAGGATATCGTGGGCCTGATCAATGCAGCGGGCGGCAAGGCCGTGGGCCTGACCGGGCGCGACGGTGGCCTCATCCGCGCGCGCAAGATGAAGCTGCTCGACAAGGACAACCCTGCCATAGAGCACGATATCGGCCAGGTCGGTGAAATCACCGCCATCGACCCCAGCGTGGTCATGGCGCTGCAGGACGACCAGTTCATCCCGGTCATCAGCCCGATCGGTTTCGGCGAAAAGAACGAGAGCTACAACATCAACGCCGACCTCGTTGCCGCCAAGCTCGCCACCGTGCTCAAGGCCGAAAAGCTGCTGATGCTGACAAATACGCCGGGCGTGCTGGACAAGACCGGCCGCCTGCTCACCAACCTGACCGCGCGCGAGATCGACGACCTGTTTGCCGACGGCACCATCAGCGGCGGCATGCTGCCCAAGATCAGCGGCGCGCTGGATGCCGCCAAGAGCGGCGTCAACGCGGTGCACATCATCGATGGCCGGGTGCCGCACGCGATGCTGCTGGAGATCCTGACGGATCAGGCCTACGGCACGATGATCCGGTCTCACTGAGACCGGTCAGCGTGACGCCGAGTGATACCCCACGATGATCCGGTCTCACTGAGACCGGTCAGCGTGACGCCGAGTGATGCCGCACCATGATCCGGTCTCATTGAGACCAGGAGACCCACCCATGAAGATCCTCAAGCGTCTGGGCTACGGCGCACTGGCCATGCTGGGCCTGTTGCTGGCCCTTGCTGCGCTGTATGTGATGCGCAGCCTCCCCACCCTGGACGGCGAGCTCAAGACCCCCGGGCTGCAGCAGCCGGTGGCGATCGGGCGCGACCCCTCGGACGTGACCCACATCCAGGCCCGCACGGCCCACGATGCCTGGTTCGCGATCGGCTACGTGCATGCCCAAGAGCGCGGCTGGCAGCTCGAATTCAACCGCCGGGTGATGCATGGTGAGTTGTCCGAGGTTTTCGGTGCCGCCACGCTGGAGACCGACAAGCTGATGCGCACGCTGGGCATCGTGCGTGCCGCCCAGCGCCAGTGGGAAGGCCTGCCCGCCGAGGCCCGGGCCGCCCTGCGCGCCTACAGCGACGGCATCAATGCCTATTACGCCCACACCACACAGGCACTGGGGCCTGAATTCCATCTCCTGGGCGTCAGGCCCGGCGGCGCCTCGGGCGCCGCCTGGACCCCGGTGGACAGCGTGGGCTGGCTGATCATGATGGCGCTCGACCTGGGCGGCAACTGGAGCAACGAGTTCGCTCGCCTCAATGCCGCGCAGGTGCTGAATACCGAGCAGTTGTGGCAATTGCTGCCGCCCTACGCGGGCGAGCCGCCGGCGTCCAGGGTGGATCTGGCACGGCTCTACGCCGAGCTCGGCGTCTATCGCCCGGTTCCAGCCCGCACGGCAACACCGGCCGCCGCTAAGACCACTGCCGCGCCGATCGGCTGGTGGGACCGCCTGGTGACGGCCCAGATCGCCCCCTGGGCCGACGACTTTGCCAGCAACGTCGGCAACGTCGAGGGCCGCGGCAGCAACAACTGGGTGGTGGCCGGCAGCCATACGGTGAGCGGCAAGCCGCTGCTGGCGAATGACCCGCACCTGAGCCTCAGCGCCCCGGCGATCTGGTATTTCGCGCGCCTGCAGGCGCCGGCCGAACGCCAGGCCGACGGCACCCTGGGCGCACCGCTCGACGTCATCGGCGCCACCCTGCCCGGCGTGCCCTTCGTGGTGCTGGGCCGCACGTCCAAGGTGGCCTGGGGCTATACCAATACCGGCCCCGATGTGCAGGACCTGTACCTGGAACAGATCGACCCCGCCAACCCCAGGCGCTACAAGACACCGCAGGGCTGGGCCGAGTTCGAGACGCGGGCCGAGGTCATCAAGGTCAAGAAGGCGGCGGATGTCGCGATCACGGTGCGCTCCACCCGCCACGGCCCGGTCATCAGCGACGCCCAGAAGTCGCACGGCGCGCTGCTCAACCTCGACCGCTACGTGGTGGCGCTGCGCTGGAGCGCGCTCGATGCCGACAACCGGACCATGCTCGCCGGCCTGCGCTCCAACCGCGTGCAGTCGGTCGATGAATTGGTCGCCGCCTATGCCGACTACCACTCGCCGATGCAGAACGTGGTGATGGCCGATACCAGCGGCAAGGTGGCCTACAAGGCGATCGGCCGCGTGCCGCTGCGCGCCAGCGTCAACGACATCATGGGCGTGGCCCCCGCGCCGGGCTGGGACGAGCGCTACGACTGGACCGGCTGGCTGCCCTACGCGCAGACACCGCAGGCCGACGACGCCGGCATCGCGCAGCGCGGCTGGCTGGCCACCGCCAACCAGCGCATCCACGCCGCCGACTATCCGCACTTCATCACTTCGGATTGGGAGCCCGCCTGGCGCCACCAACGCATCGAAGCCCTGCTCGCCGCCCGCCCCAGGCACGACCTGGCCTCGATGCAGGCGGCGCACAAGGACCAGTTGTCGCTGTCCACCGTGAAGCTGCTGCCCTATCTGCAGAAGTCGCCCGTCTCGCACGCGCTGGGCGCGCAGGCGCAGGCGCTGCTGAAGGACTTCGACGGCGTGATGCGCGCTGACGCCGCGGCGCCGCTGATCTTCTCGGCCTGGAGCGACGAATTCACGCGCGGCGTGATCGGCGGCAAGCTCGGCATGGACCGGCTGCTCTCGATGTACGGCAAGCGCGTGCTGCGCCCGGCGATCGAAGGCATGCTCGAGCGCGACGACCCCGGCTGGTGCGGCGCCGCCGGCTGCCTGCTGGCATCGGGCCAGGCGCTGGACCGCGCGCTGGCGCGGCTGCAGGCCAGCTACGGTGCCGACCCCACGCTTTGGCGATGGGGCACCGCGCACCCCGCGCTGTCGGCGCACAAGCCGTTGGGCACGGTGGCCGTGCTGGCACCGTTTTTCAACGTGCGCGTGCCCACCGGGGGCGACCGTTTTACGGTCAATCTCGGCCACTTCCATGCCGACCAGGCGCAGGAGCCGTTTGCAAATCGCCACGCGCCTTCGATGCGGGCGCTGTACGACCTGGCCGACCTTGAGCAATCACGTTTCATCTACCAGACGGGGCAGAGCGGCCTGGTATTTTCATCGCGCTACGGCGATATGAGCACGGCCTGGGCCGAGGTCAACTACCGGCCGCTGCAACTCAACCCGCCGGCCATGGCGCATCGGCTGCAGTTGACGCCCTGAGAGCGCCTCGATGACCAGCGGCGCCAGGACGGTCTGGTTGTTCGACCTTGACAATACGCTGCACAACGCTACGCACGCGGCGCTGCCAGAGATCAGCCGCACGATGGGAAACTACATCGTGCAGCACCTGAACCTGAGCGTGGCCGAGTCGAACGCGCTGCGCCTGCGCTATTGGCAACGCTACGGCGCCACCCTGCTCGGCCTGGTGCGCCACCATGGCGTCAAGGCCGCGCACTTCTTGCACCACACTCATCTGTTGCCCGGCCTGGAGCAGCGCGTGCACGGCCACGCCCACGACCTGGCGGCGCTGGCGCGGCTGCCGGGGCGCAAATTTATCCTCACCAACGCGCCGGCGGCCTACACCGCGCGCGTGCTGGGTGCCCTCGGCGTGCGCGGCCTGCGGCGGCTGTTTGACGGCGTGATCACGATCGAAGACATGCACATGTTCGGCCACCTGCGCCCCAAGCCCGACGCGCGCATGCTGCGCCGCACCGCGGCCCGCCTGCGCGTGCATCCAGCGCGCTGCGTGCTGGTGGAAGATACGCTGGAACACCAGAAAGCCGCGCGCGGCATCGGCATGAAGACGGTGTGGATGCAGCGCTGGCTGCGCCTGCCGGATGCGGCGGCGCGCCTGCACCGCCGGCCCGCCTACGTCGACCGCCGGGTGCGGCGGCTGCGCGATCTGTGCTGACGCCACCGCCCTGCGTCAGTGGGGTTCGCCATGCAATGTCAGTGTTTACCTGCAAGAGAACCCCGGGTGGCCGTGTGCCAGAATCATTGCGCCCTGCCCGGCGGCTGGTATTGCCGCCGGTCCTTCGGCAGGCCTGAGCCCCTCGCGGGCGCTTGCGTCCTGACCCAGCCTCGCGCCCTTCGCTACTCCCCTGCCGCCAGCCCAGCATCGATGTCCGCCCTGCCTCAAACATCGCCCCCGGCCAGCGTAGAGACGGACGTCGCAGAGCGCGCCGCGCCGGCAGATGCCTCGGCGCCCGCACGCAAGCGGCCCCGGCCGGGCGAGCGCCGGGTGCAGATCCTGCAAACCCTGGCCCGCATGCTGGAGCAGCCCGGCGCCGAGCGCATCACCACCGCCGCCCTGGCCGCCCGGCTGGAGGTCAGCGAGGCCGCCCTGTACCGCCACTTCGCGAGCAAGGCGCAGATGTTCGAGGGCCTGATCGAGTTCATCGAGACCAGCGTCTTCACTCTCGTCAACCAGATCGTCGAGCGCGAGCCCAGCGCGGCGCTGCAGGCGCAGAAGATGGCCACCGTGCTGCTCCAGTTTGGCGAGAAGAACCCCGGCATGACGCGCGTCATGGTGGGCGACGCACTGGTCTTCGAGCACGAGCGGCTGGGTGCCCGCATGAACCAGTTCTTCGACCGCCTGGAGTCGCAACTGCGGCAAAGCCTGCGCGCGGCCGCCGAGGCCGCCGGCTCGGCCACGCCCACCGCCGATGCCCAGGCGCTGGCCTCGGCGATCACCGCGCTCGCGGTGGGCCGGCTGCAGCGCTATGCACGATCGGGCTTCAAGCGCCTGCCCACCGAGCACCTTGAGCCCGCGCTGCAACGCCTGACGTTCTGACCCGGCCCCTCGCGGGCGCGGCGCGCACCCATGACATCACCTGCCCTTGCCTCCCTGCTGCAGCGCGCCGAATCGCTGCTGGCGCGCCTGGAAGCGGTGCTGCCGCACGCCGCCACCGCCCCCGACTGGCAGGCGGCGGTGGCCTGGCGCTACCGCCGCCGCGGCCGCGCCGGCAGCGCCGGCGTGCTGGAGCCGGTGCGCCACGTCGCCACCATCCGGCTCGCCGACCTGAAAGAGGTGGAGGCGCAGAAGCAGCGCCTGCTGCGCAATACCGAGCAGTTTGTCGCCGGCCGCGGCGCCAACAACGTGCTGCTGACCGGCGCGCGGGGCACCGGCAAGAGCTCGCTCATCAAGGCCTGCCTGAATGAATTCGCACGGCAGGGCTTGCGCCTGATCGAAGTCGACAAGACCGACCTGGTGGACCTGCCCGACCTGGTGGACCTGGTGGCCGAGCGACCCGAGCGCTATATCGTTTTCTGCGACGACCTCAGCTTCGACGAAGGCGAGCCCGGCTACAAGGCGCTCAAGAGCGTGCTCGACGGCTCGGTGGCGCAGGCCAGCGACAACCTGCTGATCTACGCCACCAGCAACCGCCGCCATCTGCTGCCCGAGTACATGAAAGAGAACCTCAGCTACCAGCACACCGAAGACGGCGAGGTCCACCCGGGCGAGGGGGTGGAAGAAAAGATCTCGCTCTCCGAGCGCTTTGGCCTGTGGCTGAGTTTCTATCCGTTCACGCAGGACGAATATCTGGCCATCGTGGCCCAGTGGCTGCGGTCGTCGGGCGTGGCCGAGGCCGCCATCGCCGCCGCGCGCCAGGAATCGCTGGTGTGGGCACTGGAGCGTGGCTCGCGCTCGGGCCGGGTCGCGCAGCAGTTTGCGCGCGACTATGCCGGTCGGCACGCCGGTGACTGAGACGCCTGGGGACACGGCGGCCGAGCGGGTGCCCATCGATGTGGCGGTGGGCGTGCTGCTCGACGCCGGCGGCCGCTTCCTGCTCACCTCGCGTCCGCCCGGCAAGGTCTATGCGGGCTACTGGGAATTCCCGGGCGGAAAAGTCGAGGCCGGTGAAGATATCGAACAGGCACTGCGGCGCGAGCTGCACGAGGAACTCGGCATCGCCATCGGCCCGGCCCACCCCTGGAAGGTGGCGCTGATGGACTACCCGCACGCCCGAGTTCGCCTTCATTTCTGCAAGGTCTTCCAGTGGCAAGGTGAGTTCGAGATGCGCGAAGGCCAGGCCATGGCCTGGCAGACGCTGCCCGTGCAGGTGGCGCCATTGCTGCCGGGCACGCTGCCGGTGCTGGCGTGGTTCGCCAGCGAGCGCAACTTCGAAGGCGCGACCCACTAAACTGCCGGCATGGACTGGCTCGACAGCATCAAGTGGGATCGCGACGGCCTCGTGCCCGTCATCGCGCAAGAGGCCGCATCAGGCGACGTCTTGATGTTCGCCTGGATGAACCGCGAGGCGCTGGCCGCCACCGCACTGAGCCGCCAGGCGGTGTACTGGAGTCGCTCGCGGCAACGCCTCTGGCGCAAGGGCGAGGAGTCGGGCCACGCCCAGCAGGTGCACGATATCCGCATCGACTGCGACAACGACGTCGTGCTGCTCAAGGTCACCCAACTCGGCCATGAACCGGGCATCGCGTGCCACACCGGCCGCCACAGCTGCTTCTTCCAACGCTATGAAGACGGCCACTGGCGGGCGGTGGAGCCCGTGCTGAAGGACCCTGGATCGATCTACCGATGACGACACAAGATACGCTGGCCCGGCTGGCCGAAGTGATCGAGGCGCGCCGCGGCGGCGACCCCGACAAGAGTTATGTCGCGCGCTTGTTTTTCAAGGGCACCGACGCCATCTTGAAGAAGATCGGCGAAGAAGCCACCGAGGTCGTGATGGCCGCCAAGGATGGCGACCGCACGCGCATCGTGGCCGAGACTGCGGATCTGTGGTTCCACTCGATGCTGGCACTGGCCGCTTTCGGCCTCACGCCCGCCGATGTGCTGGCCGAGTTGGAACGCCGTGTGGGGATCTCCGGGCTGGAAGAATTTGCCGCCCGCAAGGCACGTGATCGAGACGACGAAGGAGAAGGCTCGTGAATGAAGTCGGAAATGCAGGCTGGCAGACGGGCGCGCAGAGCGCAGCGCACGAGGGGCTTGCGACGCTCACGCATGTGCTCTACGGGCTGCACACGCTGTCGTGGTTCTCGGGCGGCGTCTTTTCGGTGATCGCGATGATCATCAACTACGTCAAGCGCCCGGACCTGCCCGACGATCTTTTCCGCAGCCACTTCCGCTGGCAGGCGCGCAGCTTCTGGTTCACCTTGCTGTGGCTGGTGCTGAGTTTGCCGCTGTTCCTGTTTTTCTGGTTCCCGGGTGCGGCTGCCTGGTTCGGCATCGGCCTGTGGTACCTCTACCGCTATATCCGGGGCTGGTTGAATTTTGCCGAGCGCCGGCCGATGCCGGTGCCGCCGATCTGACCCCGCACCTGGCAATGAATACAGATCCCGACTGCCTCTTCTGCAAGATCGTTGCCGGCCAGATCCCGGCGCAGAAGGTCTTTGAAGACGACGAACTTCTCGCCTTCCACGATATCCACCCCTGGGCCCCGGTGCACGTGCTGGTGATCCCCAAGACGCATATCCCGACCCTCGCCGAGGTTGGCCCCGAGCACGATGCAATGCTTGGCCGCATGCTGGGCCTGGCGCCGCGGCTGATGCAGCAACTCGGCGTGACGAACGGCTTTCGCACCCTCGTCAATACCGGGCACGACGGCAGGCAGGAGGTCTATCACCTGCATATGCACGTCATGGGCGGGCCGAGGCCCTGGGCCAAGGGTTGAGGTCTCGTAGAATTTAGCGTTTGGCATCGAGGAGAAAGATCATGGGTTCAATCAGCATCTGGCATTGGTTGATCGTGTTGCTGGTCGTCGTGGTCATCTTCGGCACCAAGAAACTGCGCAATATCGGCTCCGATCTCGGCGGCGCGGTGAAGGGCTTCAAGGAAGGCATGAAGAGCGCCTCGGAAGCCCCCGAGGCCGCCACGCCCCCGGCGGCACAGGTGACCGCGGCCCCGCGGGTGGATGCCAATACCGTGGACGTCGAGGTCAAGACCAAGAGCTGAGCCCGGTGCCAGCCCGCGCAATGGCCGCCTGCGGCCTGCCCTGGGCCGCCGGCTGAGCCCTTGCCAACGCCATGATCGACTTCGGTCTCGACAAGATTGCCCTCATCGGCGCCGTGGCGCTGATCGTCATCGGGCCTGAAAAACTGCCTCGGTTGGCGCGCACCGTGGGCCATCTGTTTGGCAAGGCACAACGCTATGTGGCCGATGTCAAGGCCGAGGTCAACCGCTCGATCGAGCTAGACGAGCTGAAGAAAATGAAAACCCAGTTCGAGGATGCGGCGCGCAACGTCGAGCAGACGGTGCGCACCGAAGTCGGCGAGGCCAGCGCCGCGTTCGAGACCGACTGGAGCAGCGCCACTGCGAGCCTGGGGGACTCCGCCACCGGCTACGTCCCGCTCGCCCCGCCACCGCCGAGCTACCAGCACCCCAAGAAGAACTGGCGCCTCAAGCGCGGCGCCACGCCGCAGTGGTACAAGAAGCACCAGGGCGTGCGCACGCAGGCGCTGTCGGGCGCGGCACGCGTGGCGCGCTTCCGGCCGCCGGGCGTGAAGGCCGGGCGATGAGCGCTGCACGGGCGGCGCGCAGGCGCTCGCGCCAGCCGCGAGACGCGGCCGGCCTTCGGGCCGTCCAAGTCCGCGCAGGCGGACTTGGAGCNNGGCCCTCAGCCCCCCTGGGGGGGCGGCCCGCAGGGCCTTGGGGGCAGCATGACCGATGCCGACAAGAAGCCCGACGAACTCGAAGGCACCGAAGCACCTTTCGTCTCGCACCTGGTGGAGCTGCGCGACCGCCTGATCCGCGCCACCATCGCCATCGCCATCGCTTTTGTCGTCCTCGTGGTCTGGCCCGGCCCCTCGGGCCTGTACGACCTGCTGGCCGCGCCATTGACGGCCTACCTGCCCAAGGGCGCCACGCTGATCGCCACGAATGTGATCTCGCCGATCCTGGTGCCGCTCAAGATCACGCTGATGGCCTCGTTCATGCTGGCGCTGCCCATCGTGCTGTACCAGCTGTGGGCGTTTGTGGCGCCAGGGCTGTATTCGCATGAAAAGCGGCTGGTGCTGCCGCTGGTGGTGTCGAGCACACTGCTCTTCATCGTCGGCGTGGCGTTCTGCTATTTCCTGGTGATCCCGGGCATGGCCCGTTTCATCCAGGCATTTGCGCCCGCCAGCATCACCGCGGCGCCAGATATCGAGCAGTATTTCGGCTTCGTGCTGACGCTGTTCCTGGTATTCGGCATCGCCTTCGAGGTGCCGATCGCGGTCATCGTGCTGGCCCGCATGGGCATCGTCACGATCGCCCAGCTGCGCCAGGTGCGGGGCTATTTCGTGGTCGGCTCGTTCGTCGTGGCCGCCGTGGTCACGCCGCCCGACGTGATCTCGCAGCTCGCGCTGGCGGTGCCGATGTGCGTGCTCTACGAGGTCGGCATCCTCGCCGCGCAGTTCTTCATCAAGCACACCCAGGCGCCCGACGCCGAGCCTGCGGCCGAAGACAAACCGGCTTCCTGAGCGCTCACCTGACCCAGGTATTGAGCTGGATGATCGGCAGCAGCACCGCCAGCATGATGAGCACCACGATGACGCCCATGGCCACGATCAGCAGCGGCTCCAGGAGGGTGGCCGCGCCCATTGCCCGGCGCTGCACTTCGGCCGCCATCTGGGCCGACGCGCGCGCCAGCATCTCGGGCAACTGGCCGGTCTGCTCGCCCAGGCGGGCAAACATCGCCAGCAGGCCCGGAAAACGCTTCTTGCCGGCCAACGCCGCGCCCAGCGGTGCGCCCTCGCGCACCTGCACCAGCGCATCCAGCGCGTCGTTGCGCATGGCCCGGTTGCCCAGGGTCTCGGCCGCCGCCTGCAGCGCCTTCAGGATCGGCACGCCGGCGCCCGCCAGCATGGCCAGCGTGCTGCCAAACCGGGCCGCGTTGTAGCCCCGCGCCAGGCGGCCGAAGATCGGCAGGCGCAGCATCGCGGCATCGCTGCGCACCCGAAAATCTTCGCTCCGCCGCGCCAGCGCGAACGCCGTGCCGCCGCCTGCGGCCAGCAGCGCCACCGCCCAGCCCCACTGGCGCACAAAGGCGCTGATCGCGAGCATGGCCACGGTCAGCGCCGGCAACGCGCGCTTGGAACTGGTGAAGACGCCCGCGATCTGCGGCACGACCCAGGTCACGAGCACGATCACGATGACCATCGCCACCAGCGAGACGATGGCCGGGTACAGCATCGCGCCCAGCACCTTGGTGCGCAGCGCCTGCTGCTGCTCCAGGTCGTCGGCCAGCTTCTCCAGCACGATGCCCAGTGCCCCGCTCTGCTCACCGGCGGCGACCACGGCGCGGTAGATATCGTCGAACTCGCGCGGCGCGGTGGCCAGCGCCCGGGCAAACGAGCTGCCGGCATTGACCTCGCTCTTCAGGTGCGCCACCAGCTCCCGCTGGCGCTCGGTTTCCGACTCGTCGGCGAGCGCCGTCAGGGCACGCTCCAGCGGCAGGCCCGAGCCCACCAGGCCGGCGAGCTGGCGCGTCCAGACGGCGCGGTCCGTCGCCGAAAACACGCGTCGCGTAAAACGCGGTGCGGCGCCATCGATGCTGGCCGCCGTGACCGGCGTCACCGCCAGCGGCACCAGGTCACGCGCGCGCAACTGCGCGCGCGCGCCCTTGGCGTTATCGGCTTCGAGCAGGCCGCTCTTCGACTTGCCGGCGGCGTCGAGGGCTTCGAATCGGTACGCAGGCATCGCCGGATCGCAGCCTAATCGCGCGTCACGCGGATGATTTCTTCGAGCGAGGTGATGCCCGCCTGCACCAGCCGCTCGCCGTCCTCGCGCATCGACTTCAAGCCGGCCACCTCGGCCGCCACGAAGAGCTGGCTCTCGGCAGCCCGGTTGTGGATCAGCGAGCGCACCTTGTCGTCGGCCACCATCAACTCGTACACCCCGGTGCGGCCCTTGTAGCCGGTGCCGCTGCAATGCGCGCAGCCCACCGGGTGCCAGCGGCCCCTGGCGTCTTCGCTCTTGCACTGCGGGCACAGCTTGCGCACCAGGCGCTGCGCGAGCACGCCCAGCAGGCTGCTGCTCAGCAGGAAAGGCTCGACGCCCATGTCGATGAGGCGGGTGACGCTGCTGATGGCATCGTTGGTATGCACGGTGGCCAGCACCAGGTGGCCGGTGAGCGAAGCCTGGATGGCGATGCTGGCGGTCTCGAAATCGCGGATCTCGCCGATCATGATGACGTCGGGATCCTGGCGCAGGATGGCGCGCAGCGCCTTGGCAAAGGTCAGGTCGATCTTCGGATTGACCTGCGTCTGCCCGATGCCGTGCAGCTCGTACTCCACCGGGTCTTCCACCGTCAGCACATTGGTGGTGGCGGTATCGACCTGGCCGAGCGAGGCATACAGCGTGGTCGTCTTGCCCGAACCCGTGGGCCCGGTGACGAGCACGATGCCATGCGGCTGCTGGATCAGCCGCGCATAGGCCGCGAGCACTTCGCCGGCCATGCCCAGGCCTTCGAGGGTGAATTTCGACTCGGCCTTGTCCAGCAGGCGCAGCACGGCGCGCTCGCCGTGCGACGAGGGCAGGGTGGACACGCGCACATCGATCGCCCGCCCGCCGATGCGCAGCGAGATGCGGCCATCCTGCGGCAGGCGCTTCTCGGAGATATCGAGCTCGGCCATGATCTTCAGGCGCGAGATCAGCGCCGCGTGCAGCGCCCGGTTGGGTTGCACCACCTCGCGCAGCGTGCCGTCGACGCGAAAACGCACCGAGCTGCTGCGCTCGTAGGGCTCGATGTGGATATCGCTCGCACCGTCCTTGGCGGCCTGCGTCAGCAGCGCATTGAGCATGCGGATGATGGGGGCGTCGTCAGCGGCCTCCAGCAGGTCGGCCACCGCCGGCAGCTCCTGCATCATGCGGCTCAGGTCGACGCCGCTTTCCACTTCGCCGATGACTGCAGCGGCGCTGCTCTCGCCGCCGGCGTAGGCCGACGCGATGCGCTGGTCGAGCGTGGCATTGGGTTCGCGCTCGAAGCTGGCCACCTCGAACAGGCGTGTCACCTCGGCCAGCGCCGACAACGGCGTGCTCTCGCCGGCCCACAGCACGAGGTGCTCGCCATCGTCCTCGAGCAGCAGCGCATGCGCCTTGGCGTAGGCGTAGGGCAGCGGGTGGCGGGTGGCCATGGCCGCGGGTCAGGGCGCCGAAGCCGGCCGCGGCGGCAGCACCGGGCCCTCGTTGATCGGCAGCAGTGCGCTGGGTGGCGGTTGAGCATCCTTCTGCTGGCCGCGGATCTGCTCGTAGCGGTCGAGCGAGAACTGGTTGGCACTGGCGGCGTCCCGCATCACGATCGGGCGCAGGAAGACGATCAGGTTGGTGCGCTTGCGGTCGCGGCTCTCGCTGCGAAAGAGCGCCCCCAGGAACGGGATGTCGCCCAGCAGCGGCACCTTGCTGCGGGTGGTCACGAAGCGGTCTTCGATGAGGCCGCCGAGGACCAGGATCTGACCGTCATCGACGACCACCGTGCCTTCGATCGAGCGCTTGGTGGTGGACGGCCCGGCGTTGCTGGTGCCGGCCGCGGTATCGACCTTGACGCTGCTCTGCTCCTGGAAGATCGTCATCCGGATCGCCCCGCCCTCGCCGATCTGCGGCCGGATGCGCAGCGTGATGCCGACATCCTTGCGCTCGATGGTCTGGAACGGGTTGGTGGTGGTGGTGCCGCCGGCGCCGGTGAACTGACCGGTGATGAAGGGCACGTTTTCGCCGACCACGATCTTGGCCTCTTCGTTGTCGAGCGTGATCAGGTTCGGGGTGGAGACGATATTGGTCTCGGCCTGCGACTGCAGTGCGCGCGCTATCGCCGCCAGCGACACCACGCCGTTGATGCCGCGCAGCAGGCCGATATTGAGGCCCTCGCCCAGGTTGACCTCGCCCTTCACCGCCGAGGTGTTGATGCCGATGATGTTGGGCCGCCCGGCGCCGCTGAAATTGGTGCCGCCGATGATCCCGTGCTTGTCGCCGCTCTGCCCCAGCAGGCCCTGCCACTGGAAGCCGAAATCGGCCGAATCGCCACCCGCCACTTCGACGATCATGCTTTCGATATAGACCTGCGCGCGGCGGCTGTCGAGTTGGTCGATCAGCGCGCGCACCTGCTTGTAGAGCGGCTCGGGCGCGGTGATGACGAGTGAGTTGGTCGCCGGGTCGGCCTGGATGAAGCCGCCGGTGGTGGGCTGCGCCGAGGCCGCCAGGCTACCGCCGCCGGGCGTGGCGGCAGCCGTGGGTGTGGTCGTCAGCGTGGCCGTCGGGGCCGCGGGCGCACCGCTGCTGCTGCTGCCGGCCGCGCCAAACGCGGCGCGCACCACGGTCGCCAGGCGGGTGGCGTCGGCGTGCTTGAGATGCACCACCCACATGCCACCGCCGGGGCCGGTGAAATTGCTCGGCCGGTCGAGCCGCGCAATCGTGGCGCGCATGGCGGCGATGCGGGCGGCATTGGGTGCGCGCAGGATGAGCGCGTTGTTGCGCGAGTCGGCGATCACCGTGATGCCGCCGCCGGTGGCGCCGGGCAAGCCGGGCACCACGGCGCCCGTGCCGCCATCGCTCAGGCGCTGCACCAGGGGCGCCAGGTCAGCCGCCACCGCGTGTTGCAGCGGCACGATCTCGACATCGGTGCCAGACGGCTGGTCGAGCGTGGCAATGATCTTGGCGATGCGTTGCAGGTTGTCGGCGTAGTCGGTGATCACCAGCGAGTTGCTGCCGGGGTTGGCGTTGATGGTGTTGTTGGCGCTGATCAGCGGCCGCAGCACTGGCACCAGGTTGTTGGGGTTCTCGTAGCGCAGGGCAAAGATCTGCGTGATGACCTGGTCGCCACGCACGGCCACTTCGCCCACCGAGACCGTGCCGGTTTGCAGCTTGGCATCGGCCTCGGGCACGACCTTGAGCAGGCCACCGCTTTCGACCACCGAAAACCCGAGCCCACGCAGCGCCGAGAGGTAGCTGGAGTAGGCCTCTTGCACGCTTTGCGGCTGTTCGCTGTAGACCGTGATCGTGCCCTTGACGCGCGGGTCGATGACGATGGCGCGGTCGATCATGGCCGCAAACGCACGCGTCACGGCTTCGACATCGGCGTTGACGAAATTGACCGTCACCGGCGCCCGCGACTTGGGCGCCAAGGTCTGAGCCCAGGCCGCCGAGCAGGCCAGCACGGCGACCATCAGGGCCACCCCGAGCCTGCCGTGGCACCTGCAAAACAAGAGCGCTCTGTTCATGGTCATCCGATGGAAATGAGGGACAGCGCACCTTGGCGCCGGCCGATGATATTGAGCAGATTGTTCAACGCCGCTTCAGCGCCGGCGGCGGCGCTGGCCTGGCCCGTGAAGCGCAGCCTGGACGCCGCCCAGACGCCGCTGCCGGCGAGCTGCAGCGCGCCGCTGGTGGTGCTGAGCTGCAGACTGGCGGCGTCGGCGCCACTGCGGGCGTCGCCCTGCAGGACCAGGCGGTAGCTGCCCAGCACGTCCAGCGTCGATACGCGCGAGGCCATCGAAATCAGCTCCAGTTCGGCCCGGCCGCTGAAGCGCCAGCGCCCCTGCACCGATTCCATCGCCAGGCCCGGGCTCGCCAGCTGCAGCGAGCCCGAGGGCTGGAGCGTATTCCACGGCGTGCCCAGCCCCACCAGCCAGGCCGCCGGCCATTGGCCGATCACCCCGCGCGCCGGCGCCAGCTCGACGCGTACGCGGCCGAGCCCCGGCGCGACACGCAGCACCAGCTCGCCGTTGATGCAGCAGGCATGCCGCGCGCGCAGCGCCAGCGCGGCACCCTCCAGCGCCAGCGACCACTGAATGCGGCCCGGCAGCGCACTGGCGTCGCGGCTGCCCGCGCCGCCGGTGACGACCATCACCGCGCTGCCCTGCCACACGGTTCCGCGCGCGTCGGCCAGCAGCAGGCGCCCCTGCGTGGCATCCGCCACAGCAGACGCCAGCCATGCCGCAGGTGCAAAAGCGAGCAGCGCCGCCGTGCCACCCAGCACCACGCCGGCCAGCGCCCAGCGCATCAACTTGCACCCCCGATGGCGACGACGATGGTGCCGCTGTAACCCTGTGCAGCCCGTGCCAGGTTGGCTTCCAGGGGCCGCGCCCGGGCGCCCGAGCGGGCTTCGGCCAGCCAGTCGCGCAGTTGCTGCGTGCCGGCGCCCGTGAGCGTGAGCACGGCGCGCTCGCCCTGCAGGGCGAGCCGGCCCTTGTCCCCCAGGCGCGCGGTGGCCGCTTGCAGGGCGGCGACGGCCTGCCCGGCGTCGACCGGGGGCGCGGCACGCAGTTGCGCGGCCTCGGCGGCCAGGCGCTGCATGGTTTGCAGTTGCGATTCAAGCGCATCCAGCTCGGCCGGCGCACGCACCAGGGTGCGCCAGGCCGGCTGCACGGCCAGTGCCCACAAGACATACAGGCCGAGCACGGCAGCGGCAAGCCCGAGCAGGCGCCGTTCGCGGGCGGCAAGGCTGCGCCACCACAAGGCCAGGCCAGCGAGCAGGGCTTTCGGCTGGTCGGCGCTCACACGGTCCCCTTCGCGGCCCGCGCCACCGTGATGCGGCCCTCGGCAAAGTCGGCGTTGAAGCCGGCACTCTTCAGGCGCTCGCGAAACTGCTGCACCTGCGGCTCGGCCCAGCCCGGCGCTGCCAGCGTCAGGCGGCCGGGCTCGAAACGCAGTGTCTGCACGGGGCCCTGGCCGTCGGGCCAGGCCGCCGCGGCCGCCACCAGCAACGCCTCCAGGTCGGCATCGCCGACGCGGCCGGCGGCGGCGCGCAGGCGGTCGGTCTCGCGCTGCATCTGGAGTGGCGCATCGAGCACGGCGCGCACGCCCGGGTGGGCAGTGCGCAGCAGTTCGGCCATGGTCAGGCGCTTGGCCGCAATCGCCTGCCGCTGTTGCCATGCGTAGGCGTTCAGACCCACCAGCTGCAGCACACCCAGGGCCACCAGCCCCAGACGCACCGGCCGCCACGCCGCGCTGAAGAAGCGCTGGCCCATATCGCGCAGGGCGCGCGTGCTGCGATGCCGCGCCGCCAGGTCGAATTGGCGCAGGTTGGCCGCGCCCTGGGCCGCTTCGAGCGCCCGCTCGGCATCGCCCAGCAGCGGCACCGGCGCGCCCAGCCAGCGCTCGGCAGCGGCAGCCGCCGCCGGTGTGGCCGACCAGCGCACGGGCTCGACGGCCTGCGCCTGCGCCGGCGCCAAGGCGCGCGCCAAGCCACCAGCCAGCCGCATGCAGACGACACCTTCGGCAGAGGCCAGCGTGAGCCAGGGCGCGCTGTCCTGGCCGCCGTCGGGGATGTGGAAGTGGCCGCGCGCGGGGCCCGCGGGCAGGCTCGCCGGCAGCACGCGCTCGACCGTCAGACCGGCCGCCTCCAGCGCCGCCAGCGCCGCTGCCACGCGTGGCGCGTGGGTCACCGCCACCCAGCCCGGCCGGCCTGGCTCGGCACCGGGGGCGAGTGCAAAGTGCAGCGCCGCGTCGTCGTCGAGCAGGCCTTCCTCCATCACGCCCAGCAGCGCCGCGCGCAGCCGCGCCGCCGGCGCCTTGGGAATCGCCAGCCGGTGCCAGCTGACATCGGCCTCGGCCAGCAGCAGGGCCACGCTGTCGGCCTTGGGCAGCAGCGCGGCGGCGGCCTCGCCGGCCTGCGCCACGTTGCGGCCATCGGCGCTGAAGACAAAGCCCCATTCAGATGGCAGGCGCAGGCCAGCGGCGGCTTCATTGCCTGCGGCGCGGGCGCCGAGGCGATCGCGGGGCGGGAGCTGGACGACGAGCAGGGACATCCGTGGCGGGCCTGGGGCGGGTGGGGAGTGGTGGCGCGTATTCTCGCCTTCAACGCGAGGCCGGCGCCGCCAGGCTGCGCCTCTCGCGGCGCAGCACATCGACCCGGCGCTCGCGCCGCACGAGCAGCGAGCGTTCTTCGAGCACCCGGTCTTCGAGCCGCAGGCGGCCCGCCACCTCGAAATAGGTCGAGTTCACGCTGGCACGACTGGTGTCCACCAGCGTATTCGGCGGCAACTGCATCTGGGCCTCGGCGATGCTCTTGAACGGCTTGCGCTGACGTGCCTGCACGAGCCGCTCGGCGCTGCCCAGATCCAGCTCGTCGATGGCGGCCACGATGGCTTCGCGCGGCGCGGTATTCAGGTTGACCGGGGTCGACTCGGGCAGCAGGTCGACCCAGGGCTCGAGCCGCGCCAGCGTCGTCTGCTCGATACCCAGCCAGGCCAGATCGGCCAGCCGGGCCGGCTTGAGCCGGGCGTCGCCCGCGCCCTCTTCGGCCGCGGGCGCCGCGGCCGCGCGCCAGGCTTCGGCGATGCGCGCCGCAGCATCGCTCGGCGTGCCCGCCAGCGCGCACAGGCGCTGCAGCGCTGCCAGCTGCTGCGGCACCACCTTGCCCGCGCTGTCCAGCAGGCCGCGCAGGTTGAAGCGCGATTGCGCATCCGTGATCGCGCCGGAGATGAAGGCCTCGGGGCCACTGTCGGCGTTGTTGTCCTTGTCGGCGGCAAGAAAGCTCGACAAGCGGGCCTCCGCCAGCGGTGTGGCCCAGGGCTCGTCGAGCGAATCGTAAGGCTGGCCACGCTGCTGGTCTTCGCGCAGGATCAGCCGCGCCCAATCAAGCGCCCCACTCAGGATCCAGCCGGCCTGGGCACGGGCGCGCTCGGCGGCCTCCACCTGCAGGGCGCGCGTCTGCTGCCACACCATGCCGGCCGTGAGGGTGGCCACCAGCGCCAGGATGATCATGGCCAGCAACAGCGCGGCGCCGGCTTGTCGGCACGACGAGATGCGCGCTGGCTCGCGCCGCCGGGTCCACCGCGTCATGACCCGCTCGGCCCGAGGGCGATGTCACGCGTGAGCTTGTGACCCCCCAGCGTGATGACCAGGCGCACTGCGTTGGGCAGCTCCTCACGCGGCGCAGACGGTGCGCTGGCGGATCCCGCGGGCGCCAGCACGTTGCCACTGGATTGGGCGTTGCTCCAGTCGCTGCCGCGGTGGAAGTAGAGCTGCCACTCGGTGGCACCTTCGGCCACGGTCAGGTGGCCAGCCTCGTGGCCCAGGAACTGCTGGCTGCGCAGCCAGGCCTCCTGCAGTTGCGCCACCCGCACCGTGCCCGGCCCGGCCCAGCGCTGCCAGACACCGCCGCGCACCGACCACGCCACCAGGCTCACCCCGCCTTCCACCCGGCGCGTCAGGCGCAGGGTCTGGCCATCAAAGGCGATGGGCGACGGCAGCACGCCGGTATCGTGCAAGGCTTGCAGGTCTTGCTCCCATTGGGTCAACACGGTGGCCAGCCGAACGCTGCGGTCGATCATCTCGCGGCTGGCATCGCGCGCGCGCATCACGCCATCCAGCCCCTGCCAGGCAAAGGTGGCCAGGATAGCCATCAAGAGCAGCGCGACGAGCACCTCGACCAGCGTAAAACCCGCCGCGCGCCGCGCTGTTTTCATGGCCGGGCGAGCACCGTGGACAAGGTCACCAGGACATGCCCAGATTCGTCGCTCACGACCGCATCGACGCGGCGGAAACCCGGGTTCGGCGTGGGCCGCGTGACAAGCTTGCCGCGATAACTGCGGCCGAGCTGCTGGCAACCAAAGTCGGTATCGCCGACGCCGGGAAAGCCGTGTTGGAGCCGCTGCTCGGTGAGCTGGTTGTCGGCGCACCACTGCGCGGCGATGACATCGGACAGGCGCGCCGCGTTGTCGGTCAGGACGCCCGCGGCACGCAGGCCGGCGGCCAGCGCGATGGCCGCCACCGCCAGCGCCACCAGCACCTCGAGCAGCGTGAATCCGCGCGGCGCCCTCACCGCGGTGACGCCCCGACGGCTGGGTCGACGGCGGCGGCCACCGCGAACGGCCCCAGGCCGTCAGTCCCCAGTTCAAGCCGCCGCTCGGCCAGACGCAGCACGATGCGCTGCGCCGGCAGGATGGCCTCGGGGCCGAGCAGCACGGTCGTATCGCCGACCACCTGTGCGCTGACCCGCGGATCGAGCCAGCGCGTGGGCAGCGCGGCTGCAGCCGGCAGGCCGACGAAACGGAAGTTGACGGTGGTGCCGTTGGCGTCGGACGCGACCTCGCCTTCGGACTTGGGCACCCAGCGCACCGTGCCGCCCGACACGCGCGCCTCGGCACGCGCCATCTCCAGCAAGGCCGTCAGCCTCTCGCCTTCTTCCTCGAGCCGTGCCGCGTCGCCATCGGGCAGCGCCACGCTGATCAGGCCCACGGCCAGCGCGATGATGGCGATCACGATCAGCAATTCCACCATCGTGAAGCCGCGCACGCCACGGCGGCCCGGCATAGCCATGCGCCCCGGGCTATTGCCAGGAACCGATATCGGCATTTTTGTCTTCGCCGCCCGGCTGCCCATCGGCACCGAAGCTGAAGACGTCGATCTCGCCGCGCACGCCCGGATTGAGGTACTGGTAGGGCCGGGTCCACGGGTCACCGGGCAGCTTGTCGAGGTAGGGCTTCCAGTTGGGCGGTATCGCGCCCGCCGTGGGTTTGCGCACGAGCGCATCGAGCCCCTGCTCGGCGCTGGGGTAGCGCTGGTTGTCGAGCTTGTAGCGCTTGAGCGCCTGCGTCAGCGTATTGATGTCGGTGCGCGCCGCAGTGGCGCGGGCGTCGTCGAGGCTCGAAAACAGGTTTGGCACGATGAGGGCGCCGAGCACGCCAATGATGACCAGCACCACCAGCAACTCGATGAGCGTGAAACCGCGCGTGCGCGGGGCGCTGCGGGGCAGGTTCAGGGACTTCATGGCGGCGGCTGCAGGCCTGGCGTGGCCGGGCTGGGTGGGGTGCTTGAATCATAATCGCGGCATGTCGGCACGCTGGTGGACGTTGATGGTTTGGGCCGGGGCGGCAGCCAGCGCGCTGTTCTGGGGCCTGCGGCTGGGGGTCACGCCGCTGGCGGCGCCGCCGCAAACGCAGGTGGCGGAACCCGGTGCCGGTGCACGCGGCGATTTCAGCCGCCTGCTCGGCGCCGAGGCGCAGGCACCCGTCACCGCGGCCGTGCCCGAGCCCGCCGCCGATGCCCGCTATGCACTCGTGGGCGTGCTCAGCCCGCACCAGCCGCAGGCGGCGCGTGAAGGTGTGGCGCTGATCGCGGTGGACGGAAAACCGGCCAAGGCCTATCGGGTGGGTGCCCTGGTGGATGGCGAGCAGGTGCTGCGCTCGGTGGGTGCCCGCAGCGCCACGCTGGGCCGGCGCGAGGGCCAGGCGCACATCGCATTGAATATCGCTGCGCCGCCGGCGGCAGCGACTGGCACCTTGGTGCCGGCCACCTCGCCGAGCACGCTGCCACCCGTGCCAGGTGCAAACCCGTTGCACACGCCCACTGCGGCGACGGTCTCGCCGCTCGCCGTGCCCCAGCCGCGCCCGGCGGTGCACCTGCCCGCCACCGCACCCGGCGTGGACAACCGAGAGCTCAAATAGGCCGGTCGGTGTGCCAGTTCAATACAGCGCATCGCCAAACGGCGAGGTCACCGGCTCGGCCGCCGGCTCGGCATAGGGCTCGGACCCGGGCTCGGGCAGCCCGCCTGGGTGCGACGGACCCGGATCTTCACCATCGGCCACCTCGGTGAGCAGCGCTGCCGAACTCTTGACCAGTGGCCAGGCCAGCGTGGCGCCGGTGCCATCGGTGCTTTCCATGCCCAGCTCCAGCAACGCCGAGGCTCGGAACAGGTTCAGCGCCTGGTCCAGCCCGCGGTGGCTGTGGCTGCGGCAGAACACGCAGTAGTCGGTCACCGGCTGGGCGATGCGGGCCGCCAGCATCAGCGCGGCGCAGGCTGGCAGGCCGTCGATCATGAGCAGGTGGCGCTTGCTGGCGGCCATCAGGATCACACCGACCATCACCGCCACCTCAAAACCGCCGAAGGCCGCCAGCACCTCGATCGGCTCCACGACGTCGCGGTGGCGGCCCTGGGCGCCTTGCAGCACGACCATCAGGTGCGCCAACTCGTCGGTGTCCATGTGCGGGCCGGTGACGATGAGATCGCGCACCGCGCTGTCGGTCAGCCGCGCGAGCACCATGGCCGCGCTTTCGTGCGCGCCCACGCCCACGCCGGCAAGCACGGTGACGTTGCCCTTGAGCTGCTCGCCGATCTGCATGCCCGCCCGCATGCCGGCGTGGGCCTGGTCGAGGCTCATCGCGCTGGTGACGCGCGCGTTGCGCGTGGCGTGCGCAATCTTGCGCATCAGGAGCCGGTCGTGGGGCACCATGTTTTCAGCCATGCCGCAATCGACGACCATCACGTCCATGCCCTGCGCGCGGGCAAAGACCGTGAGCGGCAATTGGTTGGTCAGCAGCATGCGCACGGTCTCGTGGGTGGCCCGGCCCTGCGGGTCCTTGATGCCGTCCACCGCCAGGCCGTGGTCGGCCGCAAAGACCAGCAACTGCGGGTCGCGCAGGCGCGGCTTGAGCGAGTTCTGCATCAGCCCCAGGCGGATGGCCAGCGGCTCGAGCTCGCCCAGGCTGCCCCCCACCTCGTTGCGGCGCTGCAGCTTCTCGCGCAGCGCACGGTCGAGCAGCGGGTTGGTGGTGGGCGAGACCAGCGAGCGGTTGTTGACCATGGCGAACGAGTGTAGCGATGAGCCGGCGCCGGGCCGTTCCCAAGCCGGCTCAGCCCCCCGGGGGCAGCGAACGAAGTGAGCTTGGGGCCGTCATTTCACTAACGCAAAAAGAGCCCGTAAACGGGATTGCGGGTCTCTTCGACACAGGGGTACGCCAAGGTACGCAGGAATTCCTCGAAGGCCGGCTCATCGCCCGCCGGCACCTGGATGCCGACCAGGATGCGCCCGTAGTCCGCGCCCTGGTTGCGGTAGTGGAAGAGGCTGATATTCCAGCCCGGGTGCATGGCCGCCAGGAAGCGCATCAGCGCGCCCGGCCGCTCGGGGAACTCGAAGCGGAACAGCCGCTCGTCGTGCGCCAGCTCGCTGCGGCCGCCCACCATGTGGCGCACGTGCTCCTTGGCGAGCTCGTCGTCTGTGAGGTTGACGTTGGCGAAGCCCTGCTTCCTGAACTGGCGCTCGATGCGATCGGCCTCGTCGTGGCGCTGGATCGCCAGGCCGACGAAGACGTGCGCGACGCGCTCGTCCGAGATGCGGTAGTTGAACTCGGTAACCGAGCGCGGGCCGATCAACTCGCAGAAGTGCTTGAACGAGCCGCGCTCCTCGGGGATGGTCACCGCGAACAGCGCCTCGCGCTGCTCGCCGAACTCGGCGCGTTCAGCCACGAAGCGCAGGCGGTCGAAGTTCATATTGGCACCGCTGGTGATGGCCACCAGCGTCTGCCCCTTGAGCTTGTGCGCCGCCACATACTGCTTGATGGCCGCCACGCCCAGCGCACCGGCGGGCTCGAGAATGCTGCGCGTATCCTGGAAGACGTCCTTGATGGCGGCACAGACGGCGTCGGTATCGACGACCACGAAATCATCGACCAGCGCGCGCGTCACGCGAAAGGTCTCTTCACCCACCAGCTTGACGGCGGTGCCGTCGGAGAACAGCCCGACATCGGCGAGTTGCACGCGCTTGCCGCGGCGCACCGATTGCACCATGGCGTCGGAGTCCGCGGTCTGCACGCCGATGACCCGAATCTCGGGCCGCACCGCCTTGATGTAGGCCGCCACCCCGGAGATCAAGCCGCCACCCCCGATGGCCACGAAGACGGCGTCGATCGGCCCCTGGTGCTGGCGCAGGATCTCCATCGCCACCGTGCCTTGGCCGGCGATCACATCGGGGTCGTCGAAGGGGTGCACGAAGGCCAGGCCCTGACCCTGCTGCAGCGCGAGGGCGTGGGCGTGCGCATCGGAGTAGCTGTCGCCTTGCAATACCACTTCGCCCCCGAGCGCGTGCACGGCATCGACCTTGAGCTTGGGCGTGGTCACCGGCATCACGATCACGGCGCGGCAGCCGAGCCGCTTGGCCGACAGCGCCACGCCCTGGGCATGGTTGCCGGCCGAAGCGCAGATCACGCCGCGCGCCAGCGCCTCGGGCGCCAGCCGCACCATCTTGTTGTAGGCCCCGCGCAGCTTGAAGCTGAATACCGGCTGCTGGTCTTCGCGCTTGAGCAAGATGTGGTTGCCCAGGCGGCGCGAGAGGCTGCGCGCGGGCTCCAGCGCCGTCTCACGCGCGACGTCATAGACGCGGGCAGTGAGGATGCGCTTGAGGTAGTCGGCGGCGATGCGCTGCGCCTTGGGCGTCACCGGCGCAACGGGTGTGACCGGCGCGGGCGGCGCCGAGGGGGGGCGAGGGCTGCCGGCGAGCATGGTGCAGGGGTCGGGTGAAGGCGGCGCATGATACGGCAGGGGCTCGCACCGCAAGTGCGGGTCGACTCCGATCACCACCTGCACCGCCATCAGCGGTGCGCTGTAAGCAGCAGAGGCAGATGCACCATGGAATGCACCATCAACTGGATGCCGGACACCGGCATGGGTTTCGTTGCCGAGACCGGCAGCGGCCATTTCCTGACGATGGACGGCGCGCCAGATGGCGGCGGCCGCAACCTGGCGCCGCGGCCGATGGAAGCGGTGCTGGCCGGCGCCGGTGGCTGCACGGCCTATGACGTGGTGTTGATCCTCAAGCGTGGCCGCCACGACGTGCGCGGCTGCCGGGTCAAGGTGACGGCCGAGCGCGCGGCGGTGGACCCGAAGGTATTCACCCACCTCAGCCTGCACTTCATCGTCAGTGGCCGCGCCCTGCCGCCGCCGGCGGTCGAGCGCGCCATTGCGCTGTCACATGAGCGCTATTGCTCGGCCACCATCATGCTCGGCAAGACCGCCGAGATCACCACCAGCTTCGAGATCGTCGACGCCTGAACCGCCTCAGATTCGGTGCGCCGTGGTCGTCATGAGGGTCGCCGCAGCGCGCATCAGCGCGCGCACCGGCGCCGGCAACTCAAGGCCGCCGGCGGCCAATGCGGCGTCGGCATGGCGGCGCTCATCGTCCTTCATCGCATCGACGATGGCGCGGGATCGGGTGTCTTCGGCAGGTAACCGCCCCAAATGCCCGGCCAGATGTTGCTCCACCTGGCGCTCGGTCTCGATCACAAAGCCCAGGCTCACGCGGTCGCCCAGGCGGCCGGCAAGCAGGCCGATGCCAAAGGCGCCGGCATACCAGAGCGGGTTGAGCAGGCTGGGCCGGTCGCCCAGTTCGTCCAGACGCTGCTGGGTCCAGGCCAGGTGATCGGTTTCTTCGCGCGCCGCAAGCAACATCTGCTGGCGCAGATCGTCGGAGCGGGCGCTCAGTGCCTGGGCCTGGTACAGCGCCTGGGCGCAGACCTCGCCGACATGGTTGACGCGCATCAGCGCGCCCGCCAGGCGGCGCTGCTCGGGGCCCAGCGCATCGGCCGCCGGTGGGCCCGCGGGGTTGGGCCGGGCGGCATGCACCGCGCCGCTGACGGTGCGCAACGCGTTGTCCAGGCTGACCAGGAGGCGATCTGTCAGGTTCATGGCGGGTCAGAATAGCGCATCAACGGCGCCGAGCCTGGGGCACGCCCACGTTGTTGCCAGACAACATCCGCCGGCCTTTTGAAGACCAATCCTTGGCAAGCGCACGGGGGGTCTGGTGCAATACGGTCAACTTCCGCTGAGGAGGTTAGCCTGATCAACCCCTCGCCGGGTGGCCCCCCCCGATCGGGACCTCTTGTTCAACCTAGGAGATAGTTGCAATGAAAAAATCCCTGATCGCCCTCGCAGCGCTGACTGCGTTTGCGGGCGTCGCCTCGGCCCAGTCGTCGGTCACCCTGTTCGGCATCGTCGACTTGTCGCTCAACAGCGTCAAGAACGGCTCGAACTCCATGAAGACGATGGCCAATGACAACCTCAACAGCAACCGCATCGGCTTCCGCGGCGTTGAAGATCTCGGTGGCGGCCTGCGCGCCGGCTTCCATATCGAAGGCGGCATGACGCCTGACAACGGTTCGGCCGGTGGCCAGACCTGGGCGCGTCGTTCCACCGTCAGCCTGATCGGCGGTTTCGGTGAAGTCCGCCTCGGCCGCGACTACGTGGCAACGTTCTCGAACCGGGCTTCGTATGACCCGTTCGGCTTCAACGGCATGGGCAGCATGGGCAACGTGGAGTCGACTCTGAGCTCAGGCATGGGCACGCAGGTCCGCGCCAACAACATGGTCGGCTACTTCCTGCCGGCGATGGGCGGCCTCTACGGTCAGGTGCAAGTTGCCGCCGGCGAGAACACCACTGGCAACAAGTACATCGGCGCGCGCCTCGGTTATGCCGCTGGCCCGGTCAACGTCTCTGGCTCGTGGGGCAAGGCCTACAAGACCGGCACGATGACGTCCGACTTCAAGGACATGAACTTTGGCGCGTCCTTCAACATGGGCTTCATGACCATCCAGGGCATGTACGACAAGGTCGACTACGGCACAGCCAACCAGAAGAAGGTGCTCGTCGGCCTGCTGGTGCCGATGGGCTCGGGCACGCTGAAGGCTTCGTACAACAAGGCCAGCGGCTCTGCTGACGCCTTCGGCGCGAAGATGTTCTCCTTCGGCTACCAGTACGACCTGTCCAAGCGCACCGCGCTGTACACCACCTACTCGTCGCTCAACAACGACGGCAATGCCACCACTGGCGCCGCCTTCATCGTCAACGGCGGCCCGCTGCTGTCGGCGAAGGGCACGACCTCCAGCGGCTACAACGTCGGCGTTCGCCACAGCTTCTGATCGCCTGCGGGTGCCCGGCTAGGGGCACCCAGGCCATCGGACCAGCGAGACCGCCTTCGGGCGGTCTTTTCATTTGCGGGCACCCGCACTGCCCGGCGCGACCCAAGCGATGTTCGTTTTCATCCTCCGCCGCCTGGCCCAGGCCGCCCTCGTGATGCTGGCGGTGGCCTTCATCGCCTTCATGCTGTTCCAGTTTGTCGGCGACCCCGTCAACAGCCTGCTTGGGCAAGACGCCACGCAAGAGCAGCGCGACCAGATGCGCCGTGACCTGGGCATCGACCAGCCGTTTGCGCTGCAGTTCGCGCACTTCATCGGCAATGCCGTGCAGGGCGAGTTCGGGCTCAGCCTGCGCCAGGGCCGCAAGGTGTCGGCGCTGATTGCCGAGCGCTTTCCGGCCACCCTGGAGCTGGCCCTGGCGGCGGCGGTGATCGCGCTGGGCGTGGGTGTGCCGCTGGGCGTCTATGCGGCGCTGCGGCGCGGCCGATTCGGCTCACAGCTGGTGATGACGCTGTCGCTGCTGGGAGTCTCGTTGCCGACCTTTCTGATCGGCATCCTGCTGATCCTGATCTTTGCGGTCACCCTCAAATGGCTGCCCAGCTTCGGCCGCGGTGATACCGTGAACTTCGGCAACTGGAGCACGGGCCTGCTCACCGCTGACGGCTGGGCGCACCTGGTGCTGCCGGCCATCACCCTGTCGGTATTTCAGCTTGCGCTCATCCTGCGGCTGGTGCGGGCCGAGATGCTCGAGGTGCTGCGCACCGACTACGTCAAGTTTGCGCGCGCCCGTGGCCTGCAGGACAGCGCCGTCTATTTTGGCCACGCGCTGAAAAATACGCTGGTGCCGGTGATCACCATCACCGGCCTGCAACTCGGCGCACTGATCGCCTTTGCGATCATCACCGAGACCGTCTTTCAATGGCCGGGCATGGGTTTCCTGTTCATCCAGGCGGTGCAGTTTGCCGACATCCCGGTGATGGCCGCCTATCTTTGCCTGATCGCGCTGATCTTCGTCATCGTCAACCTGGTGGTCGATCTTCTGTACTTCGCCGTGGACCCGCGCCTGCGCCTGGAAAAACCCGCAGGCGGGCATTGATCCGTGACCATGTCCACTGCCCCTGTCACAACACCCCCGGGAGCCTGCGCGCGCTTCCTGGACAGCGACATCTGGCACAGTTTTCGCAGCTCGCCGATGGCCATCGTCGCCGCTGTCATCGCCTCGCTGTGCATCCTGGTCTCGCTGTTCGCACCCTGGGTCTCGCCGTACAACCCGTTCGACCTGGCCACCCTCAATCTGGCCGACGCCCGGCTGCCGCCCGCGTGGATCGACGGCGGCAACCCGAACTACCTGCTGGGCACCGACGACCAGGGCCGCGACATCCTCTCGGCGCTGTTCTACGGCGCCCGCATCTCGCTCGTTGTCGGCTTGGCGTCGGTGCTGCTGTCGCTGGTGGTCGGGGTCGGCCTGGGGCTGCTCTCGGGCTTTGCCGGTGGCCCGGTCGATGCCTTCATCATGCGGGTGTGCGACGTGATGCTGTCGTTTCCTTCGATCCTGGTCGCCCTGCTGATCGACGGCGTGGGCCGCGCGATGTTTCCCAACGCCCACGATACGCTGGCCTTCGGCGTATTGATCGTCGCCATCTCGCTCACCGGCTGGGTGCAGTACGCGCGCACGGTGCGTGGTTCGACGCTGGTCGAGCGCCACAAGGAATATGTGCAGGCGGCGCGCGTCATCGGCGTCGCCCCGCTGCGCATCATGTTCAAACACGTGCTGCCCAATGTCATGGGGCCGGTGCTGGTGCTGGCCACGATCCAGGTGGCAGCGGCCATCCTGACCGAGGCCACGCTGTCGTTCCTGGGTGTCGGCGTGCCGCCGACATCGCCCTCGCTGGGCACGCTGATCCGGGTCGGCAATGACTTTCTGTTTTCGGGCGAGTGGTGGATCACGATCTTCCCGGGTGCCATGCTGGTGTTGATCGCGCTGAGCGTCAATTTGCTCGGCGACTGGCTGCGCGATGCGCTGAATCCGAGGTTGCGGTGAACGGCCCTCAAGCTCAATTCGTTCGCGGCCCCCTGCTCGAAGTCAGGAATCTGCGCGTCGAATTTCCGACCCGACGCGGCACCCTGCTGGCGCTGGACGACATCTCGTTCGACATCGCGCCCGGTGAGATCCTCGGCGTGGTGGGCGAGTCCGGCGCCGGCAAATCACTCACCGGGGCCGCCATCATCGGCCTGCTCGAGCCGCCGGGGCGCATCGCCAGCGGCGAAATCCGGCTCGCCGGCCGGCGCATCGACAACCTGCCCTACGAGCAGATGCGGGCCATCCGCGGACGCCAGATCGGCGCCATCTTCCAGGATCCGCTGACCTCGCTGAACCCGCTCTACACCATCGGCCGCCAGTTGGTGGAGACGATCCAGACCCACTTGCCGGTCAGCGCCGCCGACGCCCGGGCACGCGCCATCCGGCTGCTGCAGGAAACCGGCATCACGGCGGCCGAGGCACGCATCGACCAGTACCCGCACCAGTTCAGCGGCGGCATGCGCCAGCGGGTGGTGATCGCGCTGGCATTGGCGGCCGAGCCCCAGCTGATCGTGGCCGACGAGCCGACCACGGCGCTCGATGTCTCGATCCAGGCGCAGATCATCACCCTGCTCAAGGGTCTGTGCCAGAAGCATGGCGCGGCGGTGATGCTGATCACGCACGATATGGGCGTGATCGCCGAAACCTGTGACCGCGTGGCCGTGCTCTACGCGGGCCGGGTGGCCGAGATCGGGCCCGTGGGCGACGTCATCCACCGGCCCAGCCACCCCTACACCGTGGGATTGATGGGCTCGATCCCGGCCATGGACGAAGACCGCGAGCGCCTGCTGCAGATCGACGGTGCGATGCCGCGCCTGAACGCCATTCCGCGCGGCTGCGCCTTCAACCCGCGCTGCCCCAAGGTGATGGAGCGCTGCCGCCTGGAGCGCCCCGACCTGTTCGACGCCGGCGCCACACGGGCCGCCTGCTGGCTGGTGCCGCAAGGCGAGGTCGCTGCATGACTGCATTGGTGGAAGTGCGCGACCTGGCCAAGACTTTCGACGTCTCGCCGCCCTGGCTCAACCGCGTGGTCGAGCGCAAACCGCGGCAGTTCGTGCATGCGGTGGATGGCGTCTCGTTCAGCATCGAGCGCGGCAGGACGCTGGCGCTGGTGGGCGAATCGGGTTGTGGCAAGAGCACGGTGGCGCGGCTGCTGGTGGGCCTCTACGCCCCGACGCGCGGCGACGTGCGCTTCGACGGCCAGGCCACCGATCTGTCGCGCAATGCCGCCGATCTGCGCCAGATGCGCCGCCGCATGCAGATGATCTTCCAGGATCCGTACGCCAGCCTCAACCCGCGCTGGAATGTGCACGACATCGTGGCCGAGCCGCTGCGCGAACACGGCCTCGTGCAAGGGGCGCAGGGTGGCCCCGCGCTGCGCGCCAGGGTCGGCGAGTTGCTGTTGTCGGTGGGCCTGACGGCCGCCGATTGCGAAAGATTTCCGCACCAGTTTTCAGGCGGCCAGCGGCAGCGCATTTCTATCGCCCGCGCACTCGCCACCGAGCCGGAATTCCTGGTCTGCGACGAGCCGACATCGGCGCTGGATGTCTCGGTGCAGGCCCAGGTGCTGAATATCATGAAGGACCTGCAGAAGAACCGCGGCCTGACCTACCTCTTCATTTCGCACAACCTGGCGGTGGTGCGCCATGTGGCCGACCAGGTGGGCGTGATGTACCTCGGCCGGCTGGTTGAAATTGCCGACAAGGCACCCCTGTTCCGCCAGCCTCGCCACCCCTACACGCGGATGCTGCTGGATGCGATCCCCGACATCCACATGAGCGGCCGCGCCCGCACGCCCGTGCAGGGCGAAGTGCCGAATCCGCTGAACCCGCCCACCGGCTGCAGCTTCCACCCGCGCTGCCCGCACGCCAACGCACGCTGCTCAACGGAGCGGCCGACGCTGGCGGCAGTGCCGGGCGCGCAGGTGGCCTGCCACGCGGTGCAGGAAGGGCGGATCTGAACCTAGATCAGTCGCTCGTGGGCAAACAACGAGCGCACATCTTCGCGCTCGCGGATCAGATGCACCTGATCGCCATCGAGCATGACTTCAGCGGCCCGCGGCCGGGTGTTGTAGTTGCTGGCCATCGTCATGCCGTAGGCACCGGCCGAGAGCACGGCCAGCATGTCGCCGGGTTCCACCGCCAGCATGCGGTCGCGGCAGAGCCAGTCGCCCGACTCGCAGACCGGGCCCACCACATCCCATGACCTGGCCGCCGCGCCGGCGCGCTGCATACAAGGCTCGATGGCCATCCAGGCCTGGTACAGGGCGGGGCGCATGAGATCGTTCATCGCGGCATCCACGACGCAGAAATTCTTCACCGCGCCGGGTTTGAGATACAGCACCTGCGTCAGCAGCACGCCGGCGTTGCCCACCAGCGAGCGGCCGGGCTCGAACAGCAGCTCGCGCTGGCCGTGGCCGCGCTCAGCCAGCCGCTGCAGCAATTGCGCCACCAGGGCGGACGCCTGCGGGGGCGGCTCGCTGCCGTAGGTGATGCCCAGGCCACCGCCGATATCGACGTGGTGCAGAGGGATGCCGCAGGCCTCGACCGCCTCCACCAGATCCAGCAGGCGATCGAGCGCGTCCAGATAGGGCTCGATCTGCATGATCTGCGAGCCGATGTGGCAGTCGATGCCCATCACCCGCAGGCCCGGCAGCGCCGCCGCGTGGCGATAGGCCGCCAGCGCCTGTTCGTGCGCTATGCCGAACTTGTTGCCCTTGAGACCGGTGGAGATATAGGGGTGCGTGCCCGCATCCACGTCCGGGTTGACGCGCAAGCTCACCGGCGCACGCTGGCCCAGGGCCAGCGCGACGTCGTTGAGCAGATCCAGTTCACCCTCGCTCTCGACGTTGAAGCAGCGCACGCCGGCTTGCAGCGCCTGGCGCATCTCGGCCGGTGTCTTGCCGACACCCGAAAACACCACCCTCCCGGCATCACCGCCGGCGGCGAGCACGCGCCCGAGCTCGCCACCAGAGACGATGTCGAAACCGCATCCGGCCTGGGCAAAGGCCTGCAGCACGGCGAGGCTGGAATTGGCCTTGACGGCGTAGCACACCAGATGGGGCCGGCCTTGCAGGGCGCGCTCATAGGCCCCCAGTGCCGACAGCATCGCGCGGCGCGAATAGACATACAGCGGCGTGCCGAAGCGCCGCGCCAGGTCCGCCAGCGAGTGGCCTTCGAATCTCAGTTCGGCATCATCGCGAACCAGGAAAGGGGCTCCGGGCAGGGTCATCGCGCGGGGGCCGAGGCACCTGCTGGCGCCACTGGATTGGTCAGCGGACCTTTCTGACCACAGCCTGCGAGCGCAACCATGCACGCCCCCGCCAACAAGGTGGTCAACAGACGGGTCGCTAAACTCATGCTCGACCGAGATTGCATGCACAGGATTCTATGGGCACCACCGCCGCCGACCCGCCGCTCAGCGATGCCGACTACCGCCGCGAAACGGCCTCGCTGCTGGCGCGCATCGAGGCCACCGCCGACCGCTGGCTGCAGGACGATGTGATCGATATCGACAGCCAGCGCACCGGTGGCCTTCTCGAGCTGACGTTTCCCAACGGCAGCAAGATCATCATCAACACCCAGCCACCCCTGCAAGAAGTGTGGCTGGCGGCGCGGGCCGGCGGCTACCACTACCGCTGGGTGGCGGGCCGCTGGCTAGACACCCGCGATGGCAGCGAATTTGTCGCGTCGCTGTCGCGGCATGCGACCGCACAGGGCGGCCAGGCGCTGGGTTTCTGAATAGCCCAGCCGCCGCCGAGCCGCCTCAAGGCGGCTGGCGCCCCAAGGGCCACGAAGGGGCCCCTGCTGGGCTTGGGCGGCAGGAGCGAAGCGACGTGGGGGCGACATCTAGCGCCTGAACATGTCGAGGATGCTGCTGCGTTCCTCGGCGCTGGGCGCCTTCGGGATCTTGTCCTCCAGGCCGACGCTGCTGACCCCGCGACCGTGGGCAAACTCGTCGAAGATCCAGTGACTGCCCGACTGCAGCACGCCTTCGGGCGGTGACAACTCCTGCACCGGCACGCCCTTGAGCGCGTGCTGCATGAATTCGATCCACACCGGCAGGGCGAGACCGCCGCCGGTCTCGCGGTCACCGAGTTTTTTCGGGTTGTCGTAGCCGATCCAGACCACGGCCGCAAGCGTGGGCTGGTAGCCCGCGAACCAGGCGTCGATCGAATCGTTGGTGGTGCCAGTCTTGCCGAACACATCGGTGCGCTGCAGTTGAGCCTGCGCCTTGGCGCCCGTACCCGAGCGGGTCACTTCCTGCAGCAAGGTGCTCATCACGAATGCGTTGCGCGCCGGCAGGGTGCGCATCGATTCGTCGAGCTTCGGTGGCTTCGTCTCCAGCAGCACATGCCCCTTGCTGTCGGTGACGCGCTGGATCAGCATCGGCTGCACGCGGTGGCCGCCGTTGGCAAAGACGCTGTAGGCCACGCCCATCTGCATGGGCGTCACCGAACCGGCACCCAGCGCCATCGTCAGATAGGCAGGATGCTTTTCCGGGTCAAAGCCAAAGTGCTCGAGCCAGCCCTGCGTGAAGTCAGCGCCGGTGGCCTTGAGGACGCGGATCGAAACCATATTCTTGGATTTGGCCAGCGCCGTCTGCAGTGGCATCGGGCCCTCGAACTTGCCGTCGTAGTTCTTGGGTTCCCACGGCAGGCTGCCCGTCTCGGCGGCGTCAAAGAACAGCGGCGCGTCATTCACCACGGTGGCGGGCGTGAAGCCCTTTTCAAGCGCTGCCGAGTAGATGAAGGGCTTGAAGCTCGACCCTGGCTGGCGCCAGGCCTGGGTGACGTGGTTGAACTTGTTCTTGGCATAGTCGAAGCCCCCGACCAGCGCCCTGATGGCACCGCTTCGGGGGTCCATCGCGACCACCGCGCCCTCGACCTCGGGCAACTGCGTCAGCAACCATTCGCCCTTGGAGTTGCCGGGGTTGCGGTAGGCACGCACCACCGCTCCGCGCCGAATCTGGGTCTTCGGCCCGGCCCTTTCCGACAGGCCCGAGGTGACCGGCCTCAGACCTTCGCCGGTGGCGGTGATCGGGTCGCCCGATTGCAGCATCGCCACCACCTTGCGCGGCGAGGCTTCGAGCACCACCGCCGCGCGCAGATCACCGTTGTCAGGGTGCTCGGCCAGCGCCTCGGCCACGCGGGCGTCGATCAGCGCGGCATCGGCGGGCAGATCGACATAGGCCTCGGGCCCGCGATAGACCTGCCGCAACTCGTAGTCCATCAGCCCCCTGCGCAGCGCCCGGTAGGCCACCATCTGGTCGGCCGCACTGACGGTCAGATAGACGTTCAGGCCCCGCGTATAAGCCTCTTCGCCGTACTGCGAAAAAACCAGTTGGCGCGCGGTCTCGGCCACGAATTCGGCATGCACCGGGTTGTCGGACTGCGAGCGGTAACGCAACACCTGCACCAGGGCCTCGTCATGCTGGGCCTCGGTGATGAAGCCCGTCTCGTACATGCGGTTGATGATGTAGCGCTGGCGCACGGTGGCGCGCTTGGGGTTGGCGATCGGGTTGTAGGCCGAAGGCGCCTTCGGCAGGCCGGCCAGCATGGCGGCCTCGGCCACCGTCACCTCGCTCAGCTTCTTGCCGAAGTAGATCTCCGCCGCCGACGCGAACCCGTTCGCGCGCTGGCCGAGGAAGATCTGGTTCATATACAGCTCGAGTATCTGGTCCTTGCCCAGCAGGCTTTCGATCTTGAGCGCCAGCAGGATCTCGTAGATCTTGCGCGTGAAGGTCTTTTCGGTGGAGAGGTAGAAGTTGCGCGCCACCTGCATCGTGATCGTCGAGGCGCCCTGGCTGCGGGCGTCGCGCAGGTTCTCCAACGCGGCACGCACGATGCCCTTGTAGTCCACCCCGCCGTGCTGATAGAAGCGCGCGTCCTCGGCCGCGAGCACGGCGTCTTTCATGACCTGCGGGATCTGCGCGATGGCAGTGAAGTTGCGCCGCTCTTCGCCGAATTCGCCGATCTGCACGCCGTCGGCGGAAAAGACGCGCATCGGCAGCTTGGGGCGGTAGTCGGTCAGGCTGCTGATTTCAGGCAGGTTGGGGTAGGCCACCGCGAGCGCCACGCCCACCACCAGCAGCAGCGAGAACACACCGGCCAGCAGCAAGCCGAGCAGCCAACCAGCGCCACGCATCGCGGTGCGGGCCCAGCCCGGCCCCATGCGAGGTCCGGCAGGTGTTTTCTGTGCAGGGTGGTCTGACGCGGGCTCGGTGGGGGACATAAAGTACCCGCTGTTGCGGCCGAAAGATTATAGGAAGGGGCCCGCGCCCACCCAGGGTCAGCCCGCGAGCGGAGCTTGCGGGTTGTTTCATCTGCACCGCGCCGCGTCAGCGATTGGCAACGCAGGCTAGGGGTAGCAGCGGCTTTTTTCTTTGGTGCACAAGGGCTTTACTGCTAGCATTGAAGTAACTTCTTAACAAGCTTGGGGCCTATGTCCGGAGCATTCTGGGTACATTTCGCCGCTGGGCCGCATGGCTAGGGAGTAGGTAACTTGGGTTTTCTCGACACATTGCTCGGCCGCAAGCACCCGCCCATGATCGGGCTGGATATCAGCTCATCCAGTGTCAAGCTGGTCGAACTGGACCAAACCGCCGCTGGCGAATTCGTGCTTGAGCGCTTCGCCTCGGAGCCCTTCGAGAAGGGCTGGATCACCGATGGCCAGATCGAGAAATTCGACGAAGTGGCAGCTGCCGTCCGGCGCGTGCTGAGCAAGAGTGGCAGCAAGACCAAGCAGGTGGTGATGGCCATGCCGCAGTCGGCCGTGATCACCAAGAAGATCATGCTGCCGGCAGGGCTGCGCGAAGAAGAGATGGAACTGCAGGTCGAATCCGAGGCCAACCAGTACATCCCGTTTTCGCTGGACGAAGTGAGCCTGGATTTCTGCGTCATCGGGCCCAGCCCGACCTCGGCGGGCGACGTCGAAGTCCTCATTGCCGCTTCGCGCAAAGACCGCGTCCAGGATCGGCAGGGCCTGGCCGAGGCCGCCGGCCTCAAGCCCGCCGTGCTCGATATCGAATCACACGCCTCGCGTCTGGCCATGAGCCGCGTGGTGGCCTCGCTGCCCAACGAAGGGCGCGACGCATTGGTGGCGCTGTTCGAGATCGGCGCCGACACCACGAGCCTGAAGGTGCTGCGCGACGACGAGATGCTGTATGACCGCGACCAGGCTTTCGGCGGCTCGCAACTGACCCAGCTCATCTCGCGCCAGTACGGCTTTTCATTCGAAGAGGCCGAAGGCAAGAAGCTCTCCGGTGACTTGCCCGAAGACTATGAGGCCGCGATCCTGGCACCCTTTGTCGATAGCCTGTCACAGGAAATCGGCCGCGCGTTGCAGTACTTCTTCACCAGCACACCGCACCACAAGGTGCACTACGTGATGCTCGCGGGCGGCACCGCCACGCTGCCCGGCCTGAAAGAACGCGTCACCGATCTCACCGGCTTTGCCTCCAACGTGGTGAACCCGTTTGAGCACATGCAATTGGGCTCGGCCGTGCGCGAGAGCCGTGTGCGCCGCGAGGCGCCCTCGTATCTCACCGCCTGCGGGCTGGCGATGCGGAGGTTCCTGCAGTGATCCTGATCAACCTGCTGCCGCACCGCGAAGAAAAGCGGCGCCAGCGCAAGCGGTCCTTCTTCATCGGGCTGGCGGCCTGCGCACTGGGCGGCGCCGCCATCGCTGGCGTCTGGTATTCGGTGCTGCAGCAGATGACTTCGGCGCAGGAATCGCGCAACACCTTCCTGAAGGCCGAGATCTCGCGGCTGGACACGCAGATCAAGGATATCGCCACGCTGCGCACCGAGATCGAAGCCCTCAAGGCACGGCAAAAAGCGGTGGAAGATCTGCAGACCGACCGCAATGTACCGGTGCACCTGCTGGACGAACTGGTGCGGCAGACCCCTGAAGGCGTCTACCTCACCACGATCAAGCAGACTGGCCAGGTGGTCGCGGTCAACGGCGTTGCGCAGACCAACGAGCGGGTATCGGAGTTCTTGCGCAACGGGCTCTACAACTCGCCGTGGCTCGAGAAGCCTGAGCTCGTCGAGATCAAGGCCATCACCGTGACGGGGGCCAATCGCGAGCAGCGCCGCCTGTTCGAGTTCTCCATGCGGGTCACGCTCAAACGCCCGCAGACCACCCTGCCCGTCGCGGCGGCGGCATCCGCTGCCAAGCCGGCGGCGGCACCCGTCAAAGCCTCTTGAGGGTGACCATGGCCAAGGCAACGACCCGCAATTTTGAGATCAGCAGCCTGGTTGACCATGCGGCCTCGCAGTTCCGCAATCTCAACCCCAACGAGCCCGGCCAGTGGCCCACGCTGCCCAAGTTGGCGTCCTGGGTGGCCGCCGCGGTGGCGGCTCTCGTGGCGGCGTGGTTTCTCCTGCTGTCATCGGCGACCGACGAGCTTGAGGCCGCCCGCCAGCAAGAGCCTCGGCTGAAGGAAGACTATCGCGGGCGCCTGGCCCAGGCCGTCAACCTGAGCGAGTTGCGCAAACAGAAGTTGCAAGTGCAGGAATATGTGACGCAACTCGAGAAGCAGTTGCCGGGCAAGGCGGAGATGGATGCGCTGCTGTCCGATATCAACCAGGCCGGCCTGGGCCGCGGCCTGCAGTTCGAGCTGTTCAGGCCCGGCCAGGTGCAGGTCAAGGACTATTACGCCGAGCTGCCGATCGCCATCCGGGTGAGCGGCCGCTACCACGACATCGGCTCCTTCGCCGCCGACGTGGCCAACCTCTCGCGCATCGTCACCCTGCAGAATCTGAGCATCTCACCGGTGGCCGCCAAGGACGGCCCGGGCACGCTGGCCATGGATGCCACGGCCCGCACCTACCGCTACCTGGATACGGCAGAGATCGCCGAGCAGCGAAGCGCAGCCACCGCCAAGGCTGCTGCGGGAGCCAAGAAATGATGCGCCCGGCACTTGCCCTGGCCATCGCAGCGGCGGCGCTGCTGGCCGGCTGCAGCCCCGACAACGACGAGTTGCGGTTGTGGATGGAGCAGCAGCGGCGCGAGGTCAAGCCCAATATCACACCTCTGCAACCACCCAAGAAGTTCGACCCCCAGCCCTATACCTCGGCACAGGCGGTCGACCCTTACAGCACGCAGAAACTTACCGTTGCCCTCAAGCAAGAGGCGCGGCAGCCGAACTCACTGTTGGCGGCCGAGCTGAACCGGCGCAAAGAGCCGCTGGAGGCCTACCCCCTGGACAGCATGAGCATGGTCGGCAGTGTGAACAAGCAGGGGCAGCCCTTTGCCCTGCTGCGCGCGGACAACCTTCTCTACCAGGTCAAGGTGGGCGACTACCTGGGCCAGAACTACGGCCGCATCACGCGCATCGCAGAAACCGACATTGCACTGCGCGAAATCGTGCAAGACGCCGCCGGTGAATGGATCGAGCGCCCCGCCACATTGCAGCTACAAGAGAGGGCGCGATGACGACCTATCAGGAGACCCCCACCATGATCCACTGGCGAGCTGCCGTTGCCGCTGCCCGCGCTGCCGTCGTCGGCGCCCTGCTGTTGCCGCTGACGGCGATGGCGCAGAACGCGATCCAGGCCATCACCAGCAGCCAGCAAGCCGGCACCGAAGTCGTGCGCATCGAGATGTCCGAGCCGCTGACCGCGGTACCCGCCGGTTTTTCAGTGCAGTCGCCGCCGCGCATCGCGATCGACCTGCCTGGCGTCAGCAACGCCATCGGTCGCAACAATGTCGAGATCAACCAGGGCAATCTGCGCTCGGTGGCAGTGGCGCAGGCGGGTGACCGCACGCGCCTGGTGCTCAACCTCAAGCAGGCCTCGGGCTACCGCGCCCAGTTGCAGGGCAAGACCTTGTTGCTCGTGCTCGACGTCGCGGGCCCGGCAGTGGCCAGTGCCGAGCAGCCGGTGCAGTTTGCGCCGCCGCAGAATACCGCCTCGCAAGCCCTGCGCGAGATCGACTTCCGCCGTGGTACCGACGGCGCCGGCCGCGTCATCGTGAGCCTGCCCAGCACCCAGGTCGGCGTGGATATCCGCCAGCAAGGCCAGACCCTCGTCGTCGAGTTCCTGCGCTCGACGCTGCCCGACGCACTGCGCCGCCGGCTCGATGTCACCGACTTCGGCACCCCGGTCAAGAGCGTGGCCACCTTCCAGAACGGTGACCGCGTGCGCATGGTCGTCGAGCCCACCGGCGCCTGGGAGCACAGCGCCTACCAGAGCGACAACCAGTTCGTGCTGGAAGTGCGGCCGGTCAAGATCGACCCCAACAAGCTGACCCAGGGCCCGGGCTTCCAGGGCGAGAAGCTGAGCCTCAACTTTCAGAATATCGAAGTGCGGGCGCTGCTGCAGGTGATCGCCGATTTCACCAATTTCAACGTCGTGACCAGCGACACCGTGACCGGCACCGTCACCCTGCGGCTGAAGGACGTGCCCTGGGACCAGGCGCTGGACATCATCCTGCAGAGCAAGGGCCTGGGCGTGCGCAAGAACGGCAACGTGCTGTGGATCGCACCGAAGGACGAGTTGGCGGCCAAGGAACAGGTCGATCTGGAATCCAAGAAGAAGATCGCGGACCTGGAGCCCACGCGCACGCAGTCGTTCCAGCTCAATTACACCAAGGCCGAGGAAGTGGCCAAGGGCCTGACCGGGCAGTCGCTGGGCCAGGGCAGTGGCGGCGGTGGCGGCGGTGCGCAGAACACCCGCATCCTCTCGCCACGCGGCAGCTTGATCTTCGAGACGCGAACGAACCAGCTCTTCGTGACCGATATCCCGAGCAAGCTCGAAGAGATCCAGTCCCTGATCGCCAAGATCGATATCCCCGTGCGCCAGGTGCTGATCGAGGCCCGCATCGTCGAGGCCGACGATACCTTCGGCCGCAGCCTGGGCGTCAAGCTCGGCGGCGCCGATTTGCGCGGCATCCGCGGCGGCACGCCGGGTTACGGTGTCGGCGGCGATACCCGCGTTACCGTCGGCGGCAACTACAACGCCATCGGCGCGCAGACCTTGCAAGGCCAGGCCTACGCCTACAGCGACACGCCATTCATCAACCTGCCGGCCAATACCACCGGCTTTGGCGGCGCCAGCGCGGCGAGCTTCGCGCTATCGCTGTTCGGCGCCACCGCCAATCGTTTCCTGAACCTCGAAATCTCCGCGCTCGAAGCCGAAGGCAAGGGCAACGTGGTCTCCAGCCCGCGCGTCATCACCGCCGACCAGAAGCCAGCGCGCATCGAGGCCGGCGAAGAAATCCCGTACCAGCAGGCCACCTCCAGCGGCGCCACCTCGGTGGCCTTCAAGAAGGCCAGCCTGCGCCTGGAAGTGACGCCGCAGATCACGCCCGAGGGCAATGTCATCCTCGATGTCGAAGTCAACAAGGACAGCCGCGGCGCCCTCACCGCTGCCGGCCCGGCGATCAATACCAAGCAGGTGAAAACGCAGGTGCTGGTGGAAAACGGCGGCACCGTCGTCATCGGCGGCATCTTCACGCAAGACGAACTTAGCGAAGTCAACAAGGTGCCTCTGCTGGGGGATATCCCGTTCATCGGCTACCTCTTCCAGAACCGTGTGAAGAGCACGCGCAAGACCGAATTGCTCGTCTTCATCACACCCAAGATCGTGACCGACCGTTCGGCGGCTCGGTAACCGTGCGACACGGCACCACCCTTTACCTCGCCCGCCGGGCCGCCCCAGGAACCCGACCATGAAAACATTTCAACGCCTGATTTCGATGATGGCCTTGCTGGCGCTTTCCGCGTGCGGCGGTGGCGGTGGCAACGCTGGCGATTCCGTGTTCGGCGGTGGCACCGGGGGAGGCACTGGCGGAGGCGGCACAGGTGGAACTTTGGTTGCCGACGTTGATGTCCAACTCTCCGCTTCGACGATTCCGAACACGGGCACCAGCACGGTCACCGCCACTATCACGGCGCTCGACGCCAACCGCAATGCGATCAGTGGCACTGCACTGACCGTGGCCGCCAACAGCGGCGCGGTGCTCACCATTGCCGGCACGGCGGGCTCGGTCACAGATGCCACTGGGCGCATCGTGGCCACAGTGGGCATCGGCTCCGACCACACGAACCGCGACATCACGGTGTCTGCCACCGCCGGCAGCGTCACCAGAAGCGCCATCCTCCGCGTCGTGAACAGCGCGATCGGCAACACACCCACGTCAATCGAAGTCATCGCAGCAAGCACAACGGTAGGAACTGGTGGCGATGCCGTGTTGATCAGCGCCTTCGTCAAGGACGCCAACAACAACACTCTGCCGTCTGCTGCGCTGAGCTTCAGCACCAACACCGGCACGCTGTCCAACGTGAGCACCCGGACCGATGCTTCGGGGGCGGCCAGCGCCACTTTCTCGTCCGGCGCGAGCAAGAGCAACAGAATCGCACTCCTCACGGTGGCATCGGGCACGATCAGTGCGCAACTGACCTTACCGGTCACGGGTACCCGCTTGACGCTCTCTGGGCCGTCGTCGCTGATTCTTGGCAGTTCGGCCACATTCGATATCCTGGTCACCGATTCCAAGGGCAACGTGGTGCCTGGCGTCACTGTCACTGGTAGCAGTTCGCTCAACAACCCATTGGCGAGCCCCGCGGGCGGTAGTACGAACTCGTCCGGTCAGGTGCGTTTTGCATATACCGCCACCAACCCAGGAACGGACTCAGTCGTCTTCTCAGGGGCGGGTGCCTCGGTGTCCCCAATCCCTGCGCTCGCGGTCAGTGGTGAGGACTTCGCGTTTGTCTCACCAGCGCCGTCTGCAACGGTGGCTGTCAACACAGCCCAGTCAGTGCAGGTTCGCTTGCGCAGCGGCGGCGTCCCTCAGGTCAACAAGGTCATCAACTTCGCGGCAACCGGCGGAACACTTTCCTCGGCTTCGGCCACAACGGACGCATTTGGTATCGCCAGCGTCGACATCACGTCGGCTTCTGCCGGCCCGGTTACCGTGCAGGCGAGCGTGCCTGCCAGTACCACCAGCACCACGCTGCCCCTGACCATCGTGGCTACCGTACCCAGCAAGTTGGTCCTGCAAATCAGTCCCACTGCACTTGCCCCCAACCTTGGTACCGCAAGCGCCAACCAGGCGCAGGTTGTAGCAAAGGTCACCGATGCATCGGGCAATCCAGTGCAAGGACAGACAGTCAATTTCACGCGGCTGGTCGATCCCAGTGGGGGCAATCTGCTCCAGGCCTCTGCAGTCACCAACGCCAGCGGCCAAGCCAGCGTGGCCTACCGGTCGGGTGCGGAAAGCACGGCCAATAACGGTGTTGAGTTGCAAGCCATGGTTTCCAGTGCCCCGACCGTATCCGGCAAGGCAAAACTCACCGTCAACCAGACGGCGCTGTTCATCGCACTGGGCACTGGCAACGTGATCAGCAACCTTGATCCGCAGACCTATCGCAAGGATTGGGTGGTTTACGTCACCGACTCGAATGGCATTCCGGTGAACGGCGTCACCATGACGATCAAGGCTATCCCCACGAGCTATCTGACGGGCAAACTCGCCTGGAATGGTGTGGTGTGGGCCTATTCAGGCGACATCTACACCTGCCGCAACGAAGACGAGAACCGCAACGGCGTTCTTGACGCAGGTGAAGATGACAACCGCGACGATGTGCTGTGGCCAGGCAACGTCATCGCGGTTACGCCCGGCAATGTCCAGACCGTTGATGGTCGTGCGACGATTTCGCTTGTCTACGCCGAATCCTATGCGCCATGGGTGGAGTTGGAACTGACGGCCTCTGCGACGGTGTCCGGCACCGAATCAAAAACAAACGTAACGTTTATCGTGAGTGGCGCTTCGGAGGACTTCACAAAAGAAGAGATACCCCCGGCGGGCGTGGTCAGCCCGTTTGGCCTGGTTCCGAAGCCACTGACGGTCACCGGCGCCTGCCGACTTCTCCCGTAGGCGCCTGTCTGGCGCGATCTCCCTTGCAGCCAAAGCCGGCTGTGGGATGACGGCGGTAGGGTGCCGCCGGGCGCGCCGCCCAGGCCCGCACTTCGTAGACGGCGATAGCGAAATCGAGCGCGTTGCCAGCGCACCGATCCGCGACTTCTTCCCGCAGCAGGGCGAGACCCCCTTCCGCGACGTTGAGCAAAACGACATCGAAGAGCTGACCAGTCGGCCGGGTACCCTGCTCGCCACCGGCGGCGGCGCCGTCCTGCGACCGTCCAGCCGCGACGCCCTGCATTCAGACTTGTGGCAAGCTATGCCTTACGACGATCTTGAGAATTGCGGAGGCATGGATGCCAACCACGCTCGAAACACGTAAGCGTCTAGCCGAGGCATCTTGAACTGAGCCACTAGTCGGCCGAGCATCGCGGCCATG
>CXWL01004691.1_pt1 | contig 45974 bp, 62 predicted proteins | sample 590931 | NCBI WGS metagenome assembly CXWL01 (sample SAMEA3498368, study PRJEB10139) | groundwater metagenome | biome: water well; material: biofilm material | place: Germany | collected 2015-04-27 | reverse complement strand
GGGTACGGGTCCGGGGCCGGGTCAGGGTCCGGGGACGGGTACGGGGCTGGGGACGGGGACGGGTCCGGGTAATATAAAGGAGGGCGTATGCGCTATTTTCGCTACATGTTTAGCGACAACTTTCTCGGTCTGGACCGGCACGATTCCGGCTACCTCGTGAACCGTAAGCCGGTGGTCACGAAATTCACGCAACCGAGAAATACGCAACGGGTGAAGGCGGCGAGCACCAGAATGGGGATTCGGTTTCTCAAAAAACTAGACAGGATGGGGCTGTAACAGGAGATTCTATGCCGCAGATAACGATGGATATTGAGGTGTGGTGTGGTGGATGCGGTGAGGGGATTTGCCATCTCGCCGTAGGACGCCGGAGAACAGGTGCGATCGATGTGAGCCCGTGTGAAATCTGCTTAGAGAAGGCCAAAACTGAGGCATACGATCATGGATTCGATAAGGGGTATAAACAACACGCGGAAGAGGTAGAGCCGTGATGAGCAAAAAGATTAAATGTTTCGGTGGCGAGAAGGTGAGACGCCTTGCCACAACCCAAAGCAACAACACCAATAAGGCCAAGGCACTGCTGGAAAAGCTCGCCAAACTGGGGGTGAAATGATGGGACGACCAAAGATCGGATGCGAAACGGGGGAGAGTATCACGATCACAAAACCGTGGGTGGTGCAGCGGATCATCGAGGAGGCCAAAAAGAGCCAGACAAAGCCATCGACCTGGGCAGCGGAGGCGCTTGAAGATTTCATTCTCAAGCATCGCTCGGGGGTGTATGAGGGTGATCGGGCCAGGTTTGAGGCACGAGAGGCGGATCGGACAGCGGACTATTTCTTTTAACTAAATAGGGGTGTTCTTATGGATAGCGAGGCGACGGCATTACTAGACGCAGCAAACGCTCTGACGGTTAAAGTGTCGGCGGATCGGCAAAAGGCGGCTGACCTATGGGACGCGATCAGAGCCTTTCGCAAACAGGAAGAGGCGAACAAGGAGACAACCTGCCGTCCACTTAAGACCGCCTGGGATGAGGCCAAGGTGCCCTTTGATGAGTTTATCAAGAAATGCGAGGCGGCTGAGAAGAAAATGCAGGCAGCCATGAGCACCTGGGACCGTGAGCAAGACAGGCTCGCACGTGAGGCGCAAGCCAAGATCCAAGCCAAGATTGACGCAGAGAACGCGAAGAAGATCGCCAAGGCAGAAGAGAAAGGGAAAGACCTATCGGAGGTGGTCTTGAAGGTGGCTCCAGTGGTGCAGGCTCCAGCCAAGTCGATAGAAACCCAAGCCGGGACGACACAGACCCGTATTACGAAGAAGGTCTACAAACCTAAAGACCTGAAGAGTTTAATGGCGGCGTTCCCGGACCTGTTTGAATTGTCCGTGCCGAAGTTCAATGCTCTGGCGAAGACCGGGATGCTAGACGGTCGGGCAGATGTGGATATCACGGAAGAGTATATCTATACACAAAGGGGTTGAAATGAACACGAAACGAGAAGAGTACTTATTGCTCAAATACATTGGCCCTGAAGGAATCAAGGGCCTTAGATCCTGCAATGCCATTATTGCCGGTGGAGCGATCACGGCCCTATTTACAGGGCAGAAGATCAGAGACTGGGACATCTATTTCAGGAATGCGGCTGATTGTCAGCAGGCCGTGACGTGGTTTGGAATAAATGGGACCTTAGCCAATGAAACGGACACGTCCAAGAGCTACCATCTCGGCAAGCAGGAGAAGCCGTATCAGTTGATTGTCATGCCTGATCTCTTCGGAGATCCTAAAACCATCTTTAATTACTACGATTTCACTGTCTGCATGGCAGCGTACCAATTTCGTGAAGACGGCAAAGATGAAGGGTTCGTGTTTGGCGATGACTTCTTTAAGCATATCGGGCAACGGCGCTTAGTGTTCCATGCCGGCACGATGTTTCCGATCTGCTCGATGTTGCGCGTGATGAAGTACGTCAAGAAAGGGTTTTTCATTACAGGGATGGAACTCCTAAAAATCGGACTGTCAATCCACTCCTTGAAGATGGACACCTATGCCGACTTGCGCCGCCAGTTGCAGGGCATTGATACGGCCTTTCTAGCAGACCTAACTGCACAGATGAAACCGGATGAACCGTTAGGGGTCAAGAAATACATCATGGAAGAATTTATGACCATGATGGAGGATTTTGTCATGAAGCACTATGAGCATTTGGCTATACCAGGATCTGGGGAAGGTGAGGAATAGAATGCTCAGCGTTGATCGAGACAAGCCACGGCACTACGGCGACGACAAAGGCCGGTACTGGTCGGTTTCGCAAGTGTGCGATATGGTCTCTGGTGGCTGTGACTACTACGCGCCAGGGGCAGCGGAACGTGGGCAAGACCTGCACGACATCTTCGCCTTGGAGGTCGGACATTACGCCGGACTCTGTGATGCGCCTGAGGTGCCAGGGCACTATGCAGGCTATCACACAGCTATGACCGAGTTCATTGCGTGGGCCAAGCCTGCCCCATCATCGATTGAGAAGATCATGAAGCACAAGACCTATCCGTATGCTGGCCGAGCGGACCTTATCGGATCGATCAACGATGAATTTGGGGTGCTGGATCTCAAGACGGGCAACCCTGAGACGTGGCATCGGGTGCAGATCCACGGCTATCAAAAGATGCTCGATAAGGCGGCGAAGATGTGGCTTTTGTACGTCGGAGCTGATGGGAAATTCCAATTTAAGCCAGTGAAGTCAAGCGCGAGAGATTGGGCAGTGTTCCAGAACGGATTATCAATCTTACAGTGGAGGGAGGGCGCGTAACATGCAAAGCGAAACAGTAACCAGGATCAACGAAGCGATCCTTGCGGCTCAGGCGCAAATGAAGCCGGTCAAGAAGGATCGGAACAACCCGTTCTATGACTCGAAATACGCCGATCTCCCGGCTGTCTGGGAGTCGCTTGCGCCGTTCCGTATGCACGGACTGACTATTGTGCAAATGCCAGTTGCATCCGAACCGCATACGGTGAGCATTGAGACACGCATGACGCACACCTCCGGGGAATGGTACGCCTCTGTGCTGACCTTGCCGCTTGCTAAAAGCGATCCGCAAGGCGTGGGCTCAGCCCTGACCTACGGACGGCGGTATGGGCTGGCGTGTATGACTGGGCAAGTGACCGAAGAAGACGACGACGGCAACGCAGCATCACAACCTCAATCCAAACCGGCAGCAGTGCCTACGGCTCGGGCCGCAAACGCCAAGAAGATGCAAGCCTTGCAAACACCGAAGAAGGGCGCAACGAGCGATGCTGCTCCACCCCTCGACTGGGAGGCGTTTCTCGACTACGCCGGTGACGATCCCGACCGAATGAACGTGATTACCCAGCTCAAAGAGGCGTTAGCAATTGGAATGGTGTCAGACCTGCAAGGCGAGGCGCGGGTGAGCTTCGTGAGGGAGTTTCAGCAATCCTGCAAAGACACGGGCGTGCCGTGTGAGGAGTGGGTGAAAGCATGACGCCTTTTACATTCGTCCTGCAAATGCAGATCCCAAGCGGCAAGAACGCGGTGCAGATTACCCGCACAGGCAAGCGGTATCCTGGTAAGCGGTTCAAGGCGTGGCGGGATGAGGCGATGTGGAAGATCCCGTACCCGGTGACTGAATTCTCTGGCCCTGTCTCTATGATCGTGGATTATGTCCCTGGCGATAACATACGCCGGGATGTGCCAGGGCTGCTCGATGCCCTGTGCCATTTGATCGAGAAAGTTGGGCTAGTGCAGGACGATGCCCAAGTCAAGTCGGTGCGGTGGACGACGTTTCCCGTACAGCCGAAGCGACCGCGTTGTATCATCTCGCTGGCGGCTTTACCAACCAAAGGAGGCGACCATGAAACGATCAGAACTTAACGCCGAAGTACAACGACGAGCCGAGCAGCAACGTGATACGCATAAAGTGCCAGACATGGAATTGATCGAGTTGACGCTCAGGGTGGACCTGTTGGAGCGGGGGGAGAAGATCGAAGAAGACGAAGGGTAGCGAAGCACGGCGAGGGGCGGTGTTGGCGGGAACACACAAGGAGCATGAAGGGAGGTGATAGCAATGAGCACAGTGGCATGCAGTCATCCTGTTCGTATGTCTCAACAGTATGGTGGGTATATTTGTCAATACTGTGGGGCGTACATGCCTCAAGGGGGCGGCGCATCCTAACCACGCCGTAAGGAGTTGGCGGGCTGGTACGAGTGGACATCATGAATGGAGAGACCATAAAAAAGGAGACTGACTGTATGACCAATTCAGACTATGCGATTAAACCTATCGGCGAATGGCCCCCGAAACAGGAGCCCACACTAGAACAGATGAGACGCTGGATAGAAGCCGCGCAGAACGTGCCGACGCGGTGCCCCTGCCCGTGCAAGGAGCGACAATGAAACAGTATTGGCAGGAACTACGCGAAGCTCTGATCCCCTATTTCAAGGGGCTGGGGTTGTATATGCTAGGGGTTCTCACTGGGGCGCTGGGGATGCTGATGGTCTGGCATGAGGTCGAGACGAAGCCGAAGCCTCAGTCTGTGCTCTCGGTGAGAATTGGTGATAAAGAATGCCATTGGAAAGAAGAGCAGAAGCGGTCTGATCTAGAGACGCAGATTAAAACACTCAACGCCAAGGTTGAGGCCAACTATACGCAGCAGATGCAGCGGCAAAAGGAAGTCCGTTTTAAAACGGAGAAACTAGAACTGGCGAAACAGGTCCATGACGCGCAGCTCGTGACGGCCCAAGAGGGGGCGGACCATATTCGGAAGATGGCGCAAGAGCTTGGGATCACGAAGATGGTGATGAAATGAATCATTGTACTCCGGTTGAGACTCACGTAGCTAGGAAGAGGACGAGGAATTGCGAGTGGTGCTGGGAGCACATCAAGATTGGTGAGGAGTATAAACGGTACAGATTTTATGATGGTGGTCATGCGTACACCGTCTACACACATCCAGAATGTTACGTGGCCATATGCGATATGGCACGCGAAGAAGGTGGTTGGTGCGAATGGACCGCTGGTATGGAGAGGCCAGCTCCTTTGAGTGTCTCACCACAAGAGGTGACGCCATGATGCCGGTTGAATACGTGAGGCGGCAGCTCGAACTGAAATGCACGGCGCTCGGATCACAGAAACGATTCAGCCAAAAGCACCATGTCTCATTGCCGTATGTGAATGATGTGCTCAATGGGAGGCGTGAGCCAGGGGAGAAAATACTGAAGGCGCTCAAGATGAAACGGGTAACAGGGTATGTGTACGTATCGAAAAGGAGGGAGCATGACACGGAGGGAGGAGTTGCTTAGGGTTTCTCGGGTTGCCGTGAATACATTTCAGAACGATATAGACGGACCTTTCGTTCTTCCATCCGGTCATAAGAATGTACTCATACAAAGGATTTACGGTGTGCTCCTCCAAGTCGAGCGGGAGGTGTGGGAGTCCGTCATTACACACATCCGGGCGGTGCCGAGTGATCCTCACATGACCTCAACTGGAACCTTGCTCTTACTGCACAAATGGGCGAGAGAGCAGAAGGAGGCGTTGTGAGTGAGACTGATCCAGAAGAATATCGGTTCAGTAAACTGACTGGAAAATACAAGCACTACTGCCTTGAATATGACGGACTTGCGATTGATGAAACATGCGAAGAGTTTAAGTACTGTATCTGCTTTAAGGAGGACAAACCATGACCCCCGATGAACTGAGGGAGCGGTGTGAGAAAGCACTTGACAGTATTATAACCTTTGATCTGCCTACGAATGAGGAAGCAGGGAAGAGGCTTTATGATGGGCAGGCGAAGGAACTCGAATCCCTCTGCCGGGAGATGATCGCGGAAGGATTGGAGAGGGCGGCGGTAGAGGTGTCATTCCATGCATACGCGAAGGATCATGCTATCTGGTGCCGCCAGGAAGCCCAACGGGTGAAGGAGGGAGCATGAAATCTAAGCGTAAGATAAAAGTGGGTGATTGGGTAAAATATCGAGAGGGAGGGCCAATGCTCTCCAATGAGGTTATTGGTGAAGTCGTGCTAGTTGCTGGTTACATAGACCTCTTGGTTGCTGGGAGGGCCGTTACGATTCATTCCGCCGATGTGTTGGAAGTGAGGGCCCCATGATACCGAAATCTGTTTCGGGAACATCACTAATCCTCGCACTGGCAGCGGTGCTGGCATGGCCCGTGTTGGGGTGGGCGGGGGAGCCTGAACGAATCGGCAACGGGTTGGAGTGCATGATATGGGCAGACGAGAAGACAGGGGTTCACATTGAGGGGAAGGAGTGCAGAAACTTCACAGACTTGTCCTGCTATCAGCGGATGCGCGAGGCGATGAAGGCCATGAATGAAGTCAAGAACCATGCGAAGATGGACTATTACGGGATACAGCTGTCATTGACGCATATATGGCTAGCCGAACACTGGAGACCTGTGATGAAAGACTGCGTGGAGGGCAAGTGATGGCCAAGACGCCTGATAAATGGGAGCGGAAAGCGAATTCCTTCTTTAAGAATGAAGGACCGTTCTATGTATGTGAGGTAGCGCAGCTCCTCCGCGCACAACATAGGGCGGTGGTCAGGATGATGCGGAAAGACATCGATACGTACAAGGATATTATAGCTAAGACGGATGTCGTGGCTAATGCACATGTGAACGCTCTGGCGAGGTGGGTAGCCGTGCAAAAGATCCTCGATCGCCTCAATAAAGTGGCGAAGTAACTACTACTTTGTCATAGATTAGTAGATTTTAGGAGGAGGGGGAATGATATGGAGACGGCGCACGAAATATTGCCGGAAGGTGAGAGTACGGCGAAGTGGGCCTTCCGTGAGCCTGGGTTTATGGGGTCGATTAAACAGATACTACTGTGTGCTCGGTGTGGTGGGCCAGCGGCGAAGGGTTGGCATGAGAAAAAGCACGTCTACCATATGGCTAAGCCGACTTGGCACGCGCTCTGTACAGCATGCTACCAGGCCTTACCTGATTAAAGGAGGAATCGTGAGCCATTATTGCAAGGAGCATCCACGATATGAAGCGAAGCGGGAGCCGAATAGTATTTGCGGGGCCTGCTGGCAGCTCTATTTCTACAAGAATCCTGAAGCGAAAGAAGTCCTGAAGCGGACGTATCAGGAGGCGGCAGAGGTGATGCCGGAACGGTTGACAGATGGTGGTTGATGTGCTGTAGTGAGGATAATTGAGGCTGTGGGCTTGCACAGCAAGGATGTTCCGGCTACTGCGTAAGCGGGGGCCGCAACGGAATGGGTCCTCTTGGTTCTAGCCGACCGGGAGGACCCTTTCTTTTTGGAGGGGTTATGCGCGTAGATCAGTTTAAAGAGATGTTGAAGGGAGTCCCTAAAGATTTTGAGATTGAGGTGTACGACAGTGATACAGGGGAATGGGTACAGAACTTTGGTGGATCTGGATGGATTCGATTTGTTAAAGAACTCCCGGCTGAGGAGTTAGAGTGATGGCCAAGCCATTCTGGTTTCCATTTTATCCTGGCGATTTTCTAGCAAGCTCTAAAGTGGCGCTCATGACCACTGAGGAGATCGGTTGTTACTTTTTGCTTCTCTGCCACGCGTGGCAAGACCCCATGTGCTCACTACAAAATGATGATGAAATTTTAAAAAAATTATCAAGGTTTTCTGGAAATTTAGACGCCGTTAAAGCATGTTTCACACAAAAGAACGGGCGACTGATCAATAATCGGATGTATGGAGAGTGGGTAAAAAGCAAGAAAATACGCAGACTTAAGAGAAAAGCTGGTGTTATGGGGATGATGAAACGCTGGGGTAACATCGAGTTAACACCTGTTATAACAGAAGATATAACAAAAAATAACCAATTACAGTCACAGTTACAGTTACAGAAAGAAGAAGAGAAGAAGGGGATGCAAGGGGAAGCGCGATCCGTTCAGAAACGTTCACGCGCCGCGCTCTGCGATGTGGAGTGGGTGCAGAGTTTGAGAGAGAACCCAGCCTATGCCGGGATTGATATCGATCTGCAGTTCAGGAGGGCCTCGGTATGGTATCCAGAGCATAACCGCCAGCTGACTCGCCGGGCGTTTGTCAACTGGTTGATTCGGGAGATGGGCAACAAGCCGATGGTAGCAAATAAAGATACTTCAACCTGCCAAGAGCGAGTGCAACGAGGGGCGTTTCTGAAACCATGCGGGGAGCCGTCCGTTGTGCAGATTGGGGGGCAACCGCGATGCCAAACACACAAGGAGGCGTATGAATCACGAATTAGCCGTACAGCCACATGACGAATCGTTAGAGCAGGCGGTGCTGGGGGCGGTGATGATTGGCGGCTCATTTGATGACGTTGCCGAACACCTAGCCGCTGAGGATTGGTATTTTCAAAAGCACCAGGCGATCTATTCCGCGATGCTCCTGTTACGCCGGCAGAGTGAAGCCATTGACTACCTCACGGTCGGTCAGATGCTGGGTCAATCGGGTAGCCTTGAGAAGGTTGGTGGCAATGTGTACCTCGCTGAGCTGGTGGCTGGTGTGGTCTCAGCCTCAAACCTGAGTTCACATAGCCGTGCACTCAAAGAACTCTCGCTCTTGCGTGGGTTGCGACGGATTGGGCAGGATCTCACGATGCAAGCCGAGCAGAAGCACGACGCCTCAGTGATTGCGACAGAGGCGGAAGGGAAGCTCTTCACGACCATGTGGGCGAGGCAAGTGCTGCCATGGCGCACGAGTGCAGCGGTAATGCAAGAGACGTTGGATCATATCGATGTCATGCAGAAGCGTGGTGAGGCACTGAGTGGGATTACGACCGGCTTGACGGCGCTGGATAAGATGCTAGGGGGCTGGCAACCGAGCGACTTGGTGGTGATTGCGGCACGGCCAAGCATGGGCAAGACGGCGCTCATGTGTGGGGCAGCCGTGGCGGCAGCGAGGGCAGGGCATCCGGTCGCAATCTCCAGTTTAGAGATGAGCGCGAGACAGCTTGGATCGAGAATGGTGGCCTTAGTCGGACGGCTCAACGTGTTCGATGTGCTGAATGGGCGTTTAGCACCGGGAGCCATGTACCCACTAGCGACGGCGGCACAGATTGTCAGTGAATCGCCCATTGCAATCGATGATTCAGGCATCATGACGATAGAGAAACTCAGGGCGAAGGCAAGGCAATTGAAGGTGAAGCAACAGGTTGACGTCTTGTTTGTGGATTATCTCCAGCTCATGGAAGGGTCGAAGAGCCGGGACAACCGACAGGTTGAAGTCTCGCAGATCTCACGAGGGCTCAAGCTCTTAGCGAAAGAACTAGGAATTACCGTTGTGGCTCTGTCTCAACTATCAAGGCAATGCGAAAACCGTGAGGATAAGCGGCCTATTCTCTCAGACCTTCGGGAGAGTGGCGCAATTGAGCAAGACGCGGATATTGTCATGGGCCTGTATCGGGATGAGGTGTACAACCGGGAGTCACCAGACTTAGGGACTACCGAAATCCTCATCCGTAAACACAGGAACGGGCCGATTGGGGATGTTCGAGTGTCCTTTGTGAGCACGTCGGCTAAGTTTACGGATCTGACATGAGGCAGGAGTGGCCCGTAATGCGTCGCATTTGGCTTATAGGCGTACTTTACCGAAAAGATGATAACTTCATCAAAGGAGGCATCATGCACACAGAGGACGAGGCAATCAACGAGAAGTTGTGTCCGGCAGCGATGGGCAGTGGTGCGACAGAGAGATCCATCATGAAGGCGGGGCGAGAGGTGGACGCATTGATAGAGGAAAAGGTGATGGGGCATGGATCACGATGGAATTTCATGCCGAGTACGAATATCGCGGATGCATGGAGTGTGGTTGAGCAGTTGAAGGTGAGCAAGTGGGAGTTTTTTGCGGTGGGCCGATCAGATAATCGGCTCGGGTTGTGGTTTTGTGAGCTTGGTAAGCAGTTCCAGCTCAGCAATAGTGAGGTCATCGCCTATGCTGACACGGCTCCACTGGCTATTTGCCTCGCCTCCTTGAAAGCCATGGAGCACAAAGAGAAACTTGCGAAACCTGAGACAGTATGGTAAGGAAGCGGTATGAAGAAACGGACGCGGGATAAGCGGCTGACCCCTCGTGAATTACAGTTCATTGACGCGCTCTTTGTGACCACCCCTCCCATGAACGGATCGGAAGCGGCTCGGGCGGTTGGGGTGAGCATGGCGAGCTGTCGGGTTCAAGCTGTCAAGTGGTTAACTAAAAGTAACATCAAGGCCGAAGTGGAGAGGCGACGGGCGGCGATTGAGCAAGCCTCGGAGGTCACGCGGGAAAAGTGGACGAAGAAGATGGCAGGGTTCTACAACTCGGATGTGCGGAAGATGTTTACCGGCCCTGGTGATGTGGTACCGATCAGTGAATTAGGCGACGATGAAGCCATGATGGTTGAAGGGTTTGAACTGGCCGAGAACTTCACGAAGGTCGGAGACCAGGCGGAGCATACCGGCTATACGAAGAAAGTGAAGCTGACGCCCAAGCTCAAGGCCATGCTGGAATTCGGCAAGGTGATGGGCTGGTACACGGAGAAATCCAAGATTGAACTGGGGGCCTCGCTGGAAGAATTGGTGCTGGCGAGCATGAAGGAGAAGGAATGATGGAATGGACCACCGTGAAGCCCAGTCAAGAGGGATGGTACTGGATGAGGCTTCCACACGGCGTAGGTTTTATCGTGCGGATCATGCTCGCTGGGCAGGGGAATCGAGCACGATGGAGCGTGGTGGAGGATGGCGATCTCTGCGATCTTGATACATACGTGCTCGACTACGAATGGTCCAGCAAACCGATTGCAGAACCGAAGGAGATGGATCGTCGCTAATGGCCACGCTGCCCCCTGAGAAGTTGAAGCAGCTCGGTGATGAAATCCGAAAATGGCGGCGCGATGGGATTTACGCGGTTAAAACGCTCTTTGGTGTGACGCCGGACCCCTGGCAAGCGCAAGCGCTTGAAGCCTTCAGCGACCCCACGAAACAGCGCATTTCGATGCAGGCGTGCAAAGGTCCTGGTAAGACGGCGTTGCTTGCCTGGTGCATGTGGATCTACTTCTTGACTCGGCCTCACCCCAAGATTGCGGCTACGTCGATTAGTGCGGAAAACCTGAGAGACAACCTATGGACGGAGCTGGCGCATTGGATGAACAAGTCGAAGTACATCCAAGCGAAGGCGGTTTGGCAGAAAACTCAAGTGGTGAGCAAGGAGCATCCTGAAACGTGGTGGATGAGTGCGAGGACGTGGAGCAAGAGCGCCGACAAGAACGCGCAATCACTCACCTTGGCGGGGTTGCATGCAGATTATACGCTGGCGGTGCTGGATGAATCCGGGGGTATCCCTGACGGCGTGATGGCTACGGCCGACGCCTCGCTGTCCACGGTGGGGGGCGAGCATCGCGTGATTCAGGCTGGCAATCCGACGCACCTGGAAGGGCCGTTATACCGTGCCGCGACGACGGAGCGCCACTTGTGGACGCATATTGTCATTACCGGCGATCCAGACGACCCCAAGCGCAGCCCTCGCATTTCCGTCGATTGGGCGAAGCAACAGATTGAGAAGTATGGGCGGGATAATCCGTGGGTGCTGGTCAACGTGTTTGGCCAGTTCCCGCAATCGTCGATTAACACCTTGCTGGGCCCGGATGAAGTCCATGCGGCGATGAACCGCCTACATCACCAGACCGTCTATGACCATGAAGCGAAGATCATGGGCATCGATGTGGGCCGGTTCGGTGGCGCGCGCTCGGTGATCTTCCCTCGGCAGGGGTTGCAAGCGTTTGAGCCGGTAGTGCTGAGGCCGGATCGCAGTCAACGGGATTGGACCGGCGCCTTTGCGGGTCGCATTGCCCAAGGCCATGAGAAATGGCAGGCGGACGCCATGTTTATTGACGATACCGGAGGTTGGGGCGCTGGCACGATTGACACGCTGCAGACAGGTGGCTATCCCATTATCGGGGTGAACTTCGGCGGGAAAGCGCTCGATCCACGGTACAAGAACCGGCGAGCCGAGATGCACTTCAAGGCGGCGGATTGGGTGAAAAAAGGGGGAGCACTCCCCAATATGCCTGAGTTAGTCCGCGAAGCTACCGCCACGACGTACACCTTTCGGAATGGGGTCTTTACGATTGAAGAGAAAGAGCAGGTCATGGAGAAGTTGGGCGGGGAGTCTCCTGACTTGTGGGACGCGCTGTGCTTGACCTTCGCGCAGCCGGTGGCGGCGAAGACAGGCTACGACTGGATGGACAAGCACTCAACGAAATGCCGGACGGAGCGAGAGGAGGAGGAGTGATGGAACGCTTTAAGCTCATTGCAGATAACCTAGACACTGGCCCGTTGCTCAAGCGGATCTTAGCCAATGAGCATCTATGGGCAGAACGGACAGAGCGGCAGAACTACCCAGGCTCGGCGCACAAGGCCACGGAAACGATTTATCTCCGGTGGGCGGTGGATGAGTCGATTGAGGGGGGCTTCTACGATCTCAGAAGCCAGGATCATGTGGATACGATCAACACTCTCGGCCGCCTAGAGTGCGCTGAATTAGTGGAAACGGTCATTAAGTACATTCTCGGTGGCGTGAAGTACGGAACGGACACCGGAGGTCTATTAGGCCGCGTGATCCTCACTCGCATGAAGCCGGGGGGCGAGATTGCTGAGCATGTAGACGAGGGGCCCTATGCCGACAAGTATGATCGGTTTCACGTGTGCCTGCAAGGTGAATCTATCCTGACATGTGACGGGGTACGCCAAAAAATGATACCCGGCGAGTTGTGGTGGTTTAACCATAAACTCCCCCATCGAGTCACGAATTATCTGTGGGGCGACCGTATCCACCTGATCATTGACCTCGTGGCTCCTGAGTATCGGGCTAAGCGGGGGTTGACGTTTCAGCGTGAACGTGTCTCGGATCTGTGGGATGAGGTCACGCCATTACTCGCCCGGCACAAAGACGAGGTATGTCATTACAAAGATTTCGTGCTCAATCCTGATGTGGAGAGTTACGAGGCGATTGAACGGGCTGGCGGGATGCGGTGCTATACAGCTCGATTGAATGGCGACCTCATTGGATATTGTGCGTTGTTCGTCAAACACAACCTGCATTACCGTGATAGCTACCAGGCCCTTCAAGATGTGCTGTTTATCCTTCCTGAGCATCGAGGGAGCCGAGCTGGGTTCAAGCTCATTCGCTTTTGTGAGGAGCAGTTACGCAGGGAAGGGGTGCAGGTTATTATGCAGCATTTGAAGCTTGCCATACCAAAGACCGTTGAGCTGTTTAGAAAGATGGGGTATGAAGAGATTGATGTGATCATGGGGAAACGGTTAGATCGATGAGCGCGAAGACTTGGAAGGCTCAGATTGCGTCCATCGGATGCATTCTCTGCCGAAACCTTGGGTTTGGAGAGACTCCTGCTAATCTCCATCATGTGCGTGAGGGACAAGGGATGAGCCAGCGAGCCAGCGATTTTCTTGTTGTGCCGCTGTGCCGAGAGCATCACCAGGGGAAGACGGGGATTCACGGTGGGCAGTTCTATCAGCTGTATAAACTTGACGAGCTTGACTTATTGGCGATGACATTGGAGGTGGTGCATGTCCGATGACACAAACCCGTTGCGGCAATGGTTGCGACCGTCCGAAGTGGCTGAGCTGTGTCAAGTGTCCAGGGCCACGGTGTACCGCTGGATTGAACAAGGGGTATTGCCGACCTTGTTGAACCGGAGGCCGTACAAGGTGCCTAGAGCTTCGCTGAGAAATATACTGTCTCAATCGTCGCAGGTCTAGTCGTATTCCTAGTTGATTGTGCTATTGATACCTGCATGGGATTAGCTGCATTCGCTGCCTTCTCCATGAAAGATACGTTTACGCCAGCCAAACAACCTGGCTATACGCCCCCTCCAACACCTGACCCAGTACAAGATGAAAAAGACGCGCAGAAGGCTTCCAAAAAGAGGAGAGACCTGTATGCAAACGTCGGCAGAAGCTCCACAATCCTGACCGGTCCCGGTGGGATTCAAGCGGCTCCAGCGGATAGCACGGCTCCGAAACAACTTTTAGGCATGTGATGACTGCATCAGACATCCAACGATTCGAGCCTAAGTTTCATGTCACTCCTGGTTGCTGGGAGTGGATAGCTGGAAAGTTTCCAGGCGGGTATGGGCAATTCTGGATCAACGGCACGCAGAAGCATGCACACCGAATCTCGTTTGAAATCTATATTGGCCCAATCCCTGAGGGGCTTTACGTCTGCCACCATTGCGACAACCGCGCGTGCGTGAATCCAGATCATCTCTTTCTCGGCACTCATCAAGACAACATGGATGACATGATGAGCAAGGGAAGGGTTGGCCAACGTGGATGGAACTGGAGGTTGCCTGGACACTCACAGGGTTCTTTGAACACTGCGGCCAAACTTACCGAAGAGCAAGTTCGGGCCATTCGACAAGACCCACGACGGCAGCAAGCCATAGCCAACGACTATGGCATTTGCCAGGTCATGGTCTCAGAAATTAAACGCCGCAAAGCGTGGAAGCACGTCGCATGACCTACAACCACGGCTATCAAACAAAACGGCAACGGTTTGCCACTCTCGAGGCACAACTGAGGCAGGAGCGCAATTCGTTTGAATCGCATTGGTCTGAACTCTCCGAACACTTCGCGCCGCATCGCTACCGCAAGACCGACACGGAACGTAATAAAGGCCAGAAACGACACGGCAAGATCATTAACGAATCGGGCATGCTGGCGGCACGGACGGCTCGCTCTGGCATGTTTGCGGGGATGTCGTCCCCCGCTCGGCCATGGCGACGGCTCACCACGCCTGACCCTGATCTTGCGGACTTTGGCCATGTGAAAGACTGGCTGCATACCATCAACCGCCGTATGACGACGCTGACGCTCCGCTCGAACTTCTATCACGTCATCCCCACACTGTACGGGGATGAGCTGGTCTTCGGAGGTGGCGCCATAGGCATCTTTGATGATGCACATGACTTGATGCGGTGTTACAGCTACCCGGTCGGCTCTTACTGGCTCGCCTGTAATGATCGAGGTGTGGTTGATACGTTCATGTATCGCTACCAAATGACAGTGCGGCAGCTGGTCTTGAAGTTCGGTGATCCGCAAGCCAGCGAGGCGAATAAGTGGAAGCCGTTCTCGTCGCATGTGAAAAGCCTGTGGGATGCCGGCAGCTATGAAACCGCTATCTATCTCATGCACGTCATTACCCCCAACATGGAATTTGACCCGCGGCGGCTTGAGGCGAAGCACGCCATGCCCTATAGCTCCTGCTACTACGAACAAGGGATGGGCGCGAACGGGCTCACACAGGTGCAGTATTCCGCACATGATGGATTCCTGAAAGAGTCCGGCTTACCGTTCTTCCCTATTCTCGCGCCGCAATGGGAGAAGGCGGGAGAAGATACGTACTCGACGACCTGCCCAGGGATGGAAGCACTCGGGACAACCAAAGAGATTCAATCGACCGAAAAGCGGTTAAGCAAGGCGATTGAGAAGATGCTGAATCCGCCGATGCAAGGGCCAAGTTCCTTACGGAACCACAAGCCCAGCTTGATTGCGGGAGACTTTACGGCGGTCGATAGCCTCAACGATAAAGGCGGGTTGCGTCCGGTCCATGAGGTCAATATGGCGGTCCAGCATGTAGAGGCCAGAATTGCCAGGATGGAAGAGCGGGTTGATCGGTGTTTCTATGTCGATATGTTCTTGATGATCGACCGAATGCAGGGGGTGCAGCCGAGGAACGAAGCCGAGATTGCGGAACGGCATGAAGAGAAGCTGTTGGCTTTGGGGCCGGTGTTGGAGTCGAACAATGATGGTCTTTTTGATCCGTTGACTGATATCCAATACCAGCTCTTGCAGAAGGCGGGAATGATTCCCGAAGCTCCTGAAGAAGTTGAGGGTATGGACCTCAAGGTTGAGTATGAGTCCATTATGGCCAAGGCGCAAAAGCTTGTTGGAGTGGCTGGCACGGAGCGGTTTGTCGGCTTTATGGGCAACGTCGCTGCGGCTAAGCCGGAAGTGTTAGACCGGCTCGACGCCGATGAATTGGCGGATGAGTACGGCGATATGATGGGCGTCAGTACGAAGATTATTGTCCCACTTGAGAAGGCCATGAAGGTACGGGAACAACGGGCACAGCAACAGGCGCAACAGCAAGCGATGGCGGCGGCGACGCAAGCGACACAAGCGGCTGAACAGCTCTCGAACGCGGACCTGAGCACAGACAACGGATTAACCCGCATGCTGGCAGGAGCGTAATGGCCAAGAAAGTACCAGGGGCCTTGACGGCGAAAGCCTCGGCCCCCCGATCGGTGAAGAAAGTATCGAAACCGACACCCGCCCCGAAAGCGAAGAAGGCAATAGCGGTGTTTCGGAAAGCGGTTTTAGGAGGCGTATGAATCTCGCTGACCCGCGCTCTGTCCGTAAGTCGAAGCAGAAAGAACAACTGACCAGACAGCGCGAGATGGATGACCTGAAAGCGGTGTGTGTCACGCCTGCCGGAAGGCGGTTTGTGTTTCAACAGCTCCAAGAGTCTGGCGTGTTTGCCTTGGTCTTCGATGCGGCGAACGCACAGATGAACGCCTTTTATGAAGGCCGTCGAAGCATGGGGATTACGATCTTCGCCAATTTGAACGAACTGGATTCGATGCTCTACCCGCAGATGGTGAAGGACGCACAGCGCGGGGAAAGCCACTTGAAGTCCGTCGATGACGCGGAGGACCCGTATTACCCGAAGGAAGCGATAGCGGTTCCACACCCATACGAGGAGGATGCAAGCGATGAGTGATCCTATTCCTAGTGCGCCTGTGACGCTGGAGACTCCTGCTCCCGCTGCATCCGCGACTATTGTCACCAGTGCCCCGGCTCCCACCGGGGCCACACCTGCTCCGGTTGCGCCGGTCGCTCCGGTGACGCCTGAGCCGGTGTATGCCCTCACCCTGCCGGATGGCAGCCCACTTGAGACCTCAGCCGTGGAGCGAGTCACGACCTTTGCGAAGGACTCGAAGCTCGCTCCTGAATCGGCCCAAAAGGTGCTTGAGCTGGCCCATGCGGAATCAGCGGCCCTCATCCAGAGACAAACCGCGGAGTATCAGGCGAAAGTGACGGGATGGGAAAGCACCGTGAAGGCTGATAAGGAGCTGGGCGGAGACAACTACAACCGCACGCTCACTCGGGCGAAAGCGGTGTTTGATCGGTTTGCCGATCCTGAGTTGAAAGAAGCCATGAATAAGACCGGGTTTGGGAATTATCCTGCCTTGGTCAAGTTCGTGGAGAAGATCGGGGCAGCGATGGAAGGTGATCAGCTGATGAGGCCGACCACGTTACCCTCGAATGACAGCACCACGCTGGACCGAATGTTTCCGAAATCGGCAGCGGTGAAATGAACGACGTTGAGAAAATAGAAGCGCATCTGGCCGTACTCTTACGAGGGCGGCAGATGACACGCGAAGAAGGAGAGCATTTCGTTCGCCACTTTAAAGGCATCTTGACCGGAGTGGGCGAACTCGTCGAATCAAAGGTCAAGCAACTGACTCGCTAATCTCTCCCCGCTGCCGTCCTCTCTCGTCAATTCTGACGCCGGAGTGACCTCCTCGGGCAACCGAACAAAGGAGTGTTACTCATGCCGACTTTAAACGATACCGTCATCAGCCTGTCCGACTGGGCCAAGAAGCAGGGCCCGGACGGAGGCATCATGGAAACTATCGAAATGCTGGCACAGATCAACGATATTACCGTTGATTTGCCGTTCCGCGAGGGGAACATGCCGACCGGCCACATGTACAACGTGCGGATCGGGCTACCGACCGTCTATTGGCGCATGATCAATCAAGGCGTGCCCAGCTCCAAGAGCCGGACGGCGCAAGCCACCGACGTGTGCGGGATGCTGGAAGGTCGGAGCCAGCTGGATAAGCGGCTCGCTGAGCTGAACGGCGAAACGCAGAAGCTCCGGTTAGACGAAGCCCGACCGTTTATGGAAGCGATGGGGCAAGAGGCGGCTGGGACCATGTTCTACGGCAACCAGAGCCTTGCGCCTGAAGAGTTCACAGGACTCGCCTTGCGGTACGCCGCGATCTCCGGGGCGACCAACGCCTCACATGTCATTAGTGCGGGTGGATCTGGCTCAGACAACGCCTCGATCTGGCTGCTCGGCATGGGAGAATTGGGCCTCCACGGCACCTTCCCGAAGGGCACGAAGGCCGGGGTGAGCCACGAAGACCTGGGCCTCGCCGACGCCTTCGACGCGGACAATAACCGTTATCGGGCATGGATGGATCACTGGGAATGGAAGCTCGGGCTATGCTTGCCGGATTGGCGGCAGTGCGTCCGCATTTGCAATATCGACATTTCCAACCTCATCGCCAAGAGTTCGGCGGCGGATCTGCCGGAACTCATGATTAAGGCAACGCACAGACTCCCGAGGGCCAAGAGCCTCAAGTACTACTGGTACATGAACCGTACATGCCTCGAGATGCTGGAAATCCAGCTGCGTGACGATGTGGGCGGCGGTGGACAGCTCAAGTATGAAAACGTCGATGGCCTCCCGGCGACCACGTTCCGGGGTGTCACCATTCGTATTTGTGACCAGCTGCTCGAAACAGAGGCCACTGTCAGCTAAGAAGGAGACTAACGATGGGTGAACATGTCTTTAACCAGAAATGCGGGATGCGGTTTGATGGCCGCGTCTCCTCGAAAGCCGGGATTGGGTACGCGGCTGGTGACGGTTCGACCGTCACGCAGATCACGAACCGAGCGACGGGCGTCACGATCAACGCCCTGACCGGGGCGATTACCACGGACGCCACATCCTTAGCCGCTGAAGCCTCGGCGGTGTTTGTCGTCACGAATAACAAGGTGGCGATTGGCGATGTTGTGGTGGTGGCGATTCGGTCAGGCATGGTGGCCCTGAATACGCGCGTCACGGTCACGGCGGTCGCGGCTGGATCGTTTTCGCTGACCGTCGTCAATGGCAACGTCGCGGCAGGCACGGCAGAAACCGGCGCGATCATTATCAACTTCGCGGTGATCAAAGGATCATCGACTTAAAAGGAGCCTACGTATGTACCTCGATAAAGCCAATCAATTCAGTGACTCTCAGGCGTTAACGGCAACGGCCTTGAGCACCAACGTCTTAGACCTCGGCGTCTCCAATCCCTTAGGGGTGGGTGAGCCAATGGCGGTGGTGTTTAACGTCGAAGTGGACGCCGATCAGACTACAGGCGATGAGGATTATACCTTCGCGGTAGAAGCAGCCAGTACGGCGGCGATTGACACGACTCGTCAAGAGCTGGGCCGGTTGATTTTTGAATCTGGGACGCCGACAGCTCCCGCGCTCAACGCGGATCTGTTGGTCGCTGGGTTCATCTTCGCGCTGCCCTTGCCGGTGGTGCCGAAATCAGTAGCCGGTCGCTACCTGGGGGTGAGGTACACCTTGGCCGGGACCACGCCAACGATTACCGTCTCGGCGCATCTGGTGCCAATCAAGAACGTGCCGGTGAACGCGATCTACGCTAAAGGATATACCATCAGCTAATCTCTAACCGGACAGGAGAGGGATTCAGTTCTCTCTCCTGTCTCTACTCTCTCAGGAGGTCCATCATGGCCGGCATTCAAGTGGTCGCAATTGGCGATAAGTTCGGGAAGCATCCCGGTGAAGCGGTGGGGTACTTCGACCATAAGCGGGTGAAGGTCGGGCAGAAGTTCACGATTCCGAGCGAACAACAGTTTTCAGGAAAGTGGATGGAGAAGCTGACCTCTAAGGAAAGCAAGATGGTTGAGGAAGAGGAACAAGATCGGGAGTCGGACAAGCGGAAGAACCGTAAGCCGGCGAGTGTGCTGTAATGGATTTTCTGTTCTCCATAAGCCTCTTACTCGTGACGGGCGGGATTGTGCTGTCGGTCTATGAGGAATGGGAGAAGGTCGGCTTAACCGATACCAGCTATAGCACCCTCTGCTTATGGGTGGCTGGGCTCTTGGGTATCTCCTTTTGGGGATGGCTCAAGCTCGACGTGCTCATTGCCTTGACGGCGCTGGCGCCGGTGGGGTTGTTCGTCTATTGGATCTATCTGAAGATCATGACCTTTCTTAAGACCAAGATACGCTGGTCGCAACTTGAGCGCATGATCAAGAATCAGAGGTATTAGCCGATGTATGCCATTCAACCCAGGGGCGTGAACGATTTTCATACGCCCTTCGATGATGAGGAAGTGACGTGGACGGGCACGGCCTCGGCTGGCCTAGACGCTGACAAGGTGGCGCAATGCCGTATCGTCATTATACGGTTTATCTCCGGGGATGGGCGTATTCGGTTGAGTGGGTCAGCGGCCTCCTCCACGGAGGGTATCCCCGTGTTTGCGGGGGATATTGAACAGATGAGCAAGTTTGAAGCGCAACGCATCTCGGGAATCAGGGGAGGGGCCACAAACCTCGTCGCATGGGCAACCTACTACAAATAATTGTCGGTCTGGTCCTTCTCGTCTGGGCAGGGGATGCCTCGGCGCAACTGACCCCGAGGGGAGGGGCGAGGCCATACGCGCAAACGTTTACATCCACCGGCTCCTTTGTGGTGCCCAACGGTGTGAGCACCGTCTACCTGACCGGATGCGGAGCGGGTGGCGGTGGTGGCGGTGGCCATACCGCTGATCCTGGCGGTGGGGGCGGGGGTGGGCCGAGGTGAACGCGGCGGCACTCCCAGGGCTGTATAGGTTCGACCTACGCAATACAGATTTTGTCAACGATGGGGTGACTGATACGTTACTGGTGAGTGTGCTCTGTGCGGGGTGTCAGCCGGTGTATCTGGCCATTCCGTTAACGGATTACGATGAGAGCGCGAGTACGAGAGATCGAAGCTAGCGAATACCATGAGGTTCCTATGGCATCCACGTCGCAAACATCTCTCCTGAAGGGGGGTGATTAGAGTGAAGAGAAGACTACTCCTTGTGCTGGTGTTGGGACTCCTGGCGAGTCCGGCATGGGCACAGCAATTTAAGTCCATCACGTTGCCGTTGCAGACCGCCCAAACAGGGGATGCGGACGGGAACGAAATTACCATTGATGGCATGAGTTCGTTGAGTGTGCAAGTCACGATCTCAGGCACGGCCACGGTCACCTTTGAAGCCACGCAGGATCAAAGCACCTGGGCCTCGGTGGCCTGCATCCAGGTGGGCGATACCACCTATACCTCGATTACGGATACGACCGCGACGATGACGGTACGGTGTAACGTCGCAGGTCTGGTCAAGTTTCGGACCCGCACGTCAGGGAACTCGGGCAGTGTGACTACAACGGCTACCTCGTCTCCCGCTGTCATGGGCAGCGGGGGCGGTGGCGGGGGCGGTGGCGCTGGCACGCTCGACCAAGCCTTTGACGGCGGGAAAGTGATTGACGGGGCGAACAGTCTCGCGAATGCCATGTGTGTTGGTGCAACACTGAAACTCTGTTTCTATGAAGACGCCACACTTGGGCCGTTGATCCGCCCATCTACCGATGCCAACACACGGACCTACATTTGGAGCGGCTTTAATTGGTCCCTCTACACGGTGGGCGGGTCTAGCCCTATGCTCACGGTAGACCCTGCTTTGACAGACAACGAGAAGTATGCCTGGGCCTCTGGGTCTCGACCAATCAAGACGATCCCCCTACCTGCCGACGCCCTCTATCCACGAGGCGCGTCGACGCTCGTGACAGACACGGCGCTGATCTCAGGGGGGTTGATCTCCCCCTATATTACGATCACAGACAGTGACAGCGATGGGTTTTACCGCTATCTCGTGATGCCTGCAAATTGGGACGGGGGTACCGTGACGGCCACGGTGACAGTAGTGAATGTCAACGCCACACCGGCGAACGCCTTTGAAGTCGATGTATCAGGGGCGTGCTACCCAGCGGGCACCGTCATTCCAACCACGATTTCTACGACAGGGGAACAGGCGGCAACCGTCTCCTTTGGAGCAAGTGGCTCCTGTGGGGGGTCTGCTTGCAATCAAAATGATCCAGCCAGCGCGACCACGGCAGCTATCACGATCAACGGCACCCCGGCAGGGGGGAACTTTTGTGGGTTTCAGGCGCAAGTGGATGCGACTGCGACGACGGAAACAGTAGCCGGTATCAAGATCACTCAGATGGACATCCACTACAAAATCGCCAAGGGGTTCTAATGCTCTTACGCGTTATTCTTCGCGTTATTCTTCTTGGTCTGTTGTTGGTGCCGTCGCTCAGTTACGCGGCGATCTCTTGTGGAGATGTGACCGCGTTTAATGACGCCACCCCGACGGACCCAGAAACGATTCCCTATACGACGCCAGCCGGAAGCAACCAAGTGTTGTTTGCGGGGATCACGATACGCCATTCCACGGTGACCATCGACACCCCTACGCATGCTGGAAACAATATGACAGCGGTAACGACGGACGCATTTACTAACCCTATTAGAACGAAGCTTTGGTACATCGCCAACCCCACGGCAGGAACGAATAATGTGGTTGTAAATTACAGCGCCGCTCCGTTAGCAGATGCCGTGGTGATTTGGACATGCTCAGGTGTCGATACCACGAATCCAATTAGGGATTTTATCACGGCAACTGGCATCGGTACGGCGGTAACTGGGACCGTGGCGACCGTTGTCACCGGTGACGTGGTGGTAGATATCTTTGGGACCGATATCGCGACAACGAATCCAACGATAGGCGCCAATCAAACGAACCTCAATACAGGCAATGACGGAGCCGAACTCGGCTGGGGCGCGAGTCAACAGGCCGGGGCGGATGGAGGCGTGATGAGCTGGACGACCACGTTATCAGAGCAATGGTCGATTTCTGCCGTGGCGATTAAGGCTGCGAGCAGCAATACACGCCACATTGCTCCGCTGGTGGTCCAATGATGCAATTATTGGTTTGCGTGTTGAGTCTGTTGTGCTGCACGCCTGCATGGGCTGCGACTCGTTATATTGACGACGCGGGGAGCAACTCCAATGACGGCACCTCGACGAGCACCCCGTGGCTTACCTGGTCTTATGCCTTTACCAATACCGCATGTGGCGACACCTTGATTGCCATGGACGGTACGTATACGACCACGAATGGGGCGTTCTCTCTCACGAAAGTGTGCACGGCCGGGACCGTCTACACCATCCAGGCGCAGAACGAACGGCAGGCCTATATTGATAAAAGCGGGGGGACGCAAATTCCGCTGTACATTACCGGATCAGCCTATATCACGGTTGAAGGGTTGAGGGCTCGTGGGGGTGATTTGGCTCCGGCATCGGGTGGGGTGAATGCAGGCGTGTGCAATGCCTACAACTCAAACCACATTACATTCCGCCATATGCTCTGTACGCATCCAAACCGCTATCGAAATGCGGGGCATGTGTATCAGTTCTACAATACACATGATTCGTTGATTGAAGAGAGTGAGGCGCATTATTTCCGCCGTCACGGGTTTTATATTGGTGGGGGCAGCTCACGGAATACGATCCGCCGAAATTATTGCAATGGTCGGGATTACGCCGACTTGAGCGGAGCAGGGGTTGAAAACCCCTCAACTGCACCATCTACAGATGGTCCAGATGATTGCTACATTGTCTATCCTGGCAGTGATAATGTATTTGAGAACAACATCGCTGAGGGAGATCAACTTAAGTACTACGCGGTAGAGGCAATTACCGGGAATACCGTACGAAACAAATTCTATGGCAACATTGGTCTTGGTGGAGCATGGAATGGGATTGCTCTTGATGCACGTGGAGCGACGGCAGCGTTGATGCCGACGGATACCGACATCCGTCACATGTATATTGAGAATACCACGAATCACGGAGATACGACCCAACTCGCCTCGGGCTATCGATTTAATGGAAACAAAACGACGACATGCTTGAACTGTACCGCGTACAACACTGTAGATGGGTTTGCGGTGGATCGACTCACAGCCCAGCCCGGAGATGGGGTCTATTCTGCCACATTGACTAACAGCCTCGCGCTGGATGTGGTCAGTGCCACCGGGTCTTTTGCGAGTACAACCGGCTACGGATTCCGCATTGCGAGCGTGATCGGCACATGGACGGCCACTAACGTCAATGCGTACAACTCGGCCAACGCCAACTATAACCCTAGCACTCATGCGAACTACGCGCCACTCGATACCCCTACCAGCACTGATCCACAGATGGGTACGTGTAAAGTGTGGCGGCCTGCTGGGTCGGCAGCCATAACAAATAATTGGGGCGCGGAGATTCTGTATCGCTACGAGAATGGAGTGCTCACCACCACGAAACTCTGGGATACGGTAACTGGTGAATTCCCGCATGGTGCGACTGTCAGCGGAATAACCGACGTAGGGAGTGTGGGCGCCTATAACGTCCATACCCGTTTGAACGTCAATACCGGCGGGTGCAGTTTCCCCGCTGGATACGGCGGATCGGCCCCAACTAATCCTCCCGTACACCATATGTTTTCCGGCACAGGGGCCATTAGCGGGGTAGTGACAGTTCCGGCAGGGCTTGATTTCATGGGGGTGTTCATCGCGCTCAGGGATGGAGGACTCAACGTCGGGCAGGTGTCCGCAATTACATCGAGCTGTGGATCGGAGTCTTTCACCTTTGGCGCACGAGGCCGAAGCCACGCCTCGGCAGGAGTGCATAACACCGAGGGATGGGTCAGGGCCGCCCCGACCAGTGGGACCTGCACGGTATCTGTGGCGACTACGGGCACGGTCACATCGTGGATTATGGACGTGTTTGAATTAGATAATAGTAGTGGGGTCACGGCATGGGCGGCCAATGGGTCGAATGGTGTCACAAGCGCCGTTCCGACCGTCACGGTTCCCACCAATACCAGCGAAACGGTCATCAGTGCAACATCGGGGGCAAGTTCCTGCTCGATTTCGGCAGGGGCGAATCAGACCGCACTCGTGGACGAGCTGTTAAGCCCGATGCGTCTCGCGGTTTCGGAGCAGTCCGGGAACTCCGGTGGCGTGATGGATTATACGCAGGGCTGCACATCGTACTGGGCTACTGTAGGTGCGTCCTTTGCTCCTGGCATACCCGACCCACCCTCCACGGCCACATTGACCCAGAGCGATTACCTCTTCCTCTATCCGATCGGAACTGAGGCAGGAGCGCCACCGATTGCCTCGTGGCTGTCTGACACCAACGCGAAGAATCTCCCGATCTCTTCACGACCGAATGGGTACGTGCGCGTACGGGCGATGATTACGGGGGGCGTCGCGACGACGTCACCATTCGGAGTCGCGTTGTATTGCAGAAAGAATGCCGAATCTTATACGAAAGTCATTGATACGCTTGGGTCCACCATCTTTCGTTTATATGGTCCGGGGGTCACGCCAGATATTCCCTCTTCACTCGTTGCAACATCGAATAGGCTGTGTGGATCCGATTGTGTGACGGGTGCCGTACTGAGGGATCAATCCTCGTCGTTCACCGTACCCGCGTTGACGGTTGGGCAAAAAATAGAACTTGATAGCGTGGTGGTATTCCAGGCGGCTGCCGGTAACACGGCAAATTGCCGATACCAAAAAGATGACGGGACCGCGCTTGATACGTACTCGAACACCCCGCTCATTACGTTCACAGAAGATGCAGCAGGAGCGCCATAAATGCCAACACATACCAGAGGAGAACACATGAAACGGATATGCCTAGTCCTGTGCGTCTTACTCGCGATTCCCGTACTGAGTCACGCGGGATATCAAAACCCGACCGTCATTTCCAATGACCCTATTGCAGAAGGGGACTCGCGCATTCGCTTACAGTTTACTGGCAACAATGGGGAGCCCACTGTTCAGCGAATCTTAATTGTTCCTGATGGAGCCACGAACCAAAGTATCCGTAATATGGTCGATCAGATTATCGATCAATTAGACCGAAAACGTACCGCCGCGACGATGCCCATTTTACAAGTTGGGAAAATCATTAACCGATTGGCTGTTGTACCACCTGTCCCTACGGCCAAGCAGGTATGGCAGTCTAAATACTACCGATACATAGAAATTAAGGATGGTGGCATCGTGGCTGCGGCGGCTGAACTCGCGGCAATGAAAGCGGATCTTGAATCGACCTATCAAGCAGGATTCTTGGCGGACTAATGGAAGGCCAATACTGGCAACGACAATGCCCAGGTTGTTACGCGAAGCTCGAAAAGTATGAGGAGGCGTGTGCCTGGAAGTGTTGGCGGTGCCAGTGGAATACCGAGGATAAGGCGCATGGCTGGAAGTGGAACGGGGTGAGCCAGAAACCTGGCGAAGTCACGGGGGAACACTTATGAGTGAAACGCTAGCGGAGTTCATTGCGCGGCATGAGTGCCGGGCGGGGAAGCCTGATCTCAGAATGTATCTCGACTCGCTGGGCATCGAAACGATTGGCTACGGGCACAACCTCAGAGATAAGCCTATCACGAAGGCGGCAGCGGATCAGATCTTTCGTGATGACCTGACAGACATTCAGCTCGAAGTGACCCATGCCTTCCCGTGGTACGCCGAGCTGACGCAGCCTCGGCAATGGGTGATTCTCGACATGACCTTTAACCTTGGGCTGGCTGGCCTGAAGAAGTTCGTGAAGTTCCTGCAAGCGGTGGAGCTGGGCAACTACGACACGGCAGCCGATGAAATGCTGGATAGTCTGTGGAGCCGACAAGTCAAGGGCAGGGCTTTAGAGCTAGCTTCGATGATGAGAGGAGACGTGCCCGATAAGATATAACCGGACGGCTGTTGGCGCGTTGTTCCTTGTAGCTCGCCCAACGGCAATTAGACGGTTCATAGTTTCCGTCGTTGTTGATTCTGTCGAGTGTTAAGCCTTTAGGACGTGGGCCGACATCGTGAAGAAAGGTTTCAAAGCTATGGAGCCACGCAGCGCACACCTTAATTCCTCTTCCGCCGTAGTGCTTATAGTACTTATGATTTTTATTGGTGCAACGCTGCTTAATACTGGTCCAAATATAGTACTCAGTGGTGTGACTTCTGGCGTGCGTAGTGAATCTATCGACAGTCCATTCTTTCATGTAGCAACCGCAACTAGTCGTAGATCCAGCGCAGACATGATTAAGCCTGGCGCTGATCTCCTTGCCGCAGTCACATTTGAAATGCCAAATAGTCCTTCCGCTCAGCGGTGGAAGCTTCTGGATTGCAGTAAGCTTACCGAATCTTTGTCCTGTCTTAACAGTGCTTGGCATCGGCATAAAATCACTATGCCATACGCTGCAACGGAAAGCAAGTGGGCTAATGCGCGTGCGCTAGAATTGGCAGGGATGATGCGCGGCGCCGAGAGCGTATAGGGCCATTTTTCTTGAATCCTGGCGAGTCAGCCAGTAGCGCCGATTGCAGGAGAAGGGTATGTTATGACATGGCAGAACATGGTGGCGAAGATCGAGAGACTGGCCCTACCTACAAGTCCTTATTTATTGGTGCTTGTGGTCTTATTAGCCTCTCTTTTGGGTGGTGGTTTACGGATTTTATTTCAGCCGTTAATACCCTTACATCCAGAGTTACCGCACTTGAGGTACGAGACACTGAGACAAGATGGACCTTCAAAATCAACGCCGCCAAAATCGATAGTCATGAAACGCGACTTCACGAATTGGAGCGGGAGCACGACAAGCACCGATCAGACAAGCCAGTAAAGGAGAAACCATAATGGGATTCTTTGATTGGATGACGAGCGCGAGTCCTGGTGGGCAAGTTGGGCAAGCGGCAAAGGACGCGATTACTGGTGTGTTCGATGGCGTCGGGAAGATCATCGATGAGTTCCACGTCTCCGCCGAAGAGAAAGTGCAGATGAAGATTGCCATAGCCGAGCAGAAGCTCAAGGCGGTGGAAATCATGGTCAACGATGTGCAGAACGCGAGAGCGATGCAGATCCAGACGAAAAGCCTCTGGCCTGGGCTCATTTCTGCGGTCATCGTGGTTGGTTTTTTTGGTGGCAGCACCTACGTCATTATCAATGGTACCCCGAAGGATCTGGATGAACTAGGCAAGCAGATCATCAACATGAACAGTGTGGCCCTGATCTCTGGGCTCTCCGCTGTGATCGGTTACTGGCTCGGGTCGAGCGCAAGCAGTGAGTCGAAGAATCAGATGCTCTATCACTCCACCCCAACGGAGAAGAAATGAAACCTCCTCAACGACCGTGGCAGAACTGGGTGAGTATCGACCTGTTGATTTTTCTCTTGATCGTCATCGGCCTGGTATGCCTCTTGATTATGGCGGCCCTCATCCCCATCAAGGCCAATGCCGGTGGGTGCCTGACCATCGATGTGCCGCCCGGGGCGGTGGTCAACCAGCCTGACGGCGACACCTTCCACGTCTTCGCCTTTCAGCCTGGGGGCGTGGTCAAGATCCGCGTAGAAGGGGTGAACACACCAGAGAAGAAGGAACCTGGATGGGCCGAGGCAAAGGCGTTCACGAAAGAATGGCTGGCCCGTGGGCCGTTCAAGGTGACGACCTGCGGCAGGCCGACCATTGACAGGATTGTTGCCGCAGTAGAACGGAATGGGAAGACCCTCGCGCAAGACCTCATTGACGCTGGATTAGGGAGGTGACATGCCATTGACAGATATTCAGATTTGCAACATGGCCTTAGGGCATATCGGCCATACCAAGTTTCTCGCGGATCTGGCTGAGCGGTCGAACGAGGCGAACGTGGTCAACAACTTCTACACACAATCCGTGGAGATGACCCTTGAGTCCTACCCGTGGCCAGAAGCGACGAAGTACGTCACCTTGGGGCTGGTCGAAGAAGACCCAAACGACGACTGGGATTACCTCTATCAGTACCCGTCCGACTGTCTCTACGCTCGGCGGATTGTGACCACGAACGGACGGATTGAGCCGAACCCCCCACCGTTCATCACTGGATACTCTGAGTCGGGGCGAGTGATTTATACCGACGAAGAAGACGCGGTGTTAGAGTATACGCTGAGACTGGAAGATCCGGCGTTGTTCCGTCCGACGCTGGGCGAAGCGATCTCCTGGTATCTCGCATTCCTCATTGGGCCAGGACTGGCAAAAGACCAGAAATTGACGCAAGGGTGTTTTCAGGTGTGGCAAGCCATGACCAGCCGAGCACAACAGCGAGCCGGGAACGAACAGCAACACTCTCAGGAGATTGACTCCGACGCGATCAGGAGTCGAGCCTAATGGGCAATTCCATCATTCAACGGAACTTCGCCTCTGGGGAAGTGGCACCGGCGATCTTTGGCCGTGCCGATGTCGTCAAGTATCAGAGTGGGCTCGCGCGGTGTCGCAACTTCATGGTGCGGCGGCATGGGGGCCTGTCGAACCGTTCCGGCTTTCAGTACATCACGCCACAAGGGACCCACTCCTCCACGGGCCGACTGTGGAAGTTCGTGTTTAACGCCGATCAGACCTATGTACTCCTGTTTGAAAACGCCACGCTGCGGTTCATTCGGAACGGGGCCTTGATTACCGTGTCGGGCGTCGCAGCCTACAATGGAGCTACGGCCTATGTGATCGGGGATCTGGCCTTGTCGGGAGGCGTGAATTACTACTGCATCGCCAATACCACCGGCAACGCGCCCCCCAATGCGACGTATTGGTATGCCATGCCAGCGGGGGATATTTACGAAATCCCGACGCCGTTTGTGACGGCGGATCTTTCCACGCTGTACTTCTCCCAGTCTGCCGACGTGATCACTATTACCCATACCGGCTATGAAATCTACGAACTGTCGCGGTTTGGTCATACTAACTGGACGCTGCAAGGCGTGACGCTCTCCCCGGCGATCAGCCCGCCTGGGTCGCTCGCGGTGTCTGGTGTAAACGGCTCGGTGTCAATTTGGGTGGCGACGGCGGTGAAGGCGACCACACTCGAAGAGTCGATTGCCTCGATCAACGGCGGGTCCAGTACCGTCCCTAGCTCTGGCGCTCCGCGTACCCTCACGATTGGGGCGGTCGCAGGAGCACAGGAGTACAACGTCTACCGGCATGACGGCAGCGGGACCTATGGCTTTGTCGGGGTGGCGACGGGGACGACCTTTGTGGATAACGGGATTCCCCCAGACTACACCGTCACGCCTCCGACCTTGCCGATTGATCTGACTGGCACCGGTGACCGACCGGCCTGTAACGGCTATCTCCAGCAGCGGAAATGCTACGGCGGGAAGACGAACGCGCCTGAGGAAATCTATGCGAGCAAGGCGGGGCAGTATAAAAACTTCAGCCGCTCATCCCCCTTGCAGGACGATGACGCCTGTATCTGGACCCCAGCGGGAGGCGAGGTCAACCGCATCCGGCATTTTATCGAACTGTCGGAATACTGGGTGCTGACGCAAGGGGCTGAATGGATTTTGATCGGCGATGGCAACGGCGGATTGACGCCAGGGACGCCGGGATTCAAAAAGCAAAGCTCACACGGCAGCTCTGAGATTCAGCCGGTGATTATCGCGAATAGCTTTCTCTTCGTGCAGGCCCGTGGGTCGATTGTCCGTGATATTAAATACGAAGCGAACTCCAACGGCTACGCGGGGCGTGATCTCACGGTGTTCTCTCCGCATCTGTTTGACGGGTACACGTTGGTCCATTGGGACTATGCACAGATTCCCAACTCCATTGTATGGGCGGCGCGGTCGGATGGGCATTTGATTGGCTTGACCTATCTCCGTGAGCATGAAATCTGGGGATGGCATGACCACGATACCTACGGCTATTTTGAGGATGTCGTGGCCGTGCCGGAAGGTGAGGAAGATATGGTCTACGCGATCATCAAGCGGACCATTAACGGCGCAACGGTGCGGTACGTGGAGCGGATGTCCAGCCGAAAGATCAGCGAGATTGCGGTGGATGCAACCTTCATGGATAGCTACCTGAGCTATGACGGACGGCATACCGGCTCGACTACGATGACGCTTTCAGATGGGACCAATTGGACCTTTGACGAAGATTTGACCTTGACGGCGAGCGGTAGTACGTTTGCCTCCGGGGATGTGGGCAAGGCGATCTTTCTCAAGATTGTGACAGAGACATGGACGCCGGAAGATGGCGTATCTGAGACAACAGAGATATTGCGGTGTGAGATTGTCGGCTATACCAGCGTAACGGTGGTCACGGTGAACGCGCACAAAACCGTTCCGGCAGCGTTTCAGAGTGTGGCCATTACGGTCTGGTCGATGGCCGTGACGAACGTGACGGGACTTGACCATCTGGAAGGGGCCACGGTGTCGATCCTGGCGGACGGGAATGTGATGACGAACGGGATTGATGATCCGGTCATTACCGTCTCAGGCGGGACGCTCTCAGAGGATATCGAGAACCATGCGGAAATCATCCATGTGGGATTGCCCTATGTGTCGGATGCCCAAACCCTGGATCTCGAAGTCTTAGGGCACGAGACCTTAGCCGATAAGAAAAAGCAGATCAATCAAGTGACGTTGCTGGTGGAGTCGTCTCGTGGTATTTGGGCAGGCGAACCGAATGAAGATGGGACGGTCAATCCCGATCACCTCTACGAACATGCCCAACGGACACCAGGGGACGAATATGACACGATTGAGGGCGTGACGGGCAAGGTGGTTATCTCTATGTCGGCCTCGTGGAATACGGGCGGACGGGTGCATATCCGGCAACGGGACCCGCTCCCGATGTCCTTACTGGCGGTCATACCATCTGTCTCGGTGGGAGGGTAATCGATGGGCATCTCGGCAGGGGTTGGCATGATGGGGGTTGGCACAGGGTTGAAGGCATTTAGCCAGGTGCAGGCCGGAAACGAACAAGACAAGATCTTGCATCGCAACGCCGACATTGCGGACGCGAAAGCACAAGACGCTCTGACGCGAGGGAAGATCAACGAAAAGAAGATGCGGGGGCAGACCGAGCAGACCATCGGCTCGCAGAGGGTCAATCTCGCTGCGCAAGGGGTCGATATCAATTCAGGGTCGGCACTCGATACGCAAGCCGATGCGGCCTACTTAGGGGAACTGGACGCGAAGACCATTCAGACCAACGCGAAAAAGGAAGCCTGGGGCTATAAGACGGAAGCCGATAATCTTCGGTATCAAGGGCGAGTGGCCAAGAAGGAAGGCGACCTCGGGGCCTTTAATACTATCCTGGGTGGAGCCGGTTCTATGTTAATGGCGAAGTACGGGAAATAGGGGGTCACATGCCGAGAGTGCCAGCGCGAGACCAGCAAGTGAGTGACGCCGCCCTCCCCGGCGTCCGCCTTCAGGGTGCCCCCTCTCCCTCGGCCTTTGGGGCTGAGATAGGCGGCACCCTGCAACGGCTCGGCTCTGCGATGTACGAGCGGGAATTGCAGGCGGCTGACCGTGCGGCGGTGATGGAAGCGGAGACCATCGCGGGGAATTCTGAGCTAGAAATCCTCGATAAGATGGGGCAGATGAAGGGCCGGGATGCCGTGACGGCGCGGGATTTCGTCGATGAGCAATTTAGCGCGGTCGAAACGAAACTGACCGGGGCGCTGTCGAACGACCGGCAACGGCAGATGTTCAAACAAGTGGTGCAGCATAAACGGGACTCACTGAACCGGACGGCCTTGAACTATGCGACACGAGAGACAGAAGCGTTTGAGAAGCTGACCTATACGAACAACCTAGAACAGGCGGTGAACCTGTCTCGCGCCCATGCGAACGACCCCATACGGATCGGGGCAGAAAAGGGCTTGATTGCCCAAAAAGTGGCGATGATGGCCGAGCGGCAGGGGTGGGACGATGACGCGCACAAGGCCGAATTGACCGGCATCTACTCGAAGATGAACATGAACGCCATACGCGGGATGTTGGATCAGGGGAACGACAAAGCGGCCAAGCAGTACTACGAACAGATGAAGGGGTATGAGGTTGAACGGACGAAGGTGGATGAATCGACCGGCGAGATCAAGACATTCCCCAGCGTCATCCAGTTTACAGCGGCAGACCGGGACCATGTGGAGAAGTCCTTAGATGAAGGCTCGACCAGAGGCGAGGCACACCGGCAATTCCTCAACATTATGGCGGCGGGGACCGATACGGCGGAAGCGCGGCGGGTGGCGACGAATACCGCCAATGCCATGGTGGATGAGAAGGTCGGGGCGATGGTTCTCCAAAAGCTCGATCACGCCTTTGCGCAAGAGGACAAGCGAAAAAGCGAACAGCATCAAGAGACCTTTGCCAATGCGACCAAGCTGATCGATGAGCAGTGGGAACAGGACCCCACGAAGACGGCGCGGGAGATGGTCCCGGCTGATCGGTGGGCCGCGCTCAGCATTCAGGACCGGCACACCCTTGAAACATACCTCAGGAACGCGAGAGACCCAGGCAAGAAATCGACGGATATGGGAATCTGGGTCCAGATCAACTCCATGAAGGATGAGGAGCTCGCCAAAGTCCCCCGCTCACAGATGATGGCCTACGTTAACAATCTCGACAATGGCGACGGGGACAAGCTCTTGACGCGCTGGAACGGGGTAATCAACGCGATGAATCCAGACGGCAAGAAGGATATCAAGTATAGTGAATTCCTCTCCATGGAGGACATGACGAAGAAGGCGATGGCGAATACCGGCTACTTTGACCTGAACACGCCATTAAGCAAGTTGCCACCTGAACAGCAGGTGTTGAGGAACAATGTAGAATCGGCGATCAATCGACGCATGGCGACCATTCCGAAGGATGCGCCACTCGCGGAGAAAGAGAAGGCAATTCAAGAAGTCGTCGATGCGCAAGTGAAAGCTCAGGTGAAGGTGGGCGGGATTGATCTCCCGTTCTTTGGGGTGGTCGGTGGCAAGCAACGAGCGGTGGGAGAGTTTGACTCCTTCAAGGATAAGACCGTCCGTGTTCCACTCAAAGACATCCCAGCAGGCTACCAAGATATGGTGAAAGGTCTCTTGCGAGATGCAAATAAGAAACTCGACAACGCCAAGATCGAGCGGATCTATGCCTTGAAACAACTGCGTAAAGCTGGCAAGCTGGGCCGGCAAGCCTTGATTGACCAAACCCGCAAGATCATAGAGGAATAAATGTCATTAGAAGACTCGCTCGCAGCCTTTGCCGATGCGGAAGAGGCCGCGCCGTCATCGTCCTACGGGATGCGCCAAGATGGCACAGCCAAGGGCGATGGATTCTACGGGCCACTTCCCTCGAAAGATCCCAGGTATCCACGCGGGACCGTTTCCACTGAACTCAGCGCGGACATGGACGTAGACGGAAAGAATATCCATTTCCCTCTACTCGTGCCTGGTCTGTCTCGGGCTGAAATTGATTCTCTTCTTGCTGGTGACAAGCCATCGGATGCGATTTATGACAAGGCGCTGTCTCACGCGCAGAAGAGGATAGCTGGCGGAATGAGCCCATTTGCTGGAAACGCTGAACGGGTGGCGCTCCCAAGCAATTCGGCAAGCCTGGAATCCTCTCTCTCCTTATGGGCCGACCAAGAGGAGAAAGACAGCCTGAAAGCCTCCTCCTCGATTGGCCTTCAGAAAGACACCTCGAAGTCTACGAAGATCCTGCAACTCTTCGGGCGCACCGGCTTACCGAAAGAGTTCATCGAACGCAATCAAGACTTCGTAGAACAGGAATCCATCAAGAAAGACTTTGACCCGGATCGGCTCATGAAGGAGTCTCCCGCCTTTGCTGGATGGCTGGCCGAGCATCCTGACCATGTGGCGGCAGCGAAGAACGATGTCTCGAAACTCAGCTACATCGAACGACAGATTCGGTTTATCGGTGGGTCCGAGGATGCCGGTCAGCTCATGGATGAGCTGGTGGACCTCGGCGGGAAAGCCTTCAATGATCAGATTACCCCACAAGAGCGGAAGCGGCAGGCTGAGATAGAACAGAAACTCCAAGACATTGGACGAGCGAACGAAGGGCTTGACCTTGATGGCTTTAGTGAAATTCCTGGGGCCGTGGTCGAACAGTTCCCGAACTTGGTGCGAGGATTGAAGGGCAAGATTGAGTACGCCGCGAAGGGGCTGGTGGCAGGCACGGCAGCGGGGGCCATTGTCGGTTCTCCTGGTGGACCTCCTGGGACGGCAGCCGGGGCGATTGGGGGCGGGGTGGCCGGTGGGCTGGTTGGCTTGCGCTGGGGTGCCGCCGTATCGGCTGGGGAAGTCGAACGGAACGCGGCCTATATCGATTATGAAAAGCTGAAAGACGAGCAGGGCAACCCGCTCGATAAAACGACGATCAAAGGGCTTGCGCTCATGGCGGGGGCGGTCAACGGGGCAGTTGAAGGACTTACCGGCATGGAAGCCTTGATTGATAAGTTGCCAGGGGTGAAGCATCTCGCGCGCAAAGGGGTTAAGGAACTACTGAAAACCCCCACGGCGAGAGGCGCCATTCTCGGAATGGCGAAGCAGGTTGGTATCACGTCGATACAGGAAGGGGCGACGGAAGTATTTCAGATGTATGTCACGAAGACCGGAGGAGAACTGGCCAAGTGGGCCAAGGACGGCGGCTCGCCCGTGGAAGTCCTGGGGCGGATCTTCTCGGCTGAGAACGCAGCTCAGTCCATTCAGGAATTTAAGAAAGGAGTCCAGTCGAGCGTAGGAACTTCTACCGTTCTGACCACGCCAAACCTCGTGCAAGACCTGCGACAGGTGAAACGGGCGAACGAGACTAAGAAAGCCTTTGAAGCGGTGGGCAAGGTGGCGGAATCGGCAGAGTTCGCCAAGAACCTCCCGGACAGCCTCAAGACCATCATTGAACGGTCGGTGAGTGACGGGCCGATTGAATCGCTCTATGTGCCGGCCGATACCTTCAACACCTATTTCCAAGGCAAGGGCGTTGATCCTCGGGACGTGTACGCAGAGATTACCGGCAACCCCGAAGCCTACGATCAGGCGATACAGACCGGACAACCGTTGCCGATTAAGACGGCGGACTATGCGAGTAAGCTAGCCGGGACGGAGCATAACGCTTTCTTTGCCAATGAACTCAAGACCGATCTTGACGCGATGAACGCCAGGGAAGCGGCGGAATGGATGGAGCAGCAAGACAAGATCCTGGAAGCCCAAACCGCACAGGACGGGGCACAAGTCCAATCGGCAACCGATCCCCTGGTGAAGATCCAGAACGATATCTCGGAACAGCTCAGAGCGGCAGGCTACAACCCTGACGCCATTGGCCCATTTGCCGAGTACTTCGCGCAACGGTATCAGGCCAGAGCGGCACGGCGCGGGATGGGGGAAGATCCAGCCGAACTCTTCAAGGCGCAAAACCTCACGATTCAGCGTGAACTCCCTGACGTGTTACGAAAACTACACAGCAAGACTTCTGAACTCGATGCCCTCTTGAACCGCTTGAGAACTGGGGATGCCCCCAGGGCACAGGATATCTACGGGCCGTCCTTGGCGGACTTCCTCAGAGAGAAAGGCGGGGTGCAGGACCAGGGCGGGGAACTGAAAGCGCGGGACGTAGACGGCAGCCGGAAGGCGTTTCAAAAGAAGCTGACGCGTAAGGATGGCTTAACGCTGGATGATGCGGCAGAGCTGGCGGCTGAGGCGGGATATTTGGAGGACCGGAATATCAACGCGCTTCTGGATGCGCTCGACAAGGATACACGCGGCACGCCGGTCTATGCCCAAGGGCGAGAGAACGCGGCCTTGCTGGATGTGCAGATGAATCTCGACGCCATGAAGGACTTCCTGAAGGCGCGGTCGATTGACCTGGCGACCACGACCAACGAACAGATCAAGGCCCTCTTTACCCAAGCGGCACAGCAATCGCTCCCGATGGAGGGGCAGACGTTTACGCAAACACCCCCTGAGCCTGGGCGCAAGTACACGTTTATTTCACGCGCTCAGGAGTATGCAGAACGGGACATATACGGAATTGATCGTCCTGGGATTCTAAGCATAGAGATAGGCGATAAAAGCAGATGGATCGTACCAGATAGTACAGATGGCCCGATAATTAGAATCAACAATATCCCTGGAACGGTAGACGGCAACGCGGCTGCCAGTCAAGGGTCTGCTTTCTTTGATAAGCAAGGGGCCTTGGTTAAAATCAGCAATTCTGGGCAACCAGGGTTTGTGCCTGATCAAAATGCTCTCGATGCAGCGCAAACTAAAGCAAGGCATCTGGCATCTAGAGGATTAGAGCAATACCAAAAGGTTGTCTATATCAGGTACGGCGATTTGCCGAAAGCGGGACATAGCACTGATTATTCTACTGGCAAAAAAGAGAAAGGAATTAGCGTCTATGAAGCGGAGCTGGACCCTGCGACCGATCATATTGCGTTCAAAGGCGATGCTCTCCCCGCTGCCATTATTCAAAAAACTGCTACCGGTGTGCCATCTTATCTTGTTACAGGGAAACGTGTAGGAACAGGCGCAGATGGCGAGCCGGTTCTAAAAAATGTACAGATTGTAAAAAGACTGACCCCTCAAGATTTCGGCATTCAGATCCCTAACCCATCCAGCCAGCAACAGGGCGGGCCGTTGTACCAGGGTGACGATACCCCGAAAGGCTCCATCACGTTCGGTGATCAACAGTCTATCATTAATCTCTTCAACGGGGCGGATCTCTCGACCGCGATCCACGAATCCGGGCACCTCTGGCTCAACGAACTGATTGACGACGCGACCATTCAATCATCCAATCAATACGGGTCATTCTTTCATGGCACGACTACAGAAGCATCTCAAGCTATAGAGCGTGAAGGATTTAAGGTTGCTGGTGGGACTGACCTCACCGGCCCTGCGGTGTTCTTTGGTAAGGAGGGTGATAAGTCTTGGGCGGAAACAGCCACGGCATTTAGCGAAGGCCCCATTCTGGAGAGGCGCATAGACAAAACGCAACTGGCTGACTTTACGCAATCAGGATTTCAGTACGACTCCCCTGAGGTGGCTGACGCTATTCAGCAAGCCAAGAAAGCAGGGAAGAAAGGCGCTCTCTTTCCAACTGAAACGGTCATATGGGATACATCGGTTATAGAGACTGGTAAGGAACAGCCTGATAGGAATCAACTGACAGACGACCTAGACACCATCTTGAAATGGATGGGTCTGGACGTGACTAGCGCATCCGGCAAAGACGCGATCAAAGCGGCTATCCAGACGAAGCACCATGAGCAATTCGCCAGAGGCTTTGAAGCCTACGCGATGGAGGGCAAGAGTCCATCGACGGCCCTCCGTGAAGTCTTCGCCAAGTTCCGCAACTGGTTGATTCAGGTCTACCGCACCCTCACGACCAAGCCATTACAGGTCAAGCTCAATGATGATGTGCGAGCGGTTATGGATCGGATGGTAGCGACGGACGACCAGATCGACCAGGCGGCAGCCGAGGCGGATGTCGTGCCGATGTTTACCGATGCTGAGTCTGCTGGAATGACGCCGAAGCAGTTCGACGCCTACAAAGAGACGGTAGCCAATGCCTCCACCAAGGCGCGGGAAACCCTGCAAGCGAAGCTGATGAAGCAGCTCGCACGAGAAAAAGAGGAGTGGTGGAAGACGGAACGGGCCGCGATGGAGCAGACCGTTACGGCAGAGGTCAACGATCAGAACGAGTACATTGCTTTAGCCGTCTTGCAGACCGGGAAGATGCCGGATGGGTCGGAGATTCCCAACGGCATTGAGGCGATGAAGCTGAACCGCAAAGCGATGGAGGAGATTTTTGGGAAGGACTTTATCAAGACGCTCCCGAAGGGGATGACCGATAAAGACGGAATGCATCCCGACGTGGCAGCGCCGATCTTTGGCTACCAGACGGGGCAAGAACTCGTGATGGCCGTGGCCAATGCCAGACCGAAAGACAAGCTGATTCAGGCTGAGACCAATCGGCGCATGCGTGAGGCACACGGCGACTTGCTGACCGATGGCACGATAGCGGAGGAAGCGAAAACGGCGGTGCTCAACGAGCTACAAGAAAAGGTCGTCCATGCGGAGCTGAAAGCCTTGAACGCCAAGCGGCGGGATGTGGCGAAGTTCGTCAAAGCGGCACAGGACGAAACCAAGGCGGCAGCGAAGGCGGGACGCGATCTCCTGGCCACCATGACGCCGACGCTTGAACAGGTGCGCGAGACCGCGAGGAAGATCATTGCCAGAACCGCATTGAAGAATGTCAACGCCAATCAGTACAGCATCATTGCACGGCAGGCGAGCCGGAAGGCGACCAAGGCAGCAGCAAAGGATGACTGGGTGAACGCGGGGCACTTCAAACAGCAAGAACTCTTGAACCTCGCGTTGTTCCGTGACGCGCTCCTCTTGCAGGAACAGATTGAGAAGACCAAGGATCTCGCCAAGCGGTACCATAAGACAGATGAGAAGCTAGCGAAGTCTCGCAATGTGGATCTCGTGAATGTCGGTCGGGCTATTCTGGCCCAGTACGGACTTGGACCGGATACCGACAAGACGGCGGCACAGTACCTTGAAGCAATCCAGACCTATGACGAGGACCTGTACAAGCAGTGGAAGCCAGTCGTTGATGAGATTGCTCCTCGGCCCTTGCCCTATACCGCGCTCACGGTTGATGAGTTTGTCCGGCTCTCCTCTGACCTCGACTCTCTGTGGACGCTTTCCAGGCGGGTGCAGCAAACGAAGATCGACGGGCAGATGGTGGACCGGCAGGACATCATTGACCAGCTCAACGCACGGCTGGATACGTTGACGCCTCAAGAGAAGAAGCAGGTGTTAGGCGATCTGTCGGCTTCTGAGGATGCCAAGGTGGGGCTGATGAGCTGGGTGTCGGCCTTGCGGCGGGTCGAATCATGGGTGGATGCGATGGACGGCGGCGATCATGGGGGCGTGTTTCGTAAGTACATCTGGAATCCGATCAGTGACGCGGCGGTGACGTTCCGCTCTGAGAAGGCGACAGTGATGCAGCGGTATATGGAACTCATGAAGCCGATTGACAAGACGATGACACATGAGATGATCCCGGCTCCCGAGTTGGGACAAGGCTACCAGTTCCGGGGGAAACCGGCCTTACTCCATGCGATCCTGCACACCGGCAACGCGAGCAACCTGGACAAGCTGATTCGTGGGTACGGCTGGACGGCGGACCAATGGACGGCCTTCGTGGACCGGGCGCAACGGGATGGCACGCTGACCAAGGCTGATTACGACTATGCGCAAGGGGTTTGGGACTTACTGGACTCGATTAAGCCAGAGGCGCAAAAAGCGCATCATGACATGTACGGCTATTACTTCAACGAAATTACCGCCTCCCCGATTCAGACCCAGTGGGGCGAATACAAGGGCGGGTATGTGCCGGCGATTGCCGACGCGGCGAAGTCGGTTGACCAGGCGATACGGCAAGAAAAGGATTTGTTTGATCAGGCGGGGAACTCCTTTATGTTCCCCACGACGGGGCGAGGTTTCACGAAGGGACGGGTGGAGAAGTACGCCGCTCCTTTGGCGTTGAACCTGCGCACTATCCCGATACACCTGGATAAGGTCATGCGGTTTGTCCACCTAGAACCGAGGGTGAAGGATGCGGCGAGACTCGTGACGAACAAAGCCTTTCGGAATTCGTTGGATGCCTACGATGCCACAGCGGCAAAGGATATGCTAGTCCCATGGCTGCAACGGGCGGCACAGCAAACCGTCTCTACGCCAGGAAAGAACCGCCACGCGGACCGACTCTTCCGATACCTTCGCAATTCAGTCGGCTCTCAGATCATGGTCGCGAACGTGGTGAACACACTCCAACAGTTCACCGGATTTTCCTTGTCGCTGACGAAGGTCAAAGCCAAGCACCTGCGGCATGGGTTGTATCGGTATCTCAGTGGGCCGGGGTCGATGGCGGAGGACATCCACGCCAAGTCGAAGTTCATGGCGCAGCGGACGACGACGCAAGTGATGGAGATTCAGGCCACGATTGACGATATTACCTTGAACCCCACGAAGTATGAAAAAGCGGTGAACTTCTCGAAGCGGCACGGCTACTTCATGCAGCAAGGGACGCAGAACATTGTTGACCTCATCACCTGGTCCGGGGCGTATGACCAAGCCGTGATGAAGGGCGAGACCGAACAGGACGCGGTACGCCAAGCGGACTCAGCGGTACGGGAAACGCAAGGCTCCTTTGATCCCGAATCCATCTCGGCCTTTGAAGCGGGCACACCGTTTACTCGGGCCTTTACCATGTTCTATTCGTACTTCAATATGCAGGCGAATCTCTTAGGGACGGAGTTTCAAAAGGTGGCACGGGATATGGGGGTACGGAAGGGGGCTGGGCGTGCGTTCTACCTCTACTTCGTGGGCTTTATGATCCCGGCAGTCCTGGCGGAAATCATCGTGAAAGCCTCGGGCGGGTTCGATGCCGACGACGAGGATGAATACCTGAACGAAGCCTTGTCCGTCTACTTCATGTCGCAGATTCGGACCTCCTTCGCCATGGTGCCAGGGGTGGGCCCTATGGCCTTGGCAGGGGTGAACATGCTCAACAATAAATGGTACGACGACCGTATCGCCACCTCGCCGGTTGTCTCGATGTTGGAAAGCGCGGTGCGTGCGCCGATCTCGGTGTATGAGGCGATGGCTGAGGACAAGCACAGCAAGCGAGCGGTGAAGGATTTCTTGACGTTGCTGGGCCTGACCACCGGCCTACCAGCCAGTGCCCTCGGGAGACCCCTAGGCTATATGGCGGATGTTTATGACGGGGTGGCGAAACCGGAGGACGCGGTAGACGTGGGGCGTGGGTTACTCAGTGGGAAAGATGTGAATCGCAAACAATAAGGGGGCGCTATGAAATTGAAAGAAGTGCTGATTTGGCTCTGTGTGTTAGTGGGGGTGGTGGGTGTCGGGGTGGTGGCGGTGCATGCGGTGGTCACGACCACAACTCCACGGAACGACTACACCGGGACGGGGGCCACGGCGACCTATAGCTATACCTTTCGCATCTTCGACGTGACGGATCTGCTTGTGATTCAAACCGATGTAGCGGGGAATGTGAGCACACTCACGTATCCGACCAGCTACACCGTGACCGGGGTGAACAAGGCGGCTGGTGGCACGATTACCTTAACGGCTGGGGTGCTTGGATCTGGCGAACAGCTTGCCATTAAATTCAACAGAACGCCTCGCCAATCCACCGATTTGCGCAATCAAGGCTCGTTTCTCCCGGAGACCCACGAAAGCAAATTTGATGAGCTGACGCGGTATATCCAAGCCCTCGAAGAGAAGGTATCTCGCTCGCTCAAACAGCCAGACCAGGAAACCGGGACAGCCTCAAGCGCAACCCTCCCGGCTGCGGCAGATCGGGCGAGTATGTTTATGGCCTGGGACGGGTCTGGAAATCCCATCGCGGCGGCTGGCACGTCCGCCAGTCTGACGCCCGTTTCTGTCTTTATCAACACGCTCCTGGATGCTGCGAGTGCCTCAGCAGCCAGAACCACGCTGGACGCGAGCAAGACTGAACCGCTTGATTCAGCCTTCCGCATCCAAGGATCTGCCGACTCGACCAAAAAAGTCGCGCTCGAAGTGGATGGGCTGACAACGGGCACGACCAGAACCGTTACGGTGCCCGATAAAGATGTCACGCTCGGGACTACGCCGATGACGCCAGTGGCCACCACCTCAGCGACCTCCCATGATATCACCGGCATCCCGGAAGGAGTCAGAGTGATCATCGTGACGCTCGTGGGCGTGTCTACGAGCGGAACCGCGAATCTCGTGATACAGATCGGGGATTCTGGAGGGATTGAAAACTCTAGTTACGCGAGTAGCGTGAGTGAAATCGGCGCGGCGGCTTCAGCTACAACGTCCTCATTTCTCGTGACCAATGCTATTACAGCGGCGACACTGGTGACTGGTTCGATTACGCTGACCTTGCACGACTCGTCAACTAATACCTGGATTGCAGCCGGGACCTTCATTGAGGAAACCGGATCAGTCATTGTGATGGCAGGGAGAAAGGCCACGAGTGCCACGCTGGATCGTATCCGCCTAACTACTACAGGGTCCGATACGTTCGACGCTGGCGCGATCAATGTCGCCTATCAATACTAGAAGGCATAGCCAACCTGTAACCCTACAAGATCCAGCCCGATATTGGTCGGGCTGGTTCCTTCCCCGTTACTCAGGTGGGTATACTCAAGATTGAGATGCACGCGCTGATAGCTCACCATGAGCGCCAGCCCGACCTCAAACCTGCCGATCTGACGATGCCCGTAGGGGTGATGCTGATTGAAATAGCTCAACCCTACTTGCGGCTGGACGGTTAGCTCAATGTCTTTGGATGGGCTCCACGTCATCCCGTAATGAACTCCTCCGCTGGCCCACGGCGCGGCACTGACCTTCCCATGCAGGCCCAACCCCGTCTTACAGGTCTGGGCTTGCACGTAGGGGGCATCGCTATTTTGGCTCACGTGCCACGCCGTATGGATGGTCACTGAGTACCCGACTAGCAGTAGGGGGATAAGGCAAACCATGATTCTCTCCTTGTGTGGGTGTGGACCTCTCTAGGTGGTAGTGCTGAATGCCTGGGGTAATCTCTGTCGCGCTACCCTTAATCTCGCCATAATATTGCTTGTGCCCCGGGATAATCTCGACGCTGGTGGAGTGTCCGCCGTAGTGCGTCACGCCTGGGATGATCTCCACGGCGGTTTCCGCGAAGCAGAGCGATGGCACGATGAACACGCTCACGAGTAGCAGCCTCCTGATCAGTGCGTCATAGTATCGTGTCCGCATGTCGTCCTCCTCGTTGATTGTTGTTCACCCTACTATTCATATGGTAGTATGTTTAAACACGAAGAAACATTATGGATAGCTTCGACGCTGTAGATTCTCATTTTACTCCTGCCTCTACAGATCTTTCTGATGCTGGTGAATTTCTCTACCTCATAGATCCTATCACAAAGCGTGCTGTCCCGCCTCGGTATGTTCCTCCCAAGCTCCCGCCACCAGCATCCCAACAAGGAGAAAGCCCAGACCCATCCCCGCGTGTTCATAACCGCAGAAAGATCGATAGAGAAGACGTACTCGCACTCCTCGCTGAGGACCAGGATAATCGCTGCTACTACTGTTGCCGATCACTGATCGGCGTACAGGCGCATATAGACCATAAAGAACCACTGAGCAAGGGTGGAGCCGACTCCATCGAGAATTATTGCCTGGCATGCGTGAAATGCAACACCATGAAGGCTGTGCATTCCGTAGAAACATTCGCGTTGCGTCTTCTGCAATTCGCAAACTATTAGAATCGTTAAATAATATGACACTGACAAAAGTGCTACACAATATAACTATGCATTTTCATTGAGTATGCACACGTAGCACTTAAAAGTTGTGGCAAATTGTCACACTTTTTTAAGTTTCCCGCGTTCCGTCATCTCTAAACCCCAATGTTTCGCAACATTTCCTCTTGGCATGCGCCTTGCTGTATCACTAGGCATGAACGCGAAAGGGGGTGATGAGATGACCTACGATGAGCATTTAGCATTTCTGATAAGGCAAGAGCGAGGGGCGAGGGCCGAGCGGCAAGGATTCCTTGATGCCAAGTCTTTTCCTCAGTGGACGAAGCCGGTGAACTTTACGAAGGACGAGAAAGAACAGCGACGCTACAACCTTGGATGGGAGAACGGCAAGACCATGCTGAAGGTGGAGAACGCTGAGGAGTATCACCTATGATCTGTCCCTATTGCCAGCTTCGACCGATTGAATTGACGTTGTGTGACCATGACGGGACCTACTCCATGTGTTGTGTCTGCTCGATGCAATGGGGTACGAAGGCGAACGCCTTTCAGGCACGGGCAGAGGTGCGAGCGATGGAATGGTGGTTTAGTCTTCCAGATGCCCAGGAGGTGCGGTGATGTCACTGCCTGATTATCTGCTTGATGAGGATTCATGGGAAGTCTGCTCCTGTGGCAACTGGGCGCGGATCGGTAAGCGAACGTGTTACGAGTGCGATGCGGATTTTAAAGATCTCTACGCCGACATGAAAATACAGGACGCCAAGGAGGGCAAGTGAAAACTATATCGTGGACATGGTACGGGCATGCCGGGCATCTTTGTGTGGCCAGCTCGTGCAGATTCCATCTATGTACGAAGGTAGGTAAGTACCTCATTTCAACGGTTGGAGATTACTACATCGAAGATGCACGCAAGACGATAGGGAGCGGTGAAGATGATTTCTTTGAGACGTATGTGTTCCGCACGCTACGCGGGAGTAGTTGCACGGACAAGGCTTGCGGGTTTAGGCTGCCAGAGATAGATCTGGGAAACATTGAAGGTATACGCTGCGCGACAGCCGGAGAAGCGGCTAAGACGCATATGAACATGTGCAGGAAGTACGAACGGATGAAATCATGATGGATCTTGCGTTTATGGTGTTATCGGTCGCGGTCGCGGTGATGGATCATATCTGGGGGAAATCATGACGCGCTTAACCTGGGTTGAATGCCTCATCTTGCTGTCGTTCTGGATCGGTGGCTTATCGGCCTTTCTGATCGGTGGGAAGGTGGCCGTGGGGTACGTGCTGCAAGGGTTGCTAGTGGTGGTGCTCTGGTGGGTGGTGCGGGATCTGTGGCGGGAATATCACGAGACGGTGAAGATGGAATACTGCCGTGAGCAGATCTTTCGGAGCTGGCGTGAGAACTCACGCCGAAAGGGGATGGAGTGATGGGGGTTTCTAACAACACATGGAGGACGCGATGGAAAAGGGTGACTACATCATTTGCAGGACGTATTCGGCTGGGGTATTTGCAGGAACGTTGGTATCTCGAAAAGGCAAAGAGGTTGAAATGAGTAACGCAAGGCGGCTGTGGTACTGGGACGGCGCGGCATCGCTCTCGCAGCTCTCGCAAGATGGAGTGAAGAAACCGGAAAATTGCAAGTTTCCATGTGAAGTTTCAAGCGTTGTACTGACTGAGGCGATTGAACTACTGCCAGTGACTAAAGAGGCGATGGCCTCAATCAAACAGGTGCCAGTATGGGCGCGATAGGGTCCGGGTCCGGGTCCGGGTACGGGTCCGTGAACGGGTCCGGGTCCGGGGCCGGGTACGGGGCCGGGGACGGGGACGGTTCCGGGTCCGGGTACGGGTCCGGGGACGGGTACGGGGCTGGGGACGGGTACGGGTCCGGGGCCGGGTCAGGGTCCGGG
>CXWL01001478.1_pt1 | contig 45983 bp, 70 predicted proteins | sample 590931 | NCBI WGS metagenome assembly CXWL01 (sample SAMEA3498368, study PRJEB10139) | groundwater metagenome | biome: water well; material: biofilm material | place: Germany | collected 2015-04-27 | reverse complement strand
GGCCGCCTCGAATGCGCGCTTGGTCGCCGCGAACGCATCCACGTGCGGGTTGCCGTTGCGCACCTCGTCCATCACGAGCTGCGCCTTGGCCATGCGCTGCATATCGGTGATCGTGTTCGGGTCGGCGACCGGCATGATGTCGAGCGTGCCCATGTAGTCGGCGCCGGCGACCTCAACCGGCTCGTCGAGCAGCGCGATATAGCGCGGAACCTGGTTGGCCATGCGCCGCTTGTTGATCTCGAAGATGAGCTTGAACTCTTCCTTCATCGCCCGGAAAATGCGCTTGTAGATCGCCGTGAAGACCTTCAGCCCCTGCTCGATCATGGCCATGGTCGCCGTGGCCGTCTGATTGCGCTGCATGTCGCCGACGAGGATGTCCTGAACGCTGGCCACGTCCTTGCCGGCCTCGATCATCAGCGACAGCAGTTCGAACAGCACCTTCGACGGGCCGGGATGATCCATGTGGACGATGCCGGCCTTTAGGTCGGGCCCTGCCGTCTGCACCGTGCGATATTCGCCGGGCTTGAACGTGATCACGCTCTTGCCCTTGCCGAGCGAGACACCGGCGCCGATGAAGCCACCACCGGCGTTCTGCAGCGTGCCGGCGTCCATCATCTGGTTGATGGTCGAGTCGATCACGTCAGACATCGGCTCGAGCAGATGGCCGAAGCCCACATCGTAGAACCCGCCGTCAGGATCAGGCACGAACGGGATCTTGACGAAATACTCCTGCTTGGGAATGCGGATGATCGCGCCGGTGCGCTTGTTGGTGGCGATCTTGCCAGGATCAAAGCAGGCCGAGATGCGCAGCACCCGCTCGGTTTTCTCGTGCACCGTGACGATCCACGGCTCGAGTATGCCGTCGTCGTCGAGGTCGAGCAGCCGATGCTGCTCCAGGATCGTGTGCGGTGCGTCCTCGTCCTCGTTGGATTTGTCGGCCTCGCCCTTGATCTCGACATCGAGATAGCGGCCTTCGCGCTGGCGCTCGGCGATCTCATGCGGGTAGAGCGTGAACACGTGCGTGGCGCGCGGCGCCTTCTTGAGCGATTTGGTCTCCTGGTTCACCACGAAATCGAACGCCGATACCAGGTCATCGCAGAACCCGGCCTCGGAACTGTCGTCCTCGTAGACCTTGCGGAACGCACAGCCGATGATCGGGATCTGATGCAGCGACGTGTCAACTGACGATTCCCAGCCGTCGACCTCGTAGAGGAGCTGATAGCTCATGTGCTGCGAGACGCGGTCGCCGGATGCAGCTTTCTGGCCGTCCGGATCAGCGCCGAGCACCTGGCTCTTGACGATGCGCGGGCCATCGCAAATCGCAGGATAGGCGCGGGCCGCGAACTGCAATGCGGCCGTGGTCAACAGCGGGTATTTGACATTCGATGCCTTCGGCCACGGGAACGACTTCTCCTCCTTCTTCTGTCGCGCGAGGTCCATCGCCCGCTTGGCCCGGTCCTCCCATTCCTTGCGGCTGTCCCGATCGATGCGGTATTCACGAACGACCTTAGAGCCGATCTTGTGCAGCTCTGTTTCCTCGACATCATCCGCCGCGTTGACCATCTTCGCCATGTCGGCGAGCGCATCTATCCTCGCTTGCATCGCGAGGATGTGCGGGGGAGGCGGCTGCGGTGGAAACGGCAGGGGCACGACTTGCCCCATCATGTCAGGCTGCATCAATATCCGGTGCTGTTGTTGGCGCGGCGACGCTCGCGCACATCGTCATCATCGAAATCAGGCGCGATCCGTGCGAGCTTCATCCCTGTCATGATCAGGTAGCGCATAGCGTCCATCAGGTGGTCATTCTCCTTCACGACTTTGCCGTTCTCGTCACGCCGATAGATGCGGACCTCGGCCGTCCAGTTGCGCAGCGTGCGAAACACCTTGAGGCGACCCGATACGAGGCGCTGATACACAGCGTGAATGCCGGCCTCGACCGCGTTGTCGGCATCGACGAGATTGAGACCGATGCCGGTGTAGACCTCACGCAACTTCTTGCCGTCGATCTGTCCCGAGCCGGCCGATGCCGGATCAATCGCGCCCCACATCCAATCGCCGCGGGCCCTGATCGCATCAGCGTGCACCGATGGAGCCGCTTGCCCCATGTAGTGCTCGGAATAGAGATAGACCGTGTCGCCCTCTCGATCCCACGCACCCCAGATGGCTGCTGTCTTGTTCCAACCGACATCGAGGCCATAGGCGCGCGGCCAGAACTCCGGCATCTCGAATGGGTCACACAGAAACGAGGACTCCGGCACCGGGTAGATCGCACCGGCGCCGAGCATGGGAATGCCCTTGGTTCGGGCATCCCGCATATGCGGCTCCATCGCGTCGAGTAACTCCGCCTTCGTTTTCTCTGACAGATGGGGCACGTCATTCCACGTGGCCTGGACGCAGAGACGGCTCACGTTGCCAAGGCCGGTAATTGGCGGTTCTGATTTGTCGGCCTAATCGGCTTTATCGGCCTGGTTGGATTTTTTTTGCTCATTCCGGCCGTCATCAAAAGTGTCGCCCTCGGGAAATCGGAGACCAGTAGGGTAATTTATTCTAATGCGGCGCCATCTCCGGCAGGAATTTAAGCGCCACCTTACTCAATCCAAGCAGCGGCGTGAACGTGCAGAGCATCAACCCGTTGACCTCACCCGGCACCGTCGCCGTCAACCGCAGCATCGCCTCCTCGTATACGTCCATGGGCGGCTCCTCATCGAGCCAGACAACCTGCTTTTGCGTGCCCTGAAACGTTCGCCGGCCCTGATCGTAGGACTTAAACCCGAGGATCGAGAGCCCGCCCGATCGATGCTTAACCGCGACCGTATCGATACCGCCCGGCACGCCCTGCATCGGTGTGGGCTTGCCTGCGATGTCATCGCCGGGGATCAGCCCCGTTCCCATTTCACCAGAGCCCGCATCACCGCCGACACCTAGCAACGCCACCTGGATGATATCTCGCGTCGTCGTCCGCGTGTCGCCAGCCACCCATGCGCCAACCGGGTCCGTGAACCGCCGGCCTGGCCACCAATCTGGATAGCGTCCGGTCAGATGCAGCGCCGTCTCGTAGCCGCCGACACCCCAGGTTTTTCCCACGCGGTTCGCTGCCATCATGCAGCGTTCCATGTGCTCGGAACCGCCAGCGAAGAACTGCAGGTGTTTGGCGTATAACTCCCGCCGCAACGGCCCTTCGCTGGGGTAGAGGTCGAACAGCTTACGGCGTTTCTTCCGACGCTCCTTCTCGTCCAAGAGCGAGAGCAACTCCCGCTTTTCCGAGGATGTGAGCAAGGCGAGATTCAAGCTGGTCATCAGTCAACTTCACATGCAGGCCGCCGCCGAGATCCAGGCTGTCCCCGTAGTCCTTGCGATTGAGCTTGGATGCATACCATTTGCGGGCATCGATCCGAACGCGGGCCTTGTTGGGGTCTTGCTCGGTGTCGGCGATGTGGATGATGTCCTCAGCCGCCAGATGCGCCCGCTCTTCACGCGCACGCGCGTACATCTCGCCGAATTCCGGGTTCTCACTGAGCCATCTGTAGAGCGTCCCCTCTGCCGGCATGTCATCGATGCTGCAGATGTCCCGCAGGCTCATGACATTGCCGTCCTCCTTGCGGGTCAGCATGAGCGCGCATACGCGGGAGGCGAGATCGATGGAGTAGGCTATACGGGGCATGATCGGTTACGCTGCTGCCTTCATGTTGGTGAGCAGTGCTGCCGCTCTTCCGAGAGTGATCATCTCTCTGGTGGGCTCTTGGCGGGTGAGGGGAACAATAGGCTGGGGGATTGTCGGCGTGGTGTTGACTGTTTCACGTGCAACATGGGGCGTCGGCTGATCGTCGTCACGGCGCTTGTTGCGATAGAGGCCGGCCACGAACAGGGCCAGTGAAGGCAGGCCAGTGCCAGCCAGTGCCATAGCCAGATTGGCGCTGAGCTGCGTGCCTGCTTCGACGTGCGCATTGGGCTTGAGCTGGCCCTGGCCGACAAACGAAACGGCCTTCGACAGGAAGGCGTTCATGTGCTCGGTCTGGGATGACTTGTGCTCGACCGTGGCGGCATTAGCGCGCGAGCTGTCGAGCATGGTCTTGGTACCGTCGATCTGCTTCTGCAGGGTAGTGCGCTCCTCGAGGATAGCGATGCGGGCAACGATCTCATCACGCTCTTTGGTGCGCTCGAGGCAACGCTGTTTGCAACCGCCTCGGGCTGCTTCCTGGGAGATGGCCAGTTCCAATCCTGGAATCCGTCCACGCAAGGCATCAGCGGTGACGGTCGAACTCCAGCCGTTCTGTTGAGTCAGATCGGACAATCGCTTCTCGGCCCAGGCGAGGCGGCGACGGTTCTCGGCCACCGATTCCTGGGCGCCATCGTGCTTGACGTTCTGCACGCGGGTGGTGGCGAGGTCGTGGCCGCGAATGCCGGCAGTGTAGGCGGCGTGCTGGCCGAACTCGACGACCAGCAAGGGCACGGCGAGGATCGCGAGCACGATCGAGACGATCTTACGGCCTTGGCTCCACATCATCTCGGCGGTAACCGGCAGAAATGCGGCGACGGCGCTGAGGATGACCAGAAAGAACGCATGCGCCCATGTCATATTGAGACCGACCATGAACGACATCCACGACGCTGCAAGCAGGGCTGCGACGCCGAAGTTGAGCCAGAGGCGACCCCATGGGGAGAGATCCCCGAACAGGTCTTTGAGAATGGTTTTCACGGGAGATCCTCCATGAGGTGATACGCTCACGGGTTGATGTTGCGAGATCGCGCGGGCTCATTTGATCGCGTAGAGACAGCCAGCAAGGTAGAGGAGTTGCAGCGGCTCTGCGGTGACCTTGGGATAGGGAATGCGAATACCCTCGATCGAGGTCCAGCCGAGGTTGAAATACCGCGCAGCAGCGTAAGCACAGCCGATCGCGACAACCACCTTGGCTCCCCATATGCACCACTTGGCCACGTCGTTGGCACTGGCCACGAAGGCGTCGGTGATAACTTTGATCTTGGACTTTTGATTTGGGTCGGCCATGTCAGTCCTCGATAGAATCCTCGAAAGTGCGCTTGATCTCTTCGATGTAGTCGGTGATCACATGTCCGATCAGAACCGCGTTGACCAAGGTCATCAGGACGATGCCGAGAATGATCGCGGTCATTGGAACCGATACCTGAGCCCAAGCCGGATCAGGACATCGTTGCGATCCGACGTGCCGACCTTCGAGACCGCCGTCGAGCCTTCGGCGAACCCGGACAGTCCGTTGAAGAGTACGGAAGTTTCCAGGCCGGCGCCCAGGTGAAGCTGTCCGACGTTCTTGAGTTTCCAATCGGGAGCGACCCAAGCGAGAAGGCCATAGGCGTGTAGATGCGGGTTGATGGCAAGGCCGAGCTTGGCATAGCCGGTGCCTGATGTAGCCGCTTCGGCGAAATCACCGCGGAACCCGCCGCCGATGACGGCCAGGCCAAGCCGGGCGTCGCATCCGAACCCGAGCCCGCCAGCGGCCGTGCGGTTGCCCGCAGCGAGAAACGTACCCGTAGCGGAGGTCTCGACAAAACAGCCACTGAGGGCCGGCTGCCGGGCGGCGAGGATCTGCTCGAACGTGGCCGGGGGCTCGCCTTTGTCGGCGGCCTTGGCGAGAATCACGCTCCAGCTCATGGCCAGGACGGCCGTGGCGGTAGCAAGTAGGACTTTCCGCATGGTTCTGGTCCTTGTTCAGAAGTTCAGGCGGGCTTGATGCCAACCGCAGCAAGCCCGCGGGGGCCGTCGAGAAGTTCCAACAGCCGACTGATCGTCGTCCTTTCATCCGCGCCGTCGGGCGGCAGATACGCGGCCAAGATCGCTTGGCACTCACGAATGATGTCCTTGTCCCCCACACCACAGTCACACGGCCCGACCGGCATGGCCGGCGCGTTGTGTAGAGCGCAATCCGAAGCGTGCATGGCCATCAGCCTTTCATGAGGTGTTCAGGATGGATGGGGTAGGGTTCCCCGTGTCGGCTGTGGAGATGCGTGCCCGGTGCGTGCGTCCGGGTGCTGGATGAAGCTCGACACGGGGAATGGGTAAGCGTTGCGTGGGTGAGTGGCGTATGCAAAACGGGGAACTATATACTTGACGGAACAGGTTCGATAGCGTAGAAAGGGGCATCCAGCAAGGATTGCCCCGATGTCCTTCAACATCACCGACCCCGTATTTCACGACGAGACCAAGGCCCGCGAGCTTCTTGAAGCCCAGCGTTGGCCCGATGGTCCGGTTTGCCCGTTCTGTGACAGCGGCAAGCATTGCAAGCGTCTCGGTGGCGCGGCGGCTGAGCGCGGCCTCGTCCTTTGCAGCGAGTGCCGCAAGAAGTTCTCCGTCACAGTCGGCTCCGTCATGGAGCGCTCGCACATCCCGCTGACGAAGTGGCTGATGACCTTCCGCCTCATGGCGTCCAGCAAGAAGGGCGTCTCCGCTCATCAGGTCCACCGCATGCTCGGCATCACCTACAAGAGCGCGTGGTTCCTTTGCCATCGTGTCCGCGAGGCCATGGGCATGCCCAAGGAAGCTGGCCCCAGACGATCAAGAAGATTGATCGCAAGACAGACCCAGCTCTGTTCGGCATATGCACGGCGCTGATTGAGCTTGCGAAAGAAGTGGAGTCGACGAACTCAAACGTCGCCCACGTGTCTCAGCAAGTTGGGCAACTAGCCGCCGCTCTAAGTCGTCTGTCTCGCTGATCGACAGACCATAAAATTCGTTCTCGATCAGTGACAACAGCGCATCAAGTGTCACTTCGCAGATCCTTGTTTCTTGCCCTTCGCCTTCTTGGTGAAGGGCTTGGGCGGAGTGTTCACGGCCTTGCGGATGCCGCGCAGGAAGCGGTCTTCCGCGCCTGGCTCGTCCTTGATCTCGTCCTTCTTTGTCTCTTTAGGCACACCATCTCCATGAAACAGATCGCCATAGACAAGGCTCAGGTCCGCCTACAATTAGCAGTTGGAATGTTAGGGCTTTCGTACTTCGATAAGCTACAGGCCAGTTGACCCGGCGTAAGACCGCGAGTCAGAAAGCGAAACACTTCGTGATCTGGCGTCGACGATCTGCCCGCTAGCGAGCAACGAAGAATCGCGGCAAGATCGCTCTTGCGAGGTTCCTGAACCAGACGGACGCAATTCCGACTGGGGCAAGTGCTGCTGGCGTGCGTGAGATGGCGACACCGTTGTATGTCGCATATGCCAGCTTCCCGATACGAGCCCGCGCGTCATCAGCATCAGTGGCTTCGATTGCGAGTACCCATTCCGCCCCGTCGTGGCGGTAGGTGAACAAGTGCGTTCGATAGTCCGCGTTCATTGCAGCTCCAAACAGAAGGACCATCACAGATGGTGTTCTGGAAATACATCGACAACGCCAATCAGTGGCGTTGGTTTTTGATGGCGTCGAACGGCAAGAAGGTCGCCGACTCCGGAGAAGGGTACTTGAAGGAGGCGGACTGCGATCACGGCATCGCCCTCGTCAAGTCCGCATGGAACGCACCCGTCAAAAAGTAACAGAAGGAACTCAAAGCCCGCAGTGCCAACCTAGGACTTTGAGCCCTTCCCAGAAAAGTGGGGGTCGCGCTTCGGCGCGGCCCCTTTCTTCATTCCGTCGTGCGGCTTCGGCGGCGTTGACAGCATCTTCCGCTCGTATAGAGCCACTTTTCCCGCATGAAGCATTTCGTCCGTAATTTTGTATTCATTGCTATCCACGACGCCCCTCCATTTGCGGAGAAGCGCCATTCGCCGGCCTGTCGCTGCCCTTATAGGCTGCGACGTTGGCGCTCCGCATCGCCAAGTAAACTTCCCTGACAACAATGTCCATTGGCTGTCCGAACATCTTTTCGCTCAGCTCAGCAACTCCAGCCGCGATCATAGCGGGAGTTACCTCTACCAGGTCTCCATTTTCATTTTCCGGCCTGTCACGCGGGGGTTCCATACCTTGCCGATTCCTGTTCCGTCAAGTATATAGTTCCCGCAAAACGGGCTGCCAACGGTTCCCCGCAGTTGGCAGCCTGATTGCTTTCGACGCTATTCTAGATGGGGTGGTTCTGCGGATTTCCCGGAACCTAGGGGCAGCCAACGCATCACGGCCGCCTCGTCATCATGCGTCGATGCCATGATTTGGGCGCAAAGGTCAAGCGCTGGGCGCTATGGAACCCCAGTGTAACGTTTGATGTGCTGTTCATGCACCGTCTGGCGATGCGTTCTGCCGAACAACTCGACGTCGACGTAGTAGAACCGCTCGCGGTGGCCGGCGATGATGGCGTGCAACTCTGCGTTGGGACCCCGCTGGATCGTGACGCGGGTGCCGATCTGATGGGCATACCGTGGGGCTGGCGAGCGCTGCCGCCCGAGGTACAGCCGGGCCATTTCCGACCGATTGACGATGCCGAGCGGCGCCCGGACATGCTTGGCGTAGGCTGCCATTAGAGCTCGATCGGCGAACACATAGCCCGGTGCCGGCGCCTGACGTTTGCCGGTGAAGGGGTTGCGCTTCGATGCGCGATCCCGGGGGACATAGGCACGAATGCCGGCCTCACGAAGCTCCTGGGCGGCCTTGTGCTCAGTGTTGGGAGGGCAGCGGTATACGAGGGCTCGGTTGCTCATGTTGTCTTGGTCCCGTCTTGTACGCGGGCACGAGAAAGTTGCTCTTTGAGGCTTCGGGCGCGAGCCCTGACACGCTCTAGTGTCGCCGTCGTCGCGTCGTGTTGTTTCCTTTCTTTCCGCAGTTCCTTCGCATCGTGGCGGTAGTTGAAGAGCCAATGCCAAGCGTCACCTATATCGACGACACAGCTGGAACATGAGTAGGTCGAAGCCACATCGACCGGGACAGGATCACGCCGACATGGGCCTGTTACCGGAGGCTTCCCGTCTTCATTCCATGAATATGAATCCCCCTTCCAGTGCTTGCAGACACGACAGGTCATTCTGGCTTGTCTCCCCTGGCTCTGATGGCGGCGGCAATGCGATGGGCAGTGTCGCTGGTCAGTTCTCCATGCGCGTCAGCAATCTTGGCGCAGGCTTTACGCTCTGCAGCGATTGCTCGCTCCAGAACATCAAGCACGGCGCCGAGAAAATCCTGATTGGCACCGCCGCCGGAAGCGCTGAGGATCTTCTGGACCGGATCGTAGTCGAAACGCAGTGGTTTCATTTCGCAGCCCTCACGCCGGTGATCTTGTTGACCTTCCTTCGACGACCTGCGCGCACATGCGGCGAGGCCGTGTCCTTGCGCTTGATCTTGCCGTCCTTGAGCGTAACGCCGGGGACCTTGATGCCTTTGAGCTTGATGGGAGGCTTCGCCATTGGTTCATTCTCACGTTGGGGTTACGGTGCGGTCATCGATCGGAAGCGGCCAGTCGTCGAAACATCCGCCACTAACGTCATCCCAATACATGCGGCACGGCGAGCAGTAGATATCGCCCTCAATACGCAAGTCGCTGCACGTGGCGCACCCGATGCGCACGTCTTGAGCTTCTTGCTCTGCATCAGCTAAATCGCGCGCCTTGCTCATCTCCCGAACACCTCCCGTTGCCTTGCCTTGCGCTGCTCTTGGTCTAAGGTTTGGAGGATCGCTTGGCCGATGAGTTCCGGGATTTGAGGGACGACGGCGTTTCCGAGACAGCGCAGTCTGTCCACCCGAGAGGGAACCCCATCAGCCACTCGACCCACGTCGGGTTCAGTAGCCCACCAATCTGTTCCGAGAGCGGGCGCGAATTCTTCTCCAACGTCTCGGGACTGGCGTTCCGGAAAAGCCAGTCCCGAGACGTTGGAGTCGCAAACCGTTCCGCCATCGCCACTGCCTGCGGTAATGGAATGCCGGTGTCCTGCGGGCGATAAGTTCCCGTCCCCCTTCGACCGTCCACCGCTGTCGGTGTCGGCCACATCCGAACCGCATCGACCAACTGCACCTGCTTCCCGATCCTGTTCGCTCCAGAACTGCCCCTCGCATCCGCACGCATCGGCGTTGGCCATTTTGCGATCTGGCTGAGCGACGGGCGCACCGCCGCACCAGAGCTCGCCGACCTGTTGCTGCCGTACTGGCTCGCGGTCGGCGTCGGTAGCAATAATCCAAACGCGGTCCCTTTGGTGAGGGGCACCAACGCTGGACGCCGGTATGCAATGCCATTCCGCGTCATACCCGACCGTGGCCATGTGCCCGAGAATATCTCCCAGCCCTCGACCAAGCAGCGCTGCCACGTTCTCCAGCAACGCGATTCGGGGTCGAACCAGGCGAATGGTTCGCATGAGTGCCCAAACGAGTCCCGAACGAGCCCCGGCAAGTCCGGCGCCTGCGCCAGCGAATGAAATATCCTGACACGGGAAACCCGCGGTAATGCAGTCCGCACCCTCCTCAGCAAGCTGTTCAGCCCGACGATGCCATGGCTGAAATTGGGTACGGCCGGCCACCATTTCTTCAGCACCTTTCCAGCGTATGGATCATTCTCGCAGAACGCGACCGTCTCGAACCCACCCGTGCGCTCGAGCCCGAGGGAGAAACCGCCGATGCCGGAAAAGAGATCCAGCACACGCAGGGTCATGCTGCATCCCCCCTCTTGCGTTTCTCGATCAGTGGCCAGCCGTCGACGCGAGGGACGGGCGTGCCGGGTTTCGGCCACCGTGCAACAGTCACCAATTGCCGGGCCTCTTGAGCCGCAAGCGCGACCTCTCGATGATCGTGGTCGGTCAGCCACGTCATCCAATGGTCCCACGAGCTATCCGCTGGTGTGAGCGTGAATTGTGGAAGGTGCTTCTTCGGCGCGGGAGGGCGAGCGCCTTCGCTCGCGCGCCCGTCCGCGCTGACGTTAGAATCTGACGTTAGTTTAACGTTCTTTGGCCCTGCAAACGTAGTTGCATGGGGGGTATGCAATAGTACTTGCATGGGGGGGGCTGCAATTTCAGCCTCCTGGTCTACACTGTTTTCTACCCCCCCATGCAAATCTTGCATTGGGGTGTCGTAGCGCTTTATCGACCTCGGAGCAGATACGGTTCCGCCCTTGTAGATTGCGTGATACCATTCGCTATAGCCAACCAGAATGATCATATCACTGGTTCGTCCGCCATCCGCCCGCTTGCGCGGAATGCGTCGAATAAATTCGTCGGCAGCCAGCCGTTTGAGGTAGGTTGAAGCGGTCCTCTCCGAGCATTTGGCACGCTTGGCAATAGTCTTGATATCAGGGTAGCCTTCGCCGGATATCCAATCCGCAGACCGCGCAATGGCCAGCAAGATGAGCTGCGCTTGCGCATTCCCGCAGTCTTGGAGGTCTGCCCATGTAAGCGTTTCGTTCATCTCACTTCCCCGTCCCCCCGCTCCGCACACACTGCGCACAGCCCCTCAGGCGCATCACACAGCGAAATCTCACAGTCACAGCGTACGCAGTAGCCGATTTGATCTGGAGCCGGCTCGAACAGCGTGCAATCGCTGGGGATATCTTCTGGATCATCAGCTATGGCGGGCCTCGTTAGCCCGGGCTGTTGCCGCAAACGTTCGCCCACTCATCCGCTTGGCTAGCTTGTCCGCATCGTACCGGCTGGCGCCTGCCTTTCTGGCGCGGCGGTAAACCGATCTCCACACCTTCTGAGCCGCATCTCTGTCGCCGTACTTACGCAGCCGCTCGGTATAGACCAGATCGGTTTTGCTCATGCCGCCGATGATACGCTGCCGGGCGACTACACGGACGTACTCAGGCAGGCAGCCGACAAGAGCAGCAATCTCAACCGTGGTGCGGGTGCCGTCGTACAGCTGGCGGATGTGGTCAGCCTTGGTCATTGCCTTACGCAGCCGCTCGGTATAGACCAGATCGGTTTTGCTCATGCCGCCGATGACACGCTGCCGGGCGACTACACGGACGTACTCAGGCAGGCAGCCGACAAGAGCAGCAATCTCAACCGTGGTGCGGGTGCCGTCGTACAGCTGGCGGATGTGGTCAGCCTTGGTCATTGCATGGCCTCCGTCTCGAATGCTTCTGACCAGCACAGGCGGATATCGGTGCCGTCACGGATCACGGCAAAGCCGTTGCGCGCCATGCCGATCACGTCGTCCCACGTGGCACTTCTGATCCGCTGGCCGCCGAATATGATCCCCATCGGTTTTTTGCGCTTGTGTGTTGCGGGCTTGCCGCGCATGCGCTGATTTGCTAAATCGTGGTCCATGTATGCCCACCTCCTATGGGCGCGTAAAACGGTGGACCAACGGTACTATCGATGATCACACCTAACGGCGGTTCGAGCGGGCAGCTCGGCCGCCGTTTCTATTCAGGATGCGGGCGGTGCTGCGTCGTCGTTAGGGGCTGACTTGCTGCGCTTCTTCATGAAGTCGTCCATGGCGGAATCACTGGCGTTCTTACTGCGTTGACGAACGCGCGTGTCATTGGCGACCCACTGCCGAGCCCAGTCGCCGAGGGGTGTGCCAACCAGACCAGCCAACGCCGTTCGGTACGTTTCGACAATCTCACGCTGCCTGATCGACTTTTCGGCGTCTGCCGCCCGCTCTTTGATAATTTGCTGAATGGCTAGCTTGTCGAAACCAGCGCCCGCGGCTTCGGCGTATTCCGCCTTGATTCGCTCGGCAGCCTCGGTCTTCTCCTCGATCAAGCTCTCGATGCGAGTGACGTAATCGCCAAGCGCGTTCCGTGCGTCGCTGGTGATGGCGTTGATGGACATGGCACCACTTCGGTTGGAGTGAAAAATCAGCCGGGACGCGTACTGCCCGGCCAAGTCTGGGAGGGCACCGTTGGGTGCGGGGAACGGTCGGAGGGGCGCTGATCTGCCATCGCAATCGGCGGACGATGGCGCGCACGAGCTCCAACCGCTCCCCGCACACAACGGGCAGAGACGCAAAACGCAACGGTTACTGGGGTTTCCGACCTCGTTTTACGCGGCGAGACGCGCCGCGTTCGACTTTCCCATCCGCTTCCCCGACCCCACCCGCTTCCCCGGCTTATGCGTCGCCATGAACCGCCACAGCCGCTCGGCGGTCGCGAGCTGCACGGTGCGACCGCGGCGCAGCCGCTTGACAAGGCCACGCTCGCCGGTCGACAGCACGCCGAACCGCGTCGGGGTCATCCCCGTGCGCTTCAGGAATGCTTCTACATCTGCAAGCAAGTCTGATTCTGGTTTCTTCATGGCTTTGGTATAGTACGCCGTGTTGCACCCGTCAACCCGAACCATGTGACACGGCGGCATTTTTTGAAGTTGTCAACAGGGTCGGAAAAGAAAAGTTCAATCCGTTGTACTTTTATGATTGACGAGTGCGCCGTGTTGCACTACCAGTTGCATATCACCGGCTGCCCTGGTGGTCCGCCTGCTCCCGCTGGTGCCCCCAGCAGCCTGGTGGCCGGTGATGCTCAAGAGGGAGATGCGTAAATGACAATTACACTCGCCAGCTACACGGAAGCGTGCAATTACCCTGGCCGCCTCGACGAAGCCGAGGTTCACCGTCAATTAACCGCCTATGTGAATGCACTCGGCATCAAGCGAAATATTGTACGGCTTAACCGTGGGTGGACGCTTGATAATCACCAATCTCTCAACCGACAAATAGAGAATATTCTAAGCGATTTTTCTGCCGCCCGTGCCGCCAGTGCCGCCCGTGCCGCCAGTGCCGCCCGTGCCGCCAGTGCCGCCAGTGCCGCCCGTGACGCCCGTGCCGCCAGTGCCGCCCGTGCCGCCAGTGACGCCCGTGACGCCCGTGCCGCCAAGAGCCGATTTGCCGTCTGGTGTATCGATCGCAGTATATGGTGGTATGCCGGAGATCTCTCGTGGCTAAGTGTTTTTGCCATTGGTGCCCAACAAATAATGTCACAATCTGTATTGCTGTGGGCGGTGCCCGTCGCTGCTGCATTTGAGTCCGGTTGCAGCCAACTGTATTGGACTGATGACACTCTGTACTGGATTGCTAAACCAAGACTCGGGCGTGAGTCAGGACGATTTCATTGCGCGACGGGACCAGCCATCATCAGCGACCTGAATGATGAATATTATTGGCGCGGAACTCATGTTCCGCCAGAATGGATCAGAGACAAATCTCTCACAGCGGCGACAGCCATCACATGGCCTAATATCGAGCAACGCCGCGTTGCTTGCGAGATTGTCGGCTGGGATGTGGTGCTGGAGAAATTAGGCGCGCGTGTACTCGACGATTCCGGCGACCCGGAGATCGGACAGCTGATTGAAGTACAGCTGCCAGATGCCGGACGCGAAAAGTTCCTCCGCGTGATGTGCGGGACAAAGCGTCAATTTGCGTTGCCGGTTCCACCGAACATGCGTACCGCGTTGGAGGCTCAAGCGTGGGGCTGGAGCCTGCCCGTTTCATCATTCGTCAAACCAGAGGTTAGGACATGAAAACATTCGATAAGTTCGCAGCACAGGGTGATGTTCTGTTCCGTAGGATCGATGATCTTCCGGCAAAAGCCGTGCCAGTCAGAGCACAGAACGGCGAGATCATCGTCACCCACTCTGAGACGGGCCATCACCACGTGATGGTGCTTGACCGCAAGCGCAGCAAGACGCCTGCCGTCGAGATGTTCAGCGATGCCAACAATCCACTGATTGCATGGCTGAAGGTCAACCGTCCGACCGCGTTGGAACATCGTCGGCCACACGATACACACGAGCCGATTATGTTCGGCCCTGGCGTCTACGAAGTCCGCCGTCAGCGTGAGCACACACCGGAAGGCTGGCGACAGGTTCAAGACTGAGACGGAGTAACGCCATGTCCAGAACCTACTGCGCGACATGCGATTGCGATATCGCCAGCGGTCACACCGAATGCTGGTCCTGTTCCATCCGCAAGGCCCGCGTCATGGCGACGATAGAAATCGACGTCATTGCACCGGGCGGCATCGTGTTGGGCCAGCTGTCCGATCTGTCGGTTACACTGATCATCGATCGCAATCTGGACCTTGAGGAAGTCGAAGCTGCCGGCGTGACGGCCGAGTTTACAACCGCAACGCTCTATGTCGGCCGCCAATCGCGCGGCTTGGAAGCTCTGATCTGGACCGCAGCCAAAGCAAAATATCTGCGGTTCCCGTCGCTGCGGCACGAAGCCGAGATGCAGTTCTCGCCGCCGCGTGACACCAACGAATACACCGACGGCCGTAGCGCTTTAGCCGGCAAAATTTGAACAGCACCTGCCGTCTCCACCGGGGGAGCGGGGCCTCCGGAATTGAGGCGCGCACGGAGGCAGGTGCTCGAGAGCATCCGTGCGCGCCAACCCCTTGTATCAGTTGCGGGGTGTTCGTCATGAAGAGGAAGGGATTTAATGCCGATTACACGACAGGATACTGGGCCGGGCTTAGGCGGCGCAACCAGCCACATCGGCCGACCGCCGCCTACCTTGCGGGTTATCGCCGGGGGCAAGACGAGCGGTTCGCCCGCATCTATGCCCGGATCAATCATACGCGGCCGGATGCCCCGACATTTCAATCACGCCGTCGGAGCGGTGATGGTCCTCTTGATCACGATGCTCGCCGTCGTGCTCGATTTTCTGATTCCCGTCGTCGCGAGGTGACCTGAGATGCACAATCTACAATTCTGGGGTTGGGTTCTGATCGGTGTCGGCACCATGCTGGTGCTGGCCGAGCCCGTGCTGAAACTGATGCTGCGGAGGTTTGGGTAATGATCGAGATCATCGTGCTGTCAGCTATCGGCATCTGCGTTGTCGTGTGGCTGATCAGCGAAGCCTGCGATTGGTATAACCAGCGACGTGTTCGCAATCAGCACAGGGGGTGGAAGTGATGGCGAGTTGGATTGGATCGATGTTGAACCGCATCGAGATTACGCATACGCCGGTTCCGGCCGATGCGGGCAACATCGTCGATCTGCCCGGCGGCATCGAGAAAATGCGCAAGACGATTATTGCCTTCCAAAAAGAAGCCCGCAACGCGCAACAGCAACGTGCAGACTACGAGAAGGCATGGGCGGCGGCGGTCAACGAAATGGAAGCAGCGATGCAGAAAAACGCCGTATGGCAACAGGATGTGCACGTGCGACTGTTTCGTTTGCGCACCGAATGGGTCAATATCACCGAACAGCTCGGCATCCCGGTTTCCGCCNNCATGTCAATATCACCGAACAGCTCGGCATCCCGGTTTCCGCCCTTCCACCCCCACAGCATGGCCACAACGGCGGGCCGCCACTGGAGGATGAGCAACGATAATCAGCCGCCCGAAAATCTAACAGGAGATTGTCATGAAGATCGGATCAGCATTCCCATCGACGTACCTCAAAGCCGCCGACCTGCAGGGTCGTTCCGTCGCCGCCATGATGGATCGTGTCATCATGGAAGAAATCGGAGGCGAGCATAAGCCCGTGCTCTATTTTCAGAACCATGAGCGCGGGATCGTTCTGAACAAAACCAACTCTAGCATCATCGCCGATATGTACGGTGAGGAGACCGACGATTGGCCCGGCAAGCGGGTCGTGCTCTATCCGGCACGGGTCGAATTTCAAGGCAAGATCGTCGATGCGATCCGCATCAAGCTCGAAGTTGTGCAGCCGCCAGCGCATGCACAATCGCCCGTCAATGGCTTCGCTCCTGCGGCACCGTCACATACTCTCGGCCAGCCCTTGCCACCAGCTGCCGCACCACGTCAGGCTCCGCGCCAGATGCCGGTGGTTGGCGATGATGAAATCCCGTTCTGAGGTCGATCATGTTTCTGGCGAAGGAGGCCGCACATGGCTGATGGAACCGATACCAGCCTCGTTACGATCCCTACAGCCGATGCATTGGCGGTGTTCACGACGCCAGAACGGATCGACCCGATCCTAGCCAGCATCCGCGCGAAGATCGACGCATTCACGGGCGATCTCGATACGGCATCCGGGCGCAAAGAGATCGCGTCTATGGCCTACACGGTAGCGCGCTCTAAAACCTACCTCGACGGGATCGGCAAGCAGCTCGTCGACGAACAGAAGCTGATCCCGAATAAGATCGACGCATCACGCAAGCGCATCCGGGACACGCTCGACGCATGGCGGGATGAGGTGCGCGCGCCGCTCGACGAATGGGAGGCGGCAGAACGCGGGCGCGTCGACCGCATCAAAACAGACCTCGCCGCGCTACAGAACTTCATCGACGATCAGTCGGAGCGGCCATCGGCGACGATCCGTGAAACCATTGCCAGCCTCGAACTGACGCCGATCGGTGAGGCGGACTATCATGAATACATCGGTGCCGCTGTCGAGCTTCACGCCAAGGCGCTGGCGGCACTCAATGTGCGGCTCGCCGCTGCCGAGAAGCGCGAAGCCGACGCCGCCGAACTAGCCCGGTTGCGCGCGGAAGCCGAAGCCCGTGCCGAGATCGAGCGCAAGGCGCAAGCCGATCGTGAGGCAGCAGAGCGGCAAGCCAAGGCGGAAGCGGATGCGGCAGAACGGGCAAAGCAAGCCGCTGAAGCCGCCGCGCGTGCCGAGCGGACAAAGGCCGAAGCGGCAGCGAAAGCCGCCCAGGAAGCCGCCGATCGCCGCGAGCGCGAACACAAGGAGGAACTCGCAGCGGTCGAACAACGGGCGACCGAAGCTGCGGAGAAGGCCAAGGCCGATGCTGAACGCGCCGCGCTGATTGAAGCGGCAGAAACGGCAAAGCGGATGGCGGACATCGATCACCGGGGCCGGATCAACCGGGCTGCGCTGGCGGCTTTTGTCGAGGCCGGCATCCCGGAAGACGTCGCCAAGAACGTGATCACGCTGATTGCAGCGCGGTCGATCCCGGCCATTGCGATCAACTATTGAGGTCTATGATGCCAAACCACGTCACAACTATTCTGACCATTGATGACACCAACGGCATCCCGCTAGAGGATATCCGGGCCACGTTCGTGAACGACAAGGGACTTGTCGATTTCAACGTGATCAAATCCGCTCCGAAATGCCTAGCAGGTTTCGAGCCACACTTTGGTATTCTCTCGCGCGCCAACGCGGCACTTGGACTACTGCCAGACCCAAAGACCATGGCCGGCGACGACATCACAAGTCTGACCAATCGCATGGAGTTGTCGAACGCGCTACGGGAAACAACGACGCCAGCCCGCGCATCGGATATTCCGGCCATCGTTCGAGCCATCCAAAACTACAGTGAATGCGGCTACATGTACTGGTACGATTGGAACCAAGAACATTGGGGCACGAAGTGGAACTGCTACGGGCAGCCAAAGGACGGACACCCGGCCGACGCGGCGCAATTCAAATTCGAGACGGCTTGGGGGCACCCGAACGACATGATGATTGCGTTGTCTGAACGCCTGCCTGGCGTCGTGTTTAGCGTGCGCTATGCTGACGAAGACACGGGGTCGAACTGCGGTGAGTACCGCATCAAATCCGGCGTCCGGTTCGATGAAGACATTGCTCCGCGCCATGGCGATCAGTCGCCTGCCGAGAAAAAGAAATGGGCCGAGTTCGCGTTTCGCCTGTGCCACCCGGACACCGACCCAGCCGCTTACGGCTACGGCCCTGACTGGGAATACAGCGAAGACGTCTCCGAAGAATACGAACGCCGCCAAGCAGGAGCCGCCCCATGAAAATCATCGAATGCACCCAAGGTGAACCCGAATGGCACGCTGCACGATGTGGCAAGGTAACCGCATCCCGCGTTGCCGATATCGTCCGCAAGACCAAGACGGGCGTATCTGCCTCGCGCAACACCTATATGGGCGAGCTGGTGGCAGAGCGGCTATCGGGGTTCCAGGCGGAAGGCTTCACATCCGCTGCGATGCAGTTCGGCAAGGATAACGAAGCTGCCGCGCGTGAGATGTACGCTTTCGCCAGCGGAGCCACGCTGCGCACGGTCGGGTTCATCGATCACCATACCATCGAATGGGCCGGGTTCTCGCCTGATGCGTTGGTTGGAGATGCCGGGCTGATCGAGATAAAATGTCCAAATTCGGCGACCCACATAGCGACGTTGCTCGGCGCTCCGATCGATCCTGACTACGTCAAACAAATGCAGTGGGCGATGGCCTGCACCAAGCGCGAGTGGTGCGATTGGGTCTCGTTCGACCCCCGCATGCCGCCTGAAATGCAACTGCACGTGCGCCCCGTCAATCGCGACCCGGTCCTGATCGCGGAACTGGAAAGCGAGACGCGGAAGTTTCTCGCCGAGGTCGACGCGACGATTGCAAAGCTCACGGCGGCGTTTCGTCAACAAGCAGCGGAGTAGAAGTACCCATGCGCACATCATCCCCTGCCGATCAAGCCTATGTGTTACGCCTCGCCGCACGTGGACTGAACTCCGGTGAGATATTCTGCCGGATCATGGAACGTCTGGTCTGGCGCGGATCGTATCCAAGTGTTGATGAGATCGAGGCTTTTGTTGCGTCACGTGCACCTGCTGGTATTCCTGTAGAGACGGAACGGGCCGTGAGCGGAGCGACGATATGACTTACACCAACCACCGCATTCTCCGTGAAGCCTGCAAGGGCTATTCCCCGCACTGGATCTTCGTGCACTGGGATCACCCAGGGCCTAGCCTCGACTACATCTCGGCTATTTGCAGTCAGCATATAGACCGCATTACAGCGCTGCGGCGCTTGATCGAATCACCCGACGCGGGGCGGGTGGCAGCGGCTCCGGTTGGGGCGGGGACAACGACCGGAGCCGCGATTACATCAACTGACTAAGGAAACCATCACATGAACCTCGACACCATGACAGCCAAGCAGTTGCGGGAATACCGCGACCGTATCGACAGCGTGATCGCCGACAAGCAGGCCAAGGCCCGGCTGAACCTCAAAGCCGAGTTTGTAGTTCTCGCACGCAAGCACGGGTTCGATCTGTCGGACATCATCGGCCGGCATGTAAAGGCGAAAGCCGCCGCAAAGTTTCGTGACGCAACGTCTGGACTGTCATGGTCAGGCCGGGGCCGGATGCCGAAAGGGTTCAACCGAAAGCGGGCGGTACCCGTGTAATGAGCAATGATCGACCATGTCAGCATTGCGGGGGCTATCCATCCCCAAAGCGCGGCACGCCTCGCAGCGTGCCTCAAAACGCCCGTTTCCATGCGCTCATCAAGGCCGCGTTCCTACATTGGCCGGAGCGGGCCGATCTGTTTCAGCCGGGCAGCGAGCAGCACCTGAGAAAATGGCTCCAGGCGAAGGCGGGCCACCGCAATGTGGCCACCGTCGACGTTGCCGGCATGGATCAATCGCAAGCTCTGATCGCCGTAGCCGCCGCCATCAAAGCCGCTGGCGAGCACCACTACGTCGAGGCGGCCGGAACCAAGTTCTACATCATCACATCGAAGTCGATTGCGTTCGATGAGCTGAAGCACTTGGCCGCATGCGCACTATTTGGTGACGTGGCCGACGTGATCGAGGCTGAGACTGGATTGAAGGTCGACGAGATCATGCCGCCGGTACGGGTGAGAGAGAAAAGGAAACTGGAGGTCGTGAGATGACACCCCGCAACTCCACCAAAGCCCGCAGAACCTGCGTCGACACCCACGCCTGGTTCAACATGCTCGGCCGCAAGTGCATGACCTGTCATGTCTGCAACGGCACGATTGATCTGGTGAAGTCTCCCACGAATTGGAGGGCAGATCACATTCACCGCCACGCGGAAGGCGGCACGGACGATGCGGCCAATATTTTCCCGATTTGCCTATCCTGCGACACCGGCCCCGATGGCAAGGCCGCCGACGATACCCGCACCGTGGCCAAGGGCAAGCGCATTGCCGACAAGCACGACGGCATCCGTAAGACGCGCCGTCCATTCCCGCGCCGGCCTAAGCATTTGCAATGGGGAAGGCAGTTCGAATGATACCTGTGCTGGTACTGATTGTGCTGTGGATTGTAGCAGCTGGGCTGGTGCTGGTTCTTCTGCAGGCGAATGAAAGGGACGACCGATGAGCGAGACGAAGTTCACGCCGGGGCCTTGGGAGTGCAAACAGGTCAAAACGTCAAGCGGCAGAGCCTTCCGGATCGGCAAAGACGCAATGCTTGAACCAGGGCCTAAAGGATGTTGCATCATATATGATGACTACGGGCATGGAACCAATGAGCGATCAGCCAACGCCGCTCTGATCGCAGCAGCGCCTGAGATGTACGCTGCGCTCGAAAAATGCATTGAGCACATGAGATGCATTCGACTTGGCTACTCGAGCATCTCACCTGAAGAAATCGCCCGTGCGGCTTTGCTCAAAGCACGCGGCGGCGCTCTCTAGTTGCGCAGCGCTCCCTATCCGTTCAAAATTCGGACCGCCGCCGCGAGGAAAGTCATGACGGCCACCGCCCCTATCGTGGCCATGCTCCAGTCGTACACGTCTCGCGGCGGCCAGTGCGCCTTCGGTGGCTTCCAGTCCATCTGGTGCTCCTGTGTTGGTCAATTAACCGGCGTGAAAGTCGGTAATGATGATGCCCGGCTCGCCGAATTGCAGCAATTCCTCGCAGTGAGACTGATCGGCATTCAGCCACACGTTTGGCCCCTCATCACCACTTGTCTTGGACGCCATCATTCGCGCCTCAGTCGCGTCGTCAGCGCGGATCACGAACCCGTCGTTGCAATCATAAATAGGAGTGCCCTCGCCGCCAACTCGCCGGAGCACCCAAAGGCGCGTCGCCATCACATGCTCCTCATTTCTTCTGTGCCACTACTTGGGTTTTTTCATCGGGAACGCGTCGAGCGCTGTAGCCTCAAATGCCTTTTCGTTGGTCTCGCGCTCGTCGTCAGGAATCATAGGATAAGATATTATCTGTCCGTCTTCGCTGCGGAATCCGTGATTCTCTCTGTGCTCGTCCATGCACTTGCGCCACAGCTTATCTTTCAGCCGTCTGCGGTCTGACCATTGGTCAAGGCATGCCGTGCCGCAAAAATGGTGATCACACATCAGCGGCGGATACCTGCCAACGGCAGTCACAAACCCGCCTCTGCTCGGAATGTTTTCAACGTTCAGAGCGAGCCTATAATCAACACAGTTCCCGGCCTCGGTCAGACCATCTCCGCAGCCGTCGCAAGTGATGTTGACCAGCTTCATGCCCGACTCCTCCTTATTTCGTTCGCTTTGGCCAGCCCGCAGGCCGGCCACTGTCGCCGAAGCTACGATAGCAGGTGCGGACACTGACGCCGATTGCGTCAGCAGCCTCCTGATTCGTCAGCTTCGGATTCTTCCACAGCTTTCGTGCTTCGGCATCCGACATGCTCATACCCGCCTTGGGCTTGCCGCCGAGCTTGCCGCGCTTCCTCGCGATCTCTGTCGTCGCTGCTCTTGCCTCGCCGTTGACGACGCCGATTGCCTCGGCGACTTCGACAGACGTTATGCTGTCTATGTATCCGCCGCGCCCGGTGACGAAGATGCGAGCTTCGCGGTCGAACACCGCAGCAAGGGCTTTCCCAATCTGCCGGCCGTTCTCGCCGATGCGGCTTAGGTCGTGCATCACTAGGACGTTGCCGGGCCTGAGTGCCTGAATGACGTGATCAATGGTGTCGCCTTCGCTACTGTTGTACATCACCTTGCAGTGCGGCTTCACCGACGCAATCTGTGTCGCCACGGGATGCTTCGGAGACCCGCGAACCCATCCGATCCGGTGTGTGTATTTAGTGCCAATAGCTTTCATGCGCATAATGTGACACAGCTATTGACACGATGTCAAGGGGGTGCTATTTATCCACCATCAGACACGGGAGACGGCAATGCACCCCAGCGCACTCAAGGCACAGCAGACCAAGCGTTACCTCATCGATGTCGACCCGCTCGCTAACCAGCCGGGGACGGTGTTCGTGAAGGGCGCGCGGCGCGAAATCAACAATCGCATCCTCGCTGATGCCGCGTTCGGCTGGAAGGAAGCCGACCCGGTTTTCCGGATCAATCTGCGGTCACTCGACCATGGCCAGATCGTAGCTCGCTACACCAAGCGCGGCGCAGACGGGAAGCCGGTCGTGCTGTCGTATTACCGCTACAACGCCACCAGCAAGACAATCTGACCAGAAAGGGCCGGCCAGTGGCCGACAAGCATCCGTGCGCCAGCGAGATTACATCTATGCAAAGTAACCCACGGGATACAGGTCTGATCGGCGCGCTTCGCCGCGTGAGCGACATCGACCACGTACAGATTTGCCAAGCCGCCGCCGACGAGATCGAACGACGAGATATATGGCAACCGATCGCATCCGCACCGATGCTCCCAGACGGGACATATTACCTGCTCGGGTTTTTCGGCTCTCGGCCTGACGGATTTCCTCCTGCTCAAGTTGGGTTGTGGGACGGGGAGCAGTGGAGCGGAGATTGGTGTTTGGTCGGCGAAGGCAATTTCGACCCCGGTTACGAGAGTTGTCAGCCAACGCATTGGATGCAACTTCCTGACAGTCAGGGGCTGACAATTTCAACGCAATGAGGCCCGCTGACTGTAGAGGACGGCTGGAAACAGCGGCAAAAATCAGAGGAGTAGCAGGGGAGCACCTGCAAGGTGATGATTAGCAATCATCTCCACGGTTGGAATGCCGACGCCAACAGCCCTATCCCAACCGGACCGCCGTATGCCGCGGCGGGACAGATTCGAAGCGGCATCTTCGATGGGTGAGCGTCCGTCCTCTACAGTCAGCGATCTTCAATTTTAGTGAACCGGAAAGGGCCGACCAATGCCGCAGCGAGTCCAGTTGAGCCGCAAGCGCGGGTGGACGATGCCGCCGAACACCGTCAAGACCGATCGCTCCACCGGGTTCGGCAACCCGTACAGAGTCTGGAAGGCAAAACCACTAGACGCGAAACCTCTGGAAAAACCGTGGTGGGTCGAGTCGGAATTACACGTGTGGATGTTTGCCACGAAGGACGAGGCGACAGCCGCTGCGATCCGCCTGTTCACTGAGACAATGACGGACCACATGAAGGACAAGGTGCGTCAATCTCTCAAGGGGAAAAACCTCGCGTGCTGGTGCCGGACAGGCGCACCATGCCACGCCGACGTGCTGCTCGAAATCGCCAACCAAAAGAACACGTGAAAGGGCCGGACATGACCTACGCCATCAAAAAGAACGGCACTATTGGCACGTCGCGGTACGCCTCGCGCCTACTAGCCGAATATGTGAAACGGATGCTGTACGGCTCCGGCTCGTATGCAATCGTCGTAGCTGTGGATGACTGACCAGAAAGGGCCGCCGTGATGACGAACGGAGAAGATCGGATGAGCGCTTTATAAAAGCGGCTGGGATGGATGCAGTCTGTGCGTGTCGACCATTACGACCGACGACGCCATGATCGATGCCAAATGGCTGATTGACACGATACACCAGCGTATCGAACTGCGCAGTCCGGCCGATTTTGGTGGCGGGGTCATGGTCTGAGAAAGGCCCTACTCCTTCCGCAGCGCCGCCCGGACCAGCGGCTCCCGCCACAGGCGGCGACTGAAGCAACGTATACGCTTAATTCGCGCTGCGCTAGAGATGCCATACGGCCCAGAACGCGACGCGCGCCACGCCGCACGCCAGCACGCCCCACGCCGTCCAGCACGCGATATTCATCACCTGATCGACTTGACGAGCGTAGCCACGATCTGGCCGATCTTGTCCGGGTCCAAGTTCAGCCCGATCGCTCCCACCCACAGCCCAGCGAGGAGAGCCAGCCGCTGTGCCCATGTCAAGATATCGTCGAGCTTCCGCTTGATCTCGCTCACGTCGGATTCGAGCGAGCGCATGCTCTGCATCATCTGGCCAAGCAGATACTCGGAGAGTGGCGTCATCCATTGGCCCCGTCCTTGGCTTGGTTAGCACCGTACGCACAGCCCCACTCGTCACGGGCCTTGTTCGATCCCTCGATCTGACTAGCGGTGCCTTCCGTCAGACGGTCGGCCTTGGCGATCGTCATGTGTCGCCATCCCTCGCACAACCGGTCAACGGCAATCGGGACAAGTTTTGGTGTCGGCGCGCAACCGGTCAAAAGCACCAGGCTTGCGAGCATCATCAATCCGTTTCTTGGCCTTTGCCGCATTCTGCGCCCCCTGTTTTTCGGAACGCTGAACGATCGTTGCTTCGGTTTTCTTGATGACCTTCCGATCATGAGCATACAGCCACCCGACCGCGCCGGAGATCAGCACGGCGACCACGGCAAGCTGGCCGGTCATGGATTTGAGAAACAGGCCGATCATGGTTTCCTCGCCCACCAAATGAACGCGACCGCGGCAACGCCAAGCACCACCGGCACGCTCCACAGCGCGATGTCCACACCGGAGAGGAGCTGAGAGGCGTTGCTCTTCACGGCGACCAGGCTCGAGCTGAGCCCGACAGGATCGGCTAGCACCGCGCCACCAATCGCAGTGCCACCAACCGCAGCCGCTGCGGGCACAGCCTGGCTCGTCGGCTCAGCCGGCACATCCGGCGTTCCCCGCTCCCCCCAGATACTCCAGGCCTTGGCAAACCAGCGCTGCCGATCAGCCATCCCCACCGGCTTGATATTGCTCGTGGCGCTGCCCGTGTTGATCGCCTTGCACACCTTGGTCAGATCGTTCTCGTCAGACCAGTCGTTGCAGCCCGATTGCTTCCATTCGAGGCATGCGAACTTGAGCAGGATGCCGAGATCGTCAGCATAGCGGCCCAGGCTCATGTCATCGGTCGGCAGCCCCAATGCTTCGGCATACTTGGTGAACGCCGATCGGCCGGTCGTCTGGATAAATCCGGCCCCCCGAAACGCATAGCCGTCTCCCGGCCTATTGTTGCCCATCCGCCGGCCATAGACATCATCGCCGAACGACTGCGGGCTCGACAGAATGCGCCGCAGTTCGGCATCCGACTTGTTGCGGTAGCGCCCCGGCCAGACCTGCCGCATCCGCTTAGGCGTGTAGGCCATCGATTCCCGGACGATCGTGAAGCCGCCCGTCTCATGCCCGACCTGCGCCATGAAATGGCAGAGCCGATGCTCGTTGTCGAGAATGCCAGCCTCGCGCAACGTCTCCATGCCGGCGAGCAGCGCGTCGACATAGGCCGACTTGGCGCGCGGCGCGAACTTGCGCAGATCATCGCGGGTGATCATGCCGCCGCTCCCTTCAGCAACCGCTTGTCGATCTCGATGGACTCGATCGCGGCGAGGCGCCGTCCAAAATCCGCCAGATCACGCTTCGCCTCGATCAGCTCGAGGTTCAGCCTGGTCAGCTGCTCCGCCATTTCCGTGATGACATGCGCGTACTCAGCCGGCAGCGTCTCGCGCTCGACAACGGTTGTCGTGTGCTGCACGGGCGCTGCCGACGGCACGATGATCGGGCGCTGGCCCTCTTGAACGCCGGCGATGAGGTCGCAAAGAGTTTTGTCGAAGCTGCGCGGCGCGGTGCGCTTCAACTCGTCGAGGCTTATCCCTACTGATTGTGGTATAGCCATCGCGCATCCGTTGTGTCGTATATTAGCATCACCATCGACGGGCCGGTGAGCGCGACATCTGAGCCCGTCATGGTGAGGATTCGATTGGCCGCCGTCGACGTTGCGTCGTTGGTCAGCGTCATCGTCTGCGCGGTCGGATTGTATACGAACAACACGTAGCCATCGTTGGACGGAGCGACAAACCCACTGACCGAGAATGCCCCGCTTGGTCCCGTGATGCGGTGCTTCTGGTTGGTGCCGATCACGACGTCTGCATTGGCACCGTTGGCCAGCGTGAGCGCGCCAGACGGGGTTGCCGATATCGAGCCTTGCGCGCCGCGATCGCCGGCAGGACCTTGTAGCGAAGTCAGGTCGAGGATCAGGACAGAGGCATAGGTTTCGAGGTTGCCGGCGATCAGGAGCACAGATCCAAGGTCGCTCGTGGTGCCGGAACTTTGCGCGTAATACTGCAGCGTGAGCGTGTCCGAGGCGACCAGCGTGAACGCCGCGTGCACGCTCATGATCGAGTCTTCAGTGCCTGAGATGCCGCCGTTGATGCCCTCGAAGATCGTGCCGCCGCCAAGAATGAGACGTACGCCGACGCTATTCGGCGAACCCATCATTTTCGACGCGACGACAAAATACGAGCCGGCCGGAAGGGTGATCACATCTGACGTGAGCGAGCACCCCTCGATGGTGTTGAGCTTCGTGGTCTGCAGCGTGGCCGTTGTCCAGGCGCCAACGCTCGCCGTACCGCCAACGACGCCATCTGCCCGCTGGTCGAGGAACAGCGCGGTTTCGAGAACGCTCGTTTCAGGCGCGGTGATATTGGTGAGATCGACCCAGGCCGACGCCCGGAACTGCGTCAGGACGTCCTCGGCTTGGATGTAGGCCAACCACCCGCAATCGGTCGGCGGCGTCCAGCGACGATAAGTCGATGTGCCGACGATCTGAATAATATCGTGCTCGGCATAGGACACCCACGCGCCGGCAGGCGCTGCTGCCACGATGTAGAACGCACCGATATCAGGTGAAGCCGGCGGCAGCGAAAGGCGATCGGCAACGGTCAGCGTCGTCTTGCCCGACGACACGATGTGCGGCGGCGTGTGCGAGATCACCGACCAGCCCGAGCCGTCCGACACAATCCACACAGCCTCGCCGCCGCCGGTGATGACGATCGAGGTGACCCCGGCCACCGCATCGCTCGAGATCGTCTGACCGGCGACGGTCGAGAGGCGTACCGCGTTGGTGATCGAGGCCGCACCAGCGTGGCGAACGCCGACGGCCCAGCCGTCCGTCGCCGTGACCGCCGAAGGAAGCGTCAGCGTGAACCCGGCTCCGGTCGGATCGCAGTTGAACCACTTGTTCTGGTCGGTGGTTAGAACGGTGTAGTCAGCGGTTTTTGAGACGACGCCGGCCACCACATCGGCAGTGCCGCCTCCTGCGCCGAACGCCGATGTATCCTCCGTCACCTTGACGTTGTCATAGGTCGCGACGGTAACGCTGGCATCATCCTTGACGATCATCTTCACCAGTGACGCGCTGGTGTAGACGATGACCTTGGTCGACGAGCCCAGCGAAGCGACCGGATGCCCGCCCGCATCGAGATAGACGGTTGAACCAAGCGAGGCGGTCAGCCCAGAGTTGGAATAGACCGCGCGCGGCGTCGATGTGCCGGCGTCATAGAACTCGATCGATCCACCGGCGATCGCCACTGACGAAGCATTGATCACCCGAACCGTGGGCGAGATGACGAAACCAGAATCGGGCATGGGGCGTCCTCAGTATTGACCGTTGCGGTATTGAGAAAGCGCATTCTCATTCTCAGGTGGGTACTGCAGGGGCATCTGAGATATCGGGCTCATCCGCGCCAGCATCTCGCCGTCTGCTTCGTTGCTACGCCTGATGTTGCGCCCAGACCCAACCATAGCGCCGAGACCTGCCCCGATGCCACCCATCATTCCAGTGCCAAGCACCATTCCACTGCCATATTCAATCGGCAGGCCCCTGCCGATCATTCCACGACTCCCGCGCATCAAACGATTTGAAACAGCCGTAGCAACTGGTGACGCTACCGCGCCAAATCCGGCCCCCACAGCAGCACCGACCTGAGCCGCAGGACCGATCGGCTGCGGAATGGGCCGATGTCCGTAATAGCCATCCGGCTGATTTTCAGCATCGGGGTGCTGGGCTGATGTCAACATATCTCGTGTGGTGTTCTGGAGCGTGCCGGGTGCATTCCAGTTCCACGGCATGATGCCACCATTCCATGCCCAGTCACTGAATGCTGCGCCGCCTGCTCCAGACACAACTTCCCTGGTCGGAAATGGGTTGCTATTTCTGGCAGGTATCTCCATGTCAAGCGCCGCATTGAGATCATCCCTGGACATTCTTCGATGTCCTTTCACTTCCATTTCTAGTGCATTCTCTCTCAGACGTTCTGCCTCGGCGAGTTCCTTCGATGATAGTTTTTCCCCGCGGGAAAGCCGCCTCGCGTAATCGCGCATCTTTGTTAAATTCTCGGCATGCGTTGGCATCAAAGGCGGCTCATCCATCGCCATCCCGCGCGGCGTATTCGCCTCCCATGCGCGGTTTTCACGCAGAACGTTGCGGGCCGACTGCGCGCCGCGCATGGCGCCTTGCACCGTTCCAACGGCAGCACCTGTTCCTGCAATCGAAGCGCCCGCCTGCAGCGCTCCACCGCCCACGGCCCCCCAATCACCGCGCTGCCACCCATCTCGCATGCGATCCGTCCCCTCGAAGACGTTGCCCGGCACGTTGAACGGATTGGCTGTGCCCAGCAACTTGGACGACTGCGCATGGTTCTGCGCGGTCGCGTCGGGGCCATACCACCAGTCGGTTGCTGCGTGCGGGAGCCGCTGATACCAGGGGAACTCGTAGGGGTTCAGTTCTGGCTGCCTGGCGGGTCGGTCGGTCATCTCGTTAACCTCAGTGTGTCTTGATGGCGGCGTGCCTCAATACTGGTCGGCTCGATGTTGCATCAGGGCATTTGGTGGCTGTTCTGGCATGCCATAGTAACCGGCCGCAGGAAGTGCGGCAGCGGGGACGGCCAACGTGTAATCACGCCCGGTCGATGCGTTCAAAACAGGCTGACGAACCTCTTGGCCAGTCACTGTCCGGCGCATTTGGCCGGAGCGAAGAAGTTGATCGATCATCATCAACTCTTCCACGGTTCCGCGAGCACGATGGGCAAGGTTAGCAGGGTCAACTTGTGGCCAGCCTCGACCAACAAATTGACCCTGCAACTGATTGACCATCGTGTCGGTTTCTGGCACTCTTCCTGACGACAACGCATCATCGAGGTATTGCCGTGCAACAGGCCCATGCAATAGCGGATCGTAAGGCGGATACGTCGGCGGCATTGGACCGGAAGGCGGAGTTATTCCGCCTTGAGGGGGCTGCTGGGGTAGCGGCGGAAAATTTGGCCCGCTATTTGCGCCAGCTCCCGGCGGACCGCCAGGAGAAGATCCTCCGCCAGCTCCACGGTTGGCTCCGCCAAACAAGTTAGATGCGCGGATGGGGTGCCTCAACGTGTTGACGAATTCAGAGCCTGCAAGACCGCCAAGCACCCCCTCAGCTACGCCGACTCCTGTTCGCTCCATGAACTTGGTTGGATTATAAAACTCTTCCGACGCTGCATTACGTGCCGGGTTCGCTTCGGGTTGGCGTAGAGCGTAATCCGTCCACTCTTGTTTCCGCGGGTGCGTCGGCGGCAGTTCGCGCGCATACGCCTCATAGGCCCTCCGTTCCGGATTAGCCGCCGGCTCAAAAAGCAATTCGTGCCCAAGCGGCCAACTGGCAGAAACCCCACCCGTTACCGCTCCAACGGCCGCAGGTGCTGCATAGTTTGCGATCTTGCCGTTGTAGCCGAGCGCGGCAGAGCCAAGCCTAGACACACCTCCCATACCCGCAGCAATGACACCCGGCGCGATCATGCCGAGCTTGTTGTAGACTTCACCGACTGCCGTATCGCCGAACCGCTTCGGCTTGTCGGCGAGGATTGCGTTTTTCTCAGCCTCGGCCCGGCTGACGGCGGCGTCGTATTCATTGCGGTCAAGCGCATCGATACGCCGGCGCTCGTCATCGGCCGCTTTCGCGTTCTCGGTTTTGAGAAGGTTTACCTTTTCTCTCGCTGCCGAGCGTTCGGCATTCGCAGCTCTGGCGCGTGCATTCGGCTGATTTCGCTGTTGGGCACCGGCATCAGATACGAACTCGTCAGCCAAGTCCGACGCTGCCGCCGCGCCCATTCCGCCAACGGCAAACGCACCCGCCGTCATTGGCCGGAATGCAGCCAATGCCGTATGCGCACCGGCCGCCGTCAGATTTGCGATCGAGGGCTTTTCATAGGCTTCCCCAATGGCCCGCCCAGCTCGGATCGGCTGACCCAGCACAAGCTCTCCGACCCCACGCTCGATGGCCTGGTTGTTCTCTTCGCTGATGGACGCACGTCGTGCCACGGCCTCTCGGTCTGCTGTAGACAATGACGGATCACGGCCCGACATTGCGCGACGTGCGGCAAACTGGCGTTCGCGGTTGTTCGTGGGGCCAGACCGCCTCGATATCTCTGCTTGGATCTCGTCGATCGAAGGGAACGGCTTCCCTGACGAGAGCAGTTCGTCAATGTACTGGCCGGCGATGTCAGCCATTGCGTTGCATCCTCATCGGTGGTTTCATCTCGGCGGAGCGCGGGTCAGGGCTTGCAGTTTTTGAGGAATTGTGAGCCTGGACGAACCTCACCGCGCTCCGCCTTCCCCTTCGATCTGCAGTGGGGCGGTCGCGCTGCCGATCAGCGTCATCGACGATCGGTCAACCGCATCGGCGAACCGCGCCAACCGGTCAGGCCCGCCCCGCGCTCGTAGGCGCTGCAGGATCTGATTTCTCACCTGTGGATTGCTCTCAAGAAGACGTTGCGCCAGCGCAAGAGCAACGTCCTGGCGGTAGCCGAACACCTTCTGAATACCAACGCCAACCGCTTCCACACCCATGTTGAACAGCGACGGGCTTGAGCGGAACCTGTTCCACATGCTGGCCAGCGCGTCGCCAGCAAACCCCATATCATCCTGCTGGCGCTGCGCCGTCGCCGAGTTGCCAAGCACGCCGTTGCGGGTCTGCACCATGCGCGCCTCGCGCTGCATCAGGTCGCCGAACCGCTCCGGCCTGTTGGCGTAGACGGCGTTGCGGCCGGCCGACCTTGGAATGATCTCGTTCATAAGTTCCTGCACCCGCGCCTGCTGGAAAAGTTGCGTCACGTCGCTGCCGGGCTTGCGTGTTCCGAGTGAATTACGCAGGCTTTCCAGATAGCCGATGCGGAACAACTGCTGCTGGCCGCGCGTTAATCCACGGTATTGCTCCGCGCTGATCTCCGAGCCCTCACGCAATGCGGCTCGCCCAAGCTCGATCGCCTCGCGGTTTTCGGCGGCCGACCCCCATGCCTGACGTGCGGCCTGATATCCTTGGTTCTGCCCATTGGCGTGCACTGATCCGAGCAATTCGTTCTTTAAGCCGGTCAACTCGCGGGTGAGGTTGCCCTGGCCTTGGCGCTGCGCCGTCTCGATCATGTCGTCGAGCGCTTTTTTGGCGGCATCGAATCGCTGCAGGTTCGTCACCGGCATGCGGGTCGGACTGTTGTCGCGGAACAGATTGAGCGCGCGATGCAATCGCGCTTGAAACGGCGCCGGATACTGCTGCGCCTGGAGCGCAAACCCGTCCAGAACGCTCTGTATCTCGAATGGCTGCTGTTGCTGGAACGCCTGCCGGTAGAGCGTCTGTCCTTCTCTGGCCTGATCCTGCATGATCTGCCGTTCGGTCTGCAGCGCAGACCCGGCTGACCTGATCTGCAAGGCTCGCTCGGTCCCGTCCATGATCCTCGTGCGCTGCCCACTGGCCTCGCCGGGCTGTGGCGCGTAGGGGTTCGCAGGCCCACGCTGGCGCCCTTCCAGTGCCGCACGCGTGAAGTTGCCTGCCTCCCCGCCAGAACGATAAACGCTGCCCGCAAGGCGTTGCATCGCATCGGACGTGTCCGCGATTGTTTCCGGTAGCTCAGCCCGTGAATTTGGCCCCATCTGAGCCGACTGCGCTTGCCCCCTCTGGAGGTCCAAACGGACCTGCGCCGGCGACGTCCCCGCCTGCTCCATCTTGCGCGCGAGGATGGCATCAGCCGCAGCGTCAGGCCCGTGTCGCATCCGCAGATAAGTTGGCTGCACAGCATCGATCGCCGCGCCGACACCCCGCGTGACGCCGGTCGCGGCGATCGGCAATGCCGCGCCAAGTCCAGCACCGAGAGCGCCGGTCGAAATCGATCGTGCAGCGCGATTGTCGATCCCGCCCTCGCCGGCGCCGAACCCTTCCACCGCACCAACACCAGCGCCAAGCGCAGCACCTTGACCAACGCGCCCTGCCATGGTTGCCGCCGGCGCAATCCGGCTGAAGATAGGCCCGCCCGTGGCTATGCCAGCCGCCACCTGTCCAACCATTGTTCTGATCGGCGCGTCATTTTCTGCGGCACGGTTCCACGCACGAGTACGCGCAAGTGCCTGATTGTAAGATGGCCCGACAGCGCCGCCCGTCACCATATTGGGCAGCGCGGTTACAGCGGCGGACGCCTCGTCGAGGTAAGGGCCAATCAGCGGGATGCCGTAGGCGAGCGGCTTGCCTGGGATGACCCCGGTTTTCTTGACGATGTCGGCCACGTGCGCCTCAGCCTCAACATCGGCTTGACTTAGGCCGCCCTGGTATTTCGACCATGGCCCGGACGCCTCAGCCGTCGCAGATGGCGCGTAGCGCTGCCATGGTCCCGTCATTGCGCCCCACGCTCCCAATTTTCAGGCCTCGACGGATCGCCACCCTTGAACCTGTACCCATCTTCAACCGCTCCAGGCTGTGGCGATGGCTTGGCTGGCCTGGCGGCTTGCCCGCGGGCAGGCGGCAGGGTTTGCCCCTGCATCTGCGTGCGCATCTCCTGGTCGAATCCTGGGTACATCCGATCAAACGCAGGGCCAGACGCCCCACGCAATCCCTGAGCCGCCATCACGCGACGGTCGACCTTTTGCTTTTGCACTTCCGGGCTATCACCAGGCTGCGGGAAGAACGTCGGCCAGTAGAAGTCCCATTCCGTTTGAGTAACGGCAGCACCCGTGTCCTTCCGCAGCAGTGCCGCGATCCACTCGCGCGCGCCGCCCTGGTAGCTGCGGAATGTTTGCGAATTGGTCATGTTGGCGATCATGCCGGTATCCGGCCAGAAGTTGTTGATGCGCGCGCCGGGGTTATATTTCTGCTGATCCGGCGTACCGATCGCGCCGCGCAACATGATCTCTGACCTCGCCATGCGCTCCGCAAAAAGCGCATCCTTGGTCTGATACTCCTTCGGGTCTTCCTCCTTGTTGATGATCTTTCCAGCGCCCTTCGTGTCGCCGAGCATCAGCGCCTGCCCCGCGCGCTTTCTGCGGTCGGCTTCGGCAGCTTCCGGCGAGAGTGCCGGCGTCGTGAGCCGCTGATATGGGTCAACCGGCATCATCGATTGCGGCTGTGGCGTCCGCGCGAACGACGGCTGCTGTGCCGGTGGCTCCGTCAGCGCCGGGTCGTTATTATACCAGCCGTTGACGGTAGGCTGCGGCTGCGCGGATTGCTCAGGTGGGGCCAGCCCCAAGACTCGGGCTTTCTCCAAAAGCTCCTGGCGATCCAGGATCGCCTTCTCGCGCGCCAGCCGCATGTGCTCGTCCGTCTGAACCCCAGCCATTGTCCGCTGCTGTCCGAATTGCGCGCCCTGGTGCGCCATCGAATAGCCGTGCTGAATGCCGGCCAAAGACTGCTGCTGATTAAATTGACGGTCCTGCTGATCGCGCTGCTGCCCGAACTGACGGTCCTGCTGCTCGCGCTGGAAGTCCCTTCCGCCAAGCTCGTATTTCAACCTCTCCCGGTCCATCCCCATCTGCTGCTCACGGAAGGCGAGCAGCTTGTTCTGGCGCTGGTTCTCGACGCCCTGCTGGCGCTGCTTGGAAAACGTGTCGATCGCATCGTTGACAGATCGAAAGTCGAGCACCGCGTTCTGCGGGTACTCGTATGCAGGAAGGCGAAAGCCTGGAGTTGCCATCTGCGCTATCCTCCCCCGCCGCCGGCGGCTGCTTGAGCTGCAGCCTTCGCTGCAGTGCCGTACAGGTTGAGCGCGTTCTGCCAGCCGGTGTTCCGGCTCGCCGCCAGCGCGTTGGAATAACTGATCCGGTTGCCGGCGCTGGTGTTGCCGTAGCCCGTCTCGATGTCCGCCAGATCCTTGCCCGCACCGTACTCGAGCCCGGCGCCGAACTGCGCCAGACCCTGGCCCTGCTGGCCCATCGCCCGCAATCGATCCTGATAGCCGCCCCAGTCGGTATTGAACTGCTCATTCGCCAGCCGGCCGGCGCCCGCCATCGCCATCCCCGAGTTGGGCGCGAACCCGCCCGCGTTGTATTTGGCGAGCATGTTATTGATCTGGCCATAGTTCTGCTGCTGGCGGTATTTCAGCGCGGGATCGTCGAGGTACCCGGTCTGGAATTGCTGCTGCCGGGCCGGCTGGCCGTTGATGCCGAGCGTGTTCTCGTAGGCCGTCTGGCCCCTCTGCCCTGATTGCAAATAGGGCTGGATCATGCTGCGGGCCGATCCGAGACCAGAATTAATCTGGCCCATCGCGTTGGTGCGGCCCTCGCGCAGAAAGTTCTGCGACTCGCCATAGCCTCCCGACAAGTCGCGGCTTTGCGCCCTGCCCGTGAAGTTGTCAAATAATCCCATGGTCCAACCTCTAGACGTTCAGACGGCGAATGATCTTGTCGAGCGCGGCAAGGTAGCGCCGCCATTCCTCACGCACTTGGCCGGTGGCCGGATCGACCATGGAACTCTGCGGCAACGACGGCAGCGACGTGTCTGGCATGATCAGCTCACCGTCAGCCGTGCGGCCGAGATCGACCGGCGCACCGCAGCACTCATGCTCAGCCGGTAGGTTCGGTTGCGGCTCGAGCCAAGCGATGTGAACGCGATCTGTTTCAGCCGTTGCCCTTCGAGGCCCATGGAGCGCATCCGCTGCACACCGAAGTTGGTCGCCCCATCGTCGGAGTAGTCCATCATCAGCATCGGATCGAGATCGGATGAGTCGTTGACCTGCACGATATCAGTCAGGAGTGTTTCGCCGTCTTCGTCGCTCAGCAGTGTCACGTCGTCATCGTCGGTCAGGATCAGGTCGCTGTCGGCGCTGCCTGCATATCGGCCAACGCCAGCCTCGAACGTCACATCCATCCGGGTGTGCTTCATTCTCTGGTCGGCGTGAACCGGCGGCGGCTGCACGCTCATCACCAAAGGCTGCCCTGCTTCGTCGTAAGCCGTGTGGCTCATCGTGTAGAGCTTGCCGTTGGCATAATCGCCAAGGATCACCGACTGCCCGAACTGCACGGCGTGCTGCGCGCGCCAACGATCCAGGCCGTAGCTCTGCCGGTCGTGCCAGCGCTGCGTCTTGGTATTGTAAACCCGCGTCCATGTGGTGCCGGACAGAGCGTAATAGGTCGTACCGCGGTAGAACCACGTCGTCGCTGTGATGCTCTGCGGATCTGCGTCATCGGCGATCAGACGCTCGATCTCGCCCGTCGAGATGACCTCCGCCTGATAGCCAGACAGGCGCCGCACCGTGCCGTCGTGCGCGACGAACGCGCTGGTTTGGCCGATGCTGGCGACGCTGCCGGCACTGAGCACGCCGACATCGATCGCCGTGGTGCGCTGAAACGGGTACGGGCTCGCGCCGACATCCTGCCAGAACTCGAGGCTGTGCGTTCCGCCGATGCAGAGGTCCTGCCCACGGACCCAGTTGACCACGCCGGCGTCCGGGTTGCTGCCGGCTGTACCGCTCGACAGCGCCGTAACGTTCACGTCGTCGATATCGGAGGCGTAGTGAACGCCGTCGGCCGACAAAAAGCAGAAGTACCCGTTGAGATGGCACACCGAGATCGGCGGAAACAGGTCCACATCCTGGATTTGCGTCAGCACGCCGCCGGAGATCGCAAAATAAAGCCCGTCCGACACGATCGCGACCTGCGGCGTGCCGCGGCGGTTGCGCGCCATCGACACGCGGCCGTCGCTCGGGCAGCCGCCGATCGCCGTCTTGGCGCCGGTCTGGTCGAACTGATAGACGACACGCCCCGTCACCGCGTAGGCCTCGGAATCGGTCAGCGCCAGCATCGCCCGGATGGCGGTATCGGCCTGCAGCGTGGTGAAGTCGGAAAACCCATCCACCGCGCGGATCGTCATCGGCCCCTTGGCCCCATCGCCCAGCGGCTCGACCTGACAATTGATATGCCGGCACGCGCCTGCGTGACTGTCCTCTGCAGGATTGGAGCCGAGACCGAGGTCGAGGGGAACGGTGCGCATCAGGAAATCACCGCCTGCCAGATCTCATGCCGCACGTTGCATGTATCAGCCGCTTCTGCCAACTGCTTTCGCAGCACGTCGAGTTCCGCCTCGAGCTTTGCGATTGCCGTGTCGCGTACCTCGATCTGCACCTGCAGTTCTAGGTTCATCACGTTGAGCTGCATGTTCTGCGCTGCCAGTTTCTGAATGATCTTCTGCATTGCTTCGTTCACGTTGGTCCTCCTTAAGCTGCCATTATTTCCCAGTTGGTAGCGTTCGAGACGAGCTTGGCCCAGTTCCCCGCTACACCAGCGAGAATGGCAGTTCCCGCAGCACCTCCAGCCAGCGGAACGACGTTCGACGAGGCCGATACGACGGTCTGCGCCTGGATCGTCTTGATCAGGATCTCGCGGCCTGAGAATGACGCAGCGGCCGGCAGCGTCACGGTGCAGGTCGAGCCTGACTTGTTGTTGATGAGGTTGTTCTCGGTCGCTCCGACTGTGAAATCAGCCGTCTTGGTCACCGGGGCACCCTGCCCGAATGATCCCGCCGACATGTCGAGGAAGCCGGTCTCGAACAGCGACATGCGGGTGGCAACGGTGGTCCCGTTGCCCGTCTGCCAGACGTGCTTCGCCTGCACCGCGCCGGCACCGGAACCGATAGCTGTCGCGATGATCTGATAATTCGCGGCCTCGCGAACGACGTTGATGCTGTCGGCTGCGAGGCCCTGGACCCAGAACAGGAAGTCTCCGACTTGGGCGGCTGCACCTGCCGCGCGGCTTTTCGTAAACTGCCAGAGCGGACCAGTACTGTCGGCAGCCGAGTTGTTCATCGACAGGCCGGGTGCAAACGATGCGCTCGACGCGGCGATCAGAGACGTTCCAACCAGCGTCCACGTCGCATTGCTGGCCGGTGCAGCACCAGCTCCGCCTCCGACCAATATTTGGTTGGCGCCTAGTGCAGCGCTCGACGCGATCGTTGTTGTTCCACTGAAGTACGGGACGCCGCCCGACGTGCCGGCCGATAAGCCGGTGCCACCGTCAGCTACTGGAACGTCTGTGCCGCCAGCCCGATAAATCGCGTTTCCTTCGACCGTAACATCGCCAGCGCCTGATCTGACCAGCGTCGTGTCTGACGCATGCCCTAGCTCGATCGAACCGACGCCAATCGCGAGCGTGGTCGAGGCGACGAGGCCCGAGATTAGCAGGCCGGTGCAATTTGTCAGCGTTCCAGATGTCGGCGTGCCGAGGAGCGGCGTCACGAGAGTCGGCGATGTCGCGAAGACGAGTGCACCGGTCCCGGTCTCGTCGGTCACGGCTGACAACAGATTTGCGCTAGACGGCGTTGCCAGGAACGTCGCCACGCCAGTTCCAAGCCCGCTCACGCCGGTTGAGATGGGCAACCCCGTACAGCTGGTAAGCACGCCAGCCGACGGCGTGCCAAGTGCTGGAGTCGTCAATACGGGAGATGTCAGCGTCTTGTTGGTCAGCGTCTGCGTCGCAGAGACGGTGACGACGTTAACGCCTTCGATCGAGACAATGCCCGCCGAAACGCGCGCCAGCGTCGTATCTGTTGCATGCCCAAGCTCGATCGTGGTCGCGCTTAGTGCGGCGACGCCAGACATGTTGTTTACGTCATCGACGGAAATGCCTGATGCCTGGACACCTTTCGCGGCTCCGTCCGATCGGATCAGGACATTGTCCGTACCGAATACGGCCGCTGCCGAGACATCACCAGATCCACCACCAGTGGCATCGATCGTGGTCGCAGTGATCGTCAGCCCTGTGCCGACCGTGAGCCATGTCACGACGCCGGCACTGTCATCCCAGAACATAATCCGGTCAGCGGCCGGATCGGCCAGCGATGCACCTGTGCCACCATCGGCCAGAGCCACGTCGGTACCGCCTGCGCGGTAGACGCCAGAATCCAGTGAGATCGTCGGGTTGCCAGAAACGCCATTGCCGTTGGTGACAGTAATCTCACTCGCAGTGCCAGTGAGCGTGCGCCCTGTGAACGTGTCCGCCGCGGTTTGCGTGACAAGGCCGCTGGTCGAGTAAGCCGCAAGCGCTGCTAGAGTCGCGTCATAAGCCTGGACGTCAGTGCCTATGACGACGCCAAGATTGGTGCGCGCATTGGCTGCCGTACTCGCACCCGTGCCGCCATCGGCCAGAGCAACATCCGTCCCGCCGACGATATAGGGTGCTGCCCCTGCTGACTTGAGCACTTTGCCAGTCGCGCCGTTGAACAGCACGGCATGGCCATCGGTCGATGACGACGGGCCAGCTACGTCGGCAGCGTCCGACACCACGACATCGGTTGCGCCGGTCGTGGTGACCGAGGCCGCGACGTTGGTATAGGTATTGCCGCCGATGCGGACCTTCGACACACCCGACGACGCGATGATGCCGAAGCTCAGCTCGTTACCGGCGAGACCGTAGAAAAGATTGTTCTGGATCGTGTAGCCGGTGCCCGTTGACACCTGCACGCCGACCGTCGTGTCGCCAGTGCGCCCGCTCTCCTTGCTGAACGAGCAGCCAATGACGCTGCACTGCTGCGTATTCGCACCATCGAACAAGACGCCGTACCACGTCGGCCATGTGCCTGAGTCCAGCGCGGATGTGGCCCACAGGTTGGTGTTGACGATCTGGCCGAACACCACATTCGATCCCCAGATGCAATTGTTGGCGCAGTTGAGGTGCCCGTTGACCGACATCAGAACAGGCTCGGCCCCTGCCGTGATGTCCATGCGCACGCCGTAGCGCGTGTTAACGATCTCGTAGTCGGAGAGATAAATGCCCTCGCACGTGCCGGAAATGTTGAGGCCCGTGGTTGCCTCGATCACGCGGAAGTCGCTGATGCGGATGCCGATCGAATCGCCTGTGAACGACATGGCATAGGCGCTGTCGGTCGCCAGATCCATCTCACCCTGGAACGACCAGCGGTTGATCGATGCATTGCGGCAGTTGGTCCACACCGCGCCGGCCGACCAGTAGCCGTAATCGGCCCCGGTGTCGGACAGGCGCGAGACGTTCTGGTTGAGCTCGACGCCGCTCACCCAAACGCTGTCGTGCGCGTAGTTACCGTCTGCATAGGTGACGGCGATCGCCGTACCGGCGTTCTTTTTCGAGGTGATGATCGAGAAATCTTTGAACGCGAACCGGGGCCTTTGGTTCGCCGTCGTGCTGGTCGAGTTGAGCGAGATGCCGACCGTGATGGCGTCGGAGAAGTCGAGGATGGTCGCTGGCCCCTCGCCGATGATCGCCACGCTTTGCGCGCCGGTAATGTTGGACGCTGCGATGTCTGTTTTGATCCGGTATGTTTTGGCCAATAGCCGCACCACACCACCGCCGGCCGCCACCGCAGCATTGATTGCTGCCCGGAATGCAAGATAGTCGTCGGTCGTGCCATCGCCGACCGCGCCGAAACGCTCAACCGTGAGCACGCCAAGCTCGTTGATCGTATATTCGGCGATATCGTCAACTGTCGTTTTTTTGGCGGATGGCGTGCCAGACGGATCATCGACGACGCGGAACTCCTCATCGCCGTCCAGCGTCGCCGCCGTCTTCGCCGTGGTGTTGGCCAGCCAGGATTGCGTTGCCATGCGTCAATATCGCTCCACCGTAAAGCGCACTATCGACTCACGATCACTGTCCTTGGCGTCGGCGAGCAGCCCCGAGGCAATCACGCCAAGCTCCTTGTCGAACGACCCGTAGCTGCCGGACAGGCGATAGGCGAGATTGTAGCCGACCGTCTCAAGCCACTCCTGCGGGATGTCCAGATCATTGGCAGCGGCGTCGATGTCCTCGATCACGCGCTGATAGGTGTACTGGATGGTCTCAGTCGTGACACTCGCCGGCACCGGCCACACGTACAGCGTGCTGCTCGCCGCCTGCCGGTCGAGGTAGAATTGGGTCGGCGTTCCTGACGCGGTCTTCTGCGAGATCGCGGCGTATTCCTGCCGGGTCAGCTCGATCATCTCCAGATCGATCCCCGACGCGTTGCGGTAGCGGGCCTCGATCAGCCGAAACGGCCGCGGCGTCAGCACGTAGCTCGCAGTTGCTGCAACCAGCGCCATTGAGCCGAACGTCTGCCGCCACAGGTTCGGCCCTGAGTCGGTCTGCCAGGATTTCAGCATCAGGTTGAGATCGAGCAGCCCGTCGCGCATTTCCTCCGCAGCAGGATCATTCAGCGTGTCGATCACCTTTGCCTTGCGCAGCGCGAACGTCACGACCTGGCGGGCGGTCAATGAATGATCGATCGAGCCAGAGGTGGTCATAGGTCAGCGCTCGTCACGTCGTTGGGCTCCAGAAACGTGTCAGTCGCCTCTGGCCTGGCGTTCGGCACGGATTGCCGGTCGCGGTGCGCCTTGACGCTGTCCTGCGGGTGGCGCGGCTCCCAGTCGGCCTCGCACACGCGCAGCCGGTCCCACCGCATCCTGGTCTGCGAGGCGTGCATCTTGAACCCGCACACGTCGCAGATCACATAGTATTCATCGGGGTTGGACGACATCACCACTTCTTAACCATGTGCAGGACGACCGTGTAGCGATCGTCCGCTAAGGCACTGTGCCCGACGGTGGTGAACATGATATCGCCGGTCTTGCCGGCGCCGCCGTTGTTGATGAGGCCGCCGGCATCGCAGAAGTCGAGCGTGTCGGAGCTATTCTGCGGTAGATGAACCGCCAGCACGTCGGTCGTCGCATCCCACAGGATGTTCACCGACATGCCCTCAGTGGTGTACTCGATCTTGTTGATCTTGACGGCGGTCGGCGCTCCGGAGAGCGCCGACACATCGACTTTGAGAACCGCGCTCTCGCCCGTCCCGTCGGAGACGTTCGTGAACTTCATGACCGCGTTGCGCGCGCCATCGACGAGCGTTTGAGAGGTTACGGCGTCAGCCATCAGGGAATATCCTCGATAACGTAGATGATCGCACCCTTGAAGGTGCCGCCGGTTCCCGCAGACGCGCCGACCTTGCCGTAGACGGCGGTAAGTGTCGTGATCTGCGTGTTGATCAGCGCGCCGAGCTTGGCCGCTGCCGTGGCCGACGTGCCGGCGGCATCGCCGTCCAGTTCGTTGGCGTAGCCGTCGTCATCGGCAAGCGTGCCGATATCGACGGTCGGATTGGTGCCGCCGGTTGTCCCGCCGAAGCCGAGAACATCGATAGGGATCGCGCCCGGCGGCAGATAGCCGAGCAAAATCTGTGTCGCTGATGTCGGATCGAACGAAACGCGCAGGGCATACGTCGCGCTGGCGACGGTGGCGCGTGTTGCGCCACCGCCCGCCGCGACGCCACCGGAGAACTTGGTGACGGTCATGTGATCAAGCTCCCGGTGTGCCGAACATGCCGCGCCAATCGGACCAGCCGATCGCGAACCGAACCGTGGCTTTCGCCTTGACGTTCTCGGTGTCGAAATCGTTGTCCTTGCCGAACTGGGTTGCCCGACGCGTGAACCGGATCAGACCATTCTGGGCGGTCGTCTGGATGAACCAGGCGTCCGTGTCGGTCAGATAGTGGTTCACCGCAACACCGTCCGGGAACATCCCCATGCTCCGGATGGCGTTAAGGTCGTTGTTGGCCGTGCCGGACTGCTTGGACGATTTGACGATACGCTCCGCCTCGAACGCCAACTGCGGCGGGATGATCAACTTGCGCGGCATCAGCGCGATTGCCATGCCGCGCGAGTTCTTCCCCGTCATGATCTGGATGCCCAGGTCCTCGATCGACGCTTCGGACATGTCGGCCGCCGTCGCCAGCTCGTTCGACTGCGTGCCGTTGACGGTCGGGTGATCCGTCGCGCACAGCTCCTTGGCGTCACCGCCGGTGTAGGAGCTGTTGAACGCACGATTGAGGATGTTGGCCCCAACCGTCTCCTCCGTCTGGCGCATCGAATACGCCAGAGCCTTGGTGCGCCGCTTGGAGACCTGGACGTATTGATTGTCGTCCATCTCCTCCTGGGTCACGATGAATCCGGAGCCGTAGACCACGTGCACGTAGCGCTTGGTCGGGCCGCCGGTCTCCGAATCGTACGTGATCGCAGCGCCTTGGGCCTTGATCGGCGCCATGCCGAAGCCGGTCAGCTCCTGGTCTTCCTCGTACGCCTTCGACGAAGTCTCCTCCGCGAAGATGTCCTTCCACTCCTGTTGGTGCTCCTTGTAGTCACGCCCCCAGAAGGCATGCATTCCCGGCCATAGGGCCTTTGGAATCGTGCTCGTAGTGATAACGCCGCTCATGGTCAGATCTCCTTATGCGCCAGCAGCGCCATCGACGAAGAAGTGGTTGTTGAGGCGTACAAGGAACTTGCCCCACTGCGATCCAAGCTCATTCTCGGGCCGCGACACGAACCCGACAATCAGCACGTCCTCGGTGCCGTCCCCGGCAGCCGTTGCGGTCGAGCTATCGATCTCGATCGAGCTCAGCCCGGTCGAGGTCGAGCCGGACGTGAACCCCGTGATGTCGGCCGCCATCCACATGTTGGTTGCCGCGAGCGCGCCGCCTTCACCATCCTCCTGGATCTCGAATATGAGGTCCGGATCGTCGGCGACGTAGACGTAACGCTCGGTCGATGCCACCCGGTACGTGGTGGAATCACGCCCATCGGCGCCGGCCCCTTCGAGCGGATCGATGCCGACCACAACGCCAATGACCGGATTGCCAGTCGCGACGTTGCCGGTGACGGACGGCACGCCGGCGGCATCGGCCGAACCCGCAGGCTTGACGATACCGCCCAGATAGATGGCGGTGCCGTCGGATGCGGGCACATAGTACTTGTTCATCGCCCCGTTGTAGGGCGCTCCTGAGATGTGCCGGACGGGCTTCAGCCCGCGCGGCGTATCGGTGTTGGCCATGGGTTAGTTTCCTGATTTGAGGATCAGCCGCGCCGGCCGTCCTGAATGGAAATGCCGCCTTGAGGCACGTAGGCGTGAGCGGGCGCGGTTTCCTTGATCCCCGCCGGGCTCGTCTCGCCACGCTTCAATGCAGCGTCGGTTTCGTCGATCAGGCCCTGTTCCTTGGCCTTGTCGGCGTCGTAGTAGTCCTTGAGCTTCCTCACGAGCAGTCCGCGTTTGCCGTCGGCCTTGCCGACGATGCGCTCGACGCCACTGCCGACGTTCTTGTCTTTCTCATGCCGGCTGCCGAGCATTTCGTTCGTCACGAGATCCCAGTCGTCACGCACCGTCAGATTGTGCACGCGGCCGGGATCGTCGTTGATCCAACGATACGTGTAACGCGGGTCGAGATCACCTTCGATGGCCAGGTTCCTCTGCCGACCGATGGTGATGTCCTCACGACGACGGCGCCGTTGCCGCTCTTCCTCGATGCGTGCCCGCGGCTTCTCGACGACGTTGGATTGCGTGCTCGTGCTCATGTCCATGTTCCTGATCAGGTGTTTTCCATCGCCCAATACGACTTGGCGTATTCAGCTTCGGTCTTGAACGCGCCGGCACGCACGAACTCCTTGGCCGCGCTGCGGGCTTCTGGGGGAAGATCGGCAACACCGCGCTCGCGCTTGCCGCCGGAAGCCCGACCGCTGCCACCCTCGACGTTTGGCGTACGACCCTGCGATGTGCCGAACTTGTCGGGGAAGTTCTCGCGCACGATCCGCGTCACCTCGGCGAGATTTTCAGAGAGCGACATGCCCGGCTTTTCGCGCACGAGATTGCCGTGCACGGTCTCGGCGTAACGCATCATGCCCTGGTCGGAGAAATACCAGGGGTTCTGCACCTGCCAGGATTCGATTGCCGCCGTCTGCTCGGGAGCGAGGCGGTCGTTCTGCGGCTGAGGCTGCGGCTTGACCTGCTCATAGATGCGCTGGTCGAACGCCTGCATGCTCTGGCGCTGGTCGCGGTTGAGCTGCTGATACCGGCTCACATCACCGATCTCGACGGCCTGCGCCTTGGCGGCTTCCCACTGTCCCTCGAGGTTCATGCGCTGCTGGTCGAGCGCCATCGCCGCCATGCGCTCTTGCCGGCTGGCGCGCTCCTGAAACTCCCGCTCCTGGCGGGTCATGCGCTGCTCGAACTCCGTCACCTTGCGGGACAGGTCGCGGTTGCGCTCCCGCATGACGGGCAGCTCTTCCTCACCGCGGCGCACGAACTCGTCGGCGTCGCGCCACTTGCTATCGTCGCCGCGGAATTGCTCCTTGGGAACCCAGCCCATCGCTTTCGCGCGGCTTTCGATCTCGTTCGTCTCAGGAGCCGGTGCAGACTCGCCGGGGATCATCGTGCCGGGGTTGGCAACCTCGGCTGGTGCGAGTTGCTCGATGATGTCGCTCATTTCGCGACCCTCCGGACTGCGATGATGTCCTTGTCGTTCATGACGCGATAATCCACCCCATCGTTGCCCTTGATCGTGTTGCCGGAGTAGCGCGCAAAGATCGCCACGTCACCGACCCGCGGCTTGCGGGCGCCATCCGGCCATTCCTCGTAGGAGAACGCGAACGGCGACGTAGCGACGATCTCGCCCTCGATAGCCGCGTGCTGATCGCGCTCCTTGGTCGTGTCCGGCTTCAGCAGTTCGAACCCGCCCTTCAGCTTGATCACGCCTGTCTCTTCAACGGGCCTGATCACGACCTTGTATTCGATGGGCACGATGCCGTGGCCCATGCCAATCTCGGAAAGATCATCCTGCATCTCCGCATTGAGACGCCGCTTCACATCCGCGTTGTCGACGAACAAATACTTGTCCGGCGGGATTACCTGCACGTCACGTTTTGCTCTGGTCATCGCTCAATGTTTCCTCGATCGTTGTAGCCGTCATGCCCTGGATGTCTCGGAGCACCTCGGCCTGTCCCTTCAGCCGCCACAGGTCGTTGTCATTGTTGACCCCGCCTTCCCACGACGATTGAACCCATAACTCGCGGGCATTGCTCGCCCACACGCCACAGCACTTGATGAATGCCTCGGTGGTCGGGTTGCCCCACCACGCGTCGAAGTCTTCCTTGTCGATCTTCATTCAGTCTCGCTCGGCTGCATCGCCTGCTCGGCAGCAAACCGCTTGGCCTCGTGCTGCAGCTTGATTTCTTCCTCGCGCAATTGCAGTTCACGATAGCGCTGGTCGAGCTCGTCGGACTTGAACTGCAGCGTGCGGAGTTGCTCCTGGTGCTTGTACTCAGCCTCGATCGCGCGCATTTCAGCATCACGCTGCTTGGCCTCGAACTGCAGCTGATAATCAGCTGCCTTGGCCTGCAGATTGACCTGCGCCTCCTGTTCACGCTGGCCGAGCGCCTGCATGGCGGCCTGTGATTTGGCCTCTTGCTCGGCGATCTTGGCCTCTGCCATCCGCTCGTCCGGGCTCGGCGGTTGCGGCTGGTTCGGATCGGGCGGAGGCACGAACAGCTCTTCCGGCTTCTCGATGCG
>CXWL01001705.1_pt1 | contig 46090 bp, 44 predicted proteins | sample 590931 | NCBI WGS metagenome assembly CXWL01 (sample SAMEA3498368, study PRJEB10139) | groundwater metagenome | biome: water well; material: biofilm material | place: Germany | collected 2015-04-27 | reverse complement strand
CAACGCCGGTGACCTGGCACTGAGAGCGGGGCGGGTGGCAAGGCTGCCCGCCCCGCCATTTTCGTCAAGCAAAGGAGGCCATCATGAAGATCGATCCACACCACACCGACCAGCCCTGCTTTCGAGCGGACGTCTAAACGCCGTAACGGCTATCCATCGGAAACGAACGTCAAACGCGGCCTGCCCTTCGTGCGCGGCGGCCCAGATGACGATCAGAGCGTGGAGCTTGTCGAAAAGCTCGGCCGCAAAGACCCTTGTCCCTGCGGCTCAGGCCTGAGCTTTCAAACGCTGCTGCCTGCAATCCGGCCGGTTTCGACGGGGCGGAGCGGGGGGAGTATTGGCGGGAATAGGGAGTGAGGGGTGCGGTGGCAGTTAAGTGCACTGTCACCGTAGCTCCGTCACCGTAGCTCCAAGGGTCACGCCGCCTTCGCCGTCAGTTCCAGCCCGAGCGCCTTGAGGGTGCGGATCACTGCACTGATGTCTGTGTCGCTCGACAAGGCCGGATCGTTGGCCATCCCCTTGGCGCGCGCGACGTCGTTGAGCGCCGCTGCAATAAGCGCCGCGTCGCCATCCTCGAAGACAGCCTCAAGGTAGCCGAGGATCGCATCCTTGCTGTCGAGATGATCCGCCACATCCCAAAGGGTGGTTTTCATACTCATCCCTTGCCCTTCCAGTCGGCCGCCAGCCGTTGTGCCCTGATAATATCTGCCCGTTGCCGGGATTTGTCACCCCCTGTCAGAAGCAGGACGATCTCCGCGCCGCGCCGGGTGAAATAGACGCGGTAGCCGGGGCCATAGTCGATCCGCAATTCGCTGATCCCGCCGCCGACAGGCCTGGCATCGCCCGCATTGCCGAGCGACAGGCGGCGAATGCGGGCATCGATCCTGCCCTTTGCGCGTTGGTCGCGCAGAGCTGCAAACCAGCGCGCATAGGCTTCGGTCTGGCGGATCGTGAAGATGCCGGGCATCTTCTTGATACACTTGTGGGCGCGGAATGGACGCGGCTTGTGGCCGCGCCGGCCGGTCGCGCCTCGTGCGTCGCGGATTAGCTTGCGCTAATCCTGCGACCGGCGCGACCTACTCCGCAGCAATCCCCGCCTGCTCGAACATATCTTTCTCCGGCACGACAGCCTCCGCGCCGGCCCCGTCATTCGCGGCCTTGGCATCCTTGCGGCGGTCGAACGAGTCCCAGACTTCGTTCCAGTTGCCCCGTGTCGCGGCCTTGGAATATTCGGTCGCGCGGGTTTCGAAGAAGTTGGCGTGTTCCACCCCGTTGAGGAGCGGGGCGAGCCAGGGCAGGGGGTGATCCTCGATCATGTAGATCGGCTTGAAGCCCAGCTGGTCGAGCCGCCAATCGGCGATGTAGCGGATGTAGCGCTTGATTTCCTTCGCCGTCATCCCCGGCACGGGGCCCTGTTCGAAGGCGAGATCGATGAACGCATCTTCCAGGCGCACCGTTTTCTGGCAGCAATCGATAATGTCATCGCGGACAGCAGGCGTAAGGCAATCGCGCTCCGCACAGAAAGCGTGGAAGAGGCGGGTGATGCCTTCGCAGTGGAGGCTTTCATCGCGCACCGACCAGGTGACGATCTGGCCCATGCCCTTCATCTTGTTGAAGCGCGGGAAGTTCATCAGCATCGCGAAGCTGGCGAAGAGTTGCAGCCCTTCGGTGAAGCCGCCGAACATGGCGAGGGTGCGGGCCACATCCTCATCGGTATCGACGCCGAAGGTCGCCAGATAGTCGTGCTTGTCCTTCATCTCCTTGTATTGAAGGAACATCCCGTATTCGCTTTCGGGCATGCCGATCGTATCGAGCAGGTGCGAATAGGCGGCGATGTGGATCGTTTCCATGTTGGAAAACGATGCGAGCATCATCTTGATCTCGGTCGGCTTGNNAGGCACTTCCTCGGGCATCCAGTGAACCTGTTGCTGGCGTTTCCAGAAATCATAGGCCCAGGGATATTCGAAGGGCTTATACTGGTTGCGGGCTTGGGTGAGGGACATGGGCTGCGATCCTAATCAGAAAAGTTCAAATGTGCCGACGTCGGAGAAGACGTTGAGGTAAAGATAGACAGCAATGGGCATCAGCCATTCAGCGGCGATCAACCATTTTAGCGTACGTGCACGCTTGGCGGCGTCGGGCTCTTGAGGTTTGCCGGCATCGCCTGCTTCCAGTCGTCGAACGGCAGGCAGAAGACTGAACGTCGTAACGATCGCCATCAACACCAAAGCGAGTGGCAAGAGGATTCCGAATGTCATCGGGCGCTCACTGACATGCCAGGCATTCGTCATAATCCTTGGCTTCGACCTCAATCTGCTTGAGGTCGATCGTGTTGTCCGCCTCGACGCCGCCGGCAAAGCCTGCGCGCTGGATTGACTTGGAACGGAGGTAATAGAGCGATTTCACCCCCAGTTCCCAAGCGCGGAAATGGAGCATCAACAGGTCCCATTTCTCAACATCGGCGGGGATGAACAGGTTCAGCGACGTCGCCTGGTCGATATAGGGCGTGCGGTCCGCTGCGAGTTCGATCAGCCAGCGCTGGTCGATCTCGAAACTGGTCTTGAATGTGTCCTTTTCCTCGGCCGAGAGGAAATCGAGATGCTGGACCGAGCCGCCCTGTTCGAGGATCGAGTTCCAGATCGTGTCGGAGTTCTTCGACTTTTCGGCGAGCAGCTTTTCAAGATGCGGGTTCTTGATCGAAAAGCTGCCCGACAGCGTCTTGTGCGTATAGATGTTCGCCGGGATCGGCTCGATACAGGCGCTGGTGCCGCCGCAGATGATGCTGATCGAGGCGGTCGGTGCGATTGCGGTCTTGCACGAAAAGCGTTCCATTACGCCGCGTTCTTCCGCATCGGGGCAGGCGCCGCGTTCGGTTGCCAGCAGCATCGACGCTTCGTTGACGCCCTGTGCGAGGTGCCTGAAGATTTTCATGTTCCACGACTTGGCCATCGCCCCTTCGAACGGCAGCCCGCGCGCCTGGAGGAAGCTGTGGAAACCCATCACCCCCAGCCCCACCGAACGCTCGCGGCTCGCCGAATAGACCGCGCGCGCCATTTCGGGCGGGGCACGCTCGATATAGTCGGTCAGGACATTGTCGAGGAAGCGCATTACATCCTCGATGAACTGCTTGTCCCCGCTCCACTGATCCCAAGTCTCGAGATTCAAGGAGGACAGGCAGCAGACCGCCGTGCGGTCATTCCCCAGATGGTCGCGACCCGTCGGGAGGGTAATCTCGCTGCAAAGATTGGACGTCGATACCTTGAAGCCCAGTTCGCGGTGATGCTTGGGCATCGCCTTGTTCACATGATCTGAAAACACGATATAGGGCTCGCCGGTCGCCAGCCGGGTCTCGACCAGCTTCTGGAACAGGCTGCGCGCATCGACGCGGGCGCGCTCCGAATTGTCCTTGGGAGAGCGCAGCACCCATTCATCGCCACTGCGTACCGCTTCCATGAAGGCATCGGTGATGAGTACGCCGTGGTGGAGGTTCAGTGCCTTCCTGTTGAAATCGCCCGAGGGTTTGCGGATCTCGAGGAATTCCTCGATCTCGGGGTGCGAGATGTCGAGATAGACCGCAGCCGATCCGCGCCGCAGCGAGCCTTGCGAAATCGCCAGCGTCAGCGAATCCATCACGCGGACAAAGGGAATGATCCCGCTGGTCTTGCCGTTAAGGCCCACAGGCTCGCCGATGCCGCGCACAGAGCCCCAATAGGTGCCGATGCCGCCGCCGCGCGAGGCGAGCCACACATTCTCGTTCCAGGTGTTGACGATGCCCTCAAGGCTGTCATCGACCGAATTCAGGTAGCAGGAGATGGGCAGGCCGCGCCCCGTGCCGCCGTTCGAGAGGACGGGCGTTGCGGGCATGAACCAGAGTTTGGAGATATAGTCGTAGATCCGCTGGGCATGATCCTGATCGTCGGCATAGGCCGACGCCACACGCACGAAGAGGTCCTGATAGGTCTCGCCTGGCAGGAGATAACGATCCCGCAGCGTCTCCTTGCCGAAGTCAGTGAGCAGCGCATCGCGCGCAGGGTCAGTTTCCAGATTGTAGGGCACCGCACGGCTCTTGCTGTCCGTCTTGTCACTTGAAACCGGTGCGTCGATTACCGTTGCCACATCTGCATCACCAACACTTTGCGTATCCCGAAAGTCCATTCCCCACCCCTAATCACGTTCCGCATCTGTTCGAATCGGGCACGAACCGCCCTTATAGCATTTTTTGGGTCGGGTTGCGCGAAGTTTTCCCCTTCTCCCCGCTTTCCACAACGCAAATCCTCCCCGCCGCGCGATTCGCGTCGCGCAACACCGAAACACAAGCAGTTGGGTTATCCCCCGATCAAGCCACTAGCCATAGTGCCTCAACCATTTCGGGACGCAAGAGGGTAAATGACAGTTTAGCGACTCAACTCGTCGCAATATCGACTCGGTTCGCGGCACGATTTTGATACCGCAGCGCAGCGACGCACGGGGTTTGCGGGGTTTGGAATCTTGGCAAGAGGAGAAGGCAAAAGGGCAAAAATATTTCTTCAGCCGCGCCGCCGTGCTGCAAGGATCAACTCATGACTCGCCCGCCCATTGGCTTAACTGCCACCCGGGGTTAAGGCAGGGGCAACGGGCGCTCAATTCGACAATCCAACAGGGCCAGACAGCCATGACCATCATCCGCGAAGCCGACCTGATCGAGAGTGTCGCCGATGCGCTCCAATATATCAGCTACTATCACCCGATGGATTATATCCGCGCGCTGGGTGTGGCCTATGAAGCGGAAAAGGGCCCCGCCGCCAAGGATGCCATCGCGCAGATCCTGACCAACAGCCGGATGTGCGCGGAGGGACATCGCCCGCTGTGCCAGGATACCGGCATCGTCACGGTCTTCATCAAATGGGGGCAGGGCTGCACGCTGGGATCGGAGCGCTCGTTGCAGGATGTCGTCGATGAAGGCGTTCGCCGCGCCTATCTCCACCCCGACAACAAACTGCGTGCCTCGATCCTTGCCGATCCGGCCTTCACGCGGGTCAATACCAAGGACAACACGCCCTGCGTGCTCAATGTCGAAATGGTGCCCGGCCATCATGTCGATGTGCAGGTTGCGGCCAAGGGCGGCGGCAGCGAGAACAAGTCGAAGTTCAAGATGCTCAACCCTTCTGATTCGATCGTTGACTGGGTTCTTGAGATGCTGCCGCAGATGGGAGCGGGCTGGTGTCCGCCGGGGATGCTTGGCATCGGCATTGGCGGGACGGCGGAAAAGGCGATGACGCTCGCCAAGGAATCGCTGATGGGCGATATCGACATGGCACAATTGAAAGAGCGCGGGGCGCAAAGCGACATCGAACGGCTGCGGATCGAAATCTTCGACAAGGTCAACGCGCTGGGCATCGGCGCGCAGGGGCTGGGTGGGCTGGCCACGATCCTCGACGTGAAGATCATGGACTATCCGACCCACGCAGCCTCGAAGCCGGTGGCGATGATCCCCAATTGCGCGGCTACGCGCCACGCTCATTTCCATCTCGACGGATCGGGCCCGGCCTATCTCGAGCCGCCCAAACTGTCAGACTGGCCCGATGTGAACTGGACGCCCGACAAGGCGGCGATTCATGTCGATCTCGACACGCTGACGCCCGAGATCGTCGCAGGCTGGAAGCCGGGCGACCGGTTGCTCCTCAACGGCAGGATGCTCACCGGCCGCGATGCCGCACACAAGCGCATCGCGGATATGCTGGCCAAGGGAGAAGCATTGCCGGTCAGCTTCAAGGGCCGCGTCATCTATTATGTCGGCCCGGTCGATCCGGTGCGCGACGAGATTGTCGGCCCCGCCGGCCCCACAACCGCGACCCGCATGGACAAGTTCATGGACATGATGCTCGATCAGGGCCTGCTCGCCTGTGTCGGCAAGGCCGAGCGGGGGCCCGCCGCGACGAGGAGCATCGCCAATCACAAATCGGCCTATCTGATGGCGGTAGGCGGTGCCGCCTATCTTGTCGCGCGCGCGATCAAGGCTTCGAAGGTCGTAGGCTTCCCCGATCTCGGCATGGAGGCGATCTACGAATTCACCGTGCAGGACATGCCGGTGACGGTCGCCGTCGATAGCGCAGGCGAGAATGTCCACGAGACCGCGCCGCTCGTCTGGCGCAAGAAGATCGCCGAGGAAGGGCTGTTGCAACCCGCGTGATCTGGCTCCCCGCGACGCTTCTTGGCGGCCTGTTTCAGGCCTGGCGGACGGCTGTGCAGCAGCGGGTTCGCGCGGAACTGTCGGTCAATGCCGCCGGGCTGGTGCGCTATCTCTACGGCTTTCCAATAGGGTGCGCCATGCTTGGCTTTACCTGTTTGCCCGGCACAGCATGGTTCCCGATCATGGCGCGGGCTTCTGGATCAATGCGGCGATTGGCGGATTTGCGCAGATTCTTGGCACGACCCTGCTGATCATGGCCTTCGGCTTCCGCAACTATGTCGTCGGCACGGCCTATGCGAAGACCGAAGCGGTGCAGGGGGCGATCCTTGCGATGATCATGCTTGGCGAACATGTGTCGTTGTTGACCTGGGTTGGGATCGGCGTGGGGGTTGCAGGCGTGCTTGTCCTGTCGGCGGGCGGGCAGCGGTTGCGCTTTGCGCAACTGGCCCCGTCGGCGGCACTGTGCGGGCTGGGGGCGGGTTCCTCTTCGCCACGACCGCAGTCTTCGTCAAGCGTGCGACCTTGTCGATCGAAACGCCGGACAAGGTGCTGGCCCTTCTGGGCAGCTTCTAGGCGCGCGTTTCAATCGAACGCCGCGTTCAATGTCTCCACCGCCGCCGCATAATCCTGCATGAAATCCTGCACGACCGAGCGGGCGGAGGTGATGTTATCGACCAGCCCGACGCCTTGCCCGACGAAATAGGTCACCAATTCACGCGCCTTTTCGTTGCCGCCTTCGGCTGCCTTGGTCGCGCGGTGGATGGCGGGTTCGGCAATCAGCGACTGCATCGGCATGGGGAGTGCGCCGGGGCTGTCCGGCCCCTCCCAGGCGTCGGTCCAGGCCGATTTCAACTGGCGCGAATATTTGCCGGTCCGGCCCTTCGAACGCACGGTGTCGCGCGAGCGGGCGTCGACCATCTTTTCGCGGAAGATCTGGCTGGTTTCGCTTTCGAGCGTTGCAAGCCAGACCGAACCAGTCCAGGCGCCCGCAGCACCCATTGCCATGCACGCCGCCATCTGTTCGCCGGTCATGATCCCGCCTGCTGCGAGCACGGGACAGCCATAGCCTTCGGCCCGCAACGCGCGCACGATTTCGGGAATGAGCACCAGCGTCGAAACCTCGCCGCAATGCCCGCCAGCCTCGCCCCCTTGCGCGACGATAATATCGACACCAGCCGCCGCAAGTCTCAGCGCATGTTCCTTGGCCCCCGCCAGCGCCGCCACCGGAACCCCGTGATCGCGGCCCATCTGGATCATTTCGGGGGGTGGCACGCCCAGCGCGTTGATGATCATCTTGATCGGATGGCGGAAGGCGATGCGGAGCTGCTCCATCGCCTCCTCGGGCCAGAAGGGCGGTGCCTCATCATTGCGCGCGCGGGCATGATCGCCCGCCGGTTCGACGCCATGTTCCTTCAACAGCTCATCGACAAAATCCTTATGCCCTTGCGGAATGCGGTCGATGAGCTTTTTCGAAGTCAGACCCTTTTCGGCCTTGGCCGCCATGTTTTCGGGGATCAGGACGTCAAGGCCATAGGGTTTTTCATCGACATGCGCGTCGATCCAGTCGAGCTCGATCGCCAGTTGCGCGGGGTTGAACGCGGTGGCGCCAAGCACTCCGAATCCGCCTGCCTTGCTCACGGCCGCCACCACGTCGCGGCAATGGCTGAAAGCGAACAGGGGGAATTCGATGCCAAGCTGCTGGCAGAGTTTCGAAGTCATTGATTGCCTCTCCTTGCTGCCAGTGTATCACTCTGCAGCACGAGGAAAAGCCTCTCGCGCAACGCCGCGGCGGCACTAACGGAAACCGGAAAAGGGGCCGCAATGTCAAAGACCATTATCATCCTGATCGCCCTTGTCGGTGGCATCCTGCTGGGGGTGGTTGGGGGCACCCGATTCGCCGACGCGGCCGACGTTATTGGAACCCTGTGGCTCAACGGCCTCAGGATGACAGTCGTCCCGCTGGTTGTGGCGCTGCTGATTACCGGCATCGCACAGACGGCGGATGCCGCGCGCGCCGGTCGGCTGGCAGGCCGCGCCGTGCTGACGATGCTTGCGATCCTGTGGAGTTCGGCGATCTTTGCGGCGATCATGATCCCGGCGCTGCTGGCGGTCTTCCCGATGCCGGAAGGTGCCGCAGACGCGCTCAGGGCCGCTATGGGAAGCGCGATGAAGCCGGGCGACGTGCCACCGTTCAGCGATTTCATCCGCGCTATCGTGCCGACCAATCCGATCGCCGCAGCGGCAAGCGACGCGATCCTGCCACTGATGATCTTTACGGCAGCCTTTGCATTTGCAGCGCTTCGCCTCCCGGAGGCCAAGCGCAAATCGGTTACCGGGCTGTTCGAGGCGATTGCCGACGCGATGGTCATCATCATCAACTGGGTGCTGGCGATGGCTCCCATCGGCGTCTTCGCGCTGGCTTTTGTTGTCGGGGCGAAGGCCGGGACGGCGGCATTGGGGGCGCTGGCGCATTACGTGTTTATTCTCTCGGCCCTCGGGGTAATCATCTGGCTGGCTTCGTTTGTGCTCGCCATTGTCGGGGCCCGACGCGGCATGCCGGCTTTTTTCAAGGCCTCGGCCGAAGCGCAGGCGGTGGCAATCTCTACCCAGTCCTCGCTTGCCTCGCTTCCGGCAATGCTCAAGGGGGTCAAGGCGCTCGGCGTGCCCGAAGCAAAGGCCGATGTCGTCCTGCCGATGGCGGTCGCAATCTTCCGCGCGACCGGCCCGGCGATGAACCTCGGCGTAGCGCTCTACATCGCCTACTGGTTCGGGATGGAGCTGACCCCGACCCAGATCGCCATCGGTGTTGCGGCGGGCGCCACTACCACCCTTGGCGCGGTCAGCCTGCCGGGCACGGTCAGTTTTGTAAGTTCGATTGCACCCATTTGCCTTGCCATGGGTGTACCTGTGGAGCCGCTCGGTTTGTTGATTGCGGTTGAAACCTTCCCGGATATTTTCCGGACTCTCGGGAACGTCACGATGGACATGGCCGTGACGGCAACCGTCGCCGAGCGCAGCAAGGATTGATCGTTTCGACAGGAGAATATCAAATGAAATACCGTACGCTGGGCCAGGGCCTGAAAGTATCCGCGATCGGCGTCGGCTGCATGCCGATGATCCGCAACGGCAATATCAATTATGGCGGCGCGGCCGATCTCGACGAAGCAACCCGTGCGATCCACCGCGCGATCGAACTGGGCGTCACCTTTTTCGACACGGCCCAGATTTACGGCCCCTTCCAGAACGAGGAGCTACTCGGCGAAGCGATAAAGGGGAAGCGCGACGGGCTGGTTATCGCGACCAAATTCGGATTCAGCTTCCAGGACGGGCAGATCACCGGCGTCGACGGCAGTGCCGCCAACGCCAAGGCTTCGGTCGAAGGCTCGCTCAAGCGGTTGGGCATCGACACGATCGACCTGTTCTACCAGCACCGGGTCGATCCCAATGTGCCGATCGAGGATACAGTCGGCGGCATGGCCGAACTGGTCAAGGAAGGAAAAGTGCGCCACATCGCGCTGTCCGAGGCCGGACCGGAGACCATCCGCCGCGCGGCAAGGGTCCATCCGATCACGGCGCTCCAGTCCGAATATTCGCTGTGGGAGCGGGGGGTGGAGGAGGATATCCTCGACGCCTGCCGGGAGAATGGCATCGGCTTCGTGCCCTATTCGCCGCTCGGGAGGGGCTTCCTCGCGGGCACGATCCGCAGCCTCGACGATTTGCCAGCCGATGACTGGCGGCGCAACGATCCGCGCTATCAGGGCGATAATTTTGCCGCCAACCTCAAAATCGTCGATGCCATTGCAAAGGTGGCGGCCAGGCATGGCGCCTCCAACGCGCAAGTCGCGCTCGCCTGGCTGCTCGCGCAGGGGAACGACATCGTTCCCATTCCCGGCTTCAAGCGGCGCGTGACGATGGAGGACAGCGTAAAGGCGGCTGACATCGTGCTCGATGCCGGCGATCTGCAGGCGCTGGATACGGCAGCCCCGCTCGGCGGCACAGCGGGCCCACGTTATGGCGAACGGGGAATGCGGATGGTGCGGCTCTAACCGCCCATCCAGTGCCATATGCCGGCGATGGGTGCGCCGAGCATCGGGTGGAGCCAGCTCGCTGCCAGCCAAAGCAGGATTCCAGCGAGGAGCACCGTCCTGCCCGGCCAGGCACTGGCCCAACTGCTTCGGCCGGAAAGCTGATTGGCAAACGGCGCGAAACTTGTCCGGCTTGACCAGTCGCGCCAGCCATCGCCCATCAGCGCGGCCTTCTTGGCGTCCTGTCCCTTTGACCCGGCCAGCGCGAGCAACCCGATGGCGACGGTCAGCGCAACCACCTTGGGTTGCGGGCTGACGAGCAGGTGAACCAATGCCCAGATCGCGAAACCCCACATCATCGGGTGGCGGGTGATCGCGAAAACGCCGCGTGCGGGCTTTGCCGTGTTGGCCCTGTCGGGCGGGCCGGGAAGCGCAGGATTGCCGATCAGCGAGCCTGCGAAGAGGATGCTGCCGACCAGCATCAGCACGGTCGCGACTGCCCAGATTCCGTCACCGGCCTGCCATATCGGCGCGGCATCCGGCACGGCCAGAATCGCGACGATCACCCATGCGAACGTGACCAGCGCCACCAGCGAATAGATGCCCAGAAAGCCACCAGGACCCGCCGCCTTGACGAGCGACGCCCGAAGCGGATGCGAAAGGAGGAAATGGCTCCCCAGAAAAGCGGCAAGCGCTGCAATCAACATTCCCATCCGGACATCCTTTCAATCAGCGATCATAAGCCTTTGGCAGATTGCCTTCCTGCGGATTGGCATAACGCGCTCGCAGGCGGGTCTGGCGCGTTTCGAGCGGCTGGCGGACGCCGTCTATCCATACCGCTTCAACGCCGGTTGCGACTTCGAGCGGATCGCCGTCCCAGATCACGACATCGCCGCGCCTGCCGGGAAGGAGTGAGCCGATCTCCCCGTCCATTCCCATGACCTGCGCAGCTTTGGACGTGATCGCGGCAAAAGCGTCGTTCCAGTTGAGCCCGGTCGCCCCCGGCACATGGGTGAGGGCAACGAGGTTCCCTGCATATTGGGCGGCATGCATTGCCTGGCGGGTATCGTCATCATCGATCATCCCGATGGCGACCGTCACGCCTGCCGCCTTCATCCGCCCGACATTGGACTGGGTCGCGGCAATCTGTTCGAACGAACCCGGCAGGTCGTTCACGGCCGAAGCAATGACGGGTACGCCCGATGCCGCGATCTGGGGCGCCACGCGCCAGCCCTCGGTTGCGCCGACGATCACGAGGCTGAGTGCGGGAGTTTCACGCTTCAGCGCAAGGACAGCCAATATATCGGTCGCGCTCTCGGCATGGATCACCAGCTTCTGTGCACCGTTGACGACGGGAACCAGCGCTGCCGCATCCGCGCGCTTTAGCTGCGAATCCTCACGCAGACGGCCAGCGGCATAGTCGCGCGCCTCGGAGAGCGCATTCCTGAACGCGGCGATGAGTGCGGGACGGCTGCCGCCCGCCCGTCGCGCACCGCCTTCGCCGAATTCGACGAACTGGAAGACGCGGGGCCGGGTAATTGCATCGGGATCAGCGCCCGTATCGATCACCGCACCCTGCCCGCCGAAGATCGCGTTGGAGGCATCGGGGGAGACGACCGCGCGGGTTACGCCAGCGGCGCGGTTGATAGCGATCGCGGCAACATCGGGGTTAACCCCGGTGGAAACGTCAAGCGAGGCCGAAAAGGGGGAGGTCTTGGCCGATGAATCGTTGCTGTCATCGACGGCATCGACCGCCGCCAGGCCAATCCGCGAGAAACCCGCGACAAGGCCGGGCGTCACCCATTTGCCGGTCGCATCGATCCGCTGCGAGCCCGCAGGCACGACAATATTCTGGCCAGCGGCTGTCACGCGACCATTGCTGATGATCACCGTCCCGCCCTCGATCGGCGCACTGCCATCGCCGATCACGACCTTGCCGCCTGTAATGGCGACGGTTTCGGCGAGCACGGGCGTGGAGACGAGGGCGAGAAGGGGGAGAATGCACTTCATTTCACATCTCCCTCGCCCGGCTGGCCCAGTTCGAAATCGCTGACTGGCCTGCGCTTGGGATCATCGGCGTCATACATCAGTGCGCCGTCGATCCAGACCTTTTCGGGCCGCGTATAGACCGACAGCGGATTGCCGTTCCACAGCACCAGATCGGCCATCTTGCCAACCTTGAGGCTGCCGGTCCGGTCGGCGATGCCAAGCGCCTTGGCCGGGTTGTAGCTCAACCAGCCCCATGCCACTTCGTCCGGTATTTTGAGACCCATACGGCGCCCGTCGGCCAGCGCCTTGGCCGCTTCTTGGTAGAGCCGCTGGATACCGTTGGCATCGTCTGAATGGACAATTGCACAGGCGCCAGCTTGCTGGACGAGCGGGATATTCTCGTTGATCGCGTCATAGGATTCCATCTTGAAACCCCACCAGTCCGCCCACATCGCCGCGCAAACGCCGTTTTCCTTCAGAATATCGGCAATCTTGTAGGCCTCGACCGCGTGGTGGAAGGCGGTAACCTTGTAGCCGAATTCCTTCGCCATATCGATCACCTGCGCCATCTCGTCGGCGCGGTAGCAATGGTTCTGGACGAGTATGTCTCCCGACAGAACACCGGCGAGCGTTTCGAGCTGGAGATCGCGCGCCACGGCCTCACCCTTTTCGAGCTTCCTTTTGTATTCGGCCGCCTTGATCCAGGTCTGGCGATTGACCGCCATGTTGCCCATCCGCGTGGACGGCAGCTGGTTGCGGCTGCCGTAAACCCGCTTGGGATTTTCGCCGCACGCCATTTTGAGACCATAGGGCGCGCCGGGAAACTTCATCCCCTGCACCGTGCGGGCATAGACATTCTTCACCACCACCGAGCGCCCGCCGAACAGGTTGGCAGATCCCGGCAGGATCTGGAGCGACGTCACCCCGCCATTGGCGAGCGCGCGGCTGAAACCCGGATCCTGCGGCCAGACGCTGTGTTCGGCCCAGACTTCGGCGCGGACAGGCGCGGTCGCTTCATTGCCGTCCGAATGCGCATCGACGCCGGGCGAGGGATAGTCACCAAGATGCGAATGGACGTCGATGATGCCCGGCGTCACCCATTTGCCGGCGCCGTCGAACACTGCTACGTCAGCCGGAATCGCCGTTTCTGGCCCGCCGATGCTGACGATCTTTCCGCCCGAGAAGAACACCACGCCCTTTTCGATTCGCCCGCCTTCACCGTCATAGATGGTGACATTGCGGATCGCGGTGGCGACGCCGGGATAGGCTTTGTAGGTGGATGGATAGGGATCGGGATTGACCTTTGCCGGGACTGCCTTGTCGGACACTTTGGCGGGTTTGGCGACTGGGCTAGCCGTGCACCCAGTCAGCAGCGCGGCAATGATTATCCAACTGACGCGCATGCTAATTAACTCCGTGCATCCACCGCTTGAGTAGCGGGGAAATTACAAATAGCAGCACGCCGATCCCGATCGAAATCGAGCCAATGCCAGTGAAGACACCCGTGTAGGTATCAAGGCTGACTTTCAGGTTGGTGACCTGCCCGCCGACCGTCTCGACGCTCGCCACCTGCGCGACCATGCCGGCAAAATATTGCGCTACAGAGATCGAGAGGAACCAGACCCCCATCATCATCCCGACGATTCTTGCGATCGAGAGTTTCGTAATCATCGACAAACCGACAGGTGAAATGCAGAGCTCGGCAACCGAATGGATCAGGTAGAGTCCGGCAAGCCAAGCCATGCCGATTTTGAACTCAGCTCCAGCATAGCTTGCCCCCCAGACGAGGAACAGAAAGCCTGCACCAACGCCTATTAGGGCAATGGCAAACTTGACCGGAATGCCTGGTTCAGAACTTGTATGAGACTCCCAATTCCATATCTGTTTGTACCACGCAGGAGCGCTAAACACCCATGTGATTGCTCCAATGGCGGTAACCGTCAGCAAGGTCACTTTGATATAGCCTGACGCTGCGACCGCGCTTGTTCCAAGACGCCAAAGTACGATGAGAAGCCATAGCATGAGAGCGCCAACAAGGATGGTCGATGCGATCTTGAGGCCGGGCGATGGGGCAATGGATCTTTTTGCCAACCCGTTCCAGATCATGCTGAAAATGGGCGCGAGGATGACAATGAACAGGGCGTTGAAAATCTGCGTCTGCCCGGCGGGCATCAGGTAGATGGGCTGTTCGATCAGGCCCGACTTGATATAGGCCAGGCCGAGGAAGGAAAGCAGCCCGACGACGCCAAAACCGATCCCCATATTGCGCTTGGTCGATGCTTCTTCGCCGTTTGCGAAGAACCACCAGGCCAGCCATGCAAGGCCGAACGCCAGCGCGCCCGCTATAAGGTAGTAGCTGACCGCAACAGACCGGAACATCGCGAAGAGCGGGGCAGTCCAGCCGATTTCAAGAACGGTGTTGCGCTCGGCAAAGAGGGTGAGCGACGATCCGGCCTGTTCGAACAGCGTCCAGAACACGACGTTGAAGACGATCAGCACCATTGCCGCGACCATCATCTGGAATTCCTTCTTCGAACCCTTCAGCCATGACCAGACAAGGATGAGGGGCACGCCGAAGAGGAAGGTCAGGAATAGTGCCTTGCCCATGATCGGCAGGCCTAGGACATAACCGACAATGCCCGTGCCGGCGGCCGGCTTCACATAGTTCATCAGGTTCGAGAACAGGAACCAGAAGAGCGGGATCGTCGCCAGCGCCCCGCCGTAAATATACCAGTCCTTGCTGGCATCGGCAGTGGCGGGCCGCTCACCATAGCCTTCAAGGCGCCCGCCATCGAACTGGAACAAGAGCCACGAACAGCCCATGCCGATCGCCGCAAGGCCAAAGCCAGCCCAGAAACCGACAGTCTCGGCAAGGATCGGGCAGAAGAATTGCGAGATCAGCGAGCCAAGGTTGATACCCATGTAGAATATCGTGAAACCGGCATCGCGTCGGCGATCGCCATCCTCATAGAGCGATCCGACAATGGTCGAGATGTTGGGTTTGAAAAAGCCGTTGCCGATGGTGACGGTCGAAAGCCCCAGAAGCAGCATCAGGACGAAAAAGGGTGAACGATCGCCATCAGACTTGAACGTGCCTTCGCCGAACTTGCGAACTTCATTGCCATCGGTTGCGAGCAGCGAAACCGACTTGTCTTCATTGCCTTTGATGAGCAGCTCCTGCCCGCCAAACATGATGGACTTGGTTGCGTCCTCGCCCTTGCCCTGGACGACGATCTCGTATTTCTGTCCGTCGATCGTCGTGTAGGGCTTGGCCGACTCTCCCGTGCCGCTGAAGCACAGGACGAAATAGCCGATCGACATCATGATCGCGCCGAATTTCACCGAGCGTTTGGAGCCGAGATAATTGTCGGCAATCAGCCCGCCGACCAGCGGTGTCAGGTAAACCAGCGCTGTGAACCCGCCATAAAGCCCGGCGGTCGTCGTGTCACTGAACAGGAAATGATTGGCGAGATAAAGCGTCAGGATCGCCCGCATCCCGTAATAGCCGAAGCGTTCCCACATTTCGGTGGTGAACAGGCGCTTGAGCTGTCGCGGGTGACCGAACCATCCGTCCTTGGCACTCAGGTCAACGGCTGAGACATTCATTGGCGCCGCGCCGGGTTCGACTGGAGATTCGTTGATACCGTTCGTCATGGCGCTGCGCGCTCCCCTTTTTTAATCTTTCCTGGCCGGTGGTCCGGCCTTGTCGCGCCGGAGACTAGCGGGGAATCCGCAACCCTCAAGCAATTTTATTGCGTGAGGCTTGTGGCTTCGTCGCGCAGCAGCCTGACGCGATCCTTTGTCCGCATATGGGTGCCGTCCGAAAAGATTCCGGCCCCGGTTTTCTTGCCGAACCGGCTCCAGAACCGGGCCGCCGCCGCCGGATCATAGCCCGCTGCCTTCATCAGCCGGAGGCCGAGGCGATCGGCCTCGATCTCGACCACGCGGATATTGCGGGCAGATCGGCCAATCTTGTCGAGCCGTTTGCGGTGTTCGAGGATATTGTGTGCCATCTCGTGTGCGATGATGAAGGCGAGCTCATCATCGTCCTGCGCCTCCTGCATGACGCCCGTTGTGAGCTGGACGATCCGGCCATCGGCAACGGCATTCAGTTTCCTTCCCGGGACCAGTTCGACCCGCGAGGCACAGCCATCGATTCCCGCCAGACTGATCGTCTGGCGCTGCCCCGCCCGCTCGATCCCGATCCGCACGGGCGGTCGGGCCAGCGCCGCTTCCAGTGAGGCATCGAACCGTTCCACGCCTGCATAGCCCGGCCCGGCCCGCTGGTCGGCGTCGTTGATAGAGACGATCCAGTCACCGGTCATCAACCCGGCGCGCGCTGCGGGGCTGTCCGGCGCGATGGTCAGGATGGCAGGATATTCGCCCAGCCCGAACAGCCGTCTGGCATCGCCCTGCACGGCCTTGCCATATTGGCCGAGCGTATGGACGCGAAGACCGGCCAGCGGAACGACAGACGCCGGGCAGAGCGGCACTCCATTGCGCGCGAGCCTGTAACCAATCGTGCCGACCCGTTCGTCATGGCCGCGCAACTGGTCGAGCACGATCTGGTTGGCGCTCGCCGGGGCAGCGGCCAGCAGGAGCACGGCCAGAAGCATCACTCGAAAATCCTAAGCCGCCATCTCATCGGTACTCAGCGCATAGAGCAGATCCGCTCCCGCCTCGGCCGACGCCTTCAGCCCCAATGCCTCCGTCACGATATGCGCAAGGAAGAACGCGACGCTCGCCTGCTTCGACTTGAGAAAAGCCGGGTCGCCTTCCCCCGCCGCCAGTCTTTCGCCAGCAACCCGCGCCTGTCGTTCGAGCAGCCAGCCTGCGGTTGCAACCGAAGTCATCGTCAGGAAGGGCACACTGCCCGCCAGCCGGTCATCGATCTCCGCCTCGAGCATCCATTGCCCGACCGCCTCGACCGCGTCGATCAGCGCCACAAGCTCCGCATCCTCTGCTTCAGCGCGCATCTCGGCGATCAGGCTCGCCAGCCCGGCACCGCCATCGCCCGCCAGCTTGCGGCCAATCAGGTCCGCCGCCTGGATGCCGTTGGTGCCTTCATAGATCGGCGCGATCCGGGCATCGCGGTAATGCTGCGCGGCGCCGGTTTCCTCGATAAAGCCCATGCCGCCATGCACCTGGATGCCAAGCGATGCGACCTCGCAGCCGACATCGGTGCCCCAGGCCTTGGCCAGCGGGGTCACAAGATCGAGCCGCGCCTTCGCGCCTTCGATCCCGAGATGATGCCGGTCAACCTGCGCGGCGGCATAATAGAGCAAGGCCCGCGCGCCTTGCGTCAGCGCCTTCATCCGGAGCAGCGTCCGCCGCACATCGGGATGCTCGATGATTGCCACCGGTTGTGCGCCCGTGCCCGAAGCCCGCGCCGACTGGATGCGGTCGCGGGCATAACCCAGCGCCTGCTGCGTCGCGCGTTCGGCAATCTGCACGCCCTGAAGCCCGACATTGAGCCGCGCATTGTTCATCATCGTGAACATCGCGCGCATCCCGCCCATTTCGGCGCCAATCAGGTGGCCGGTGCAGGCATCGTTATCGCCATAGGACATTACAGCGGTGGGAGAGGCATGGATGCCCAGCTTGTGCTCGATCGAGACGCAGCGAAGATCATTCTCCGAACCATCGGGCCGGATTTTCGGCACGAGAAAGAGTGAGATGCCCCGCGTCCCCGCCGGCGCCCCCGGCGTGCGGGCGAGGACGAGATGGACGATATTGTCGGCTAGGTCATGCTCGCCGAAGGTGATGAAGATCTTGGTGCCCTTGATGTTGTAGCTGCCGTCGGGATTGGGCGTTGCGGTCGAACGGAGCGCCCCGACGTCCGAACCCGCATTGGGCTCGGTCAGGTTCATCGTGCCGGTCCATTCGCCCGTCACCAGCTTGGGAAGATAGTGCGCGCGCTGCTCGTCGCTGCCATGCGCCAGCACGGCCTCGACCGCGCCCGACGTCAGGATCGGGCACAATGTGAAGCCCATATTGGCGGTGCCCAGATCCTCGAGCACGACAAAGGCCAGCGCATGCGGCAGGCCCTGCCCGCCAAAGCCGGTCGGTCCGTCAATCGTGCCCCAGCCGCCTTCGACATAGGCTTGATAGGCAGCCTTGAAGCCCGGTGGCATCGTCACCTTGCCATCGGCCCATTGGGGATTGCTGGTATCGCCCACCCGGTTCAATGGCGCCCATTCGCCCGCGGCGATCGCGCCCGCGCCTTCGAGGATCGCATCGACCATGTCGGTCGTCGCCTCGGCAAAGGCAGGATGCGCGGCCAGTTCGGCCATGCCGGTCACGGTGTCGAGGACGAAGCGCTGTTCGGCAATTGGGGGTGTGTAGGTCATGGTTCGCTTTACCGCCGGGTTGCGTGATCGGATGCCGCGCTCTAGCGGCACGGCGTGGAGACTGAAAGACTGCCTTTCGAAACGCTTGTCCAGCCCTTTGGCGCGGAAGCCATTGTCGCGGCCGCCGCGCTGATCGCGAACGGGCAATGCGTCGCTGTCCCGACAGAGACGGTTTACGGCCTGGCGGCCGATGCGACCGACGGGAAGGCGGTCGCTCGAATCTACGCCGCCAAAGGGCGGCCGAGCTTCAATCCGCTGATCGTCCACGTCCCGGACCTTGCGGCGGCCGAACGCATCGCGCTGTTCGACGATGCGGCGCGGGGTCTGGCCGCACGATACTGGCCGGGCCCGTTGACGCTCGTCCTCCCGCTCCGATCCGACAGCGGGATTGCCAGCCTCGTGACGGCGGGCCTGCCGACCATTGCGCTGCGCGTGCCTGCGCATCCGGCGATGCAGGCGCTGCTCGCCGCCTGCGCCAAGCCGCTCGCAGCACCGTCCGCCAATGCCAGCGGCAGCATCAGCCCGACCTCAGCCGCGCATGTCCTGAAATCGCTGGGCGGCCGCATTCCGCTCATCATCGACGCCGGGCCCACCAGCGTCGGCCTTGAATCCACAATCGTCGCGGTCGCGGCAGACGGAGCCCTCCGCCTGCTCCGCCCCGGCCCCGTCGATCTCGGGCTTTCGCTTGCAAAGCCCGGCACGATCGAGGCGCCGGGTCAGCTCGCCAGCCATTATGCGCCCGCCAAGCCGCTGCGTCTCAACGCGACCAGCGCCGAGCCCGACGAATGGCTGATCGGCTTCGGCGCGGTGCGCGGCGATGACAATCTGAGCGCCAGCGGAGACCTAGCCAAAGCCGCCGCCCGGCTGTTCGGCGCATTGCACGAGGCCGATGCTTCATCGATGCCACGGCTCGCCATTGCCCCCATTCCCGAAACCGGGCTGGGCGTGGCGATCAACGACAGGCTGAAACGCGCGGCGGCCTAGCGCGATTGAGAATGACGGCTGATGACCTCATGGCCTACACTCCTGACTCGTCACCCCGGCGAAGGCCGGGGCCCAGTTCATCAAACGAGATCGTCGCGGAGCGGCCTTGTTCGCTAGGGGTCTGGGCCCCGGCCTTCGCCGGGGTGACGGATTCAGCTTCGGCTTAGCCCCCTCAGTCGCTCCGCATAGCCCTTGCGCAATTTCGCCAGCTTGGGCGGGATGATGGCGAGGCAATAGGGGTTGCGCTGGCCTTCGCCGTTCCAATATTCCTGGTGATAATCCTCCGCCGGATACCAGGCGCCCAGCGGCTCGATCGTCGTGACGATCGCCGCGGGCCAATCCGGCTGGTTGCGTTGGATCGCGGCGCGCGCTTCGGTTTCCTGCCCGGCGCCGTCGGGGAAGATGGCCGAGCGGTATTGCGTGCCGACATCATTGCCCTGGCGGTTGAGCTGGGTCGGATCGTGTGTGGCAAAGAAGATGTCGAGCAGGTCGGCATAGCTGATCTGTGCGGGATCGAACGTCACGCGGATCGCCTCGGCATGGCCCGTATCGCCCCCGCAAACCTGCCGGTAGGTGGGGTTGGCGACGGTCCCGCCGATATAACCGCTTTCGACGCCCGAAACGCCGATCAGCGACTGGAACACCGCTTCGGTGCACCAGAAACAGCCGCCGGCAAGAATGGCTTGATTGTCGGGCATTGAGCGTCCTTATCCAGAAAATCCGGGACCGCTCCGCTCAATCGTGCGTGGCGATCCAGTCCTCGACCACCGGGGCAATCTTCTCGCGCCATTTGCTGCCGTTGAAGATGCCGTAATGGCCGGTTCCTTCGGCCATATAGTAACGCTTCATGCCCGCTTCCAGACCGGTCGAGATATCGAGCGCGGCCTTGGTCTGCCCAAGCCCCGAAATATCGTCGCGTTCGCCCTCGATTGCGAGCAGCGCGACCTTCCTGATCGCCTTGGGATCGATCTTCGTCCCGCGATGGAGCATCTCGCCCTCGGGCAAGGCGTGGCGCTGGAAAACGACATCGATCGTCTGCAGGTAGAATTCCGCCGTCATGTCGCAGACCGAACGATATTCGTCGTAGAAATCCTTGGTGACATCGGCGCTGTCGTCGTCGCCGATAACGAGGTGCTTGAACATCTCCCAATGGCTCATCATGTGGTTGCCGAGGTTCATCGACATGAAGCCCGCCAGCTGGAGGAAGCCGGGATAGACCTTCCGTCCCGCGCCCGCATAGGAATAGGGCACAGTCGCGATGACGTTGTTGGCAAACCAGCTGTGCGGCCGCTGGGTTGCGAGCGTGTTGACGGCCGTGGGTGCCTTGCGGGTGTCGATCGGCCCGCCCATCAGGGTGAGGGTTTTCGGCAGGCATTTGTGTTTCTGCACAGACATCAGCGCGACCGCGGCGTAGGCCGGCACCGAAGGCTGGCAGACCGCCAGCATGTGCGCCCCCGACCCGATCTCTTCGAGAAACTCGACAAGATAGTCGATATAGTCATCCAGATCGAAACGGCCTTCCGACACTGGCACGCTGCGGGCATCGCGCCAATCGGTGATATACACGTCGTGCTTCGGCATCATGCGTTCCACCGTGCCGCGCAGCAGCGTTGCGTAGTGGCCCGACATGGGGGCGACGATCAGGAGGCGGGGCCCGCCCTCCACGTCCCGCCGCACGAACCGCTTGAGCTGGCCAAAGGGCTTCTGGAGGACAATTTCCTCGCGGACGGGGACTGTCTTGCCATCAATGGTCGTATGATCGAAGCCGAACGCAGGTTTCCCTCGTGGGGCCGCCGCATGCGCAAAGACCTCAAGCGCCGAGGCGAAGATTTCTCCGCCTCCGAAATAGGCAAGGGGATTGGCCGGATTCGACAGGAACTCTGCGCCGCTATGGGCCAGCGTACTGGCTCCCGCGAGCCAGGAGCGTTGCATTTCATAAGCGTTGTAAATCATTGCACATCCCTTGCCCGCGGCGCGATGTGGCGCAGTTTTGCCCCTTGTGCAATGCACAATTCAAACCGTCGCATATTGAGACTGATTTCCCCTGCTGCTAGGTGCCGCCCTATGTCAGATGAAATCATGCCCGAAAACGGCACTCGCAAGCTCGGCAACCTCCGGATGGTCTGGAGCTTTGCGATCCAGTATCCGGGGCGGATTGCCTGCGCCGCATTCTCGCTTCTTGTTGCGGCCGCCGCCACCCTAGCCATTCCCAACGGCTTCCGCCTGGTCATTGATCGGGGCTTTGGGGATACCGGAGGCGATATAGGGCGCTGGTTCCAGTATCTCCTGATGATCGTCAGTGTGCTGGCGGTTGCGACGTCGAGCCGCTTCTATTTTGTATCCTGGCTTGGGGAGCGCGTGGTTGCGGACGTGCGCAGCGCTGTGCTGAACAATCTGCTGCGCCTTTCGCCGAGCTATTTTGAGGTCAATCGCCCGGCCGAAGTCGCATCGCGCATCACGGCGGATACGACGCTGATCGAACAGGTGGTGGGCACGACGCTTTCGGTCGCGTTGCGCAACATCGTCCTTGCCGTCGGCGGGATTGCCTATCTTTTCACGCTCGCGCCCAAGCTCACCGCGATGCTCCTGATCGGCATTCCGATGGTGATTGCGCCGGTCATGCTGATCGGACGCAAATTGCGCGAAATGTCCCGCAAGAGCCAGGACCGGATTGCCGATGTGGGCGTGATCGTGGTCGAGGTTCTGGGCGCGATGAAGATTGTCCAGGCCTTTGGACAGGAACAGCGTGAAGGCGCGCGCTTCTCTGGTGCGGTCGAAAATGCCTTTGGCACGGCGCGTCGGCGTATTGTCATAAGGGCGGTGCTGACAGCCTTCATGATCTTCGTCATGTTCGCGGCTGTCACCAGCGTGATGTGGCAGGGCGCACTCGACGTGCAGGCTGGACGAATGACCGGTGGGGCGATCGCGGCCTTTGTCCTGACCGGTGGTTTCGTCGCTGGCGCTTTTGGTGCGCTTGCGGAGGTCTATGGGGATCTGGTGCGAGGATCAGGTGCGGCGGCCCGCCTGTCGGAGCTCCTGACCGAACAGCCGGGCATTGCAGCTCCCGCAAAACCGGTCAGGCTTCCTGAGCTGTCTCAGGGCCGGATCGAATTCGACCATGTCCGGTTTCGCTACCCAACGCGACCGGACGTCAGCGCGCTCGCCGATTTTTCGCTCGAGATAAACCCCGGGGAAACCGTGGCGGTCGTTGGTCCGTCGGGCGCCGGCAAGACCACGCTGTTCCAGTTGATTCAGCGTTTCTATGATCCTGAAAGCGGCGCTGTCAGGCTTGATGGCGTCGCCCTGCCCGATGCAGATCCAGCCGAAATCCGCGCGCGTATGGCGATGGTGCCGCAGGAAACGGTCATCTTTGCTGCCAGCGCGCGTGACAATTTGCGCTACGGCCGCTGGGATGCAAATGACGATGCGCTCTGGGCGGCGGCGGAAGCTGCAAACGCGGCGGAGTTCCTGCGCAAGCTCCCCGAGGGGCTCGACACCTATATGGGCGAGGGTGGGGCGCGGCTTTCCGGCGGTCAACGCCAGCGTATCGCGATTGCCCGCGCCATCCTTCGTGACGCGCCCATTCTGCTGCTCGACGAAGCAACCTCCGCGCTTGATGCCGAATCCGAACGGCTGGTGCAGGATGCTTTGGACAAGCTGATTCGCCAGCGCACCACAATTGTCATTGCACACCGGTTGGCGACTGTCCGTGCTGCTGACCGGATCATCGTGATGAACGAGGGCAGGATCGTCGAAGAAGGCGATCATGACAGTCTGAGCCGCGCAGGGGGGCTCTATGCGCGGCTTGCGAGGATGCAGTTCGAGGGGCTGGCGGCCTGATCCGGCCTTCCTGGCAAAACGAACGACAATTTGGACAGGGCAAAAAAAGGGCGGCCAATTGGCCGCCCTTTTCAAAATTCTGCAGTTCGACGCGCTTACGGGCTGGCGGGGTTGTTGTTTCCGCCCGCTGCAAGCACGATGCCACCAATAATCGCTGCGGCGGCCAGAAGTCCGAGGATGAGGCTTCCACCCTGAAGTTCGCTCTTCTTGGCGACGGTCGCACCTTGACGGACCTGCGCAGACCGCACCGAGAGCTTGCTCACGGCAGTCTGATTGGCCTGCGCCGCCTGCGCGACGGTCGGAACAACGACCATCGCACTGGCAACCAACGCTGCCATTGCTGCTTTACGAATGCTCATTATTAAACTCCCTTTTTGGTCGCACTCTATACCGATGCTGTCTGTGACAGCGAACACGGTTCATTTCAACCCGAAAAAAACCGATTACCGCAGTTTCTTCTCCGGTTATCTCTTTGTTGGCGGCCAGCAGTGTCGCACAATTGACACAATAAACATGTCAATCACTGAAATCCCGCCAGTCATCAGCTCCTATGTAACTGGAATGCTTGACAAGGAGTTAACAACCGCAACACTCCGTAAAGTATTGATCACAAGATGAAGAAATAATGAATTGGCTGGGGCGGCAGGATTCGAACCTGCGAATGCCGGCATCAAAAGCCGGTGCCTTACCGCTTGGCGACGCCCCAACACAGCTTTGCAGGGAGGCGGCCCTATAGCAGCCCGTTTGCCAATGGCAATTGCTTCAGTCCAGGCGCATGACCCAATTATGGGGATCGGGCGCAAGGCCGCGCTGGATCGCCACCAACCGATCCTTCATTCTCGTCGTGAATTGTCCCGGCCCGCCGGCGCCGATCGCGAACGACCCATTTGGCCCGGTGACGCTGCCAATCGGTGTGACGACAGCGGCTGTCCCGCAGGCAAAGGACTCGGTGAGCTTCCCGCTTTGGGCATCAGCCTGCCATTGGTCGATGGCATAAGGTTCCTCGCGCACCGTGATGCCGTCCTCGCGCGCAAGCGTCAACAATGCGTCGCGCGTGACGCCAGGGAGGATGGTGCCCCCAAGCGGCGGCGTCTGGATCGAGCCGTCCGCAAAAACGAAGAACAGGTTCATGCCGCCAAGTTCTTCGACCCAGCGTCTCTCTGCCGCGTCCAGAAAGACAACCTGGTCAAAGCCCTTCTGAATGGCCTCGGCCTGCGCCACGAGACTTGCTGCGTAGTTACCGCCACATTTCGCCGCCCCGGTGCCACCGGGTGCCGCGCGCGTATGGTCTTGTGAAACCCACAACGAAATGGCCGGGGCGCCGCTTTTGAAATAGCCGCCGACGGATGAGGCCAGGACGAGATAGATATATTCGGCTGACGGTTTCACCCCGAGGAAAACTTCACTCGCGAACATGAACGGCCGCAGGTAGAGCGAGCCACCTTCGATATCCGGGAACCATTCCCGGTCGATCCCCACGATCTGCCGCAGCGATTCGATGAACAGGTCTTCGGGGAGCTCCACCATCGCCAACCGGCGTGCCGAGTCCCGGAAGCGCCGGGCATTGGCGTCCGGCCGGAACAAGGCCATGCTGCCATCGGCCAGGCGATAGGCCTTCAGGCCTTCGAAAATTTCCTGGGCATAATGGAGCACCGCCGTCGCCGGATCGATCGAAAGCGGCCCGCGTGGCATCACCTTGGCACCATGCCATCCGAGCGTTTCATTATACCGGATCATCACCATGTGATCGCTGAACACGCGACCGAAAACCGGATTGGCAAGCAGTCGCGCCCGTTCGGCTGGATCAACCGGATGCGGGTTGCGTTCAATGGTGAACGGAAGCGGGCTCGTACCCATTCGGGTCCCTCTCAGATGTGGCTTGCAATCGGGTAATCGACGCGGCAAGATACGTCAATATGGCTGTCCCAAATATCTCGCTGCAAAGCCCCGCTGCGTCGCCGCTTTTTCTGCGAGAGGCGGAGATCAGGCGCGGGGTGGAGTTGCTCTATTTCGGCTATAGCCACCTGACCCGTGCGATCGACGAAGAGCTTGCTACCCAGGGTCTGGGGCGGGCCCATCACCGTGCGCTTTACTTCATTGCGCGCCAGCCTGACCTGACGGTGAGCGATCTGCTCCGGCTGCTGGCGATCACCAAGCAATCGCTTGGTCGTGTCCTGAATGATCTGGCCGAACGCGGGCTCATCGAAAATCGGCCCGGGACGCTGGACCGCAGACAGAAACTGCTGCGGCTTACCGAAGCGGGAGCATTGCTTGAGGCGCGTCTGTTCGCCAGCTTGCGCCAGAAGATGGCGCACGCGTATGGCAATGCCGGTCAGTCGGCTGTGACCGGTTTCTGGCAAGTTCTCGAGGGCCTCATCCCCGAAGCCGAAATCGGCCGTGTCATCGCGCTCCAGCGCGAACGCTAGGATCGTTTGGCGGCTTCGCCCATTTCCGTGCTCCGCCTTGCTGCAGCGTCGAGCGTGTTGGTCAGCAAGCGAACCAGCGCCTCATCCGCATCGAGGACATCGAGCCCTTCGCGCGTCATCCCGCCCTTGCTCGCCACACGATCGGCCAGCACGGCAGGTGCGTCGCCCGATTGTGCGGCCAGCAACGCCGAGCCTTCGACCATTGCCAGCGCCAGTCGCGCCGCTTGGCCGGGGCTGAGCCCGAGGCGGGCGCCTGCAACGCCAAGCGCGTCGATAAAGCGGTAGAGAAAGGCGGGGCCGCTCGCGGCGAGAGCGGCAACCAGGTGAAGCTGGTTTTCATCGGCAATCCATTCGACCAGCCCGAGCGGCGCCATCAGTTCGGCAGTCGCTGAATCCGGGCCATCGGCAGCGTGGAGCGCGATCACGCCCTTGCCGAGTTCGGCAGGAAGGTTCGGCATGATCCGCACGATCCGACCAGCCTCCGGAAATCGTGCTCCGAGCGCGGCAATCTCAACCCCGGCGAGGATCGAAAGCAATTGGGTCTGTGGCCCAACGAGCCGCACCACGTCTGCGGCAATGGTATCAAGAAGCTGTGGCTTTACGGCAAGCAAGACCCGCGCGGCTTTCGCTTCGACCGGCGGAATGGCGTGAAGCGCGGTCAGCCCGCCTGGCAGGCCCGGCATCGCCGGATCGACGACACGCACCCGCGAGACGTCTATTCCGGTTTCGACCCAGCGCCGGAGCATCGCCCCGGCCATGTTGCCGCAGCCGATGATCCAGAAAAGGCCGTCGTTCACGCTTCGCCCTGGGTTTCGACCATCGCCGCTGCAATCGCTTCAGCCGGGCTCTTGCCGCCCCACAGGACGAACTGGAAGACGGGGTAGAAGCGATCGAGTTCGCCCGCTGCCGCATCAATGAGCGCATCGGCCTGTTCCGCCGACAAGGTCGCTTCCTCCTCGCCTTCGAGCAACGCGGCATGACGAAAGACCAGTGTGCCGTTTCCAGACCACAACTCGAAATGGCCAAGCCAGAGCTGTTCATTGATCAGGCCGATGGTTTCATAGATCGCCGAATATTGCTCGTGCGTCACGCGGACATCGGGAAAGGCCAGGAACTGGAGCACGCGATCCTCGTCGCGCCAGACGCCGCGAAGCTCGTACTGGCCCCATGATCCCTGCGTGGCCGCGACGATTTCCTCGTCTCCCACGCGCTCATGGCTCCAGCCATTGGCCGCAAACCAGCTCTCGAGCGTGTCGATGGGCGTGGACTGGCCATCGTTCCGGGCAAGATCGTCAATCGTCATGCAAGCCCCCTTGCGCCGGATTCGCGCAGGACTTCAAGAGGAAGAGCGACGAAATCTGTGGATAGGCTCCTGCCGTTCAAGTCTTAGGCTTGGGCGCGCGCTTCGTCGCGGAAGGCTTCGCGGTTGAAGGTTTTGCCGCTGCGGGCTTGGCCGCCTTGGCTTCGAGCGCGTCGAGCCGTGCCTTCAGCGCCTCCGCTTCGTCACGCGCGGCAGCGGCCATGGCCTTGATGGCTTCAAATTCGTCGCGGCTGACAAAATCGAGGCCGCCGATCCATTCCTTGGCGCGTTCGCGCGCCGAAGCCTCGGCCTCACGGCCAACGCCCGCAATTGTCCCGGCGGCGCCGTTGATGATTTTGGCGAGGTCGTCAAAAAAGCGGTTCTGGGTTTGCATGGGCCTGTTCCTTCAAATCATCCCTTGGCTTCTATCTGGGAAGCAGGAGACGCTTCGGCAAGGGCCAATCGTAACAACAAACCGCTTTCCCCGACCCGCGAAGCGGGTAAGTTCGCGCCAGAGAGAATCAGGGAGAGAGAGATGCGCAGGTTGATGGCGGGAGCGGTGCTGGCCGCGTTGGCGGGGCAGTCGGTCCAGGCACAGATCCGGCCGGATCAGGAGTCGTTCCGGGCGCTTTACAAGGAATTGGTCGAGACCAACACGACGCTGTCCGCCGGAAGCTGCACGCTTGCCGCCGAACGCATGGCGGCACGGATGAAGGCGGCAGGCTTTACCGACAAGGACCTGACGCTCTTTTCGACTCCCGAGAAGCCCAAGGAGGGCGGGCTGGTTGCCGTCTATCCCGGCACATCCAAAAAGGCGAAGCCGATCCTGCTTCTGGGGCATATCGATGTGGTGGAGGCCAACCGCGCCGACTGGACCCGCGATCCCTTCACATTGATCGAGGAAGGCGGTTTCTTTTATGGGCGCGGGACTTCCGATGACAAGGCACAGGCTGCGATCTGGACCGACAGCCTGATCCGCTTCAAGCAGGAGGGCTTCAAGCCGAAGCGCACGATAAAGCTGGCGCTGACCTGTGGCGAGGAAACTGTGGGTGCGTTCAACGGCGCCGAATGGTTGGCGCAGAACAAGCGCGACCTGATCGATGCCGAATATGCCCTGAATGAAGGGGGCGGCGGCAGGGTAGGGCCCGACGGCAAGCGCCAGATTCTTGCCATGCAGGTTGGCGAAAAGACGGTCCAGAATTTCAGCCTCGAGACGACCAACCCCGGCGGCCATAGTTCGGTGCCGCGCCCCGACAACGCGATCTATGCTCTTGCAGCCGGCATATCCAAGGTTGCCGGATTCGAATTCCCTGCCCAGTTCAACGATACGACGCGGACTTTCTTTACACGTCTTGCGCCAACCCTTCCGGTCACGGCCGGAAACGCCGTCATGGCATTGCTCGCCAATCCGCAAGATGGCCCCGCCAATGCCATTGTGTCGGCCGACCCGGTGCTGCATTCGACGCTGCGCACGACTTGCGTTGCGACCATGCTCGAAGCCGGTCACGCCATGAATGCATTGCCCCAGCGCGCACGGGCGGTGGTCAATTGCCGGATGTTCCCGGGCGCAAGTATCGAGTCTGTGCAAGCAGCACTCGAAGGGGCGATCAACGATCCTCAGGTAAAGGTCAGCACCATTCCGCCCAAGCGTCCGGTTGCCCCGCCACCGCCCTTATCGCCGAAAATCTTCGGCCCGGCTGAAAAACTGGGCGCAGAAATATTTCCGGGCACTCCGATGCTGCCGATCATGTCCACCGGCGGGACCGACGCGAAGTTCCTCGGGTCGGCCGGCATCCCCACCTATGGCGTACCGGGCATCTTCTACGAAGCCGATGGTGGTGGCGTCCACGGGCTCAATGAAAGGATGCGCGTCAAATCGCTTTACGATGGGCGGGACTATCTGTTCCGGCTGGTGAAAATCTACGCGAATCAGGAGTAAGATCAGCCGACAACAGCCTGTTCGATTGCCCCGAACAGGCTGTGATGCTTTTCGTCTTCCATCCAGATGCGAACGGTATCTCCGGCTTTCATGAACGGCGTTTCGGGCTTGCCGCGCAGGATGGTCTCGATTGTGCGGACTTCGGCAAGGCATGAATAGCCAAGCCCGCCTTCGCTGATCGGCTTGCCCGGCCCGCCATCGGCGTCGCGGTTGGAGACGGTGCCCGATCCGATGATTGTCCCCGCGCCCAGGGCCCGGGTCTTCGCGGCATGGGCGATAAGCTGGCCAAAGTCGAATGTCATATCCACACCGGCGTCGGTCCGGCCAAGTGGCTTTCCATTGAGATCGACGCAAAGCGCGCCGTGTAGCTTCGCGCCGTCCCAGCGCCCGCCCAGTGCTTCGGGTGTCATAAAGACCGGCGAAAAGGCACTTGCCGGCTTTGACTGGAAAAAGCCGAAACCCTTGGCGAGTTCGCCGGGGATAAGGTTGCGCAGCGAAACATCGTTGGTCAGCCCGACCAGCCGGATCGCCTTGCGCGCCTCTTGCGGGCTCGTTCCCAATGCGACATCGCCGGTCACGACCACCACTTCGGCCTCCATATCGCAGCCCCAGCTTTCGTCGGCGAGCGGAATAGGGTCACGGGGCCCGAGGAACCCGTCGGATCCGCCCTGGTACATGAGTGGATCGTGCCAGAAACTGTCCGGCATTTCGGCCGCGCGGGCCTGACGGACAAGCGCGACATGGTTCACATAGGCAGAACCATCCGCCCATTGATAGGCGCGTGGAAGCGGCGCTGCGGCGTCGCGCTCATGAAAGCGCATCATCGGGATCGCTTCGTGCGCCAGATCTGCGGCCAGGTTGCGCAGCGCCGGTTCGAGCCGTTCCCAGTCATCGAGCGCCGCCTGAAGCGTGGGCGCAATATGGCCAGCGTCGGTGCACCAGGCGAGATCGTCCGATACAACGACAAGGCGGCCATCCCGGCCCGATTTGAGAGAGGCTAGTTTCATGAGGAACACCCTTATGCATCTTCGCTGGCCGGGGGAAGGGGCCGTCGCGCTTGACGGTGCTCCCGTTTCATGATGGCTTGGGAGCAGCAATCGAAGGGGGGGCAAATGAATCGGGGTTTGCAGAGCGCTGCCGCACTGATGAGTGCGCTGCTTCTCGCATTGTCAGCCCAGGCCCAGGTCTCGCCTCAGGATGTGGCGGCGGCCAATCGGGGCGTGGTCACAGAGCAGGGGCGCGATGCCGCGTGGCATTTTGGCCAACACCGCAAGCTGAACCTGGCGATCGATGCCCTGAAGCCCCAGCGCCCCGGCGTCGTCGATGCCTATGTGGTCGTTGCCGGCTTTGATTCCGATCCGGTCTTCGGGCGGGAAGCGGCGGAAACGGCAAAGGTCCTTGCCCGGAGATTTGATGCGATTGGCCGTACCATTGTCCTTTCGGCGGGAACGGGAGCAAGCGACAAGACCGTCCCTGATGGCTCGCCCGCCAATTTCGAAGTGGCGCTTGGCGCTGTCTCGGCGCGGATGGATGTGAAGGAGGATGTTCTGATCCTCTACACGACAAGCCATGGCGCGCCCGAGATCGGCCTGTCCTATCGCGACGGCAATCAGGGGTTTGGCTGGATTGGCCCCAAGCGCCTTGCCGACCTTATCAATGGCGTCGGCATTTCGCGCAGGATGGTCATGCTCTCCGCCTGTTTCTCGGGTGAGCTGCTGCCTTTCCTTGTGAATGATACCAGCGTCATCGTGACGGCGGCCGACCGAGACCGGACGAGCTTTGGATGCGCGCCGAGCAACGACTGGACTTTTTTTGGCGATGCCTTGATCAATACGGCCCTGCGGACGCCCCAGCCGTTCGACGCCGCGGTCGCGCAGGCATTTGACCTCATCCGCAGCTGGGAGAAGGCCAGGCGCCTGCCATCCTCGCAGCCGCAATTCTACACCGGCAGCGAAGCCGGCGCTTGGCTCGACGCTCTGGAAAAGCGGATGCCGCCGATCACGACGCCCCGGGTTGGCAAACCGGCGATCGACGGCGGCTGAACCGGCCCTACGCGTCCGGATCCTTGTGGAGCCAATCGGCGTGGCGCGGGGCCTTCTTTGTCTGGTTCCATTCCTCGAGCATCAGTGGCGCGACCCGGCGCAGTTCCTGATATTGCTCGGGCTTCCCGATATTGCAGGCCAGTTCGAGCCGGTGGCCGTTGGGATCAAAGAAATAGATCGACTTGAAGATGCCGTGATAGGTCGGGCCGAGCACGTCGATCCCCTGCGCCTCGATATGGGCCTTGGCCGCAAGCAATGCATCGATGTCCGGCACTTCGAAGGCGAGGTGTTGGACCCAGGCCGGCGTCTTTTCATCGCGGCTCATCGCCGGCTGGTTGGGAAGCTCGAAAAAGGCAAGGACATTGCCCGCACCTGCATCGAGGAAAACGTGCATATAGGGATCATATTCTCCGGTTGACGGCACATTGTCCTCGGCAAAGGCGGTCGTATATTCCATGCCGAGCACGCGGTGATACCACTCGACCGTTTCCTTGGCGTCCTTGCAGCGATAGGCGACGTGGTGGATGCGCGAAAGCTTGATCGGGCTTGTCATTGTGCCGCCTCCAAAACGCCGCGCTGCAACTGGTCGCGTTCCATCGACTTGAACAGCGCGGTGAAATTGCCCTCGCCAAAGCCTTCATCCTTCTTGCGCTGGATGAACTCGAAAAAGACCGGCCCGACCATCGTCTGCGAGAAGATCTGGAGGAGGAGGCGCGGATCGCCATCCTCGGTCGAGCCGTCGAGCAGGATGCCGCGCGTCTGGAGTTCTGCAACAGGCTCGCCGTGGCCCGGCAAGCGTTCCTCCAGCATCTCGTAATATGCGGCAGGCGGGGCCGTCATCAGCGGCACACCCAGCGCCCGAACCCGGTCAAGACAGGCAATCAGATCGTCGCAGATAAAGGCAATATGCTGGATGCCTTCGCCATTATATTGCCGCAGGAATTCCTCGATCTGCCCGCCCCCGGCCTTGCCTTCCTCGTTCAGGGGAATACGAATCTTGCCATCGGGCGCGGTCATCGCACGCGAGGTCAGGCCGGTATATTCGCCCTTGATGTCAAAATAACGGATCTCACGGAAGTTGAAGACGCGCTCGTAAAACTTCCCCCAATGATCCATCCTGCCGCCATAGACATTGTGCGTCAGGTGATCGATCAGCCGGAAGCCGGCACCAACCGGATGCCGGTCTATGCCTGGGAGGTATTCGAAGTCTATATCGTAGATCGAGAGCGCGTCACCATAACGGTCGATCAGATAGATGATCGCCCCGCCAATTCCCCTAATCGCGGGCAGACGCAATTCCATCGGTCCGGTCCGGGTCTCGACCGGCTCTGCCCCGCGCGCGATTGCCGCTTCATAGGCATGTTTCGCATTCTTCACGCGGAACGCCATTCCGCACGCCGAAGGCCCGTGCTCGGCCGCGAAATAGGCGGCAGGAGAGTGCGCTTCATAATTGGCGATCATGTTGATCTCGCCCTGCCGCCAAAGATCGACGTCCTTCGAACGATGCCGCGCGATATGCGTGAAGCCGAGCTTTTCGAACACCGGTTCGAGCAGGCCCCTTTCCGGTGCGCAAAATTCGATGAACTCGAATCCATCAAGGCCAAGGGGGTTATCGAAAAGGTCGGCCATCGTTGAGTCTCCGCAGTATATATAGTTTCAATTGCAACTATATCAAACGGTGCTAAAAGTCAATTGCCATGCTGACGCTTGATCGCTTCCTGCCCTATCGTTTGTCGGTCGCATCGAATGCGGTCAGCACGCGCATCTCGCAAAGCTATCGCAAACGCTTCGGCCTCAAGGTGCCCGAATGGCGACTGGTCGCGATCCTCGCCGAGCATGAAAGCATGACCCCGCAGGAGATCGGTCAGGCGGGCGAACTTGACAAGATTACGGTCAGTCGCGCGGCGGCTGCGCTGATCAAGCGCGGCCTTGTCGCCCAACGGCGCAACCCTGATGACGGGCGCTCGCACTTTCTTTCGCTGACCAAGGACGGCCGCGCACTCTACGTGGAAATTGTCCCGGCCGCGCTTGCAATGGAGGCAGAATTGCTGGCCGGGCTCAGCATGGAGGAACGTGGGGCGCTGGAGTCGCTGCTGCGGCGGATAGAGCAGGCAGCATCAACGGCAGCGTGCTAACAGCCGACGGGGATCGGAAGGCAGCTATAGGTCTGATACGCCCCCGCCCCGATATAGCTGCAGGTTTGCTGATAGGTGCAGCTCCCGCCTTGGCTTTGCCGCGGCTGACCACTGGATGCGCTTTGGGTTGGCGCCCGAGGCTTGGGCTTGGGCGTGATTGCCGTCATATCGGACGGCAGTGCCGCCGCCAGCCGTGTCGGCGCCGGGGCACCGCTGTTTCTGGGTTCAACCGACATCAGGAGCGCGCGATAGCCCGTCTCCAGCGCAGTGTATTTTTCCTGCGCGCCATAAGCGATCCTCATGACGACATCGGCGCGATCCCCGCTCAGGACGACCACATATTGGCTGAAGCGCGTCACGCCCCCGGCATCCTTGTCGGTCGATTTGGAGGCAAGGACATAGCTTTCATAGCCGTCCTTGGCCGGATCATTGGCCAGTTCGGGCTCGCTGATCTGGAATTCGGGATCTTCGCTCAGGTTTCCCGCCGCGATGGCGACCGCCTGGACTGCCGTCGCCTTGCCGTTCGCTTCGAACTTTGCCTTGATTTCACCCGTCAGCGGAAAGCCTGGCGAGATGACCAGGAACGCCCCCGCTTCGCCCGCCGCGAGATCGGCCTGCGGCACCATGATCACGCCGTTCTCCTGCTGGATCGCGCGATAGCCCGGTGGAACCTTGTAATAGATATTCCCGAACACCCTGTCATAGCGCGGGGCGGCGGCCGGACGCGGTGCAGCGGAGCGCGCAAGCGCTTGCCCGTCGCCCTGCACTCCGACCAGCATCCACCCGCCCACGCCGATCGCCGCGCCGACGAACGTCGCCGGAAGGCCGATCCTGAGCAGCCCGCTATTCAATTTCCCTGTCATCGCCGCCCTCCATTGCTTCAACTATGAATACCCCCCGGACGGCCCTGCAGGATGCAAGCGATGTGGCGAAACAGATTTCCCTTGACGGAAACGTAAAGTTTCGGCTTCGCTCGGACAAACGACTCCCCGCACAAAGGATGCCCGCGCATGTCGCTCGATGCCCTCGCCCGCACTGCCTATAACGAAGATCATGAGGCATTCCGCCAGACGGTGCGCCAGTTCCTGTTGAAGGAAGTCGCGCCGAACGCGGCGCAGTGGGATGAGGACGGGATTGTCCCCAAATCGATCTGGCCAAAGGCCGGTGAACTCGGCCTGCTCTGCCCGACGGTGCCCGAGGCCTATGGCGGGCTCGGTCTCGACTTCGGTTACAATGCGATTGTCGACGAGGAATCGGCCTATCATGGCGGCGTCGCGACGGGCTTTTCGCTCCAGTCGGACATTGTTGCCAACTATATCATCTCCTACGGCTCGGAGGAGCAGAAGAAGCAGTGGCTGCCCCGCCTTGTCTCGGGCGAGACGATCACCGCGATTGCGATGACCGAACCGGGCACCGGTTCAGACCTTCAGGGGATGCGGACAACAGCTAAGAAGGATGGCAATCACTATGTCATCAACGGCTCGAAAACCTATATCACCAACGGCCAGAATGCCGACCTGATCCTGGTCTGTGCAAAGACCGATACCGAGGTTCAACCCGCCTGGAAGGGCGTTTCGATCATCCTCGTCGAGGCTGAACGTGACGGCTTCAAGCGCGGGCGCAACCTCGACAAGATCGGGCAGGATGCGGCGGACACATCCGAACTCTTCTTCGAGGATGTCCGCGTGCCGATGACCAATTGCCTCGGCGAAGAAGGCAAGGGCTTTATCTACCTCATGAGCGAACTGCCGCAGGAACGGCTCTCGATTGCCGTTTCGGCGCAGGCCTCCGCGCAAAAGGCGTTCGACGATACGGTGGCGTTCACCCGCGACCGAAAGGCGTTCGGCAAGCCGATCCTCGATTTCCAGAACACCCGCTTCGTGCTCGCCGACATCAAGACCAAACTCCAGGTCGGCTGGGCGCATCTCGACTGGGCGCTGGCCCGCCACCTGAAGCGCGAACTGACGCCGGAGGAAGGCGCCGCCGCCAAGCTCTGGCACACAGAGCTGCAATGGGAAGTGGTGGACAAATGCCTCCAGCTCCATGGCGGGGCGGGCTATATGAACGAATATCCCATCGCCCGCGCCTGGCGCTCTGCCCGCGTGACGCGCATCTTCGGCGGGACGAGCGAGATCATGAAGGAGCTGATCGGGCGGAAGTTATAGGGGCGGGACGCTCAATAATCCTGGTCGGTATAGGCGACGAATTCGGTGCCTTGCTTGATGACGGCGCTCTTGCCGGTGATGATCCCGGCGATTGGCGCGACAAGCACGGCCGTCGCGATCGACAGCGTCCCCTGGCCCTTGCCCTTGTCAAACTTGCCGCCACGCAGGCGAATATTGTCTTCGCCCACCTTGACCGAATCGACCGCAATTTCAAGCTTGCCGGAGCGCCCGAAAACCCCGCGGTGCCGCGCCGCCGAAACATGGCCCGTCACCCTGGCACCATCGGGAATGATGATAATCCCGTTATATCGCACGGGGTCAGACACGCGCAGGTAGATCGTGTCGCCCACCTCTGCGGTTTTTGAAGAAAGTTCGCTTTCGGTGCGGACTCTCAGTTCCGCCCCTTCGGGGAGGCGGGGCGCTGCACTGGCGATTGTCGCTGAGGCCGAAAGGGCCACCCCCAACGAGGCTTTGAGAAGGATGTTACGCATGATGACTCCACTCCTTTGGGATTTTCCTCAGAACCGGGCCCGCGCGCGGACGGCAACGGTGCGCGGCAAGGCAGGCGCAAACTGGCGTGCGCCTTCGAGCAACGGTGTGTCCGAGCCATAGACGAAGGTCTTCTTGTCGAAGATGTTCTTGCCAATGATCGACAAATCCCACTTCCCATCCTCCGGCCCGAAGATGAAGGTCAGGTTGGCCTTGGCATAGGAGCGCTGGATCAGGGTCGGATCAAGGTCGGAATCGCGGAACTGCTTGCTCTGGAACAACACATCGCCGATCGTCGTCAGCTTGAACCCGGCAATCGGCAGGACATAGGTGAAGCCCGCATTGCCCGAATATTTGGGCGTGTTCTCCGACGTGCGGCCCTTGAGATCGTTGCGGAACGCCTGGCTGCAATTCTGGATCGTGGCCAGCGGGTTCATCGTGTCGATACGGAACTGGAACAACTGGTCAACCGTACACGCAGCGTTGGGGAAGCTGTCAAAGCTGAAATCGACATAGGCGCCCGAAGCGTTGAGCGTCAGCCGGTCAGTGACCGCCAACCGGCCGTCAATTTCCAGCCCCTTTGACGTTGCGGCTGCGGCATTCTGGACGATGAACGAGGTCGAGCCGGTAAAGACGGCGGTCTGGATGTCCTTGAACTTGGTCCGGAAGGCCGCGACGTTCAGCGTCGCCCGGTTGTTGAGCAGCTTCAGCTTTGCACCGACCTCGATCCCGGTTGCCCGTTCATCCTCGAATTCGGCTTCATCGGGGTCGGCACTCAAAGCAAAACTGTTGAACCCGCCCGCCTTGAACCCCGAGGAAATCTTGGCATAGAAAAGCGTATTCTTGTTGGGTTCGAACTGCGCACCGGCCGAGTAGGTCAGGCTGTTTTCGCTTCGACCCAGGTTGAAGAAATGTTCAGCCCCCTCGCCGATCGTCGAAAACGGGTCGAGTTGCATCCCCGTGGCCATGATATAGGCAGCCTGGTTGCCGATGATCGGGTTGCGGACGCGCGTACCGAAATTGGTCGCGATCGCACTTTGCGTGGCGGTTTTCTTTTCATAGGAATAGCGCAGGCCGCCGGTTACGCTGAACTTGTCGTTGATCTTGTAGGTTGCCTCACCGAAAACCGCAGCCACCTTGTCCTTCTGGTCGAGAACAAGGAAGCGGCCGAAATCTGTATATTGCAGAGGCGTCCCGTCGAACGCCGTTATGAGTCCGGTCAGGATGCAGTTGCGATCGCCCGGGTTGTTGCCCGCCGCCGCGCAGCCTGCGGCCAGCAAGGTGTCGATGGCCAGCTCATTGCCCGAACCGCGCACGTTGAATTGGGAATCGCCGCTCGCCACCAGCGTGTTGCGCTGGAGATAGCCGCCAATGATGAATTGCAGCGGGCGGTTGGGGTCGGACGCATAGCGCAGTTCAAAGCTTTCCTGCTCGAAATCTTCGGCGTCATCGAAACGAACGACATCAACGGGAGAAAAATCGGCATCAAGCTGGCGTTCGAAGTCATAGGCCGAATAGGCGCCAATGGCTGTCAGCGTACCGCCACCGATCTCGCGCGTCAGCGTCAGAGAGACTTCGTCGGTCTTGCCGTCAAGATTGCCGCTTGAGCCGATGTCGAGCACGGGGTTGATCGAGCCGATGGCGACGAGCTTGCGCCCGTCAGCGGGCGCACCAAAGGCGTTGAGGATCGGCGTGAGCGGCCCGCCGACCCGGATGCCGAATGGCTGGCCCTTTTGCTCGAAATCGCCATGTTCGACACGCAGTGCGGCCGTCATGGAATCGCCGAGATCGGCCTCGATCGTGCCGCGAATGCCGAAATTTTCGAACTTGGGCGTGGATTCGTTGTAAAAGACGTTACGCAGGAACCCGCGCTGGGTGTCGTCATAGGTTGCAGCAACCCGGAACCGCACGCTGTCGCTGACTGGCCCTGAAACAAAGCCGTCAAGCGCAGACTGGCGCAGCCCGTCGAACGTATAGGTGCCGCTTAGCTCGGCGGTAAGCTCCCTGGTCGGGCGCGCCGTTGTGATGTTGAGCGCCCCCCCGATCGTGTTCTTGCCGAACAATGTGCCTTGCGGCCCGCGCAGGACTTCCACCCGCGCGACATCGAGAAAAGCGAAACGCGTCTGCACGCCGCGTCCGCGATAGACGCCATCGACAAAGGTGGAGACCGATTGTTCGAGACCGGCATTGTTGCCCGACTGGATGCCACGGATGTTGATCCGGTCGCCAATCGGATCGGGCTGGATCGAAAGGTTGGGAACCAGTGTCGCTAACTCGCTCAGCTTGCCGACATCGGTCTGCGCAATCCGCTCGCCCGAAACAGCCTGCACCGAGGCTGGCACATCCTGCAGGCTCTGCTCGCGCTTCTGGGCGGTGACGACGATTTCGTCGAGCCCGATTTCGCCTTCCGCCGCGTCATCTGCGGCGGGCGCTTCTTGCGCCAGGGCCGGCACGGCAAAGGCCAGGACACTGGCGGACAAAAGGCTTTTCAGGATGATATTGGTCTTGTGCATGATTTCCTCGCGGTGCCGGTGCATCGATCGGCACCTGTTTGTCGTTAGGCGGGGAGCGGGCATCTGCCGAACCCCATGACTGCTATGGGGAAAGGCGGGCGGTTGGATGCATCACCGACCAAAAAACTGTGGATCCGCGCGCATTGCTTAGGCGAAGCTTCCACGCTATCGAGAACCGGGCAGCGTCCGCTGTGCTGCGCGATTGTTCGCTTTTGTCAGTATAGTTAACGCCGGATATTTAATTCTTCCCACAATTTTGTATCATTGTGGTGCAACAGGAAATTCTCCTGCGGCTTTGATTGACTCGTTCTCGGATTTATACTCTTGAAAGGCGACAGGTTCATTTCGAGGGGTGTATTGATGAAGAAGATACTTGCAGTAACGAGCGCGATGGCGCTGGCTTCAATCGCGACGCCAAGTCAGGCTGCGCTGGTTGTCGAGGCTTTCCAGATCGCAGCAGGCGGATGGTTCGGCGGCGGCAATCCCTATGGCGTCGGCACAAACCCGACGCTCAGCGGCACCGTGACCCTGGACAATGCCGATACCAGCGGCACGACGTTCAAAGCGATCAATTATGTGACCGGCTCCAAAACCTGGACACTCGCAGATCTGAATGTCGGAGCCTCAAGCGCGATATTCAACGCCCTGGGTGGAGTCCAGCAGTTCAGCATGATCTTCGGCAACTATAATTCCTACGTCTTTTCGAACAACACCGCCGCGATCAATGATCCGGTTGGCGGGCTCATCGCCTGCAACGGCTGTGTCTCGATCAAGCCCGCCCAAGCGAGTGCGGTTCCGGAGCCCGCTGCCTGGGCGCTGATGCTGGTTGGCTTTGGTGCTGTCGGAAGCGCGATGCGTCGTCGCCAGAGCCATGCCGTGAAGGTTTCCTACGCCTGATTGAGACAAGGCCGGGATAAGGAGAAATGATTGGCCTCGCCGGAGCGATCCGGCGAGGCCATTTTTGTTTTTGCGTTGCGCGCTGTCCAATCCCCACTAGCCAGCCGCTCCGAATTCCGCGATGACGCTGCGCATGCGCAGGGGTCATCGACAGCCATCATCTCAGGGCAACCGGCCACGTTTCTGGGGGCGGCATGCCGTGATTGCGGCGCTCGCCAATCCTGAGCGGACAGTGCGCAAGATCTGGGGCACGCGCGAAGCCCTTGGCGCGCTCGAACTGCCGCCCGTCCTGCCGATCACCTATGCTGACGTGTCCGATCTTGGCCGGATGGTTCCCGCGGATGCACCGCACCAGGGGCTGGTGGCCGAAGTCGATCCGCTCGAGGATGTCTGGTTGGGCGAATTGCTTGATCGCGGCGCGGAGGACCGGCGGCCGCTACTCGTCCTCGACCAGGTGACCGATCCGCACAATGTTGGCGCGATCCTGCGCTCGGCGGCGGCTTTCGATGCCTTGGGGATCGTGACGCAGGATCGCCACGCCCCACCCGAATCAGGCACCGTCGCCCGGGCCGCATCGGGTGCGCTCGAAGTCGTGCCCTGGTGCCGCGTCATCAATCTTGCCCGGGCGCTCGAGGAAATCGCCGAAGCCGGATTCTGGCGGGTCGGGCTGACCGGTCATGCCCGCCAGACCCTTGATGAGGCAATGGGGCCGCAGAAACTTGCCCTCGTCCTGGGCGCCGAAGGCGAAGGGATGCGCCAGAACACAGAAGCGCATTGCGACGAACTGGCCAAGCTGCCGATCAGCGGCAAGGTCGAAAGCCTCAATGTCTCCAACGCGGCTGCGATTGCGCTTTATGCGGCCATAACCCGGAAGGAAGACTGACATGAAGACCATGTTGCGCCTGTTTGCGATTCTGGTCCTGCCGCTGGCCTTGACCAGCTGCTTCCTGATTCCCGGTGCCTTCACCTCGAACCTCGATTTGCGCAAGGATGGCAGTTTTTCGTTCGCTTATCAGGGGGAGATCATTTTCCAGACCCCCGGGGATATGGAGAAAGAGCGCAAGCCTGAAATCTGGAGCGATGACAAGGCAAGCTGCACGGGCCCGGCTCAAGGAGCGATGCAAAGTGGCGACGATGACGGGGAGGCTCTCGATGAAAGCCGTCCATGCACCAAGACCGAGATGGCGGAGAAGAAGAAAGAATGGGAAGCCGGGCAAAAGGCTGCTGCTGACCGCAAGCTGAAGGAAGGCGAGCAATTTGCGGCACTGTTCGGATACAGCCCGACCGATGACGCGTCGAACCAGAAGTTCGCGGCCCAACTCATGAAATATGATGGGTGGAAGTCGGTGATCTACAAGGGCAAAGGCGTGTTCCAGGTCGATTACCAGATTGCGGGAAAGTTGGCCTATGATTTCATCTTCCCGACTTTCCCGCAGGGTGATTTCATCATCCCCTTTGTCCAGTTGCGCAAGCGCGACCAGGGCTCGGTTGGGGTTGCGGCTCCGGCGCTGATCGGCGGGGGGCTGCGTGGTATGGCTGCAAAGATGAAAGCCCTTGGCGCACCTGACACCGACAATATTCCGCGATCGAGCCAGACGCGGGGTGTGTTCACGGTCACCACCGATGGCGAGATTTTGACGAACAATACCGAGAACGGTCCGGCCAAGGTTCCAGCGGGGCGTTCGTTAAGCTGGTCGATCGATTCTTCGAGCGAAAAGGTTCCCGAGGCGCTGATCCGGTTGCAATAACGCCTCTTTGTTGCGCCTTATCCGGCGCTCAGCCGCCAGCCGAGCGCTTCCCCCGCATGGAAGGGGACGATGTCCACACCGTCCGCATTGATGAGATCGGGCACAAGGGTTTCGCCACGTTCCAGCGTGATCGTGTCCTTGTTGAGCGGCAGGCCATAAAAGCATGGCCCGTGTTCCGAGGCAAAACCTTCCAGCCGGTCTAGCGCGCCTTCCTGATCGAAGGCGGCGGCATAGCTTTCGAGCGCGTATGGCGCATTGAAGATGCCCGCACAGCCACAGGCTGCTTGCTTGGCGACGCGCGCATGAGGCGCGCTGTCGGTGCCGAGAAAGAATTTGGGTGATCCCGAAACAGCGGCCTTGCGGATCGCCAGCCGATGTTTCTCGCGCTTGGCCACCGGCAGGCAATAGGCGTGCGGGCGAATGCCGCCTGCGAACATCGCATTGCGGTTTATATGCAGATGGTGCGGCGTGATCGTCGCGGCGACATTGGCGGGCGCAGCCGTCACGAAGTCCGCCGCGTCGGCCGTCGTGATATGCTCGAACACGATCTTGAGCGCGGGCAGGTCGCGAACCAGCGGCGCCAGCGTGCGTTCGATGAACACGGCTTCGCGGTCGAAAATATCGACCTCCGGGTCGGTCACTTCGCCGTGAATCAGGAGCGGCATGCCGATCTCCTGCATTTTTTCGAGCACGGGCATGATGTTGCGGATATTTGTCACGCCGTACGCTGAATTTGTCGTCGCGTGCGCGGGATAGAGCTTGCACGCGGTGAACACGCCCTCGGCATGGCCGCGCGCAATCTCTTGCGCATCGCTGTTGTCGGTCAGATAGGCGACGATCAGCGGCGTGAAGTCGAGGCCCGCCGGGATGGCTGCCTTGATCCGCGCGCGATAGGCGATGCCTTCGGCCATGTTCGTCACCGGCGGAGACAGGTTGGGCATGACGATCGCCCGCGCGAACTGTCGCGCCGTGTGGGGCAGGACGGCGCGCATCATCGCCCCGTCGCGCAGATGGACGTGCCAATCGTCGGGGCGCCGGATGGTCAGGCGTTCGGTCATGGGGTCTCCGGCTTGGTTTTGCCGAAAGACTCCCTAAATGGGGTCGATGCCGAAAACCACCCTTGTCGATCGCGCGGTCATCCGCCTGTCAGGGGGAGATGTGCGTGGCTTCCTCCAGGGGCTGGTGACGAATGACGTTCTCGGGCCGCTTCCGGTATGGGCCGGGCTGCTGACGCCGCAGGGCAAGGCACTGTTCGATTTCCTCGTCTGGGCGGACGGCGACGATCTCTTGATCGATTGCGAGGCCGAACAGGCCGATGCGCTGGTCAAGCGCCTGACCATGTATCGCCTCCGCAAGCCGATCACGATCGCGCGCGATCCGGCGCTTGCGGTTCACTGGTCGCTTTCGGGAGGACGGGGTGTGCCCGATCCACGCGATCTGGAGCTCGGGCAACGCTGGATCGGGCCGCCGTCCGAACCGGCAACCGGCTGGCTCGCGCATCGTCTCTCACTGGCCATAATCGAAGGCGTCGCCGAAATGGGGAGCGACAGGACGCTCTGGCTCGAATGCAATGCCCGTGAGCAGCATGGCGTGAGTTTTACCAAGGGCTGCTATGTCGGGCAGGAAAATACCGCCCGGATGCATCATCGCGATAAGGTCAATCGGTCGCTCAGAGTCGTGCCGCTTGTTGGTGCGTTGCCCGAGTCTGTGCGCACCAGTTATCCCGAATTGGGCCTGGCGGTCGTTTCAATCCGAAAGCCGGGTTAGCGCCCGCGCTTTTTGCGGTGCGTCTCCAGATCGAGCACCGCGCTTTCGGCGCCTTCGGGCAGAAGCCCCATCCGCCGCGCCACTTCCTGATAGGCTTCGACTTCGCCGCCCATGTCCCGGCGGAAACGGTCCTTGTCGAGCTTTTCATTGGTCGCGATGTCCCACAAGCGACAGCCGTCGGGGCTGATCTCGTCGGCGAGGATGACGCGCGCAAAGTCGTTCTCCCAGACCCGCCCAAATTCGAGTTTGAAATCGACCAGGCGGATGCCGATCCCGGCAAACATCCCCGACATGAAGTCGTTCACGCGGATCGCCATGTCCGAAATATCGTGCATTTCTTCCTGCGTTGCCCAGCCGAAACAGGCAATATGTTCGTCGGTGATCAGCGGATCGCCAAGCGCATCGTCCTTGTAATAATATTCGAGGATCGTGCGGGGAAGCTGTTCGCCTTCCTCGATCCCCAGCCGCTTCGAGAGCGAGCCGGCCGCCACATTGCGCACCACGACTTCGATCGGGATGATCTCGACCTGACGCACCAGTTGCTCGCGCATGTTGAGGCGCTTGATGAAGTGATGCGGGATGCCGATATGGCCGAGCAGCGTGAAGACATGCTCGGATATGCGGTTGTTGATCACGCCCTTGCCATTGATCGTGCCCTTTTTCTGGGCATTGAACGCAGTCGCATCATCCTTGAAATACTGGATCAACGTGCCGGGCTCAGGCCCTTCATAGAGGATCTTGGCCTTGCCTTCGTAAATCTGGCGACGACGGTTCATGCGGGGTTCCGTTCCATCTGAAATGCGCGAAGCCCCGGACGCGGCGCCTCAAACGACGCGCAGCCGGGGCGCTGGGCAAGTCTATATCAGGATGGCGGGGACGGCGCAATCTTGCGATAGTGGGGCAAAGGGAGTGGATCATGAAGGATATTGCCGACATCCTGGCCGAAATTGCCGCCGAAATGGACGCCGCCAGCGAGCGCGGGACCGTTGCGGACTATATCCCGAGCCTGGGCAAGGTCGATCCGCAGCATTTCGGCATCGCGATTGTCGAAAGCGGAGGCAGGCTCCACGCCGCCGGGGGCGCCGATACGCCCTTTTCGATCCAGAGCGTGTCGAAGGTCTTCACCCTGACGATGGCGCTCCGGAAACATGGCGACGAACTGTGGAAGCGCGTTGGGCGCGAGCCTTCGGGTTCGGCCTTCAATTCGATCGTCCAGCTGGAAAACGAGGGCGGCATTCCGCGCAATCCGTTCATCAATGCGGGCGCCATCGTTGTCAGCGATGTTGTGCTCGACGGCGCGGAGCCGCGTGCGGCAATCGGCGATGTGCTGCGCTTCGTGCGGATGCTGGCGGGCGACGAGACGATCGAGATCGACAATGAAGTGGCGAACTCCGAAGCGGCGACCGGTTTCCGCAACGTCGCGCTCGCCAATTACATGAAGAGCTTCGGCAATATGGACCCCTATGTCGATGGCGCGCTCAAGCTCTATTTCCACCAATGCGCCTTGTCGCTCTCGTGCCGCCAGCTGGCGATGGCGGGTCGCTACCTGATGCATGACGGCCGGCACCCGGATAGCGGAGAACAGATCGTCTCCCCGATCCTCGCGCGGCGGATCAACGCGCTGATGCTGATGTGCGGCCATTATGACGGCTCGGGCGAATTCGCCTTTCGCGTCGGGATTCCCGGCAAGTCCGGCGTCGGCGGCGGCATCCTCGCGATCGTGCCCGGCAAGGCCAGCATCGCAGCCTGGTCGCCCGGCCTCAACACGCGCGGCAATTCCAAACTCGGCACCCGCGCGCTCGAACGACTGGCGGAGGCGACTGGCTGGTCAGTGTTCATGCCCGGCCTACCGCACCGGGAATGACTGTGCTGGCTTTCGCTTGTGCAGATTTGCACTAAACTGAACTGCTCGCAAATGCGTCGGAGTGGCATCATGCACATTGAACAGTTTTCAAACGGCGGCTGCAAATCCTATCTCGTGAGTTGCGAGGCGAGCGGGCGCGCGATCCTTATCGACCCTGAAATCCACCTGATCGAGCGATACAAGGCCGCGATCGCGCGTGACGGGCTTACGCTCTCCTATCTGGTCGATACGCACACGCATGCCGATCATTTTTCGGCCTCGCGCCAGCTGGGCGCGACGCTCGGCGTGCCTGTGGCGCTCAATCGCAAGAGCCCGGCGCCCTTTGCCGATATGCGGCTCGACGATGGCGAAATGCTCGTGGCGGGCGATATTCGCCTCGTCGCAATGAGCACGCCGGGGCACACGCGCGATTCGATGTGCCTGCTGGCGGGCGATGCGCTGTTCACCGGCGACACGCTGCTCATCGGCGGCACCGGGCGGACGGACCTGCCGACGGGCGATCCCGAAGCGCTTTATGACAGCCTGTTCGGGCGGCTCCTCAAGCTCGACCGCGCGACCCGCGTCTTTCCCGCGCACGATTACAAGGGCAACACCGAATCGACGATCGGCGATGAGATCGACACCAATCCCCGGCTGCAGAAAAAAAATCGCGCCGAATTCGTCGCGATGATGCGCGAACTCAATCTTGCCGCGCCCACACATCTGACCGAAGCGCTGCGCTCTAATATGAGCGGCGGCGTTACGGTCGAGCAGCTTCTTCTCGAAGCGGCGCACACCGTTCCGTTCATGTCGCTCGCCGAACTCCAGGGCCAGCTGGCCAATGGCGCGAACGACCTGATCGTCCTCGACGTCCGCGAACGGGAAGCGTTCGAGAACGGGCACATCCCTGGCGCAAGGCATCTGGCGCGCGGGCAACTGGAACTTCGCGTCAACGACGTCTTTCCCGATCCGACGATCCGCATCCTGACCTGTTGCGAATTCGGAAAAATATCGACGCTCGCGGCGGCCACGCTCCGCCAGCTCGGCTTCATGCGCGCAGTCGCGCTCGATGGCGGCGTCCGCGCCTGGCGCGAAGCGGGGTTTGCGGTGGAGGCCGGCCAATAGGATTTTGCGCGCCGAATCGATAGGTGCGGCCCTTCCAGACCCGGCACCCGCGCGCCCGACCGGCTGGCCGAAGCGGCCGGCCGGTCGGGCGGTGTTCATGCTGGCGGTGGTCGCCTTATCGTCAATTCGCTGAGTCGGTCTTTTTCGGCCGGAAGCGGCGGAACAGCCAGAAGATCGCTCCGCCAAGCGCTGCCCAGGGCGCCAGCAATCCGATGGCCACGATGACGAAGCTGACCATCGCCGTGAAGGACTGACCGCTGGCCTTGAATGCCTTTTGCACTGGCGAACGATTGTCGAAGCCGAGAATGGCCTCGTTCGCGGCATAATCGAACATGACCGGCGTG
>CXWL01030880.1_pt1 | contig 46095 bp, 52 predicted proteins | sample 590931 | NCBI WGS metagenome assembly CXWL01 (sample SAMEA3498368, study PRJEB10139) | groundwater metagenome | biome: water well; material: biofilm material | place: Germany | collected 2015-04-27 | reverse complement strand
TTTCCAGAAACCCAGCGCGGCCTCCTGATCGAAGCGATGACCGCGCATGAAGTCGGGCATTGCTGGCGCTACGCCCACGGCGTCTGGCACGCCTTGCCGGCCGGCTTTGTCGACACCGGCGCGAGGGAGGCGGGCGGCGACACGCTTGCCGAGGCGAAGGCGATGCGCGACAGCCGCCGGGAGGAAGCCTTTGCCGACCTGGTGGCGCTGGCCTGGACCTCGCGCAACCATCCGGACAGTTATGCCCAGGTCTACCGCTGGCTGGAATCGGTGCGCAGCGAACAGCCGGCCGGGCTCGCCGCGCACGACACCCGGGTGTGGGTGCGCCTGGCGCGCGACGCCGGCGCTTTCGCCCGCACCGCCACCCTGTTCGACGACGTGCAAGCCGTTTGGAGCAAGGGCGTGTTGATGGCTGAATAATATTGGTCTGAAGCCAGATTCGGCACCGGTTTTATGGTTTTTCCGATAAGTGTTCGTTGACGCACAGATCGCTTGTGTTGTTACAGCGTTAAATAATGCTACTTACAACAATCCGCCAAGGGACCACCATGAAAACCACGTTTATCGCGACGCTGCTGGCAACTGCTGTCAGCGCGAGCTTCGCAGCCGCACCGACCGCCGCACTGAACCACGATCCTGCGACCTACCAAAACGTGACCAAGAAGGCTGCGGCCGAGTACAAAGTGGCCACCGCAAAATGCACCAGCATGACCGGCAACGCCAAAGGCATCTGCATGGAAGAAGCCAAAGCCGCCCGCGCCCACGCGGACGCCGACGCGGTTGCCCAATACAACAATACGGCCAAGGGCCGCAGCAAGGCCCGCGTCGCGGTCGCCGATGCCGATTTCGCGCTGGCCAAGGCGCGCTGCGGCGACATGACCGGCGCCGACAAGGATAACTGCATGAACATCGCCACCTCGGTGCACACCGCAGCCGTGGCCGACGCCAAGGCCGACCGCGCAATTGCCGCGACCGACGCCACCAAGGCCGCCGCAATCGACAAGTGCGAACAGGTAGCCGGCCAGCCGAAAACCGGTTGCCTGATCGATAACCGTACCGCCGTCACCACGGTAGTCGAGAAGACCAAGGAAATCGCCTCGGCCGCAGCGGAGAAGACCCGCAATGCCGCCGCTATCGTGGCCGGCAAGGCAGATCGCGCAACCGACCGCGTGGAAGGCAAGAGCGTTGTCGCCGCCAGCAAGGCCGGCGTCGTGGTGGCCGATTCGGTGATCACCACCAAAGTGAAGGCCGACATCTTCAAGGAGCCTGAACTGAAGTCGATGGCAATCCACGTCGAGACCGAAAAAGGCGTGGTCATGCTGAGCGGCTTCGTCGATTCGAAGTCGGATGCCGACAAGGCGGTTCGCCTGGCCAAGAGCGTCGAAGGCGTCTCGAGCGTGAAGAGCGCAATCCAGGTCAAGTAAGTTATGTTGTGAACAGGACGCCCGCGCGGTGAATGCAAGTCGCCGCGCGGGCATCCGCATTTCCGGCGGCCTGATTCCCATTCCAATGCAACTGTTGATTGCCTTGCCAGAGTATAATTTTCCCGGTGAACAGACTAGAAACCTTTGGACTTATTGCCGCACAGGCCGAACGCGGGGAGATTATTTTCCCAACCAGCGTGAACGCCGCCCTGCGCCTCCAGCTTGCCCTGGACGATCCCGACTGCCATATTGAGGATGCGATCAAGCTGGTGCTGGGCGAACCGCAGCTGGCCGCGCGCACGGTGGCGCTGGCCAATTCGGCCGCCTTCAACCGCAATGGCGAAGCGATCGTGACGAATGTGCGCGCCGCGGTGATGCGGATCGGCTATCGCAGCCTGCAGATGCTGGTCGCCAGCCTGGTGGTGCGGCAGTTCGGCAGCCGTATCGTCGATCCCGGGTTGCGCTTCAAGGCCGAGCAATTGTGGGAACACACCGCCCACGTCGCCGCGCTGGCCCAAGTGTTCGCGCGGCGCGTGACCTTCATCAATCCCGACACCGCGCTGTTCGCCGCTATCGTGCATGAGGTTGGCGGGTTTTACCTGCTGTCGCGCGCCGATGAATTTCCCGGCCTGCTCGACGCCGATCCGGAAAATTGGGTTGAGCTGTGCGAAGAGGTGGTCAGCCGCGAAGTGATGCGGAAGCTGTCGATTCCGGAGACGGTCGCGGCGGCGATCCAGGATCTGCGCGGCGGCTTGCTGGGCATGCCGCCAAGTACCTTGCTGGACACGTTGTTGCTGGCCAACCAGTTTGCCCCGGTGCAATCGCCGCTCGCGACGAAAGAGCTTGTGCAGCCGGTACATGCCGACACCGTGCTCGACTTCCTGTTCGACCAGGCGACGCTGGACAGCATCTTGCAAGAGTCGGCCGACGAATTCCAATTGATGAGTGCGGCGTTGCTGGTCTAGCCCATGAACCGTTTCCGCGCTGCCGCCCTGGCATTGCTGTTGCTTCCGCTCTGCGCGCCGTTGCTTGCCGGTCCGAAAAAGAGCGCCTATCCGAACCTGAGCAACTTTGGCGCGCCGCCCGACACTGGCGCCGCATGGTTCCAGCAGTGCTTGCGCGTGCAACAGCGCCGCCCGCCTGCGCGCGACCTGGCGCGCACCTCGCCGCCTGGCGGCGCCAAGACTTGCGATGCCACCAATCTCTACTATGACAAGCTCCATCAGGCTGCCGTCAGCCAGGGCGAGTGGGACAAGGTGCGCCATTGCGCCCTCGCAGCGAATGAGACGAGCGTATTGATGATGCTGTATGCGAATGGTTTCGGCGTGATCCAGGATGCCGACCTGGCGGTCATGTACGCCTGCGGCGGCGAGGGCGCGCCGGCAGAAATGGAAGCCCGCGTCATGCACCTTGCTCGCTTGCAGGAAATCGACCGCGGCGACCCGTTCGACCAGTGCGACCACATCACCAGCGGCTACATGGGCGGATTTTGCGCAGCGATCGCGGAGCGCCAGGCCAGCAAGGTGCGCTCGGCTTTCCTGGCGCGCATCCGCAAGGGATTGACGGCGCCGCAGCAGGCCCCGTTCGACGCGCTGGTGAACGCCGCAGCTACCTTTGCGGCGTCGCGCGGCAACGATGAAACCGACATGACCGGCACCGCNNATATCGCGGCATTCGAAAAAGGGGAGCACAGGCTTCCCGCTGCGGAGAAATTCGAGTCTGCCGAAGCAGATCTCAACCGCGCATACCAGCGCCTGATGGAGTTGCCGGGAACAAACGAAAACCATCCCGACCGGCTGGAATGGAGCACGATCGAGAAATCGGGAGTGCGTAGCACCCAGCTCGCCTGGCTCGCATACCGTGACGCCTGGGTTCGCTTCGCGGCGGAACGCTATCCGGAAATCAGCGCGGCCTCGCTGAAAACGGCGCTGACGCAGCGCAGAAACAAGCAACTGGCGCGGTTGGCGCCAGGGTAGCGCCGGTTCGAGTCGCCGCGTTCGCTTGCACTCAGGTATCCCGGTTGCGTTTCTGAAATTCTGGCCTATACGTGCTGTTGATTCAACGAAAGGGAAATTTCCATGACACGCCTTCCGGCAAACACCGCACTCATCGTCATCGACGTCCAGCAGGCCTTCAACGACCCCAAGTGGGGCCAGCGCAACAACGCTCAGGCCGAAGCGAATATTGCCAGCTTGTTGGCCGGATGGCGCGCTACAGGGCGTCCCTTGTTTCACATCCAGCACCGCTCGGCAAATCCGGCGAGTTTGTTTCATCCCGACCGGGCAGGTTTTCAGGTCAAGCCGGAGGCCCTGCCGCTGGCGTGCGAAGCGGTCATTTTCAAGGATGTGAACAGCGTGTTCATCGGCACCGACCTGGAGCGGCGGCTGCGCGCGGCGGGGATTGCGGATGTCGTGATGGTTGGCATCACGACCGATCACTGTGTATCGACCAGCACCCGCATGGCCGGCAACTTTGGCTTTACTACCTACATTGTTTCCGACGCGACTGCGACGTTCGAGCGGACCGGTCCGGACGGCAAGCATTACACTGCCGAGCAGATGCATGAAACGGCGTTGGCAAGTTTACATGGCGAGTTTGCGACGGTGGTGGCGACCGTCGACGTGTTGGCATCGTTGGAGCGAGACTGATTGCTTCAGAAACAAGAAGCCCATGAACCTGAATTCGTGGGCTTCGTCCGTTCGTTGCAGGCCGGGCCTTACCAACCAAAGAGCTTGGCGAGAGCACGTAACAGTTTCAGCCAGTCATCCCACGAATCGACCATGACCGGAATTGCTTGTACAAGGGAATCACGCATGAAGTTCTCCAGTGTGAGATTCATTTGCCGGTGCCTCCTGATGTCGTACGACGGGCACCGGCTCACTGTAGGGGATTCCCCCGGATGCTTATTGCGCAGGATCGATTGTCAATGGACTAATTGCGCGATGCGATTGCTTGCGCCGGTATCCGAATTTCGGCAACGCCTTCAGCGCGGTCGCCGAAGCCGATAATTGCAAAGGATGCAGGGTAGTTTGAGATCCGGGTTTGGCGACGCGGAAAATTATCGGGACCGGACGGCGCAGACCTCGGTAATGCTGGCCGTCCGGTAACGCTCATAGGCGGTGGTTGGCCTTGGAGATCAAGGATACTGCTGCCGCGAATGCAGGATGGAAACTATTTCGATCGCGATAGCGCTGACGCGATATACGACAATGTAATTGGGGTGGGCAACGAGTTCGCGCGTGCAAGATACCCGCCCAAGGCGGTACAGATACGGATGCAGTGGTAGTCGCCCGAGACTTGCCACGGCCAGAGCCACGGAGTTCAAATCCGTGGCTCTGGCCTCGTAGGAGGCGTTCACCCGCCAGCCCAATCGATAAGCTCGGCGAAGTGGGTCTTTTTCCGTGCAATAGGCCAGATTCAGATGGGCCTAGTGAGAAGAGTCTTTCGATATCGATACGGACCGGCAGCGTCCGGACGTTTTCCGAAGCGACCAGAGAGCGACCAGAAAGCAAAAAGCCCACGAACGTGAATTCGTGGGCTTGATACTTATTCGTGGTAGGCCGTGCGGGATTCGAACCTGCGACCAACGGATTAAAAGTCCGCTGCTCTACCAGCTGAGCTAACGACCCGAAGAGGCAGAATTATATATGACGGATTGCAATTGCGCTAGGGCCACGAACCCCTCATGCAGAATTAAGACAAGGCGGCCGTCACTTTGAGAATTTCCTCCACGGTCGTCACGCCCTCGACCACCTTCATCGCGCCGGCGATCCGCAGCGGCTTCATGCCATCGGCCACGCTTTGCCGACGCAGCGCGAGCAGGTCGGTCTCTTCGGCGATCAGCTTGGTGAAGCCTTCGGACACCGTCAGCAATTCGTAGATGCCGGTGCGGCCGCGGTAGCCGGTCTGGCGGCACTCGGGGCAGCCGATCGGCCGGTATATGGTAGTCGGCTTGGGAATCTTCCAGGCCCCGCCGATGCTCTGCCAAATGTCGTCGTTGATCTCGCCGTCGGGCGATTTGCACTCCGCGCACAGGGTGCGCACCAGGCGCTGCGCCAGGATGCCGATCAGCGTCGCTTCCAGCAGGTAATAGGGTACGCCTAGTTCCAGCAGCCGCATCACGGCCGATGGCGCGTCGTTGGTGTGCAGCGTCGACAGCACCAGGTGGCCGGTCAGCGCGGCCTGGATCGCCATCTCGGCGGTGCCCAGGTCGCGGATCTCGCCGACCATGATGATGTCCGGGTCCTGCCGCATCAGCGCCTTGACGCCGTCGGCGAACGACAGGTCGATCCCGGGCTGCACCTGCATCTGGTTGAACGAGGCCTCGACCATCTCGATCGGGTCTTCCACCGTGCACACGTTCACTTCGCTGGTGGCCAGCGCCTTGAGCGTGGTGTACAAGGTGGTGGTCTTGCCCGAGCCGGTCGGGCCGGTCACCAGGATGATGCCGTGCGGGCGCGCCGTCAGGCCATCCCAGCGCTGCGCATCGTCGATTGGGAATCCGAGTTCCGGCAAGGTCTTGACCACCACTTCCGGGTCGAAGATCCGCATCACCAGCTTTTCGCCGAACGCGGTCGGCAAGGTCGACAGGCGCAGCTCGACTTCCTGGCCGCCGCTGGTNNTTTTCGATCACGTCCATGCGCCCGAGCAGCTTGATGCGCGCGGTCATCGCGATCATCACCACCGCCGGCACCTGGTAGACCTGGTGCAGCATGCCGTCGATGCGGAACCGGATCAGCGCGACGTCGCGCTTGGGCTCGAGGTGGATGTCGGAGGCGCGCTGCTCGAACGCGTACTGCCACAGCCAGTCGACGATGTTGACCACGTGCTGGTCGTTGGCGTCGAGCTGCTTGTTCGACTTGCCCAGCTCGACCAGCTGCTCGAAATTGTTGCGCAGCATCAGGTCNNTACTGCGCGATATCGAGCGGGTTGGAGATCACCAGCTCGATCTTGCGGCGCGAAATCTTGGCGATTTCGGCTTCCCATTCGAGCAGGAACGGTTCTGCGGTGGCCACCACCAGGGTGGTCGCGGTCAGTTCGAGCGGCAGGATGTTGAAGCGCGCCGCGTAGCCGGCCGACATCACGTCGGCCACCTTGGTGAAGTCGACCTTGAGCGGGTCGATGCGCATGAACTGCAGGCCGACCTTGGCGGCGGTCCATTCGGACAGCACGTCGAGCGTGAGCAGGCGGTTGGGCGGCTGGGCCGAGGTCATCTTGCACTGGGCAATCGCGGTCAGCGGGTGCATCGAGCCGGCCGCGCTTTTCAATATGCCCTGGGCCTGCGCGAAGTGCGCCTTGACCCCGGACTTGTCGACGATGCCGTCGGCCAGCATCCAGGAGAACAGGGTTTGCAGGTCTAGCGTCCTGGGGCGCGCCGGCTTGGCCGGGCTGCGGCCTGCCGTTGCGCTTGCTGCTGTTGCGTCTGCATTCAAAGCATGTCTCCGGGTGGACGCTGCGGTCTTATCCTGCTGTCTTGATGCCCTTGACCCACGACTTCGCGGGCAATTTGGTGGCGGCGACGATCTGGGCGGCGCGCGCGGCCAGCGCATCGGCGTCCTCGGCAGGGCGGCTCTGGAAGCAGAGCGCCACTACATTACCATCATGCACTTCCGGCAGGCAAATCACATGGTCGAAGCCATACTTCATGGCCTTGATGTTTTTCGCGAAACTCGGATGGTCGCCGAACAGGTTGACGGTCATGATGCCGCCCGGCGCCAGGCATGCGCTGCAGGACCGGTAGAACTCGGGCGTATCGAGCACCGGGCCGCGCGCGGTGGCGTCGTACAGGTCGCACTGCAGCACGTCGAAGGCGCCCAGGTTGGCCGGGTCGTCGACGAAATCGAGCGCGTCCATCTCCAGCACGGCGAGGCGCTCGTCGCTGGGCGGCAGCTTGAACATCGTTTCACAGATGGAAATCACGGAAGGGTTGAGCTCGACGGCCGTGACGCTGGCGTCGGGGAAATTGCGGTAACAGAATTTGGTCAGCGCGCCGGTGCCCAGGCCCAGTTGCGCGATCGCGCGCGGGGCTTCGATGTACAGCATCCAGGCCATCATCTGCTGGGCGTATTCGAGCTCGGGCCAGTCGGGCTTGCGGATGCGCATTGCGCCTTGAACCCACTCGGTGCCGAAGTGCAGGTAGCGCACGCCGTCCTGTTCCGACAGGGTAACAGGCGCGAACTTCGCCTTGCGCGGCGGACGGCGGGAGGATTCGACTTGTTCGATGGATTTTCTTCTGATAAGCATAGGGCGACCTGATTCGATCGCCCTATTATCGTTGGAGGGGTTCCCATAGCGCAAGCGGAACCCGTTCCGGCGCCGCGGCGCCCGGCCTGATTACTGGTTCTGCTCGGGCTCGACCGACACGCGCAGGCGGACGCGCTGGCCAGGGTCGCGCGCCATCACGGTGGTGTAGTTGCGGCCACGATAGTCGTAGGTCACCTCGTAGCCGACGGTGCGCGATTCGTACGATTCGACCGTGCGGCATGCGCGTACAGCCTGTTCCTGCATTTGCATCGGCTGGTTGACGGCGCGGCCGTTATTGTCGACCCGGTCGCCGACCACGGCGCCGGCGATCGCGCCGGCGGCAGTGGCCGCAACGCGCCCCGTTCCGCCGCCGACCTGGTTGCCGATCAGCGCGCCTGCCAGGCCGCCGATGATCGAACCGCCGGCGCTGCGCTGCTGCGGATACTGCTGCACCGGCTGCTGGATGTAGTCGGTACGGCATTCCTGGCGCGGCTGGCTGACCTGCTCCACGCGCGGCTGCACCCGCACGACGCGGCCGTAGTCTTCGAATTCGACTGCCTGCGCCAGTGGCAGGGCGCTCAGGCCCAGGGCGGTAATCAATAGTTTGGCTTGCATGTTCATGAGGAACCTCGTTATGTGTGGAGCTTCGGTTGGGTGAGCCAATTAGGCCATGTTCGTATACTAAGCCTCCCAGGCCCAGTTATTCAATCCACATGGCAACAAATTGTAACAAGGCGTCATCGTTCGCAGCTATCCGCCTTAATCGGCCGAACCCCGCCAACCGCATCTTTTATCGTAAAACCTTCTGTTTTTTTACAAATATTTCGTGTGTGATCACATTCGGGTTGATTCAGTTACCACAAAACGTTACCCTTACAGAAAATTATAGGGCGTATTGGCGCCAAGCAACGACATCAGGAGACTGGCGTTCATTCAGGAACGCAACGCACCGGCATTAACGCGATAAAAAAACCACCAGGTCGATTTGAGGGAAAAATGAGTTTGTTGATAACAGTGCCGCCTAACCTTGTGCAGTCCATTCGCGCCTTCCGTGTCGTGGAGCTGCAAGAGGAAGCCGTCCGCCTCGGGCAGCACTTTCTTTACGCCCATTGTGCCGACGCGCTGACCAAACAGCAGGTATGCGGCCGCATCGGCGAAAATTTTCATTTTCCTAAGCCTTGCAGCAAGAATTTCGACGCGCTCAGGGAATGCCTGACCGATACCATCCACAAGGCAGGGCCGCAGCCAGGATTTATCGTGGTCCTCGAGCAACTGCCGAATACCCAGAAATTCGATAAGGAAGCACGCGAAACCTTGCTCGACGTCTTTCGCGACGCCGCCGATTTCTGGGCCGAGAAAAAAGTCCCGTTCCGGGTATTCTACTCGTTCGAATAAACCCCGGCCCGCGCACAAGCGCGGCGGGAAGCGGCGTGGTGCGCTGCAACAATTTCAGCCCGTTTCATCGTCCGGCCTGCTGGTCAGGGTACAATGCGCGCTATGAAAAACATTGTGATCCTCATTTCCGGCCGCGGCAGCAACATGGAATCGGTGGTGCGCGCAGCGCAAACCGACCAGTGGCCGGCCCGGATCGCGGCGGTCATCAGCAATAAGGCGGATGCCGGCGGGCTGGCGTTTGCCCAGGCGAATGGCATCCCTACCGCCGTGGTTCCCAGCAAGGATTTCGCCAGCCGCGACGAGTTCGATGCGGCCCTGCAGCAAGCGATCGACGCTTTCGCCCCCGACCTGGTGGTGCTGGCCGGCTTCATGCGCATCCTGACGCCGCCGTTCGTCCAGCATTACGCGGGGCGGATGCTGAATATCCATCCGTCGCTGCTGCCCGACTTTCCCGGGCTGGCGACGCACCGCCGGGCGCTCGATGCCGGCGTGACGCGGCATGGCGCCACGGTCCACGTCGTAACCGCCGAGCTCGATCACGGCCCGGTGCTGGGGCAGGCCGAGGTCGAGGTCTTGCCGGGCGACACCGAATCCACGCTGGCCGCGCGGGTGCTGGCGCAGGAACACATCCTGTATCCGCGCGTCATTCGCAGCTTCATCGACGGCCAGCCGACATAACACGTAGTTAACCAAGGAACACCATGAGATTGCCTCCAGCGATCCTCGGCAATACTGAAGAAGTATTGCGCGAGATCTTACGTTTTTCGGCGCCTGCCGACACCACTTTGTCGCGCTACTTCAAGGACCATCCGCGGCTCGGCTCGCGCGAGCGCGGCGCGGTCGCCGAAGGCATCTACGCAATTCTGCGCAACAAGTCGTTCTTCACCGATTTTGCCGAAGCCGGCCAGAGCCCGACCATGCGCCGCCTGACCATTCTCGGCCTGGCCGAAGCGGTCGGCGCCGATTCGCTGGGTGGCCTGACCGAAGAGGAAACCGAGTTCCTCGAGCGCATCAAGCAGATCGACCGCAACCTGATGCCGCCGCAAATGCGCGCGAACCTGCCGAAATGGCTGTTCGACAAATTCGTCGCCCAGTATGGCGAAGCCGAGACGCTGCAACTGGCCGACGCCCTGAACCAGCCGGCGCCGCTCGACTTGCGCGTCAATTCGATCAAGGCCACCCGCGAGGAGGTGATGGCGAAACTGGCCGAAGCGCCGATCGCCGCCGAGCCGACGCCGTTTGCGCCGCTGGGACTGCGCGTGCTGAAAAAGCCCTCGCTGCAAAACCTGCCGCTGTTCAAGGACGGCGCGATCGAAGTCCAGGACGAGGGCAGCCAGCTACTGTCGCAAATCGTCGGCGCCAAGCGCGGCGAGATGGTGGTCGATTTCTGCGCCGGCGCCGGCGGCAAGACGCTCGCGCTCGGCGCGCTGATGCGCAACACAGGCCGCCTGTATGCGTTCGATATTTCCGAGAAGCGCCTCGCCAAGCTGAAGCCGCGCGTGGCGCGCAGCGGCCTGTCGAACGTCCATCCGGTGCAGATCGCGCACGAGCGCGACGCCAAGGTCAAGCGCCTGGCCGGCAAGATCGACCGCGTGCTGGTCGATGCGCCGTGCTCGGGCCTCGGCACCCTGCGCCGCAATCCCGACGTCAAATGGCGCCAGAAAATCGAGGCGATCGCCGAGATGCAAGTAAAGCAGGCCGCGATCCTGGACAGCGCCGCGCGCCTGCTCAAGGGCGGCGGCCGCCTGGTGTACGCCACCTGCAGCCTGCTCGACGAAGAGAACGATTTCATCGTCGATCAATTCCTGGCCGCGCATCCGGAATTCGATCTGGTGCCCATGAGTAAGGTTCTGGCCGAGCAAAAGATCGAACTGGACATGGGCGACTACCTCAAGCTGCTGCCGCACAAGCACCAGACCGACGGCTTTTTCGCCGCGGTGCTCGAGCGCAAGCCGATGCCGCCGAAGCCGCCGAAGGCCAAGCCGGACGACGAGGAAGCCGACGCCGCCGTCGCTACCGACGAGTAAAACCACCGCGACCGCCCATGCAACTATCGAATCTGCTGTCCGACCTGTTCGGCGACTTGCGCGACCCGGGAATCCTCTGGCAAGCCGGCGCCATCGTGCTGTGCATCGCGGTCGGGTGGGGGCTGGCGCGGTTCATCCGTCACAAATACCTGCGGCAGGCGGGCGACCTGGCCGCGCAAGGCGCGGTGCGCCGGATCGGCGTCGAGAGTTTCGCGCGCGTGCTCAGCCCGCTGTTGATCCTGTGCCTGCTGGCGCTGGCCAAGTTGTTGCTCGCGCGTTATCAGCACGTCAACCTGTTGCGGGTGGCCTTGCCGCTGTTCGCCTCGTTCGCGGCGATCCGGACCGCGTTCTACCTGCTGCGCCGGGTGTTCGCGCGGCACGGCCAAGTCGGCGCGGCCATCCTCACCTTCGAGAAAATCTTCGCGCTGCTGGTATGGCTGGCGGTGGCGCTCTACATCACCGGGGTGTGGCCCGACGTAATCGCCTACCTGGAAAGCACTTTCCTGCCGCTCGGCCGCCACAAGGTGTCGCTGGCCGGCATCCTGCAGGCCGTGGTGTCGGTGGTCGTGTTGCTGATGCTGGCGCTGTGGGCCGGCGCCGCGCTGGAAGAGCGGCTGATGGGCGTGCAGGCCATCCATACCTCGCTGCGGGTGGTGATGGCGCGCATGAGCCGCGCGGTGCTGATCGTCGTCGCGGTACTGGTGAGCTTGTCGCTGGTCGGCATCGACCTGACCGTGCTGTCGGTGTTCGGCGGCGCGCTCGGTGTCGGCCTGGGCCTGGGCCTGCAGAAAATTGCGAGCAATTATGTGTCCGGCTTCGTGATCCTGCTTGAGCGCAGCCTGTCGATCGGCGACATGATTTCGGTCGATAAGTACACCGGCAAGGTCAGCCAGATCAATACCCGCTACACGGTGCTGCAAGGGCTCGATGGCGTCGAAACGGTGTTGCCGAACGAGATGCTCATTTCCGGGCCGGTGCAGAACCAGTCGCTGTCGAACCGCTCGGTGCGCGTCTCGACCCAGCTGACGGTGGCCTACGGCAGCGATCTCGGCATCATTATCCCCTTGCTGGAAGCGCTGCCGGCCGGCGTGCCGCGCGTGCTGGAGGCGCCCGCGCCTGGCGTATCGCTGAACAAATTCGGCACCGACGGCTTCGAACTGGAACTTGGCTTTTGGATAAGCGACCCGGAAAGCGGACGCGGCGGGGTGGTGTCGGATGTGAACAAGAAGATCTACGCCCTGGTCCAGTCCGGCGATATCAAGCTGTCACAGCCGGCGCTCGATCCGCGCCTGATTGATGCTCTTATAGCATCGGAGGTCGCAAAAATCTCACAATCTGTCACCAATTGATAGGGGTTAATTGTGCCGTACGACAGGGAACCGCGTAAAATGTGCGGTTGGCTGACCGTTTCGCAGAAGGCGGCGCGACCACGAAAATTCACATTGGAGCAGTAATGGATTTGTTAAGTACCATGTTTGACGCCGTGCTCGGATTCCTCGATGGCGGACTCGTCGGCCTGTCCGGCTGGCAAGTTTTCTTTTACACCCTGGCGGTAACGCATATCACGATCGCCAGCGTCACGATTTACCTGCACCGTCACCAGGCGCACCGCGCGCTGGAGCTGCACGCCATTCCGTCGCACTTTTTCCGTTTCTGGCTGTGGCTGACCACCGGCCAGGTGACCAAGGAATGGGCCGCGATCCACCGCAAGCACCACGCCAAGTGCGATACCGAAGAGGATCCGCACAGCCCGGTCACGCGCGGCATCAGGAAAGTGCTCTTCGAAGGCGCCGAGCTGTATCGCGCCGAGTCGAAGAACCTGGAAACCATGGAAAAGTATGGCCACGGCACCCCGACCGACTGGATCGAGCGCAACGTGTACACCCGCTTCAGCTGGCAGGGCGTGATCCTGCAACTGGCGCTCAACATCGCGCTGTTCGGCGTTATCGGCCTGACCATCTGGGCGGTGCAGATGATGTGGATTCCAGTCATGGCGGCCGGCGTGGTCAACGGCATCGGCCACTACTGGGGCTACCGCAACTACGATTGCGCCGATGCCGCGACCAACATCATTCCGTTCGGCATCCTGATCGGCGGCGAAGAACTGCACAACAACCACCATACGTTCGCGACCTCGGCCAAGCTGTCCTCCAAGTGGTACGAGTTCGATATCGGCTGGCTCTACATCCGCATCCTGGAAACGTTCGGCCTGGCCAAAGTCCGCAAGGTTGCGCCGGAGCCGAAGTTTGCCCATGGCAAGCTGGTGGCCGACTTCGACACCCTGCAGTCGGTGATCGCGAACCGTTACGACGTGATGGCGAAGTATTCCAAATCGTTCAAGCACGCGTGGCACGAAGAAGTCAGCCACCTGCGCCACAAGGGCGCGCTCGAGGCGCGTTTCCTGAAGTCGTCGCGCAAGCTGCTGCATCGCGAGCCGGGCAAGCTGGAAGCGCCGCAGAAGCAGCAACTGGTTGAGCTGTTCCAGCACAGCAAGGCGCTCGAGACGATGCACCACATGCGCGTCGAACTGGGCGCGATCTGGGAGCGTTCGCACTTCACGCGCGACCAATTGCTGCACCAGTTGCAAGACTGGTGCGCGCGTGCCGAAGCGTCGGGCATCAAGTCGCTGCAGGAGTTTTCGATGCGGTTGCGCAGCTACGCTTGATTAATAGCGATAGCAGTAAGGAAAAAGGCTCCGTGAGGAGCCTTTTTCAATGCTGCGTTGCCGCCAATGTATTACCGGGTCGGCTGCGCCTGCATCCCGGCCGGCATCGGCCCCATCCGCATTGCCGGAATCTTCATGTACGTCACCGCGCGCCACAGCCACTCGGCGGGGCCATAGCGGAAGCGGGCCAGCCACCAGTGGCTGAACGCGATCTGCAGCGCGCACAGGCCCAGCGCAAACACCAGTTGCCACGCGCGTCCCATGCCCCAGTTGCCCAGGCCATAGCCAAAGAAGACCATCGACATGACCAGCGACTGGATCAGGTAGTTGCTCAGCGCCATGCGGCCGAACGGGGCCAGCACCCGCACCTTGGAGAACGCGGAGCGGCTGTGCAGCATCAGCACGATCATGCTCACATAGCCCAGGCAGGCCGGCAGGTTGCCGAGCATTAGCAAGCCGGCGGCAAGCTGGAAGCCGTCATGTTGCGCGCCAGGCACGTGACCCGTCGCAATAAAGCTTCCGGCAATGCCTAGCCCGATGCCGAACGGCAGGCCGATGTACGCCAGCTTGCGGAACATCGGCAGATGCGCGCCTGGATTGGCCATCACGCCGGAGCGGATGAACCAGGTGCCGATCAGGAACATGCCGAGCAGGATGGACGCAAAACCGGTCTCCTGGGGGGCGCGCTTGGCGAAGTGNNCTCGGTAGCGACTTCTTCAGCACGCTCCTTGAGGCGCTTGGCCCGCTCGGCTGCACGTTCGGCCTTTTTCCGGGCTTCCGTCAGTTCCGGAGCAACGGCGGTCGGCGCTTTCACCTTCGCCGGCGCTGCAACAAGCGGGGCGGGAACGGCGGCAACCGGCGCAACCGGCTCCGGCGGGGTCAGGTAGTCGACCAGGCCGCCGATGGTCATCATCGTAAAGGCGAACAGGTAGATCGCCGCGCCGGCACGCCACGGACGGGCTTCTACCGGGTTGTGGTATTTGTTGGCCAGGAACGACATCAGCAGGAACAGCGCGCTGACGGCCGTCACCGGGCCGCGCGCTTCCGCCGGGCCGACCTTCAGGGTCCACATGACTGCGGCGGCGATCACACCAAGCACGCCGACGACCAGCAGGATGAGCGAGATCACCGGCAGCGACAGGGGCCGGCGTTCATTGCGCATGTACAAGGCGATCAGGCCCGAAAACGCCAGGGTGCCCGCGGCGCCGCCGGCGCCCGGACCGAAGCCGGGCAGGAAGGCCAGTCCGATGCACACGGCGATGGCAGCCAGCATCCATTTCCAGGTGCCGTACAGCACCACCAGCAGGAAGATCGCCGCCACCGCATAGCTGAACAGGATGTCGCCGGCAAACAGGAAGATGTGATGCAAGGCGCCGAACACGGCAAGCGCGGCGATCCGGCGCATGTACGGCTTGAGGAAGCCGCGTCCGGCGCTTTCCGCTCGGGTCAGCATGACGGCAAAGCCCATGCCGAACAGCAGCGAGAAGATGGTCCAGAACTTGCCTGCGACGAAATAGGCGACGAAGTACGAGGCCAGCCAGTCGATCCCGGTCAGTCCGGCCGGCATGCCCTGGCCGATGGTGGCGGTGGCGCGGTTGAAGAACTCGACGTTCATCAGGCAGATGCCGATCAGCGCGAAGCCGCGCACCGCATCGAGCGCTTCGATACGCTGGCTGGCCGGCAGCGGCGCCAGTTCCGTCGCTTGCGGCGATTCCGTGAGGGTATTCATGTTTTTATAGTTCCCCAGTCAAGGTTATAGACTTGCCATGTTAGCGAGGCGGCCGCAAAAAATCCCTTGTGATGCGACGAAATGCAGAAACTGCGGGATCAAGGGCACAAAGGCAGTATGGATGTTGCTATCAAAGCATTCAAATGCACTTATACTTTCCATCCCGGAGATCCGATTGAAACCACAAATGAAGAATCCACGTCGCCTGTTGCCATCCGTCCTGTTCGTTCTTGCCGGCGCCGCCGCGGCAGCCACGCCTAGCCAGACCATCAAGGTGGCAGGGCTGGAGCAGGGCGCCGAGATCCTGGTCGACCGCTGGGGCGTGCCGCACATTTATGCGCAGAGCAAGGACGACGCGTTTTTCGCCCAGGGCTTCAACGCCGCGCGCGACCGCCTGTTCCAGATCGACTTGTGGCGCCGGCGCGGGCTGGGCGAACTGGCTTCGGTGTACGGCCCGGCCTACCTCGAGCAGGACCAGGCGGCCCGCCTGTTCCTTTACCGCGGCGACATGCACAAGGAGTGGCAGTCGTACGGCAAGGGTGCGCAGCGCGTGAGCGAACGCTTCGTCGCCGGCATCAATGCATATATCGACCATGTCGCGCAGACGCCGGGCGCGCTGCCGTTCGAATTCCGCCAGCTCGGCTACGCGCCGGCCAAATGGACGGCCGACGATGTGGTGCGCATTCGCAGCCACGGCCTGACCCGCAACCTGACGCTGGAGGTGGCGCGCGCCGGCGTCGCCTGCGGCGCCGGGCTGGCCGCCGACAAGGTGCGCGCCACCTTGCAGCCGGCCTGGGATCCGGTGATGCCCGCCGGGCTCGACCCGTGCCTGCCGGCCGGCCTGCTCGACGTGTTCAAGCTGGCCACGGAAAACGTCTGGTTCGGCAAGGACAAGAAAGTCGCCGCGCAGGATGCGCCGCAGCGGCTGGCGGGCGCCGACCTCGACACGCAGCGGATGGAAGGCAGCAACAACTGGGTGGTGGCGCCGTCGAAGTCGGCCACCGGCCGCCCGATCATGGCGAACGACCCGCACCGCGCCTATTCGGCGCCGTCGCTGCGCTACATCGCCCACCTGAACGCGCCCGGCATGAACGTGATCGGCGCCGGCGAGCCGGCGCTGCCGGGCATCTCGATCGGCCATAACGGCACCATCGCCTTCGGACTGACGATCTTCAGCATCGACCAGGAAGACCTGTATGTATACGAACTGAACCCGGCCAACCGGATGCAGTACAAATACCGCGGCAAGTGGGAGGACTTCAAGGTACTGAAGGAGACCATCGACGTCAGGGGCGGCAAGCCGGTGACGTCGGAAATGGTGTTCACGCGCCACGGGCCGGTGATTTTCACCGAAGCGGCCAGGCAGCGCGCGTTCGCGGTACGCTCGGGCTGGCTGGAAGCGGGCATGGCGCCTTACTTCGGCAGCATCGATTACATGCAGGCGAAGAATTTCGAGCAGTTCAAGCGGGCCATGCTGAACTGGGGCGCGCCGACCGAGAACCAGGTCTACGCCGACACCAGCGGCAACATCGGCTGGGTGCCGGGNNTGGCCGAGCGATGCGCGCCGCGCCCGCATCGGCGAAGTATTGGGTGGCAAGACCAAGATCTCGATCGAGGATTCGATGCGCCTGCAGAACGACGTGCTGTCGATTCCCGCGCGCCGCATGATGGCCTTGCTCAAGCCGCTGACGTCGAGCGAACCGAAGGCGCGCGCCGCGCTGGGCCTGCTGCGCGGCTGGGATGGGGTGCAAGGGGCGCAGTCGCCGCAGGCCGCCTTGTTCGAGGTGTGGTGGTCGCGCCACCTGAACCAGGCCTACGTGCGCGCGGTGCTCGATCCCAAGGCGGCGGCGGCGGTTGGCGCGGCCGATACCACCGGCCTGCTCAACGCCCTCGAGCGTCCGGCGGCGCGCTTCGGGCCGGGCGCGAAGGCCAGGCGCGACCAGTTGCTGCTCACTACCTTGGGCGCGGCCTATGCCGAACTGGAAAAGGGCGCCGGGCCGGATCCGCAGGCGTGGCGCTGGGGCAAGCTGCACTACAGCTATTTCGCCCACCCGATCAGCATCATGGGCGACGTGGCGGCGCGCACCCGGCTCAACGTCGGGCCGTTCCCGGGACAAGGGAGCGCGAATACGGTGAACCAGTCCAGCTACCGGCCATCGGACTTCCTCAAGCTGAACGGGCCGTCGTTCAGGGTGGTGGTCGACGTCGGCAACTGGGACAACTCGCGCGCGATGAACACGCCGGGCCAGTCGGGCGACCCGGACAGCGCGCATTACCGCGACCTGGCGCCGCACTGGGCCAAGGGCGAATATTTCCCGCTGCTATACTCGCGCAAGCTGGTCGAGGCGGCCACCGAAACCACCATCCGGCTGCAGCCGGCCAGGTAAGGGAGCTACCAAGCAAAAGAGCCGCGCACAGTGAAGTGGGCGGCTCTTCCGGTACCGAAAGCGCGATCGCGGATTACTTGATCTTGGTTTCTTTGTACATGACGTGCTTACGTGCCTTGGGATCGAACTTCATGATCTCCATTTTTGCAGGCATCGTGCGCTTGTTCTTGTCGGTGGTGTAGAAGTGACCCGTACCTGCGGTCGATTCCAGTTTGATTTTGTCGCGGCCAGTTTTTGCCATGATAGCTCCCTAATTAAACTTTTACGCCACGGGCGCGCATGTCGGTCAAAACGGCATCGATGCCGACTTTGTCGATGACGCGCAGACCGGCGTTGGACAAGCGCAGGGAGACCCAGCGGTTTTCCGATTCCACGAAAATACGACGATTCTGCAAGTTAGGCAGAAAACGACGTTTCGTTTTGTTGTTAGCGTGGGAGACGTTGTTGCCAACCATCGGACCCTTGCCAGTTACTTGGCAAACACGTGCCATAGCGCACTCCTTAGTAAACTTCCGCAATCGGGAAAAACGAGAGTATAGCGTGAAAAGCATCGCGGAATCAATGACTTGAGAAAAACAATTGTGTCATGCTATTGTCGATAAATTTCACAATTGGCCTAAGCTGCTGATCCAGCAAGGGAAACCGGCGTGGGCAAGCTGTCATCGCGCAGTGCGCGCTACATCTGGCCGTGTTCGGCGAAGGAATGCACCTGTGGGCCGGCTACAACAAAGTGGTCGAGAATGCGCACGTCCACCAGGGCCAGGGCCTGGACCAGGGCGCGCGTGAGCAGCAGGTCGGACTCGCTCGGTTCGGGCGCGCCGGATGGGTGGTTGTGGGCCAGCATCAGGCCGGCCGCATTGTGTTTCAGGGCCGCCTTGACCACTTCGCGCGGGTAGACGCTGGTATGGGTGAGGGTGCCGCGAAACATTTCCTCGCAGGCGATCAGGCGGTTCTTGACGTCCAGGAACAACACCAGGAACGATTCGTGGGCGCGCCGGCTCAAGGTCATGCGCAGGTACAGTTTGACCGCCTCGGGCGAGCCCAGGGTCTGGCCGGCCTGCAATTGCTCGCCGATGGCGCGCTGCGCCAGCTCCATTACCGCCTGCAACTGGGCGAATTTGGCCGGGCCGAGCCCGTGCAGGGTGGAAAACTGGGCCAGGCTGGCGCTGAACATCGCGTTCAGCGAGCCGAAGTGGGCGATCAGGTCGCGCCCGAGTTCCACCGCGTCCTTGCCCTTGACGCCCACGCGCAGGAATACCGCCAGCAATTCGGGGTTGGACAGGGCGCGCGCGCCCTCGGCGATCAGCCGTTCGCGCGGCCGGTCCTGGTGCGGCCAGTCCTTGATTCCCATGCTTCGTCCCCCCAGGCAAATCGCGCATCGGCCCGGTTTTGCCATTGGTGGCTTACAATATCGGTTTGCAAGCCAGAGCCAACACCATGACCCAAGCGTCCCCCGCCGTCGTCACCGACACGGCCTACCTCACCCTGCATTATCGGCTCGCCACCGCCGACGGTACTGATATCGTCACTACCTTTGCCGGAAATCCCGCCACCCTGATGCTGGGGCAAGGGCAACTCGCGCCGTTCCTCGAGCAGCGCCTGCTCGGCATGGCCGAGGGCAGCCACCAGACCTTCCAGCTGGCTCCGGGCGAAGGCTTCGGCGAGCGCAATGGCGAGCTGGTGCAGTCGGTATCGCGCGCCACGCTCGACCAGAATTCGGCGCCCGGGGCCGACTACCAGATCGGCGACCTGGTCGACTTCGCCGCGCCGGGCGGCGGCCGCTTTGCCGGCGTGCTGCGCGAACTGGGCGACAGCTCGGCCATCTTCGACTTCAACCATCCGCTGGCCGGCAAGGCCCTGCTGTTCGAAGTGAAACTGATTTCAGTGTTGTAGACAGGATTCCCCATGGACAGCGAAATTCTCCTAGCCCAGCCGCGCGGCTTTTGCGCCGGCGTCGACCGCGCCATCGAAATCGTCGAGCGCGCGCTGCAGCAGTTCGGCGCGCCGATCTACGTGCGCCACGAAATCGTCCACAACGCCTATGTCGTGGCCGACCTGCGCAACAAGGGCGCGATCTTCATCGAAGAACTCGATGACGTCCCGGCCGGCAACACCCTGGTGTTTTCCGCCCACGGCGTCTCGAAGGCGGTGCGCGCCGAGGCGGCCGAGCGCGGCTTGACCATCTTCGACGCCACCTGTCCGCTGGTCACCAAGGTGCACATGGAAGTGGCCAAGATGCGCCGCCTGGGCTGCGAAGTGGTGATGATCGGCCACGACGGCCATCCCGAAGTCGAGGGCACCATGGGCCAGGCCGAGCAGGGCATGCACCTGGTCGAAACCGTGGCCGACGTCGACCGCCTGCAGGTCGGCAACCCCGAGTTGCTGGCCTATGTGTCGCAGACCACCTTGTCGGTGGACGACACCGCCGCCGTGATCGCCGCCCTCAAGCGCAAGTACCCCAACATCGTCGAGCCGAAAAAGGCCGACATCTGCTACGCCACCACCAACCGGCAAGAGGCGGTCAAATTCATGGCGCCGCAAGTGGAGCTGGTGATCGTCGTCGGCAGCCCGAACAGCTCGAATTCGAACCGCCTGCGCGAAGTGGCGGAAAAGAAGGGCACCCCGGCCTACATGATCGACAATGCCTCGCAAATCGACCCGCAATGGCTGGTCGGCAAGCTGCGGATCGGCGTCACCGCCGGCGCCTCGGCCCCGGAAGTGCTGGTGCAGGCCGTGATCGACCGCCTGAAAGAGCTCGGCGCGCGCAGCGTGCGCGCGCTCGAAGGGGTGGAGGAGCATGTGACGTTCCCGCTGCCGAAAGGGCTGGACGGGACCACGCCAGCCATCGCATAAGGTTCTATATTCATGGCCGGCAAAATTAAATTCGGAACAGTCGTTAATTTCCGATATTAGTTTTTTCAAAACCTCGCTATGATGGCGACGCTCGGATTGCGTGAAGCTGCGCGGTCGCGGTACATACATGTACGCACCTTGCGTTGCGCTGGTGCAATGTTGGAGTTTGTGAACTACGGCGTCAGGCCAGGAGCGGCACTGCGGGGATTGCCCCGGGTGCCGTTTTTGTTAGAACGAAAAGAAAGAGACGATCAAAAACATGGATACATTTATCCAACAGATTATCAACGGTTTGGTGCTGGGCAGCATGTATGCACTGATCGCATTGGGCTACACCATGGTGTATGGCGTGCTGAACCTGATCAACTTCGCCCACGGCGACGTGCTGATGATCGGCGCGATGGTCGGCCTGACCGTCCTGAAACTGCTTGAAGTGTTCATGCCCGGCTTGCCCGGATATGTCGACCTGTTCATCGCGATCGCCTGCGCCGTGCCGGCCTGCATGCTGGTCAACGTGATCATCGAGCGGGTCGCCTACCGGCGCCTGCGCAATGCGCCGCGGCTGGCGCCGCTGATCACCGCGATCGGCGTGTCGATCCTGCTGCAAACCTTCGCCATGATGATCTGGGGCCGCAGCCCGCTGCCGTTCCCGCAACTGCTGTCGACCGAGCCGATCATGATCGGCGGCGCGCTGATTTCGCAGACCCAGCTGCTGCTGCTGGTGCTGGCCGCGCTGGCGATGTTCGGCCTGGTGTATTTGGTCGAGAAAACCAAGATGGGCCGGGCGATGCGCGCCACCGCCGAGAATCCGCGGGTTGCCGGCCTGATGGGCGTCGATTCCAACATGGTGATCGTCGCCACGTTCGCGATCGGCGCCGCGCTCGCCGCCGTGGCCGGCGTGATGTGGGGCGCCAACTACGCCTCGATCGCGTTTGCGATGGGCACGCTGCCGGGATTGAAGGCGTTTTGCGCCGCGGTACTGGGCGGCATCGGCAACATCTACGGCGCGATGATCGGCGGCATTTTGCTCGGCATCATCGAGAGCCTGGGCGCCGGCTACATCGGCGACCTGACCGGCGGCTTCCTCGGCAGCCACTACCAGGACATCTTTGCGTTCGTGGTCCTCATCATCGTGCTCACGATCCGGCCGTCCGGCATCATGGGCGAACGCGTCGCCGACCGCGCCTGACCGGCAAAAGGAACATCATGGCTCTCCTCAACTTCGACGTCCAAAACAAGCCGCGCCAGGCCTACGCCAGCATGGCGCTGCTGCTGATCGGCTTGATCATCTTCCCGTTCTTCGCCGCCCAGTTCGGCAACTCCTGGGTCCGCATCATCGACATCGCGCTGCTGTACATCATGCTGGCGCTGGGACTGAACATCGTGGTCGGCTTCGCCGGCCTGCTCGACCTTGGCTACATCGCCTTCTTCGCGGTCGGCGCCTACCTGACCGGCTTGCTCGCTTCGCCGCAATTTGCCGCGCTGCTCGAATCGGTGGTCAACTACAACCCGGCCATCGGCAACGCGCTGGTGGCGATGATGGGGCCGGACATCGTGCAGAACGGCATCCACCTGTCGGTCTGGATCATCGTCCCGCTGGCCGCGCTGGTGGCCGGCTTCTTCGGCGCGCTGCTCGGGGCGCCGACCTTGAAACTGCGCGGCGACTACCTGGCCATCGTCACGCTCGGTTTCGGCGAGATCATCCGCATCTTCATGAACAACCTGAACGACCCGATCAACTTCACCAACGGTCCGCAGGGCATCAACCTGATCGACCCGATCCGCATTTTCGCCGTCAACCTGGCCGGCGAGCCGGGCTCGCGCGCCAACGTCATCGTCGGCGGCTTCTCGATGCCGTCGGTGAACGCCTACTATTTCCTTTTCCTGTTCCTGTGCATCGCCATCGTGTTCGTCACCTCGCGCCTGCAGCACTCGCGCCTGGGGCGGGCCTGGGTGGCGATCCGCGAAGACGAGATCGCCGCCAAGGCGATGGGCATCAACACCCGCAACGTCAAGCTGCTGGCGTTTTCGATGGGCGCCTCGTTCGGCGGCGTGGCCGGCGCGATGTTCGCCTCGTTCCAGGGCTTCGTGTCGCCCGAGTCGTTCTCGCTGACCGAGTCGATCGCCGTGCTGGCGATGGTGGTGCTGGGCGGCATCGGCCATATTCCGGGCGTGATCATGGGCGGCGTGCTGCTGGCGGCCCTGCCTGAAGTGCTGCGCCACGTGGTCGAACCGGCCCAGATGGCCATCTTCGGCAAGGTCGTGATCGAATCGGAAGTGCTGCGCCAGTTGCTGTACGGCCTGGCGCTGGTGCTGATCATGCTGAACCGCCCGGCCGGCCTGTGGCCGTCGCCGAAACACGAAGACCGGCCCGACGCGGCCGAGACCAACAAGGGCGAAACGTTCCCGGCCTGATGGCCGTGCGCGAGGACAAGCAACCATGAGCGAACAAATCATTCTCAACATCGCCGGCGTGAACAAGCGCTTCGGCGGCCTGCAGGCGCTGACCGACGTCGGCATCAAGATCATGAAAGGCCAGATCTACGGCCTGATCGGCCCGAACGGGGCGGGCAAGACCACGTTCTTCAACGTCATCACCGGGCTGTACCAGCCCGACACCGGCACCTTCGAATTGGCCGGCAAGCCGTATTCGCCGTCCGCGCCGCATGAAGTGGCCAAGGCCGGGATCGCCCGCACCTTCCAGAACATCCGCCTGTTCGGCGAGATGACCGCGCTGGAAAACGTCATGGTCGGGCGCCACGTGCGCTCGCACCAGGGCGTGTTCGGCGCCGTGTTCCGGCACAAGGCGGCGCGGGTGGAAGAAGCGTCGATCCGCGCCCGCGCGCAGGAGCTGCTCGACTTTGTCGGCATCGGCCAGTTTGCCAACCGCACCTCGAAATTCCTGTCGTACGGCGACCAGCGCCGGCTCGAAATCGCCCGCGCGCTGGCCACCGATCCGCAATTGCTGGCGCTGGACGAACCGGCGGCCGGCATGAACGCGACCGAAAAACTGGCGCTGCGCGAGTTGCTGGTCAAGATCAAGAACGAAGGCAAGACCGTGCTGCTGATCGAGCACGACGTCAAACTGATGATGGGCCTGTGCGACCGCATCACCGTGCTCGAATACGGCAAACCGATCGCCGAAGGCTTACCGGCCGACATACAAAAAAATCCGGCTGTGATTGAAGCCTATCTCGGAGGCGCGCATAAATGAGCGACAACATCCTTAAAGTTGCGGGACTGAAAGTCGCGTATGGCGGCATCAAGGCGGTCAAGGGCATCGACCTGGAAGTCAACAAGGGCGAGCTGGTGACCCTGATCGGCGCGAACGGCGCCGGCAAGACCACCACCCTGAAAGCCATCACCGGCACCTTGCCGCCGTGCAGCGTGGAAGGCGTCGTCAGCTACATGGGGCAGCCGCTGAAGGGCGTGCACTCGTTCCAGATGGTCGAAAAGAAACTGGCGATGGTTCCGGAAGGGCGCGGCGTGTTCACCCGCATGACGATCCAGGAAAACCTGCTGATGGGCGCCTACACGCGCAACGACAAGGCCGGGATCGATGCCGACATCGAGAAATGGTTCAGCGTGTTTCCGCGCCTGAAAGAGCGTTCGGCGCAGATGGCCGGCACCTTGTCGGGCGGCGAACAGCAGATGCTGGCGATGGCGCGCGCGCTGATGAGCCATCCGAACCTGTTGCTGCTGGACGAACCGTCGATGGGCCTGTCGCCGATCATGGTCGAAAAGATTTTCGAAGTCATCCGCGACGTCTCCAAGCAAGGCATCACGATCCTGCTGGTAGAGCAGAACGCCAAGCTCGCGCTGGAGGCTGCGCATCGCGGCTACGTGATGGATTCCGGCTCGATCATCATGACCGGCAACGCGGCCGACATGTTGCACGACCCGCGGGTGCAGGCGGCGTATCTCGGCGAATAAGCACGACGGCGTCGGAATAAAAAAATGCCTCGACGAATCGAGGCATTTTTCATTCCGGCGAACCGGAGTAGGGATTACTTCTTGGCGGCAGCTTTTGGCGCGACCTTCTGGGCAGCTTGCGTGAACTGGTTCACGGCGGCGCTCATGTTGGTTTCGATCGCTTCGACTGCTTGCTTGGTCGACTTGGTGAACTGCTCGTAGCCGGCGTTTGCGTTGCCGATCGATGCTTTGAATGCAGCGACAACATTTTCCGAACCGGCCGGTGCGTTCTTGCTCACTTCGTCAACCAGGGTGATGACCTTGCGATTGGTTTCGGCGATTTGGGTCTCGGCAGCCTTGGTGAACTCGGCCTGGGTGCCGGCGGCGATCGATGCCAGCTGGCGACCATACGAAATCGCTTTCTCGGCGGTCGGCTGGGCTTGCGCCGCAGTCAGCGCGAAGAATTCTTGCGGGTCTTTAGCCGACAGCAACTGGCGCGTCGCGATCGACGACTCTTCCAGCGATGCCTTGGCGGCGGTGATGTTCAGTTCGACCAGCTTTTCCATGCCTTCGAAGGCTTTGGCCGTCAGCGACGAGAAGATCGCGAACTGCGATTCGAAGTTGGCTTTGGTGGCGTTCGAAAACTGCTCAGGGATTGCAAACATATAATTCTCCAATATTTGATGAATAGCGTTAAAAACGAATGTTGCTTTTTGCCGGTGAAGCAGATGAATCCGGGAATCTCTCGCTGAACACGCATTGTGCAGCGCAACAAAGTCTATTTTACTGAATTTTACATCGGCGTCAAGCACTTTTTGTGCGGTGCACAAATTAAAGATAAGTCAACTGTTCGAACTGCTGAGCAGGCCGGCGCGGATTGCATGACTCGGGGCGCTCTCATAGGAGAATTGGGCTTGGGAAACGGTTGCGGCGCGACCATGCTAGACTGACCATATTGCGCTTTCTTGCCTGCTGATCCGGCGCATCGGCCGTGATTTTGTCGCAAAGCGCTTTTGATCCATGTCAAACATTCCTACTGATACTGCGGCGCACCAGGGCCCGGTCTGGCTGTCGCCGATTCCCATCTTCTTCGTGCTGCTGTGGAGCACCGGCTTCATCGTGGCCAAGTTCGGCCTGCCGTATGCGCCGCCGTTGACTTTCCTGATCCTGCGCTGCTCCTGCGTATTGCTGGTGCTGATCCCGTGCGTGCTGATCTGGAGGGCGCCGTGGCCCAAGGCGGCAAGTATCGGCCACATCGCGGTGGCCGGCTTGCTGTTGCAGGCGGGCTACTTGAGCGGGGTCTGGATCGCGATCAAGCTGGGCATGCCGGCCGGACTGTCGGCCCTGATCGTCGGCATGCAGCCGATCCTGACCGCCGCCGCGGCACCGCTGATCGGCGAGCGGGTCCGTCCGCGCCAGTGGCTCGGGCTGATGTTCGGGCTGACCGGCGTGGCGCTGGTGGTCTTTGCTAAAATTACCCTGGTGGGCCTGACGGCCGCCTCGATCGGTTTTTGCCTGATGGCGCTGGGCGCGATCACCGCCGGCACGATGTACCAGAAACGCTTTTGCCCGCGCTTCGATTTGCGCACCGGTACCATCATCCAGTTTGCGGCTACCGTCTTGGTACTGTTGCCGTTGGCCATGCTGTTCGAGGACTTCAGCCTGCCGCTCACCACGGTGGCGTGGACGCCGCGCTTCGTCGGCGCCTTGCTGTGGTCGGTGTTCGCGCTGTCGATCGGCGCGATTTTCCTGCTATTCAAGCTGTTGCGGCGCAGCGACGCGACCCAGGTCACCAGCCTGCTGTACCTGACGCCGCCCACCACCGCGGTGATGGCGTGGATAATGTTCGGCGAGGCATTCAACCTGCTCGGCATCCTCGGCATGGCGGTCGCCGTGATCGGCGTCGCATTCGTTGTCAAAAAATAGGAAACTTCATGATCTTGAACCTGCAACAGCAAACCGTCGACGCCGCAATCGCTTCGCGCCGCTCGATCCGCGCCTTCCTGCCGACTCCGGTCGCGCGCGAGGATATCGAGGCGATCCTGGAGGTGAGCGCGCGCGCGCCGTCGGGCACCAATATCCAGCCGTGGAAAGTGACGGTGCTGACCGGCGACGCCAAGCAGCGCCTGTCGGACGCGATCCTGAAGGTCTACCACGACACGGAAGCGGCCGGCGCCCACACCGCGCAGTACTGCTACTATCCGCGCCAGTGGGTGTCGCCGTTCATCGAGCGCCGCCGCAAGGTGGGCTGGGACCTGTACGCGCTGCTTGGCCTGACCCGCGAGGACAAGGCCGGGATGGCCGCCCAGCACGGACGCAACTACCGCTTCTTCGACGCGCCGGTGGGCCTGATCTTCACCATCGACCGGGTGCTCGAGCAAGGCTCCTGGCTCGATTACGGGATGTTCTTGCAAAACATCATGGTGGCTGCGCGCGGGCGCGGGCTGGACACTTGCCCGCAGGCCGCCTTCACCCAGTTCCACCGGATCATCGCCGAGCAGCTGGCGCTGGCGCCGAACCAGACCGTGGTGTGCGGCATGGCGCTGGGCTACGCCGATCCCGACAAGATCGAAAATACGCTCGTCACGGAGCGCGCGACGCTTGCCGAATTTGTACGCTTTGTCGAATAGTCGTACACTGTGGACTGCGACGGCGTCGTTGATCGCCCGACCGTTGCCCAATAGCGTGAGTATTCCTTTGAATGTTAAATTCGCTTGCCATTGCTGAGTGATTTGCTACACTGCAACGAGACGTCTTCAGTTCGCTTCAAAGGATATACAGATGTATAAGCTTGCGCTGGGCGCCCTTGTTTCCCTGATGTTTATCCTGACGCCTGCCTCCGCCGCCAAGGTGGAGCGGGGCCAGCCTGCGCTCACGGTCAAGAAACACGTCGTCAAGAAATCGAAGGCCCAGCGCAGGGAGTCGACCAAGGTCGTCATGCTCGAACGCCCGCGCGTGGTCAAGCGCGTATCGGTGGTGCGCGGCAAGCGCGTGGTGTCTTACCGGCCTGTGCGCAGCGCCCATTTCATCGCGACCCCGGCGGCGCGCAGCGCGGGCGACGTTGCCGGCCTGAACCTGACGCGCGACCCGCTCGCCCTCGCTTCCAGCGTTGCCCTCGTGCTCGATCAATCCAACTCCGAAGTGCTGTTCGAAAAGAACGCCAACGTCGCCTTGCCGATCGCCTCGATCACCAAGCTGATGACGGGCCTGGTCGTGGTACAGGCCCAGCAGGACATGCATGAAACCCTGACCATCACCGACGATGACGTCGACCGGGAAAAACATACCGGATCGCGCCTGCGGGTGGGCGCGCGTATGACGCGCGGCAACCTTCTGCATATCGCGCTGATGAGTTCGGAAAACCGCGCCGCTGCCGCGCTGGGCCGTAACTATCCGGGCGGGACCAACGCATTCGTGGCGGCCATGAACGCCAAGGCGCGCCAGTTGGGCATGCACGACACCCGCTATGTCGATTCCAGCGGCTTGTCGAGCCGCAACGTGGCCAGCGCGCGCGACCTCGCCAGGCTGGCCATCGTGGCGCACCAGGAACCGTTGCTGCGCGAGTATTCCACCGACCCGAAAACCATCGTCGACGCCGGCGACCGCTCGATCCACTATTCGAACACGAACTACCTTGTCGCCAGCCCCGACTGGGAAATCGGCTTGCAGAAAACCGGTTTCATCAATGAAGCGGGGCGCTGCCTGGTGATGCAGGCCATGATCCAGGGCCGCGCGGTGATCATGGTGTTCCTCGATTCCAAGGGCAAGCTGTCGCGCACCGCCGATGCCGGCCGCATGCGGCGCTGGCTCGAGGCGCTCAAGCCGCCTGCCGTCGGCTGAGCTCAGGGCGCCGGCGAATAGCCCAGCGTGGCCGAAATCCGGGCCGCCGTTTGCACCAGGTCTTCCAGCCATTCTTCCTGCAGCCGGTCGGCCGGCGCCGAAATCGACAGCCCGGCGATCAACTTGCCGCTGTCGTCGTGGATCCCGGCCGCCATGCAACGCACTCCCAGTTCCAGCTCTTCGTTGTCGCGCGCATAGCCGCGCGCGCGCACCAGGCTCAGCTCGCGCTCGAGCTTGGCAAGGTCGGTGATCGAGTTCTTGTTGTGCCCGGCCAGGCCGGTGCGGGTGGCGTACGAGCGGATCGCCTTCGGGTCGTCGACCGACAGGAACAGCTTGCCCGTCGAGGTCAGGTGCAGCGGGCCGCGCCCACCGATCGCGCGTACCACCTGCATTCCCGAGCGCTCGGAAAACGCGCGATCGATGTACACGATCTCGTCGCCCTGGCGCACCGACAGGTTGATCGTCTGCTGGGTTTTCTTGTGCAGTGCGCGCATGAATTCGAGCGCCGCTTCGCGCACCGACAGCCGGCTCTTGACGACATTGCCTAACTCCAACAGCCGCATGCCGAGGCGGTAGGTGCCGGGTTCGACCCGGTCGACGAAGCGCGTGATGACCATGTCGTTGAGGATGCGGTGCGCGGTCGACGGATGCAGGCCGGATACTTTCGACAGTTCCTTCAAGCTGACCGGATCGCTGTAGTTGGCCAGCGCGTCGAGCAGCGCCACCATGCGCTCGATCACCTGAATCGATGTCTTGGCCTCGCGCGGCGCGGCCGGTTCAATGGGTTCGATTTTCATAATGTGGTTGGTGCGGTGCAGTATATGTGCGACCTTTATACCACAATGTGAAAACGATTGGCAATCTCTCCACCCGCTATCGAACTATTTCGCGCGCCGGCGCATAATGGCGCATCACACGCCTTTTTTACAGATCCCATGGTCCAACCTGTCAGCCAGTTCAAAAGCAAAAGCGGCATCAAGCGCGTCTTCTCGGCCTGTACCTATTCGCTCGACGGCTTCAAGGCCGCCTGGCAGAACGAAGCATCGTTCCGCCAGGAGATGCTGGTGGTGGTGATCGGCACCGTCACCGCGCTCAGCATGAAGATATCGGCGTTCGAAAAGCTGATGCTGGTGGCGGTGCTGGTGCTGGTGCTGATCGTGGAACTGATCAATTCGGCCATCGAAGCGGTGGTCGACCGCATTTCGCTCGAACCCCATCCGCTGTCGAAAAACGCCAAGGACCTGGGCAGCGCGGCAGTGGCGCTGTCGATTGCCGTCGCGCTGGCGGCGTGGGGCGTGGTGCTGTTCAACCGCTTCTATTGATTCGCGCATATGCGCTGGCCGCATATGCAAGCGCCAAACCATTCGTTCGGTTCCGCCCGATGACGCCGTAAGCTGTGCAGTCAGGAGGTGCGATGCGCAACGAACTTTTCCCCGATTTTCAAGTAATCCTGGTACCAGGGCTGAACGACAGCGGCGCCGACCATTGGCAGACGCGGTGGCAGGCTGCCCATCCCGAGTTCTGGCGGGTCAGCCAGGATGACTGGAGCAATCGGGACTTGCCGGCATGGGCGGCCAGGGTCGACCAGTTACGCGCGCTCGATGCGCGTCCTTCGCTGCTGGTGGCGCACAGTTTCGGCTGCCTGGCCGCCTTGTACAGCATCGTCGCCAATCCGCGCGGCGTGGCCGGTGCTTTCCTTGCAGCCCCCGCTGATCCCGATAAATTTGGCGTGGGCGCGATGTTGCTGTCGAGTGTGCTCGGGTGCCCGACATTGGTGGTCAGCAGTACCAACGATCCCTGGATGCGGGCCGAGCAGGCTGCCTGGTGGGCACGGCGCTGGGGCAGCGAACTGCACAATGCGGGCGCGCTCGGCCACATCAATGCGGAGTCTGGCCTCGGTGATTGGCCCGAAGGCCAGGAAAAATTGCAATTATTGTATGAGCGGGCGCACAATGGATGTCCGGCGATGTCGGCATCATAGAGGGCTCGCCTGATTCCCCTTAACCACTGGAGACCACCATGACCTTACGTTTGGGCGACACCGCCCCTGACTTCGAGCAGGATTCTTCGATTGGCAAGATCAAGTTCCACGAATGGGCAGGGGACTCGTGGGTCGTCCTGTTTTCCCATCCGGCCGATTTCACGCCGGTCTGCACCACCGAGCTCGGCCTGACCGCCAAGCTGAAGCCCGAATTCGAAAAACGCAACGTGAAGGCGCTCGCGCTGTCGGTCGACCCGGCCGAGTCGCACAAGACCTGGATCAAGGATATCGAAGAGACCCAGAAAACCGTGGTCGGCTTCCCGATCATCGCCGATTCCGACAAGAAAGTATCCGTGATGTACGACATGATTCACCCGGAGCAATCGGTGACGGCGACGGTGCGTTCGCTGTTCGTGATCGATCCGCAGAAGAAGGTGCGGCTGATGATTACCTATCCGATGAGCACGGGACGTAACTTCGACGAGGTGCTGCGGGTGATCGACGCGCTGCAGCTGACCGACAAGTATACGGTCGCCACGCCCGGCAACTGGCGCGATGGCGATGACGTGATCATCCCGCTGACGGTGACCGACCCCGAGCTGATCAAGCAGAAATATCCGAAGGGCTTCAGCGCGCCACGGCCGTATTTGCGGATGACGCCGCAGCCGAACAAGTAACTGCTTGCCCAGGATCGAACGCGCCCCCCGGCGCGTTCCCCCCGGGCTTTTCGGCGCGCCGGCCGCACGCATAAGCAAATAAGATCTCCGTCGTTTGCCGTACCGCTCAGTTGGCATAAGCTTGCAGCTAACTTGAGGGTAACTGCATGCTATTGACCTATATTATTTCCGGCTTCGCGGTGGGCTTGCTGGTCGGCATGACGGGAGTCGGCGGCGGCTCGCTGATGACGCCGCTGCTGACCTTGCTGTTCGGCGTGCCGCCCTCGGTCGCGGTCGGCACCGACCTGGCCTTCGCCTCGATCACCAAGACCGCCGGCACTTTCACCCACCGCCTGCGCGGCACGATCCACTGGGACATCGTGCGGCGCCTGTGCGTGGGCGCCTTGCCGGCCGCCGTGCTGGCCACGCTCGCACTGAAGCACTTCGGCACGCTCGACCAGCAAATCGGCCAACTGATCCGCTATTCGATCGCCGGTTCGGTCCTGCTGACCGTGACCGCGCTGCTGTTCAAGTCCAGAATGCTGGCCTGGATCACTGCCAGCCCGACCCGCCAGCTGCAGGGCAGGGCGCTGGTGCTTGCCACGGTCGCCGCCGGCGCCGTACTCGGCACCCTGGTCACGGTTTCGTCGATCGGCGCCGGCGCCATCGGCGCGACCTTGCTGGTGATGTTGTATCCACGCATGACCTCGGCGGAAGTGGCGGGCACCGACATTGCCTACGCCGTCCCGCTGACCGCCATCGCCGCCTTCGGCCACTGGTGGCTCGGTTCGATCGACTGGCAATTGCTGGCCACCTTGCTGATCGGCTCGGTTCCAGGCATCACCCTCGGTTCCTGGGCCGCGCGCGCGGTGCCGGAACGTTTCCTGCGCGGCTTGCTGGCCGCGACACTGACCGGGGTGGCCGCAAAACTGATTTACTAGCCGTTTTCTTAATAGCGGATCCATCTATGCAAATGAGAAATGCTTCGTTTGCGTTATGAGTATTAGGTGCGATTATCGAGTCCTAATAGAAGAATTCGTAATAAGAGGATTGCATGCCAGTTGTCTCCCTTCCCAAGCCGCAAGCGGCGCCGTTCCGGGTCATGCCCGGTTTCGGGCTGTCGCTCGGCTTCACCATTTTCTACCTCGGGCTGATCGTCCTGATTCCGCTGTCGGCCGTCTTCCTGAAGACCTTCACCATGACCTGGGAAGCGTTCTGGAGCGCGGTCACTTCCGAACGGGTGGTCGCTTCCTACAAGCTCAGTTTCGGCGCCTCGCTGATCGCCGCCTTCATCAACGTGATTTTCGGCGGCATCGTCGCCTGGGTCCTGGTGCGCTACAAATTTCCCGGCAAGCGCTTCGTCGATGCGCTGGTCGACCTGCCGTTCGCGCTGCCGACCGCAGTGGCCGGCATCACGCTCACCGCGCTGTATTCGTCGAACGGCTGGATCGGCCGCCACCTCGAAACCTTCGGCTTGAAAGTCGCCTTCACTCCGCTCGGGGTGGTCGTCGCGCTGACCTTCATCGGCTTGCCGTTCGTGGTGCGCACGGTGCAGCCGGTGCTCGAAGAAGCCGAACGCGAACTCGAGGAAGCCGCCGCCAGCCTTGGCGCGAGCTCGCTGCAGATTTTCGCGCGGGTGGTCTTCCCGACCATCATGCCGGCGCTGCTGACCGGTTTCGCGCTGGCCTTCGCGCGCGCCACCGGCGAATACGGCTCGGTCATCTTCATCGCCGGGAACATGCCGATGGTGTCCGAGATCACGCCGCTGTTCATCATCACCAAACTGGAGCAGTACGACTACGCCGGCGCCACCGCCATCGCGGTGGTCATGCTGCTGGCGTCGTTCGCGATGCTGCTGACGATTAACCTGCTGCAGGCATGGACCCGCACCCGGGCGGGCAAGAAATGAGCGCGGTCCTCGACACTCCCGTGCCGGCGGCGGCGCCGCGGCGCGGCGAGCTGCCGTCCGCATCGAACGTATTCGAGCCGCCATGGATACGCTTCGCGCTGATCGCGATCGCGCTGTCGTTCCTGACGCTGTTCCTGTTCGTGCCGCTGGTGGCGGTGTTCGCCGAGGCATTCAAGAAGGGCTGGCAGGCCTACCTCGCCGCGATCACCGATCCGGACGCCGTCTCGGCCATCAAGCTGACCCTGATCGCCGCCGTCATCTCGGTGCCGCTCAACCTGGTGTTCGGGATCGCCGCCTCGTGGGCCATCGCCAAGTTCGAATTCCGCGGCAAGAGCATCCTCCTGACCCTGATCGACCTGCCGTTCTCGGTGTCGCCGGTGATCTCTGGCCTGATCTACGTGCTGATGTTCGGCGCCCAGGGCTGGTTCGGCCCGTGGCTGCAGGAGCACGACATCAAGATCCTGTTCGCGGTGCCGGGCATCGTGCTGGCCACCGTGTTCATCACCTTCCCGTTCGTGGCGCGCGAGCTGATCCCGCTGATGCAGTCGCAGGGCACCGAAGAAGAAGAGGCCGCGCTGGTGCTGGGCGCCTCCGGCTGGAACACCTTCCGCCGGGTCACGCTGCCGAACATCAAATGGGGCCTGCTGTACGGCGTGATCCTGTGTAATGCCCGCGCGATGGGCGAGTTCGGCGCCGTGTCGGTGGTGTCGGGCCACATCCGCGGCGAGACCAACACCATGCCGCTGCAGGTCGAGATCCTCTACAACGAATACAACTTCGCGGCCGCATTCGCGATCGCCTCGCTGCTCGCCTTGCTGGCGCTGGTGACCCTGGCGCTCAAGTCGTTCATCGAATGGCGCCTGCACCAATCTCATTCCGTCGAAACCGACGCGCGCATCCTGGAGCATTGAACATGACGATCGAAGTCAAAAACATCCACAAGCGGTTCGGCCAGTTCGTCGCCCTCGATAACGTGTCGCTGCAATTCCCGGCCGGCGAACTGACCGCGCTGTTGGGCCCCTCGGGCTGCGGCAAGACCACGCTGCTGCGCATTATCGCGGGCCTGGAGCATCCCGATTCGGGCCAGGTGCTGCTCGACGCGGAAGACGCGTCGGCGCGCCACGTGCGCGAACGCCAGGTCGGCTTCGTGTTCCAGCATTACGCGCTGTTCAAGCACATGACCGTGTTCGAGAACGTGGCATTCGGACTGCGCGTGAAGGCGCGCAAGGAGCGTCCGTCGGAGCAGCAGATCCGCCACAAGGTGCATCAGCTGCTTGAACTGGTGCAGCTGGACTGGCTGGCCGACCGCTATCCGCCGCAGCTGTCGGGCGGCCAGCGCCAGCGCATCGCCCTGGCACGCGCGCTGGCGGTCGAACCGCGCGTGCTGCTGCTCGACGAACCGTTCGGCGCACTCGACGCCAAGGTGCGCAAGGAACTGCGGCGCTGGCTGCGTCGCCTGCACGACGACCTGCACGTGACCAGCATCTTCGTCACCCACGACCAGGAGGAGGCGCTGGAAGTGGCCGACCAGGTGGTGCTGATGAACAAGGGCCGGGTCGAGCAGCTCGGCACGCCGGACGCGGTCTACAACCATCCGGCATCGCCGTTCGTGTACGGCTTCCTGGGCAACGTGAACCTGTTCCACGGCCGCGTGCACGAAGGCGTGCTGGCCAGCGGCGAGGCGAATTTCCACGTGCCCGACCACGCCGAGGTGCAGGACAGCAAAGGCATTGCCTACGTGCGCCCGCACGACCTCGAAGTCGAGCGCTATGCGCCGGGCGCGGAAGGCATCGTCGTCAAACTGCGCCGCGCGCATGCGATCGGGCCGCTGGCCCAGCTCGACCTGGAGCGGGCCGACAACGCGGAACTGATTGAGGCGGTGATTCCCAACGAACGGTTCCGCGAACTGCAGCTGAAGGATGGCGAGACGCTGGTGGTACGGCCGCGCCGCATGCAGGTGTTCGTCGACCAGGGAGCGGCGATATGAACTTCCAGCAGCTGCGCTCGATCCGCGAGGCGGCGCGTCGCAACTACAACCTGACCGAGGTGGCCAATGCGCTGTTCACGTCGCAGCCGGGGGTGAGTCGCCAGATCCGCGAACTGGAAGATGAACTCGGGGTTGTGATTTTCGAGCGTAACGGCAAGCGCTTGACCGGGCTGACCGATCCCGGCAAGGGCATCCTGAAAATCGTCGACCGGCTGCTGGTGGAGGCGGAAAACCTGCAGCAGGCCAGCCTCGAATACTCGGGCCAGAAGAGCGGCACGCTGAGCATCGCGGCCACCCACACCCAGGCGCGCTATGCGCTGCCGAAAGTGGTGCAGTCGTTCCGCGCCGATTTCCCCGAGGTGCGCATCGCGCTCCAGCAAAGCGCTCCCGATCACATCGCCGAGTGGGTCCTGTCGGGCAAGGCCGATATCGGGATCGCGACCGAGGGGCTGTCGCAGTTCCCCGACCTGGTGTCGTTCCCATGCTACCGCTGGAGCCACCTGATCGTGGTGCCGGACGGGCATCCGCTGCTGGCGCAATCGCCGATCCGCCTGGAGGACCTGGCCGCCTGGCCGCTGATTACCTACGACGTCGGCTTCACCGGCCGCGGACACATCGACGCCGCGTTCGCGCAGGCCGGCGTGAAGACCGACATCGTGCTCACCGCGATGGATTCGGACGTCATCAAGCAGTACGTCTCGCTGGGATTGGGAGTGGGGCTGGTGGCGTCGATGGCGTTCGACCATGGCCGCGACAAGGGCTTGCGGGCGGTGGAGGCGTCGCACCTGTTCGCGCAGAATGTCACGCGCCTTGCGGTGCGGCGCGGCGCCTACCTGCGCGCCTACGCCTACCATTTCATCGAGCAGTTTGCGCCGGCGCTGACGCGCGCGGAGATTGATCGTGCGATGAATGCGGATGCGCCGCCAATTTGACGTCGTCCTCGCGAAACGCGGGGACGAGGTTCTATTGGCCCGGATTCGGGATCCGCGCGTGGATCGCGTCGATCGCTGCGATCACATGCTCCGGCAGCGTAGTGTCGGCCGCGTCGATGTTTTCCTTCAGCTGCGCCAGGTTGGTCGCGCCGATGATGGTCGAGGCCACGAACCAGCGCGAATAGCACCAGGCCAGCGCCAGTTGCGCCGGCGTCATGCCGTTCTCGCGCGCCAGTTGCGCGTAGTCCTTCACCGCAGCCAGCACTGCCGGGCGCAGGTAGCGCGGGCTCCAGGTGGGCGGGAAAATCGTCAGCCGTCCGCTCGCTTTCGGATTATCGAGATACTTCGCGCTGAGCTGGCCGAACGCCAGCGGGCTGTATGCCAGCAGGCCGACCTTCTCGCGGAAGCAGGTTTCGTCCAGCAGGCTGGTCTCGAAGCCGCGCGCGGTCAGGTTGTACAGGTTCTGGATGGTGGCGATGCGCGGCAGTCCTTTCATCCCGGCCTGGCGGGTGAATTCGCACACGCCCCATGAACTCTCGTTGGAGACGCCGATGTGGCCGATCTTGCCGGCGTCGATCAGGCTGCCGAGCGCCGCCAGCGTGTCTTCGATCGCCACGCAGTCGCGCTCCTTGTGCGGCTCGAACGCGCTGGCGCCGAAGATCGGCACGTTGCGGCTTGGCCAGTGCAGCTGGTACAGGTCGATATGGTCGGTCTGCAGGCGCTTGAGGCTCGCGTCGACGGCGGCGCGGATATTCGCCGCATCGAGGTTGTTGGTCCCGCCGCGCACCCAGTGCAGCGCCGGGTTCGGGCCGGTCACCTTGGTCGCCAGCACCACGTCGGCGCGCTTGCCGCTCCTCTTGAGCCAGGAGCCGATGAAACGCTCGGTCGAGCCTTGCGTCTCCGCGCGCGGCATGACCGGGTACATCTCGGCAGTGTCGATGAAATTGATGCCGCGTTCGAGCGCGTAATCGAGCTGGCTGTGGGCTTCGGCTTCGCTATTCTGTTCGCCGAAGGTCATCGTGCCGAGGCAGACCCTGGAGACGCGCAAGTCGCTGGTGCCGAGCAATGTGGTTTGCATGGTGCGATCCTTGTATCGGTTTAGCGTTTCAGGGCGCGCGCGCATTCGCGCACCAGCGCCGGGCCGGCATAAATCAGGCCGGTGTAAAGCTGGACCAGCGAGGCCCCGGCGTCGATCTTGGCCTTCGCGTCGGCGCCCTTCATGATGCCGCCCACGCCGATGATCGGCAGCGCATCGCCCAGCTCCGCCTTCAGTGCGCGGATCACGATGTTCGACAGCTCGAATACCGGCGCGCCGGACAGGCCGCCCGCTTCGGCGCCGTGCGGCATGCCTTCGACCGCGCTGCGCGACAGGGTGGTATTGGTGGCGACGACGCCGTCGATCCGGTGGCGCACCAGCGCGCCGGCGATGTTCTTGACCTGCTCGGAGTCGATGTCGGGCGCGATCTTCAGCGTGATCGGCACATAGCGCTTGTGCTGGTCGGCCAGGCGCGACTGCGCTTCCTTGAGCTGGGCCAGCAGCGCGTCCAGTTCCGATGCGCCCTGCAGCTGGCGCAGGTTCTTGGTGTTCGGCGAGGAGATGTTGACCGTCACGTAGCTCGCATACGGATAGACTTTTTGCAGGCAGTGCAGGTAGTCGTCGGCGGCGCGTTCGATCGGCGTGTCGGCGTTCTTGCCGATGTTCAGGCCAAGCACGCCCTCCTTATTCTGGTAGAACTTCGAGGCCTGCACGTTGGCGACAAACGCATCGACGCCGCCGTTGTTGAAGCCCATCCGGTTGATGATGGCTTTTGCCTGCGGCAGCCGGAACATGCGCGGCTTCGGATTGCCGGCCTGCGCGCGCGGGGTGACGGTGCCGACCTCGATCGAGCCGAAGCCGAGCGCGGCCAGCCCGTCGATATAGGCGCCGTCCTTGTCGAGCCCGGCGGCAAGTCCGACCGGGTTGGGGAAGGCGATGCCCATCACGGTGCGCGGATCGGCCTCCGGGCGCGACAGCGCGCGCGTGAGGCCCAGCGCGGCGGCGCGGCGCAGCGCCGGCAGGGTCAGGTTGTGGGCCGCTTCAGGATCGAGCGCGAACAGCAGGGGACGGGTCAGGGCGTACAGCAGTTTTTCGGACATGGGAAATGGGAGTTGTGCGGACCGCTCATTCTACCTATTTGTCGAGCAGCCCCCAAGCGCCATTGATGCGCGCCTCGAGCGGGCGGAAATTGATCTTGTACGCCATCTTCGGGCTTTGCTCGATCCAATAGCCGAGATACACGTACGGCAGGCCCAGTTCGTGCGCCTGGGCGATCTGCCACAGCACGTTGTAAGTGCCGAACGAGGCGCCCGGCACGTCCGGGTCGAAGAAGGTGTACACCGAGGACAGGCCGTCCGACAGCACGTCGATGATCGACACCATGCGCAGCGTGGCGTCGGGCTCGCGGAACTCGACCAGCCGGGTGTTGACCCGGCTTTGCAGCAGGAACTGGGCGTACTGGTCGCGGCTGTCCTGGTCCATGCCGCCGCCGACGTGGCGCGTGCTCTGGTAGCGCAGGTAGAGCGCGTAGTGCTCGTCCGAGAAGCCGAGGTTGGCGACGATCGCGGCCAGCCCGGCGTGGCGGGCCGCGGCGCGGCGCTGGCCGCGGCTCGGCTTGAACCCTGCGGCGCGCACCCGCACCGGGACGCAGGCCTGGCAGCCGTCGCAATACGGGCGGTAGGTGAAGATGCCGCTGCGGCGAAAGCCGCTCTTGACCAGTTCGGAATAGACGTCGGCGTTGATCAGGTGCGACGGCGTGGCCACCTGCGAGCGGGCCTGGCGCGCGGCCAGGTAGCTGCACGGGTAGGGCGCGGTGGTGTAGAACTGCAGCGTTGAGAATGGCAAGTCGTTAAGGTGCGTCATGCGGATGCTCTCGATGCGACGTGGTTGCACTACTTTTCTGACTGGTTCGTTCTATTCTAACGAAATAAAGAAAATCTGGCTTCCTCACCGCTGCGCCGTCAGCGGCGGCACCGGCTCCCAGCGCGTGATGCCGGGTTCGCCGATGGCGCTGCGGACATGCTCGAGGAAGGCGGCGCGCGAAATCGGCGCCGCGCCCAGCGAGGCCAGGTGGCCGGTCTCCTGCTGGCAGTCGATCATCGCGACCCCATGGCTGCGCAGGAAGGCGACCAGGTAGGCCAGCGCGATCTTCGAGCCGTCGGTNNCCGCCCACCAGTTCGCCGTCGAGCCACAGCTCGGCCGAATGCGCGTGGCCCATCGCGTGCAGGCCGGTATAGCCGGCGATGATGTCTTTCGAAATCCAGGTGCCGGGGCCGTCCCTGCGCGGCGCGGCGCAGGCCCGCATCACCGCTTCGAAGGCGCTGTCGAAGCGTACCTGCCAGCGCCCGCCTTCATGCATGCTGCGCTCGACCCGGCGCAAGGTTTTGCGCAGGCTGTCGCTGATGCGGAACTGGTCGGTATGCAAGACCATGCGCGGGTCGGTGCTCCACCACAGGATAGGCTGGCCCTCGGAAAACCACGGGAAGATGCCGTGCTGGTAGGCGATCAGCAGGCGCTGCGGCGACAGGTCGGCGCCGGCAGCGAGCAGCCCCGGCGCGTCGATGGTCAGCGCGTGGGACACGTCGGGAAACGGCGTATTCGTTTCGAGCCAGGGAATCATGGATCAGTCGGGGTCGCCGGCGGTGCGCATCGGGCGCACCAGGTCATGGCTGTGGAATCCGTAGCTGCCGCCTTCACGCATTTTGACGCGATCGGCAAAGAACAGTTCCAGCGTCTTGCGGATGGTCGGGAAGGCCAGCTCATCCCATGGGATCTCGCGTTCGCTGAACAGGCGCACGTCCAGGCTTTCGATGCCGGCGGCGAAGTCCAGGTCGCGCAGGCGCGCCAGGTAGAACAGGTGGACTTGATGAACTTGAGCAACATTGAGCAGGGTGTACAGCGGGCCCAGTTCGATGTTGGCGCCGGCTTCCTCCTCGGTTTCCCGGATGGCGGCTTCGGCCGTTGTTTCGTTGTTCTCCATGAAGCCGGCCGGCAAGGTCCAGTAGCCATGGCGCGGTTCGATCGCACGCTTGCACAGCAACACTTGCAATTCGCCATTGTCTTCCCATACCGGCAGGGTGCCGACGACCAGCTTGGGGTTTTGATAATGGATCGCCTCGCATTGCGCGCAGACGAAGCGCGGCCGGTTGTCGCCTTCGGGAATCGCCAGTGCCACCGGATGGGCGCACTCGGAACAGAATTTCATAGGTAGCCGGGAGAATGGTATTTCGCTTACTTTACACCGATTGGGCCGGCCGCGCCGGAACCGGAAAATGGCGAAACCCGGCGGCAGCCTGATTTTGGATGCTGCTATCGCATATCGGCTATGGATTAATATTGCCTAAACCGGCAAACTGCCTTATAATAACGGCACAGACGCGGGGTGGAGCAGTCTGGCAGCTCGTCGGGCTCATAACCCGAAGGTCACAGGTTCAAATCCTGTCCCCGCAACCAGATTCAAAGAAAAGCCGCTAGTTTCGAAAGGAACTAGCGGCTTTTCTGTTTTCGCGTTCCGTGGGGCAAACGTTGTACGCCTCGATGTGCGTCAACTTCGCCGCTGCCAGCCGGCACAATGGCGCGCCGGCGCTGTCGAACCGATGGCTGTCCGCGGATCGGGGCGGCCCTACGACGGGAGTGACGACGCGATGAGCACTGTTGACGAAATTAATGAATCGTGGGGATGGGTCGGGCTGACTGCCGTCGAAGTGCTCGGCGAAAACGACTTCGGCAACCTGATCATCCGGGACGCGGACGGCAAGTACTGGCGTTTGTGCCCGCAAGAGCTGTGCTGCCAGACGGTGGCCGACGACCGGGAAGAGCTCGACGCCCTGTCGTACAACCAGCAATTCCTGCAGGGTTGGTACATGACGGAGCTGGTGACCCTGGCGCGCGAGAAGCTGGGGCCGCTCGCGTCGGGGCGAAAATATTGCCTGAAGGTGCCGAGCGCGCTGGGCGGGGGATATGGCGGCAATAACCTGGCGACGGTCCCGCTGCTGGCGCTGATCCGGTTCAGCGGCGATGTGGCGCAGGAAATCGAGGGATTCCCTGGTGTCCCGAGTTGCTGGTTCGCTGACAAATAAAATGTGGCGAAATCGGCCCGGGTCAACAAATCTGCAGCTCAGGACACGGCCTCAATCGCCCAGGCTGGCCCACAGGTGCGCGGCGGCCATGGTCCGGTGCGGCTTGTAGCGTTCCAGCAGCGCTTCGGTGCGCGCCATGTCCGGCTTGGCGTCTTCGCCCAGCAGGTGCTGCAGCGCGGCGCGGATCGCGACGTCGCCGTGCAGCGAGCAATCGGCGTAGCCGTAACCGCGCAGCAGCGCGTAATTGACCGTCCACGGGCCGATGCCCTTGACCGCCAGCAGCGCGGCGCCGGCGCGCGCGATGTCGTCGCCGCGCTCCAGGGTCAGTTCGCCGTCGTCGACCATGCGCGCCAGGCGCAGCAGCGTGTCGGCCTTGGAGCGGGAAAATTTTCGGCTCGTCAGGTCGGCCGGATCGAGCGCCGCGACCTGGCGCGCTTCCGGATAGCACCACAGGCCGCTGCCGTGGCGCCGGCCCGCCTGCAGGATGAAGGTGCGGCGCAGCGCGATGGCGAACGTCAGGTTGATCTGCTGCCCGATGATGGCCCAGGTCAGCGCTTCGAAAATCGTGGCCGACTGCACGATGCGCAGGCCCGGACGGCGGCGCGCGGCGGCGCCCAGCAGCGCGTCGTCCCCGGCCAATGCAAGGAACGGCGCCGGGTCGATGCGCAGGCCGAGGATGTTGAGCAGCGCTTCATCGGCCATCGCGCGCGCGCTCGCGGTCAGCGCGCCGTCGGCCTGCACTTCGCACAGCGCCATGGCGGGCGTAAGCGTCACGTCCAGCACCAGCGGCACGCCATCGAGCAGCACGCCCTTGCGGATGTGGCCGGGCGTGACCTGCTCGGCCACGCCTTCCGCGTCGCGGCTGTGAAACGCCAGCACATCGGCGTCCTGGTAGCCGGGCGGAAGCGGGATGGAAAGCTGCATCGGGCGGTCCTTAGCGATCCGCCGGGGCGGCCGCCGGCAGCGCCCGCGCGCCGAAGCGCGGCACGAAGCCGGTCACCAGCGCGGTCCCGGTAATCACGATCGCCGCGCCGGCGGCGGTGTACCAGCCGACCGTCTCGCCGAGGAAGATGACGCCCCACAGGATCCCGAACAGCGGATTGAGGAAGGTGACGGTAAGGGCGGATGTGGGCCCCACATCGTCGATCAGCTTGAAGTACAGGATGTATGCGATGCCGCTGCACATGACGCCGAGCGCGAGCGCCGCGGCCATGATGCCGATGGTCGGCTCGGCCGGCGCCGGGAAGAACGGCAGAACGGGAATCACCAGCAGCGTCGCCGCCCACATGCTGCCGTGGGCGTTGGCGAACGGCTCGACGCTGCGGGCCGAACGCGCGTACGCGCTGGCAATGCTGTAGCTGAACGCGCCGGCCAGTGCCGCCAGCACGGCCAGCGCCGCGCCGGGCCGCGAGGCGGCATGGTCGAAACCGACCAGCAGCGCCACCCCGGCGGTGCCAAGCACCAGGCCGAGCGCGACGCGCGCGCCGATCCGCTGGCGCGACCAGGCCGCGCCGATCAGCGCACCCCACATCGGCGCGGTGGCGTTCAGCACCGACAGCACCGACGCCGTCAGCGTGCTCGCGGCATAGGCGAACAGCAGGAACGGCAGCGCGGAATTGAACATCCCGAGCATCAGGTAGTGCTTCCAGTTGGCGCGCAGGTCGAGCCGCTTTTTCAGCACCAGGCCGACGATGGCGAGGAACAGCGCGGCGAAGCCGACGCGGTACTCGATCAGGACCGCGGGACCGAGCACCGGCGCGCTGATGCGCATGAAAAGGAAGGAGCTTCCCCAGATCGCCGCGAGCAGCACCAGGCGCAGGAAATTTGCTGTGTTCATGAATGAATCCGGTGGGTCAAACCTGTAGTGTGGGATGCGCGCGGGTGCGCGCGCATCCCGTTTCTTGTTATTGAATCGGCCTGTCCCGGTCGGTCATGCAGGCTTCCGCCCCGGGCGGGGTCAGCGCGGCGGCGTGGTTCACCTGCAGCGCGGCCGGCACGCCGTTCTTCACGGCGGTCATCTCGGCCAGGATCGAGATCGCGATTTCGGCCGGCGTCTTGCTGCCGATGTAAAGGCCGACCGGCCCGTGCAGGCGCGCCAGCTGCACTTCGTCGAGGTCGAACAGCGCGAGCCGCTCGCGCCGCTTGGCGTTGTTCAGGCGCGATCCGATCGCGCCGACGTAGAACGCATCGGACCTGAGCGCTTCCATCAGCGCCAGGTCGTCCAGCTTGGGATCGTGGGTCAGCGCCAGCACCGCGCTGCGGCGGTCCAGCCTGGACTCGAGGATCAGGTCGTCGGGCATCGTGTGCACCAGCGCGACGCCCGGCAGCTGCCAGCCGGCGCGGTATTCTTCGCGCGGGTCGCAGACGGTGACGCGGTAGTCCATCGCGCTGGCCACTTGCGCCACAAAACGCGACAACTGGCCGGCGCCGATGATGAACAGGCGCCAGCGCGGGCCGTGCACGGTGCACAGGAGATCGCCGTCGATGTGCTGGACCGTTCCGGCGGCCGCGCCCGACAGGCTGACCGCGCCGCTGCGCAGGTCGAGCCGGCGCGCCACCAGTTCGTGCCGGTCGAGCCGCGCCAGAAGTTCTTTGACGCCGCTGGCGGGGGACAGCGGCTCGATCGCCAGCTCGATGGTTCCGCCGCAGGGCAGGCCGAAGCGGTGCGCTTCATCGGCGCTGATGCCGTAGCTGACGATCTCGGGAACGCTGCGCAGGATGCCGTGGCTGCGCACTTGTTCGATCAGGTCGTCTTCGATGCAGCCGCCCGACACCGAGCCGATCACGCGGCCGTCTTCGCAGATGGCGAGGGTGGCGCCGATCGGGCGCGGGCTAGAGCCCCAGGTCTTGACGACCGTGACCAGCTGGCAGCGCAGGCCGTCGGCAATCCAGCCGGCGGCGGTTTTTAATACTTCGAGGTCGATGCTGTCCATGGGATCGAATATACTGGGCGCCTGAAATGACGCGCGGTGAAAAACATGACCCATGATACAAAAAAAGACGATGGCTCGCCGAAGTTCGGCCGTTTGCTGGCCGTGCTGGTCGCGGTGGTGGTGTTTTGCGGGCTGCTGACCTGGGTGATGGGCACCTACTTCCGGGATTTCCCGAACTTCTGAGGAGCCGCCTCACCCGGCTCGGCGACGCCGTCGGTTACGGCAGCAACGGCTTCTTGGCCGACTGCTTGCCCTTGACCTCGGCCACCGCCTTCTCGATCGCGGCCGCGCGGAAAGCGGTGGCCGGATGATTCGCCACATACCCGTTGAGCACCGTGGCCGGATGGCTGGCCGCCAGCCGCTTCCAGAACGGCGCGGCGCCTTCGATGTTGTATCCGGCGCGCGCCAGCAGGTAAATCGAGAGGCGGTCGGCCGCGCCGTCGAGCTCCTGCGGCATGGCCTTGATGCCGCCGCTGCCGATCAGCATCGAGCTGTCCGGCCGCACGCTCACCAGGTTGTCGATGATGCTGCCGATCGTGCTGGCGTTGCGCTGCGACCCGGCGTGGCCGAGGATGTTGTGCGCCATGCCCTTGGCCAGCAGGTAGGCCAGTTCGCTGTCGCCCTGGGCGAAGTTGATCATCCCGCGCGTGACCATCACGCGCGAGCCGTCGGCGTATGAATTGATGTTGTCGGCGTTGCCCAATTCGATGCCGAAGCCGCAGGCGCGCGTGACCGGGATGGTCAGCTGCTTGCTGTTGCCGTCACGTTCGATCCCCATCGGCAGGCTGGCCTGGGCCGCCACCAATGGACCGAACACGCCGCCGGCCAGGGTCGATGCATTCGGCCCGCTCGGCAGCGGCTTGGCGCCGGCCGTCATCAGCCGGTCGCCGCGGTGCAGGCCGGCGCGCGCGGCGCCGCTGCCGGCCAGTACGCCGGTCACCTGCAGCCGGTCGCCCATGCCGAATGCGACGTGCGCCGCCTCATTGTATTCGCCCGGGTACGAATAGCGGTTCTTGGCGGTGAAGCCGAGCAGGTTGCGCGCCTGCGTCTTGCACAGCTCCGCGTTGTTGATCAACAGCGGCGCGGCGACCCGGTACAGGCGATCCTGCAGGGCCGCCATCCTGGTCAGCGCCTCGGCCGCAGCGGCCATGCGCGGCGACAGGGCCGGGGCCGGCTCTTCGGGCGCTCGCGGCGCCGGGAGAACCGGGCCTTGCTGGAGCGGGGCCCGGGTGGCGCAGCCGGATATCAGCAACGCCAGCGCAAGTGCCGGCAGGGTAGGACGCAGGAATGGGATGCGCATCATGGACTTCCTCACTTATTATTGTTTGCCGGTGCTGCCGAAACCACCAGCGCCGCGTTGGCTTTCCTTCTCCGAGTCAAATTCGTCGACCACGTTGAATCCGACCTGCACGACCGGCACGATGATCAGTTGCGCCAGCCGCTCCATCGGGTTCAGGGTAAATGCCTGCTGCCCGCGGTTCCAGGTCGAGACCATCAACTGGCCCTGATAATCGGAGTCGATCAAGCCTACCAGATTACCCAGCACGATGCCGTTCTTGTGGCCCATGCCGCTGCGCGGCAGGATCATCGCGCAGTAGCCCGGATCGGCCACGTGGATCGCCAGCCCGGTCGGGATCAGCACCGTGGCGCCGGCTTCGATGGTGACCGGCTGGTCGATGCAGGCGCGCAGGTCGAGCCCCGCGCTGCCTTGCGTGGCGTAGGCCGGCAGCTGTTGCTTCATGCGCGGGTCGAGGATCTTGATGTCGATGGTCTTCATGGTGCCTTGTTGTCAGGTGAGCAGGGAGCGCTGTTCGATCCGCTTGGCGATCTCGGAGATCAGCTGGCGCGCCAGGGTGAGCTTGTCGGCGCGCGGCAGCACGGTGTGGCCGTCCTCGTCGAACAGGATCACGGTGTTGTCATCCTGCCCGAAAGTGTGGGGGCCGATATTGCCCACCAACAGAGGAATGCCTTTCTTCTCGCGCTTCACGGCGCCGAATTCGACCAGGTTCTCCGATTCGGCGGCAAAGCCGACGCAGTAGGGCCAGCCCGAGACCGAGGTGGTGGCCGCGACCGAGGCGAGGATGTCGGCGTTCTGGGCGAATTCGAG
>CXWL01003099.1_pt1 | contig 46170 bp, 40 predicted proteins | sample 590931 | NCBI WGS metagenome assembly CXWL01 (sample SAMEA3498368, study PRJEB10139) | groundwater metagenome | biome: water well; material: biofilm material | place: Germany | collected 2015-04-27 | reverse complement strand
CCGGTACGTCAACAGCCGCGGCTGCGTATACTCATCGAAAATCATCTTCGCGTTCTCTCGCTCTTTGTCGGTCGCCAAGGTGGCAAGATACTTCTCTTTAAGCCCCTGCTCCGGCGTTGGAATCAACGCATAGTTCAACACCGCTTCAATCGAAACAGCGATCGACCCTGGCGGGATTGCCAGGAAGAAGGGAACTTTTCTCGTATGGCCCCCCTTAATGAAGGGATCAGGAATGGGGCCACGGAGAATTTTGTCGTAGGGCAACCCAAACTGCTTCGTCTCTTCTCTTAAGATCCTGCCCTGCGCATCCTTGGCGGTCAGGACCAAGTAAAACTGCTTGAGCACCGGGTCGCCGTCAGGAAAGCTGTGGGGGAGGCTGCCGATTCTTACCAACGCCGTCCCCTCCACCGCAGAAGCGGACTTCGCGGCCTCAATATCGACACGGGGCAGCCATTCGGCCTGTACGTTGCGATTCTTGATCAGGGCGCCGGGCACCACCACGCCACGGAACCAGTGCCGGCCGATTGCGCGGGTCATCGCGCCGCGCTTCGACGTAGAGCTGCCGGTCGATGGTTCCATGTGGCAATCTTGGCAAATCGTCCCCTGCAAGATCTCTCCGGGCAGATCTTTCTGCGTCACATCCTTCACCTTATCGAAGTGGCAGGAGGCGCAATAGTTTGCGCCTCGGAACAGTTCAGATTGCGTGGCAGGATGGACGAGATTCTCTTCCGGGTTCGCATAGGGCCCATAGATCATTTTGCCAGGCTCGATCTTGAACGAAGGCGGTGAATCGGCAGTCTGAGCCGCTTGCTTGATCAGATGGCACGAGGCGCAGCCGATCCCTTCTACTTGGGGTTTTCCGGATAGCACCTGGGCCACAATCTTATCGACATGTTGCGGGAACACGGTCGTCGACGGCACATGACAGGCGAGACAGCGGCGGCGTTCATCGGCCGTCGGATCGGTCTGGAGCCAGATACCCAATACCGTGCGGAAGACCGGCGACTCCAGCGAGGTGCCATGCAACAGCGCCGCATCGACCCGACCGAATGTCTTCAGATCTGGTGTTTGTTCGCGCGCGCCTTTCCACTCTTCATAGTGCCGATCGTGGCATTGCTTGCAGTCTTCCGATCGAATGAAAATATTTTCGATGTCCGCTACCCAGTCGGCCTGAGGCTCTGCCTTCTGGGCAAAGGCAACACCGCAATCCAGACCGATAATGCCCACGGTGAGCGCCAAGAGGAAGCCTGCGGCAATGTGCTGTGCATACCGTCTGCGTCGTGACATCGTCAATCCTGTTTACACCCGACGAAATGGAAATTCACTCCCCACCCGACCGGATCGCCAGGATCGGCCGGCTCATAGGTGCCGACGGTGAAGTTACAGGCCTTCATCCCACGCTTGATCGCTCGCCCGAAGTCGATCATGTTTCTGATTTCGACCTTGTCGATTTCCTTGATGATCGATCGGACCTTGATGCCGGCATTGTCGGCGCGGGAACTCCCGACCACTTCGAACACCGCAACGCCTTGCGCCCGTTCCAGATTCAATTCTTTTTTGATATTCTCGTCCACGTCTCCGACAATCACGCCGAACTCTTCACCCAACCGCGCGGCTTCATCCACAGTCATCGGCTCCCGATCCGCCGCGCTCACAGGCACCGACACGATACAGCCCAGGATTCCCATGCACAGGCCGACACATAAGACAAAGGCCCTTCCCCGCCAAAGGGCCTTTGATTGAACAGTGGCTGAACTGATCCGAACATCCTCCAACGTCTACGTCCCTCACTGTGCGGCCGTCTCGCCACGGACCTGAGCAGGCTTCAGACACACTATCTTAACACGCGAGAATTTCGTTGATCCGCATGTCTCTAGCACAATGGAAGGAGGCTCCCGCAGGCTGCTCAAAAAGGCCAGCCTTTCGTTCGTGAAAGGTGAAACGTAAAATGTGAAAGGTTTCTGAGCAAGAACCCTTGGCAATCCTACGGTTCACGTTTTACCTTTTACTTTTCACGGTTTCCTCTAGAGTTTCGCGACTGGGTCGATAATGAGCTGAAACCATGGCGCGACAGATTTCTGTCCGTTCCGTTCTTTGTTCTCACCGTTCCATACGGCAAACGACACGGTTTGGACCCGGCCTGGAATCAGCTTGGCTTCATTCTCCTGTTCTTCGCTCACCAGGGGCCTGCGCATGACGACGTGCCACACTCCGTCTTTCCAGGCAGCCTGCCCTTGGACCCGCCCCTGCTTCTCTTTCGTCGTCAGAGTGCTAAAGCCCCCGCCGATGAGATCCTCAACCGAAGAAACGCGGCGCGGAATGACTTCAAATGTCCTCACGCCGTCGCGGGCTTTTTCGGAAGCCTTGGCGGCTCGGCGATCGATATCGCTCTGCCAATCGGCCTTCCAATGCCAGATGTTGATGTAGTGGTCGAGTTGGCCCATGCAGAAGAATGAGGGAGCATCGCCGAGCGGCAACCCAATCGCGACGCCATCGCGAAAAGTTCCGGGTGTCAGACGATCGTTCTTCGTGTTGTCCTGCCATTCAAGCAGAAACGCGATCTCGGTGCCGTTATGAAGCGACCGCACGGTCAAGGCTCTGGCGCTCGGCTCCGGCCAGACCGGCCTGGTAATGATTTGACCGCTCATGGGAAGGGTCATCGGCGAGACCTTGGCCCAGGCAACATCGTCAGGCCCTGCAGGCAGTTCCCCCTCGACCAGGCGCGCGCGAAGAATCATCCCCTCTGAACTGACGAGGGGGACACCGAACCCAACCAAGACGCCTGCAACAATAAGAATGAGAAGAAACAGAAGAAGCAACGGGCGGAATGAAACCTTCGTCCTACGCACTATGTATGGTCCTCAGGTGACCGGTGGAAGCACATCGTGATGAGTATAGGCTGCCCCACAGCACGAGCAAAGCCAATCAGACCGCGCCCAACTGCTACCAGAGTTTCACGCGGCGAATTTTGTTTTCGCCCCGTTCGCAGATGTAGAGATAGCCTTGAGAGTCCAGCGAGAGCCCGACAGGGGAATTGACGACCGCCTCCACTCCAAGGAGTCCGTCTCCGTGCTTCACCGTTCCTGACGACTCCTTCGCCACGAAGCGCGCGGCGCCGCAGCCGCCCATATTCTTATCTTCGTAGCCGCTGTCTCCATTGCCCGCCACCGTGGTGATAAGACCGGTCTTCGCATCCACCTTACGCACGCGGTGATTCATGGTGTCGGAAATGTAGAGATTGTCCTGTCGATCGACGACCACCGCTTCCGGCGCATGGAGCATGGCTCTGATCGCCGGTTTGTCGTCACCGTCGTAGCCATACCGGCAAACCCCGGCCACAGTCGAGACAATCCCGCTGTTGCGATCGATGCTGCGCACGCGATTGCTCCCCTTATCGACAAAAATTATATCGCCCTTCCCGTTCACCGTAAGACCGACGATATCGTAGAGGCGCGCTTCCATCGCAGGCTTCCCATCATCGAGATACATGGACATATCCAGTCCGTCCGAACAGACCGGCATGAGCCAGCCATGGTCGTCGCTGAAATCGATGCCGATCGCATCGCCGGAGAGCACCACCAAATTCCGCGCCACAAGCGGCTGCTCGCGGGCCTCGTCCTCGGCAGTCCAGGTTCCGGCGACGGTCGTCACCATGCCGGTTCTAGGATCGTAGCGGCGGATTCGATGCGCCTGGGTGTCTGCGATGTACATCACGTCATCCGGGTCGAAGGCAATGGCGGCAGGCCAGGTGAGATTTGTCTCCAGCGCCGGACCGTCTCCGTTGAATCCATGCTGCCCTGTCCCGATGATCGTGGTAATGATGCCGGTCTCTCGGTCTATTTTCCTGATGCGGTTGCTGCCTGAATCGCAGACGTAGAGGTCGTTGTGGGAGTCGAACGCGACGTCGAGCGGCAAATAGAGTCCGGCTTCCCCACAGAGGCCTTCATCCCCGCTATAGCAGGTTTCGCCGATGCCGGCGAAATTATGGAGCGTGCCTTCATGGAGGTTGACCCGTCGGATACGATCGGACCCCGACTCGGCGAAATAAAACCAGGTCTCGTCTTTATCGAGCGCGGCATGATGCGGCAGGGGAATCCCGGACTTGACCGCCCGTTTTCCATCCCCGGTGCTCCGGGCCTTGCCGTTGCCCGCGAACGTCTCGATGTAGCCGGTCGCAAGTTGCAGTTCAACTTCCATGTACCTGTCGCCCTATCTCGGCTGGTTAGCCGCGTGACGCTGAATGAACCGGCGCAGCCGGCTGTTCTGCGGAAGCTGATACTTGCGCCGTAGGTTGCGGAATCGCTTGCTGCGGGGCGGCTGCGGTCTGCTGCTGAGCCGCTTGGACTTCCGGCTCAACTGCATCCATTTCTTGCGCGGACTTCTTGAAGCCCCTGATTGCCTTGCCGATTCCTTCCCCCAACTGCGGGAGTTTTCCCGCGCCGAAGATCACCAGCACAATGACCAGAATCAGGATCAACTCTGTAATACCAAGACTCCCAAACATGGTGTGTTCCTCCGTATGAATGGGGCGATCAGGATGCGCTACCCTCTTTTGCCCGTTTTGAAAACCGGTCCTTCAGCCGTTTCCTCGCCTGCTCAGCCTGTTCGAACATCTTTGCCTTGTCGTACACGCTGATCAAGTTGTAATAGGCCAGCGGCTCCTCGGGATTCTGCTCGACGGCTTCCTCCATGACCTTGACGGCAAGGTCCGTCTTCTTGTGATTCAGTGCCAGCTCCATCAGCTTAAAACTGCCCTCCAGATGCTTGGGGTCCAATTCAAGCGTGCGCACATAACATTGGATGGCCATGTCGATGGTGTTGTAGTCCGAAACCTGAGGATTATCGAGTTCGACATAGACTCCGGCAAGATTGTACCAGGCCATGGGATCCTCAGGCGTGATTTCCACCAGACGCTCGTAATACGACTTGGCTTCCATGAACTTCTTTTTGTCGGCGTAGACCCGCCCAAGGTTGAAGAGCGCCAAGACATCGTGAGGAAACACGTCGAGCGCATGCTTGAACTCGGTTTCCGCTTCGTCCGTCATAGCCTTCGTCGCGTAGATCGTGCCCAAATTCGAATAGTACATGGCGAGCGACCGATTCATTTCTGCCCGGAGCCCCTCCGCCATCTCAATGGACTTCTTGACCTCAACGAGCGCGTCGTCCATCCTGCCTTTACTGAAGTACAGCTCGCCTAATCGGCAACGGGCCTGAAAATCGTCCGGCTCGATGGCCAAGAGTTTTTCAATTTCGACGATTTCCTCGTCGGGGTTCAACGGCTGATCGCCTGGATCGACAATGGTCTGGCCCTGATCGACAGTAGGAGCGGTTGGTTCGTTCATATGATTTCCTGTTGTAAAAAGTCTGGTACCTGCTCAGGTAGATAGGCTGAAGGGGTTCAGGCCGAAGGTCCGAACACTTCAGCCTGAACCCCTTCAGCCTGAACCCCTGAGTAGTTACTCACATTTCACCTTTCACGGCTCTTGCTAGACATGTCCGCCTGCCAATGAGTCTGGCGTACTGACCATGGGGGCGTTCGTTGCCGACGCTGACTCCGCCGCATCGCGCTTCTGCCGATCCATGGTCAAGAGCATGGCGCCGAGCACCACCATGAGCGTCAGATTCGAATAGAGGAGCGCATACCCCGCGATAAACATCAATCCAAGGCCATACCCGGCAAGCCGCCCCATATTGAGTAACTTAATGACCGTGTAGGACCAGCACAACAAGCCTGTCATGTAGAAGGCAAAGGGGAGGAAAAATGTGTAGCCCATGCCGAATTGAAAAATCCACCCGATGCCGTCTGCCGCCTTGCGAATGTTGCTGGCCATCGCCGGGTTATACTGATGGAGGAGATAGTCCAAGAACAGCATCGCCGTAAATACGGACACGGACGTCGCCCAAAACCAGATGGCGCGGCGGCGTTGCCGCTGATTGCGCGTCCGAAACGAAACACCCTGCCCATAGGCCCACATCACCAGGATGCTCGACAAGACCAATAGCGCTTCGCCTCCGCGATGGGCCTCGTAGACGAAAGGCGGAGCCTGCACGGTTCCGACAAAACTGTAGATGGTGGACATGATCTGATAATACAACCAGCCCCCGACACCCAGGAGATAGGTGATGCCCATGGCGCGATGCGACCATTCAGTGTGAGTATAGATGTATTCCACCATCAGGGCGGTCAAGGCAACCAGCGCCACGAGGTTATAGATAGCCGACCCCAGGAAGGCAGGGGGAACCAGCAAGAAGCCCACCGTAAGGAGCAAGAGGAGCGCCACACAGGGAATCACGATCATGTTGGATCCGACAAAGCCACGACTGGCCACACGACCGATGGCCGCCACACCCAGGGCCAGAAACAGTAAAATCGCCACGACATTCAGCAGCCACTGCCCGATCTGTGTCAATGCCGTGAAGGTCGGGACGATCCACTCATGCTCCTGGGCCAATTTGCTCAGATGCATCCCCAGCCGCGACACGAGCCGATAGAGGATCAACTCCGAGAAGGACACGAGCAGGACGAGCTTGATCGTAGATCGAAACAGCAGGGATTGATCGCTGAGCTTCCCCGTAATCCGGTCGATGGTGGGATTCATCGTGGCAATCACGCTATGCACCCTTGAGAGACATCCGAATGACACAGACCGAACCGCGCCGCGGTGGATAGACTCACGAGCCAGCCGGCTGCGGCACGCGCACTTCCTGGGCCTTGGCCCGCGCGATATACAGCAACCCATCGGCCATCGAATAGTTGAACGGCAACTCGCACACGACTTCGCTGACCTTTTCGTAGACATGCTGATACAGCCGCTCGGCCTCTTCCGGCGTCATGCCTTCCGACACTTCATAGAAGAAGCCCAGGCTCAAGTCCTCTGCCGACGGACGCATGATCCGCCTGATTCCATAGCTGCCCGGATCGCTCATGATCGGCGCTTCTTTTTCCAAATCGAAGAGACAGGGCTGACAAGAGAACCCGTACAATCCATGCAGCCGCTCGTTCTCCACGATGAAATTCATCGTCTCCTTGGCTTCTTCTTCCTTCTCGGTCGGGAACCCCACGATAATGTAGCAGTGCAATGCGATCCCCAGATCGATACAATCGTCGGCAATGCGGCGCACCCATTCCTGCTTGATCCCCTTCTTCATGAAGTCCATCACGCGCTGATTGAAAGACTCCAATCCGAACACGATCTTCAGACATCCGGCATCCCGCATCGAGGACAGGAGTTCGCGGGTGAGGTGCTTCTCGAACCGCATCTCACAGGTCCACTTGATATCCAGTTTCTTGTCGATGATCTGCTGGCACAACCGTTTTGCCGGCGAGAGGGCCACACACTCGTCGGTAAAGAAGAAGCGCTGCGCTCCATACCGCTGTTTGAGCCATTCCAATTCCTCAACTGTCCGTCCCGGTTCTTTCTGTCTGAAGTTCTGATGGTCCAGCGTGAGGGCGCAGAAGGCACAGTCCTTGTAGTAGCAACCCCGTGAAAACTGCACGGGCAAGACCGGCTCCGGCGATAAATAGAGCCCCAGCGGAAAGCCGTCGTAGTTGGGGGCCGGCAGCTGGTTGATGTTTTCGGAGTAAAAGGGCTGATTGATTGTGATTTTTCCGTTTTGGCGATAGATCAGGTTCGGGACTTTGCTGTAATCTTTTCTCCCGTCCAACTGATGCACGAGTTCGAGCAACGCCGTCTCGCCCTCGAATACGATGATATCGTCGGTCAAATCGAAAAGACTCGGACAGCGGCGCACATTATCCACCAGTCTGGTGAAGATGCTGCCTCCGATCGTCAGGTGGATGTTGGGAGCGGCCTCCTTGATCAGGCGACAGAGTGTCAGACCGGGAATAATTTGCGAGGTCGCCGTAATCGACACGCCGATCAGGTCCGGCTGATCGCCGACGATCGACTGCACGAACTGCTCGCGAAAGAGCCTGATGTAGGGGTTCTGGGCTTCATCCCTGATGATCTTCATCAGATCTTTGGATGAATAGATAGAGTAGTTGCCGAACTGATTGTCGACGACCGTCAACCTGGTCGGGAAATAGAGGGTAGAGAGCACCTCCAGCCATTTGTCGATGAGAAAAAGGCTTTCCTTATAGGACTCAAGATCGTAGAAGCCTTCCCCTCGAAGGGTCTCCTTGGCCGGCTCGATACGGTCAATGAGGTAGGGGAACCGATCCAGCGACTCCACGACTCTCGCCAAATGCTCGGCGCTTCCCGGTCCCGTGTCTCCGGTTCGCTCCCGCTCGAGCGCCCGCTGTTTATCGACGAGATCGTGATAGAGCCCTATCCCATACGATTGGGTGACCACCTTGTCCAGGAGTTCAATCCCGAGGTCGCGTTGAGAAACATTGGTGACCCCACCCTGGGCCAAAAACCCCGTCAGCGAGGGGAGGCTCAGATAGGGCTGTGACGGGTGCCACGTTGGAGGAAAGAGCAATGAAACCTTCATGCCGATTCACCACCAACTGGGGAGAAAATAAGATGAATTCTCAATAAATTCTGATCAGTTTTATACACTCCGCTCCCGGCCAAAAGCAACCCTCGGAGATACTCGTTTCCCCCACTCCCAGCTGCCACCATCTTGTCTTTTCAATAGGACTTCCATCCACATAGCTGGTATTTAAGCTATGAGCGTAGTTGATTGTTCAATTGAACATTCAGAATTACGCACTGAACATTTGCAAGAAGAAAGCCCCAGCCCGGCCTGATGCCGGACTGGGGCTTTCTCATTCTGCCATCGCTCTTACCTTCTACAACTTCAGGGTAAACCAGGTGGAGAGCGCCTTCATGCCGTTCCGTTCAATGTTGTTACCATCCCACACCGCAAAGGCGATGGGCACAGACATACCCGCCTTGAACTGAGTATCGTTGGCATCACCGGTTTCCAACGTGCGCTTCATCACCACGCGCCAGGTTGGACCATTGTACCCACCACCCTTAATGGAACCGGAAGGTTCCCACACACCGTTTCCGATGACATCCTGATGCGCTTGCGTCGTGAGGGTGCTGAAGCCATTGGCGTTCAGATCTTCAACCGAGCTCACGCGCAACGTCGGGTCGGACATGATGTTGCCGGACCAGATGCCAGGATTGAAGGGCCCAAGACTCCGGCCTATCCGATCCGGATAGGTCACGCCGCCCGCCGGCTCTTCGAAGTAATAGTCCCAAAAAATGCCGGGGTATTGGTCGTCCACGTCCCAGATGCCCGCACTATCCTTGCCGATGTCCTTCTGCCACTCCGCGTTCCACCGCCAAATATTGGTGGTACCGCCTGACTGGCCCATGCATTGGAAGGGTGGCGCTCCAGCTGTGTTGACTGGAAACATGAGCGCCGCCTGATCCCGGAAGTCCTGGGGACCGATGGTCGTATCGTTCTTGGTCTGATCCTGCCATTCTATACGCAGACCGATCTCTTTCCCGTTGGTCATGGCCTTCACGAACATCGACTTCACCGAAATATTCGGGTGCATCGGCGTCGTGATCAGCTGTCCGCTCAATGGTACGATCACTCCAGGCACGCCCTCCCACACCGGGTTTGCGCCATCCATGGGAATCGCTCCCTTGACCATCTTCGCCGGAATCGTGACCGGCTGACTGACAGCCAACGGAACCTGTCCGATCGTGAGCATCACGCCAACGACCAAGGCAGCGAGAAGAATGCCAAACACCACACGTTTGCTGTGTGTCTGCACTACTCTCATAGAATACTCCTCCTCTCGATTAAAGAATTAACTCGACGTCCCACTATTCGGTCAATGCGGATTGTTGGACATGGTAAAGAGCGCCAAGATCACGCCAACGATCAACGAAGCGAGAAGAATGCCGATCTTCATCAGATTGCTCTGCTGCGGTTTCTCCGCATTCATCTGTGGCTTTTCTGTTTTCATACGACACTCCTCCTCTCGATGTAAAAATACGCACAGAGCCCACCATCGCTGCCGACCGTAATATACAACACCGGCTCACAAACATCGACAGAGGTTAGGCCGTTCCAACCGGCCCTTCCTCCTTGTCTTTGCCTTGATCCTTCTTGTCCAAAAACGACTCAGCGCCGACTTCGTTCAGCAACAGACTCAGCTCATTGCCCTGATCCTGCGCCCCGCACTCATACGTCTGGCCTTCCGGTGAATTGAACGTCGCCGGACGATAATCGGTTTCCGAGTAGGGCGTTGGGACAACGCTCAGGAAGGCGACTTCGAAATCCATCCACTCCGCCATCAAGTCCGCCATGTGCTTGTACAAACCGGAAGACGCTTTCTTGACCAACATTCTGCAAAACAGCGGTACCCACCGGCCGACATGATTCTTGACGAATTTCTTCTGGGCGTCCAGGACAATCTGAGTCTTCTCTGCTCCATCGTGGCACCGGGAATAGGATTCTTTGTACGCAAGGAAATGCATGAACTCGAATTCAACGCTCAAATGATCCAACCGTTCATGGATATCTTTCGATAACTCCACCCCGAACGCGCGATAGAATCCGGCGATATCGCCCATCACTTGCGACTGCGCGAATACATGGTCGTTTCCAAACAGCGTTTCGTAGGGAGGACAATCGAGCGTGATGACATTGCTGAATACTCGGCGATGCTCGGCCTGCAAATCGGCGAGTTGCCAGTTGACGCATTCAGACGCCACAACTTTCTCGATATGATCGAACTGCTTGCGCAGCAAGCCCACCTTCTGCTTGGCCCGTTCACCCCCCATGCCGTCGAGCACCGTATCCAAGGCATCCAGCGCTGCTCGCCCATCCTCAACGAACTCACCGCATTGCACGTAATCGAGAAACTCGTCGTCTTCCGGATAGAGGAGACTCCAGGATACGAGGAGATAAAGTTTACTGCGGCTAAGCGCGCGTTCGACTGCAGGGGAATCTTTAATAGCCGGCGAGGAGGGGATGACTGCGGCCACGGCCGAAGAATTTGTTTGCGCCGGTTGTTTACTCGACATGAGAATCGGCTCCTCCGTTTACCCCGTTGCCCCTGTGAAATTTCCGAGCATGGGAGGGTATCCGTTTGGCTAAATCCTCCGTATGGTAGGTACAGACCCAGGGGTTGTCAAGTGAGATTTCCCCATCCGGAATGAATAGTCTAAGCCAATGATTTGTCAAATGTTTCTCCCGACGTGATCTGCAACTTTTTCACCCATTCCACTTTTACGCTCGAAGCCGCTCTCGCCGTTCACAAAAATGTCTGTGCCAACAACCGCGACGGTGTCACTCGAATCGCTACGCGATCGTTTACGGTTCGGCACACTTGCTCACACAGGCCACATCCTACGCACCGCTCAGCCGTCACCACAAGCTGCTGTGTATCGAAGTCCATCGACAAGGCATCCATGGGGCATTTCGATGCGCACGCATGGCACCCCTGCCCTGCCGTACAGGCCCGGTGTGCGACCACAGCGAGACCCATTCGTATCTGCCCCCGTCCTTCTACCGGAAGCAACGCCTCTGTGGCGCACGATGCGATGCAGGGCACATCCTCGCAGAGATAACAGGGCATCTGATCCGCAAAAATTATCGGCGTCCCGTTCTGCGGATGGAACATAATCGATCCGTAGGGACAGACCTTCGCGCAATCGCCGCACTGTGTGCATCGCTCCAAGAACAGCGCCTCCTCAACGGCGCCGGGGGGACGCAACCAGTCCGTCCGCATCGCCGCGGGAACGGGTCGTTCAGGAACGACCTCCTGGGACTTAGCGATTTCCTGTGCCGCTTTGGCAACAGACACGACAGAATCCTTCAGGAAGTCACGACGTCCATATGGTGAATCGGAAGCCATCATAGCGTTCTGTTACATCACGCCGTCGGCCCGCAGCTTGTAGACTTCGACACAGCGATCGCAGGCGCCGAATTCGATATCCCAGCCCGGATGATTTTCGCGGATGAAATCGAGCACATAGGACTCGAGCTTATTCCCCATGTCCTCGACCCATGAATAGGTAGGGAATCGGCAGAGGGGGCAGGGAAACCCCGGCATCAACATAACCTTATTTTCCGTCTCCGGAACCTCACCCCCCTCGACATCCACGGCGCGGTCCATCACGCGCAAGGTGTCCGACGCCATCTCGATCAATTCCGAATGGGTAAAGAAACTCGTCTGCCATAACCCTTCGAACACCGATTTCAATTGAGGCGCGGGAATCTTTCGGTACCAGGAACGAAACTCTTTGAACCGGTCCTCTTTCCTCAGCATCGGCTCTTTGCCGGCGACCGTCAGCCGACTATCTACGGTGAGGCTCCACAAGACTCGATAGCGTTGGAGAATGAGGGTTTCCTCACCGGGATTTTGCCCGACCTTGGTGTCGGGATCGTAGCCAAAGACCGGATCCAGCATGTCCGAGATATGCAACAACTCATGGCGGCAATAGCGGGTGAGGGCAGGGTCGTAGAATCGACGCGGAATGAGCTTGATCCCGACGCCCCTCAACCCTTTTTCTTCAAACTCTCGAGCCAGCTCATGTTCAACGGATCCCCATTTCCTGAGAATGTCGACGCCTTCCTGGTCCTCCTTGAGCACACCCTTGACGAGCACGATTCCGACTCGCTCTTTCAACAGAGGATATTCGTTGAAGGCCTCGCGGATGATATCGGAAAACCCCCACGTGCCGAACATGTACTGATACAGTTTCTTGAATTCGCTCTCACGATCGTCCAGAGTAAACTTCTCGTAGATCGGATCGGCGAGTTCGTGGAACTCTTTATAATAGGTGGGGTCGCCTTCCCGTTCCGTCTTTTCAACGAACGAATCGATGACTTCTTGTAACAATGCCGGTTGAAAACGAAGTTCCATACGAATCCTCGATTGCCCACTCCGATCCGACCACATCTACGAGCCTGACGGGAAGGCTTGCCAGAAGTCGGCTTGACTTGATCACGGAGCTTCTCTTACGATCAGCTCGCGCCGACTGGAATTATACTGGCGCGAATCGACGGTTTGCAATCAAGCCGGTCACCGTAGACCAGCAGTGAGATGTGAAACGTCAAACGTGAAAGGTTTTAGAGGAAGAGCAGCCGGCAATCATACGTTTCACCTTTCACTTTTTACTTTTTACAGTTCCTGCAAGTCTCAAGGAAAATTGAACATGGCCGATCCAACGACGTCGCAACTTGCCTCCCCACTCTCCTCGCTCACGCCACCCCCATCGGGAACCGGCGCCTCACCGGTCGATTTCCTCGAATATTGGAAAGCGGGAGCACGGGAACTCACCACCTATCGCGGCCATTCGCATGGAGTCTGGTCGGTGGCCTTCGCGCCGGACGGGTTGTCCCTTGCCAGCGGAGGAGCCGATCGCCTTGTCCGCCTGTGGGACATTGAAACCGGGCGCCTCCTGCGGTCCCTCAGGGGACACACGGCGGACATCCGATCCGTCATCTTCACACCGGACGGTCAGACATTGGCCACTGCCAGCGAAGACCGCACCATCCGACTGTGGAACCCGATCACCGGCGAATCGAAAAAGCTCCTCTTTACACGCTATGACCACAATGTGGTCAGCCTCTCCCTCTCTCCCGACGGCCTCATGTTGGCGCGCGGGAGCCACAATAAAGACATCAAGATCTGGGAAGTCGCCACCGGCACCGAGCTCATGACGCTCCTCGGCAAAGATCAGTACGACCACCACTGGTCGGTCTGCGTGGCTTTTTCCCCTGACGGGATGCACCTTGCCAGCGGAACGGATATCGGCAAGATCAAGCTATGGGAGGTCTTGCCCAGTGGTGAGGAAAAAATCCTGCATAACGGCCACTGGAAGGAAACCGAGGAAGATAGCAGTGAAACGCGTGGGTACTTCGTTGAAGACGACGGCGGGTTTCAAAAGCCGATGAGCTATTGGATCGGCGCGATGGCCTTTACTCCCGATGCCAAACTATTGATCACCGGGAGCCGTGATGAGACGATCAAGCTGTTCGACATGCCGCACCTGGCTGAACAACGGACATTGAAAGGCCACACCGCCTGGGTGCGCGCCCTCGCCGTCACAGCGGACAGCAGGGTGCTCATCAGCGCCGGCGACGACGCCACGATTCGGTTCTGGGATCTCTCCAACGGCCGTTGCTTCAGAACGATCAAAGCCCATACCGCAGCCATTCGCGGCATTACCCTCTCACCAGACGGGATGAAACTGGCTAGCGCGTCATGGGACCGGACGGTGAAGCTCTGGGAAGGCGGAGCGGAGCCTCAAGCAGGATGCTGAAAAAGTCCGCCAGCTTTGTTCTCGCATCGTTCAGATCCTCAACGTACCCCAGAGGGTACGCCTCCGGTCTTCACTCGCTGCGGCCGCGCTGAACGGCCATTTTGAGCATCCTGCGAGCCGTTCTTGCGACATCATGATCTGCAAGGTCACAGTGAGATTTGAGCAGCAACTGAGCTTTCTCTCAGCTTGCTAGAGTGCCAGTACGAGCCTTGTCATTTCCCTCCAACGCCTCCTGGAACGGCCCTTTCGGACTTTGCCAGGCGGTATCTTGCCTATTCCACTCACGCAGCTTAACCTATAGCCCCAACCTTGCCGCGCACGATGATATCTGCTAGTGTCTATACAACTGCCATACAATTGGAGGTCTGACATGAGCGCGACAAGCATTGTTCGAAAAGCGAAGCCGGTCAACGTGCGGGACGCCCAAGCGCAACTGTCGAAACTGATTCGCTCGAAATCTCCCACGATGGTTCTCTCCCATGGCAAGCCAGTGTCGTTCCTTGTTCCCTACGAAGACATGCTGAATTTGGTCGACACCCTCGATGAGTTAAAGGACAAGAAACTTCTCGGGGAAATCGAGCGGGCACGGATCGAGTACGGGCATGGGAAGGCAGTCCCTGCGGAGAGGCTCTTCAAGAAAATGGGACTCTAGGTGGAATACGACGTCGTATTCCCAAGTGAGAGGGTCGAACGTCTCTTCCAAAAGACATTGGAAAAGATTCCCAACGACTACAGGACCGCCATCGTTGCCGCCGTCAGATCACTCAAAACCAATCCCAGACCTCAGGGCAAGCGCACGAAGAAGCTGATAGGAGAACTCATCGTGTCACGCTTCACCGCCGAGTATCGGCTGCGCGTCGGCCCTTACCGGCTGTTATATGATGTCGACGACCAGCGCAAGAAAGTCGTGCTTCTCAAACTCGCCAAACGAAACGAACAGACCTACAGCTAGCACCTCGCACGAAATCTGTAGGAGCACATGATGAGCAAAACTACGACCACTCGTTACGACGTTGCCGAGCACCTTCGCACTCCGGAGGAAATGGCGGCGTATTTGGAAGCGTGCCTGGAGGAAGCCGATGGCGACGCTGCGTTTATCGCCAAGGCATTGGGCGATATTGCCCGCGCCAAGGGCATGGCCCAGGTCGCGAAGGATGCCGGTCTCTCGCGTGAAAGCCTATATAAGGCGCTCTCCGGCGAGCGAAGCCCGGATTTCGACACCATTCTCAAGGTCATCGGAGCGCTGGGACTGAAGTTGCACGCCGAAGCACCCCGTGGTCGGCCTCGCACATCAACACAGCGGCCAAGCAGCCGCACAGCAAAACGCCGCGCGGCGTAGCAAGATGCTCAAAATGGCACAGGCTCGCGCACCGCTCGAACGAGGTTCATCCTCAATAAGTCAATAGTCACGCCTGACCCTCAATCTTATCTCAATCTTATAAAGTTGCTGACCCCAAATCTACGGTCGAACTTCATCGTCAATAAGTCAACACACATGCCTGCCCCTCAAGCTGTAAGTCAGGCCTGGTCCTCAATCTGCATTTTTAGTCAGTACACACCTGACACTACGAGGACTTCCTTTACTTCTGGCTGGTCGTCCCTAAAGATTTTTGAAGGTCACCAACGGAAGGCTGACCCTTTATTTCGTACCGCTCGGGATTATTGATCTTTCCACGAAAACCGGGTTGATTTTCTTCTATCGAAAGCTTTTCATTAGTCCAAGATGGAGCAGGCAGATAAGATGGTGACCAAAATCCGAATTTGTCAAGATTGCTGGATTTGAATTTTGGTGCGGAAGAAGTTTCTATACCTTTCCCTAGTCGATTTGACAGGTCTACTTTCTTGGGATTCTCTTCTGGTAGGGAATTGATCGCCTTCTCCATGTACACACGCCAGTCCTGCTCCGCAATTATCTTATCGCTGGGTGGAGCTTCTGTGTATTTAACTTTCGCTGCCTCTGCTGCACTTATGTAATACGTATAGTCACCCGACAGGTCCCCTTTCAAATCGTACGCAAAATAATTCGTCGTGTTTGCTGAGATGGCTTGATCGATTTTCCCTTCGATGGAAATCTTCTGTATTCCCATTTCTGGAAACACGGTTTTGGCTTCGTGCAGGACTCTTGCGTGGTTAGTTAGAAAATCAGAAAGTATCGGTCCTGCGGTGGTTGCCTTGTATGTATTTTCTGCTTGCTCGAACCAGGTCTTTGCAAACTCAATGGCAAACTTTCGATCATCGCGCTTCACACCGACCTTCTCTAGCGATTTATAGACTCCGTAGGCTTCCTTTGCTGCCTCGTACTTGACCGTACTCGAAATTACTCCTGCAGGATGTGACCTTAGAAAACGGATGGCGCTTTCGTGAAGATTGTTGCAACTCAGAGTCCAATAGAACGGCTCTATTAACTCCTCTACATATGCTTTGTATTTTTGTTCATCCTTTATGAACCGTTCGACAAGCATTATGGCTTCTAACGCAGAAATCCCTTTGACTTTGAGAGCAAGTTTGAGATTCTTGATCTCCCCACTCGCAAGTAGTTCAAGAAGCGACAGAACTTGATCCGTAGGCTGAATCGAAGTTAGCAGATCCCTCACTGCCACGGAAGTTGTAAAATGAACTGTTATCTTGTCATCTTCGTCTCTCTTATGGAGGACTCCAATAGCACGGCCTTCTTGATTGAGCGCTAATGATCCGCTTTGACCATGAAATGCTCCGCCGATGACTACGAACAAAGTATCTCGTTTGCCCGGAGAATAGTTTAGTGGAGAGAATGGATGCATCTGAATTTCGTTTTTTTCGTATGGGTAACCGATCATCATAATAAGTTGAGAGGGAGTTTCATAATCTAAGAGCACGTCTACAGGATGCACAAGAGTAGCGTAGAAGGGAGGTACAGTGGCTTTCAGGAGACTTACATCCGGAGCAGTCTTGGAAGAACGATGGGCGACTTCAACAGCATCTAACGTAATATCGTTCTCAGAATTTACAAGTTTGAGTTGTCTAGGATAGGGACCTCCCCATTTAAAACCGTCGAGGTTCTCGACAATGTGGCTAGCGGTGAGGAAGTAGCCCCTACGATCAATAAGCGTTGCTGTTCCACGGGCTTCTTTTATCTTTCCGTTGGTATCGACAGAATAAACTTTGAAAATAGCCGCCTTGAACATATTATACCAAACCGTCGCATTTGGGTTAGCTACTTGAGTCGGTGGACATTGATCAGAAGCAGTAACAGAGGACCATGAGCTGAAGAACAACACTGCGGATATTAGCAAGCTAGCCACTAGGAACTTCATGTCTCTTCCTTTGAGTAGGTAACGTGCCTGTGTATTGAAACAGCACCTCCAAATCATCTGCCAACAAAAGATTTCATTTCGTCAGCACTAACCATTCGACCTGAGATCTTTCCAGCCTCTGGTCCCAGCTGACCAGTGGGCAGCCAATCGAGAAGGGCAAGTGCTACAAAACCGACGTACCTGTCTTCTGAAATTTTCAAGGATGTACTAGATATCGCCTCAACATTTACATCTGGTTTAAATTTGAGCAGCTCTTTAATGGAAAAACTTACGGACCCCGATTTCGCGCTTTCTGAGGTCGCTTCATACACTAACTCATGGGTCACGAGTGCTTCTTGAACAAGAAATATGTTCTCGTATAGCTCGCCTCGCTTCTTAAGATCACTCAAAATGGATGCACATCTGGGTCCTATCTCTTGTTCCTTGCCTTTGTTGTCAAATTTGCGTTCTTCTGGCAATTCTTTCGAATGGACGGAACCCCAGGTGATTTTCACTTTGTCAACGTTCTTTGCTTTTAACTCTGCCTTTGCCTCACCCACATTCTTGATTAAACCCTCTAGGAGCTCCACTGCGAACCCAGCGTCAACAGTTGTGTCCTCTTGAAAGTTTGGCAAGCTAAGTTTCCCATCAAGTGGAGTCACATCGGAATATAAGTTCTCACATACCGTCATAGGCACAACATGACCTCCAAAGGTCTTGACCAAACGAAAGGTCCAGCCTGGACCACGATTGGTCCTCGGGGGTTCGTAGAGTGAATAGCCATACTTCCCAATTTCCTGCTTAAGGGGGTCAAGTCCAGACGTACTACATCCAGAGATCAATAGGACGCCAGCAATTGGCAGACAGATATTCCTAATGAAGGTACTTGTCATCTTGCCTCCTACTATTGATATCGTTTGATCCTCTTTATGCAGGAGGTGTCTTAATACACTAAAGTGTCAATTTCTTCAATATGAATCAAAGGGGTCGAGGTGCGTCGGAGCTGTCAAGATGTCCATTGAAATTTTCTGAGCGATTCCCATGGTTGTCTCACGCCGCCTTTTGGGGGCTCAGAACCGGAGACATTCTGAATTCCTGGCGGCAGACGATCACGACTTCCGCTGAGGGTTCTTCAATGACTGTAGGAGTTCAGCGCTAATGATAGACTTGCTGTCCCGGCGGCGACGGTGGTTACTGCCGCGCTTGGCGTCAGTTTTGCGGCCATAGAAAGCACCCGTTCCCTTCTTTGCTCCCGCGTGCTCGGTCTTCTTTGTGCGCAGGCCATGGCGTATTCGATGCCTCCCTGTCCAAGCAATTGTCAGCCGCCCTTCGCTCGCTTGTGAATCCTAACAGGCTACGTTGTGATAACGGAGCGAAGGAATGCATTGACTGCTTTCGAGAAGCTGAAAACTGCAGCGACACCTGGATCCAGGATCATGAAAACCGCACCATGCTTCATGCGGTTGGCAAACCGATTAGGTCAAACCTTCGCATAGGTGAAGCGGTACTTAGCGCGCATCCCGTCCTGTATTTTGCGCGGTGGGTTAAGGCTTTCGTCTCTCTTTATAATCCTGGCATTCCCAAGCCAATACTCAGGTCTGAAACTAAATCTGTGGCTTTTTCAGATAAACAGACGATAATCATACGTTTCTGGCCCAAATCGAGAAAGTAATTGCCCTACGCGGGCAATCGCCGCTGAACTTTCGAGTGTTGCCGGAAACTGACCGTACAGATCACACGTATTCCAGTCCATCTTTGAAAGGCCAAGTATTTCCTTTGCAATTCTCTCAATGGGCGAATGGCCGGCAAACCGGGTGATCTTAAGTGGCGCTGGTATTCGAGACTTTCCTTGATAGTACGTTCTGTTGTCTCCCCCAATCCCTTTCACTGAGCCGTGCACCCAAAGCAAACATTGGTGGCTTCCATAGATCATTACCGTATTTCTCTTCACAGGAAACATATCCGCACATTGTTGCCATTTGTTATAAGCGATAAAGCGCCATGAGTCTTCGTGTTCAATTGTTATCATTTCCAGCTCTGGGATATCACGCAACGATTGCGCCAAACCTTCGCGTTCACTTTTAATGAAAGGGGTCTTTTTATGAATGACTACTCTGCGTGGTAATTTTGGGTAGGTCTGATAGAACAACTGCCTGGCCTGATACCCAACACGAATCGCATCGTCCTTTGCGAGATAGGGATTTTTATGCAGCCACACAGGGTTTTGAATTCGACTTACCTGATACCGTAAACCCTGTCCTCCAGCATCATAAATATGGCTACAACCTAATACAATTCCGCCTACGTTCTGATTTGCCATTCCATAGCCAATGCCGACAAAGATCGTCTCTGGATCGTCAGTGTCTAACACAAATGGAGTACGCTGCGACTTTACATATATGGCCTGCGCCAGCCACCACAGCACCTCACACTGAAGATTCTTGTTCAGCGTGCTTTCCCGCAGAAATTGGGTTCTAACTGCCTTTTGAGCGCAATATGCTTTAACGAAATCATGCAAGTCCAATCGCACAGTTTCATCTTCCACAACTTCGTAGGGACCCCAGGATTTCGGTATAAATACAACAACCATGTCGATAGAAGCTAAACCTATCAGAGTATCGATTTCTCGCGTGATAGAAGCTGCAATTTCTTGCTGCGCTCTACTAACATCAGTAATGTCTTTTGGTGTTACTGAAATGCCTCGCCATTCTCGGTCGTTCTGCCTGGGTACTCTTAGTGGAATCCGATAGACCTGCTGGAATCCAGGGTAAGCAACCAGGTACTCTTGCTTTGACTCAATAGCGCCATGAGCAACAACGAGTTTATCGAGATATCGCTGCAGAGGAGTTTCGAATCCTCGTGGACATACCACCCCTAATCGTACTTCTCGGCACATACCCGATTGCGTCAGTTCAAGATCGTATGGCCCATCATTAATAACCCCTCGCAATGGGTGCGGATCCTTTGGTCGATGAGGCCCACGTGCTGTTCCAAACACAAGCAATGGTTCGTCTAGTATGGTAGCTTCAAAAATTTCGCCTGGCTTCTTGACTGATGGATTGCTTGCATATGGTGAACGGATCAAGATTCGCGCATAGGCAGGTGGTTTTGAAATTCTAAAGACAAAGGTGTATGAAGAAAATGTAGGATACACGTAGCTACGAGAATCATCTTCACCGAGAATACGAGCGCTCCACCCCTCCAAGGCATCGTAGTATGGTGTATTCCACTGCTTCCCGAGCAGTTGCCGCTTAATATCTTTTGTGGCTTCCTTGCTCGCCTCAGCTTCATCTTCTTTCACAACATGCAGATCAGGTACGAAATTAATAAATTGTCTACCACTGGAGAAATTAAGACTGATTTTAATGGCTTCGAACGCTCTATGCTTTACATTCGAGTACGCTGCCAGTTGGCTTCTTGTTCGATCCCAAATTATATTTTTCCCCTTCTTCTCGAGATTAGTGCCGGCAGCTAATGCTTGCTGAAAACCTTGCAGCAGAATAGATGCCATGACGGAATCGGGTCGTGAGAAGTCACTCTGGCTGAGAGGGATGAGTTCTAGTTTTGAGCTGAGGCGATTACCAAACACTTCTGAGATCTTTGCGGCGTCACCGATCGCTAAAACCTTACTTTTGAGAAGACCCGCCACAATCGGTGCAGACCCAACCACTTCACGAAGCTGCTTCCAACTGGTTAGATCTTTGACTTCGAACTGATATATTTCGCGAGGCAGTTCAATCGGGTAACCGTTGCTCTTGATCCAATCTTCATCAGCCCTGTAGCCTGACAAGCGGAATTCTGACCGTTCAGGAATGGTGGCGCTAAGGAGTTTTTCAACCTCTGCGGCCTGACTGCCTTCTCGGAAGAAGAATCGCGCCATCCTGACCATAAAGTCATCGAATCCATTGATCTCGACACAATCGGCTTCATAACCGTTTGCCTTCGCTGTCGCAATTAGTGCCTCTGTCCTTGCGCCAAGAGTTTCGTTAGGAAGCACACACCAATAGATCCCACCACCATTGGCCTTCTCCTTCACTGAAGCTTCTAGTGCAGCCATAACGCTCTCGTCGCGCCCACCATAACCAATCACCACGATCGGCTGCGTTCTAACTCGTCCTACCAATCCATTACACAATTCTTCATCAAGTTGCTGTGTCTCAGCTGAGGTGTTCTTAAGCAAGTCATAGCGATAGTCGCCGTGCAACGCCACTAAACAACCCGATTGTTCTCCATTTTGAATGTCTCGCAGCCTCTTTGAGGTATCCAGCCCAATTTCTTTGAGCGGACAGCAATGTTCCGGTCTCCTGGCTTGGCTTACCAATCGATCGAAATTGGTTGTCCAGATCCACTGAAAGGTATTGGCGTTTTGCAGCATAGCGAGCAACTGATACCCTGATTGGGGAATGACACCAGCTAATCGCTTTTTAAAGTACGCAGATCGATCTTCACTTTTCGGATAGCAGTGTTCAATATAGTCGATGTATTCGTTTTCATCTCCTAAAGGTGGGAAATGCCTTTGTTGGTCGAGCCAACTTTGAACCTTTTGCTGGGTACTTGGCAGTGTAATGTCCAGAAACAGACTCGGTGAAAGACCTGGATTTCCTGAGAGGTAAATTTCTCGTTTCCACTCCCAAATACACTGACTAGCTGTTGGCACTCCCGAACTGGCTGAAGCACCCGCCCCCAAAAGGAGCATGTACTTTCCAGCTTGTGAAACGGCTACTGATCTGATGAGAGCCTGCTGGTCGAATGCCATGATTTCACACGAAGTTGATCGTCGATCAGACGTTGTTATCCTGCACGGGAGTCAACACAGCCATTCCTCGTGCACGAGGAATTCCAGACACAGGCGCCAGCAACCAATTCGGCCAAAGCGGTTGATGCATGGGGCGCCGCTAACTAAAAGACCAACGACAGGCTGCGTCGTTCTGCGGAATAGGATCAACTCCCCGAGATGTAGCCCTCCCCCTTTGTAGCAGGCAGAGCCATTGAGAGTGGTCACCATTGCGCGCATCGAGCGACCCCCTCCCTTCCATCTTCTCCCTTGAGGGCAGACTAGATTGGTCTCCCACTGCGCGTGTCCAACGAGGGTCTTCTGAGACCGCGCGTTGCACGAGCACAGGGAATCGCCAGGCCCCTTTCTTTTCCTCTATCCCAGTATTGGAGGGAGCGGCCAAGGCCGCCGTTCACTGCGCGCATCGAACGAGCACATTCTTATCGTGCGCGTTCTGCGAGCAAGAAGGGCACCTGGCTGCTCCAGCCCCATCCCTCCAAACTCGTTCATTCTCTCTCCAGGGATGGGGGCTGATTGACCTTCCACTGCGCGCGTCCAACGAGGGGAGTCCGCGACCGCGCGTTGCGCGAGCACAGAAGATCATCAGCCCTCATCCTCTGCCTCCGCCTCTTCCCTCGCCGACGGAATCCCGTAGCGTTTGCACTTCTCCCAGAGGGCCTTGCGCGAGAGGCCGAGAATCTTTGCGCCGGTTGTGCGGCTGCCGTCTACCCGCTCCAACACCGACACAATATATTCCTTCTCGAATTGTTCCCGCGCCGTTGCCAGCGAGGTCAGAGGACGTTCCTCCCTTTTCTGCCCCGTGAGCCCTTCGCTACAGAATCCACAAGATTCTTGTGGTACCCCGCCCGTGTAGGGACAGGACTGAAACCCGCACAGATCTTGAGGTTGAACCGCCTCACGATCACGCCCCAGGGCCACCGCGCGCTCGACCATGTTTTCCAGCTCCCGCACATTCCCTGGGAAGGAATACCGCATGAAGAGCTCACGCGAGACGGAAGAAAACCCTTTCAACGTCTTATTCATCTTGCCGGAGCAGGTCTTCAATATGTGGTCGGCTATAATCATGATGTCCTCCTGCCGTTGACGCAACGGTGGGATCACGATCTGCACGACATTGAGGCGATAAAACAAATCCTCTCGAAACCGCCCCTGAGAGACTTCTTTGCGAAGATCCTTCTGGGTGGCACAGACCAGCCGCACGTCGACGTCGATCCTGTCGTTCCCTCCGACTCGCTCAAACTGCCTTTCCTGAAGCACCCGCAACAATTTCACTTGGACGATCGGCGAGATTTCTCCGATTTCATCGAGGAACAGCGTGCCCCGATGGGCCAACTCGAATCGCCCACGCCGCTGCCGTAGCGCCCCTGTGAAGGCTCCCTTCTCATGACCGAAGAGTTCCGCTTCCAACAGGGTTTCCGGAAGCGCCGCGCAACTCACCTTGACCAAGGGCTGGTGGCTTCTGGTGCTATTTTGGTGGATGGCATTCGCAACCAGCTCCTTCCCCGTACCGCTCTCCCCGAGAATCAGAACCGTCGAATCCGTTCCCGCCACTAGCTTGATCTTGTCGAGCACGGCCCGCATCTGGTTATTTGCCCCAAGAATCCCACCGAAACTGAACTTATCTTCCAAGACCGATTTGAGATCCTGATTTTCCCGCCGCAAGAGAACGATGCGGCCCACCCGCTCGACGATCGACAGCAATTCGTCCATCTGGAATGGCTTGGTAATGTAGTCGAAGGCGCCGAGTTTCATGGACCCGACCGCCGTTTCCACCGATCCGTGGGCGGTAATCACCACAACCTCGGTGTGGGGCGACTGCTCTTTAGCCGCTGTGAGCACCGTCAGCCCATCCGCGCCCGGCAGCCGCAAATCGGTAATCACCAGATCGAATGGCCGTTGACGGATGGCTCCGATCCCTTCCGTCCCGGAGGCAGCCGCTTCGACGTCGTATCCGATCGCCTCCAACGCATCGACCATCGACAGCCGTATCAGCGGCTCGTCGTCGACTAGCAGGATCTTGAGCCCCTTCATGACACCCTCTCCGCCGGCGAACGGTCGCGTGACACAGGCAGACAGAGAGTAAAGGTCGTCCCCTTGCCGACTTCGCTATCCACCAGGATCTTTCCTCCATGGCGCTCGACGATGCCCAGACTGACCGACAGGCCGAGACCGGTCCCTTCGCCTTCTCGCTTGGTCGTAAAGAAAGGGTCGAAGATTCTCGGCAGGACCGCCGGAGGAATGCCCGCTCCCGTGTCGCGGACCTCAATGAGACAGACTCCTTCGACCACGGACGTCTTGATCGACAAGACCCCTCCCTCTTGCATCGCCTGGACTGCATTCAATACGAGATTCATCAACACCTGCTCGATCATATGTCGATCGACCATGACATTCGGCAACCCCTGACCGAATCCCGTTTCCAGCGCAATTCGGTTCGGAGCGAAAAGATGCGTGGTCAAGACCAACACCCGATCGACGATATGATTGATCTCCGTCAGCGCAAACTCCGGCTCATGCTGCTGGGAAAAATCGAGGAGCTGCCGAACGATCTTTTGCACCCGCTGCACACCCTCTTCCATCGACCGCCGATATTCCTCTTGCCTGCTCGGCGACACCGTCCCCTTCCGTAAGTTGTAGAGGCAGTTGAGAATGCCTCCCAGGGGATTGTTGATCTCATGAGCTACCCCGGCGGCAAGCCGTCCGACCGAGGCCAGCTTCTCCGAGTTCCTGATCCGCTGCTCCAGTTTCTTGGTCTCGGTCATGTCCCGCGCGATGCCCAACACACCCAGAATCGTTCCCTCAGCCCCATGCAGCGGAGAGACACTGACCATCACAGCCCTCGGCTCCCCTGTGCGGGTCACCACTTCAACCTCATAGACCTGCTTGGCGCCGATATCCAAGGTGTTCTTGAGTCGTTTCCCCCGATGACGCTTGGAGAGAAGGGCAAGGTACGGACGTCCGAGGAGATCGTCTTTCCTGTAGCCCCAGGCTTCAACCTTGCTGTTGACGTAGGTGAACCGTTGATCGGTATCAAGGGTGTAAATCACATCGTTGGCGTTCTCAAGGAGATTTTCAAGATACTGCGTGGTCTGCGCAATCTCCCGCGTGCGCTCTCGAACCTTGTCCTCCAACTCTTCCCGATAGGTCTCCAACTGCCGTTCAAGCCGCTTCCGGCCGGTAATGTCCCGCAACTGCACCATGACCATCAGCTGATCGGCTGCTCCGACCAGGATTAAATCCATTTCGGCCGGAGTGTCCAGTCCGCCTGCATGGCGCACCACGATCTCCTGCGTCGACACTTTCTGCCGGTCCGTCACAATGTCGTTCAGCCAGCCCCGCAACGAATCGTGATAACCGGGGAGGACCACTTCGAGCAGACTGCGGCCAACCACATCCGCTTCTACATACCCCAGCGCCTGTTCTTCACGTTTATTGACCGCGAGGATCGTCCCGTCCTGGTCCACCATAAAGACCGAGTCCGCCACCAGGTCGAACAAGGACTTATACCGCGCCTGCGAGGCCACAAGCTGTTGTGTCCGCTCCGATACGGCCTGTTCAAGTTTCGTCGTGTATTCCTGCAGTTGTCGTTCGAGCCGGCGCCGCTCGGTCACATCACGCACAAACGCGCGTGAGTGAACCAACCCGCCCCGTTCTTTGTCGATCAGCGCCGTGGCGTGAATCTCTACGTCGATCGGCTGGCCGTCTTTGGCTAGAAATACCGTCTCCATCGTGCTGCGTCCCTGCGCCACCAATCGTTCCAAATACTGCAAGACGAGCGACTCCTGGCCCCGCGGCACAAGATCCCACAGCTTCATCGACAGCATCTCGTCGTGGCTGTATTTCAGTTTCTCGATTCCCGTCTTGTTCACATGGACGAATCGGCCGTTGCGGTTCAATTGATAGATCATCTCCGGGGAATGTTCGATCAGATCGCGATACTTTTCTTCCACTCGGCGCACATCCACCACGCGCTGTTCAACCTGCGCAAAGGATCGTTGAAGATTTTCCGCCATCTGGTTGAACGCGTCGGCGAGCCCTTCAATTTCATCGCCGGTCTTGATCTCCAATCGACGGTCCAATCGTCCCCCTCCGATTTCACGCACTCCATCGTGTAACACTTGAATGGGCCGCGCGATCCGCCGCGCAACGACCACCCCTGTCCCCCACAATACGGCGAGCACGAGCAATCCATAGAGCAGCACCTTGGCTACAAGCTCGGCGAGCGGCGCATAGGTCTCCTGGGGATCCTGCCGGACCACGGTAATCCACTGATGCCCTCCAAGACTCCCTGCGGCCAAATTTTCACCAAATCGGACCGGAGCGAATCCAATCAACGCATCCTTGCTCCCATGTGTATCGTCAGCCGCAACCGTCCACCCAGCTTTTAGCCCATTGAGGGCCCGAATCAATTCAGGCCTGACGGTATGCTCTTCCGGGGCCAGGACCGGACAGATCACCGGCGCGCCATCGGAGCTGAACAACATCGCATGGCCGGTCGCCCCAATGGTGGACTCGGCAACGGCATGGAAAATCGTATCTCGACGCAACAGAATGGAGACTGCCCCGATCACCGTTCCTTTCGTATCGTCCAGAATGGGCGCCGCCACCACGGCCACATGGGTTCCGAACCCAGGCTCAAACGCAATATCGCTCACATAGCCCTTGAGACTTCCCCCCTTCACCACCGCTTGCCACCAGGGTGTGTTCCCGTAAAAATACTCCACTTGCGGGATAGAACTGATCACCAGCGCCCCCTGCATGTCGGTCACTAAAATTCCAACATAGTCGGATTTTCGGATATCGTGCCACCGGATAAGATAATCGGTAGCGATGCGATTGATGAAGAGGGGAAATTCGCTTTGCTTATCCCGCTTACGCCACCGCTCCTGCCAATCCTTGATCATGCCCTGGATCCGTTGCGCACCCTTGCCCTCGTATGTGCGGTTGGCTTCGGTCACGGCGGTGCGGAGAAAGGGGGCCGTACCGAGTTGCTGAGCCTCGTTCATCCCACGGCTGACCTGCATCTCGATGCGGCGAGCGGCTTCCACGGCAACTTCCTTGAAGTTCGCGCCGGTGATTTCGCGAAGCGCTCGCCGCTCTTCAATGTAGGTGATGGCAAGCAGAATGGTCAGGGGTAGAAGGCCGACCAGCACGATCGCCGTGATGATCTTCCGCTGGAGACTGTGTGACCGACTCCAGAGTGTCATGGCGGTGCCCCATCTTGCTACTGGCGCGGGACTCGCGAGGCTTGCGAGAAAAGCGGGACAGGTTGAACCTATCATTTTCACGAGTCGCGCCTGCCCCGCACGTCTCGCTTCTCGCGCCTGTGATTTCGGCTAGCTCCGCTGCAACATCTTTCCGGATGCTCCAGGCCAGAGCAACAGCAGCGGGCTCGCGACAAAGACCGACGAATAGGTTCCGAAGATGACGCCCCACAACAGAGCGAGAGAGAAGTCGTGCAAGACCTCTCCACCTGCCAGCGTCAGAGGAATCAAAACCAACACGACGGTCAAACTGGTGACGATCGTGCGGCTCAAGACCTGGTTCACCGCATTGTTGATGATCGTCTCTTCGCTCTCCCGGCGACGCATCTTGAGATTTTCCCTGATACGATCGAACACGACGACCGTGTCCGTCATCGAATAACCTGCCAGCGTCAGCAGGGCCGTCACGACGAGCAGGGTTATCTCCTTATCCAGGATGTAAAAGGCGCCCAACACCGCCAATACGTCATGAAAGGTCGCGAGGGCCGCCGCGATGCCGAAGCGAAGTTCGAATCTCGCCGCCACATAAAGAACGATCCCGAAAAAAGAAATGAGGATCGCAATGAGGGCATCCTCTTGAAGCTTCTTCCCGATAGTCGGCCCGATTTCCGTGCTGGAATCGATCACGAACTGGTTCGAGGCAAACTCCTTTTTAAAGACCGCCACAACCCGATCGGCGACTTTTTCCTCGATGGTCGTCGAGGCCTTCAGGCGGACCAGGAGCTTGTTGTCCTGACCGAATTCTTGCAGCTCGGCATTGGCCAAGCCGTTCGCCTCCAGGATTTTCCTCGCTTCGTCGATCCGGATCGGTTGGTCGAACTTCAACTGCACCGCCGTCCCGCCCGCGAAATCGATACCGAGGTTTGCCGCTCCCCTGCCGATCTGGACAAGCGCCACAATTCCCAGCACCACCATGATGCCGGAAAACAGAAAGGCCCAGCGGCGCTTTCCCATGAAATCGATACTAGTTTTTCCAAGGATCTCTAACATGCCGGCTCCTTCGAACTAGATGCTTAACTGTCCCACTTTATGTCGTTGATTCAAGAGGTCAAAGATGACCTTAGTGCCGATCAAGGCCGTAAACAAATTGATCCCGATCCCCAGACAGAGTGTCACGGCAAACCCTTTGATCGGCCCGGTCCCGAAGAGAAACAGCGCCACCCCTGTAATCAAGGTGGTCACGTGAGAATCGACAATCGTCAGCAACGCCTTGTCGTATCCTCCATCTATCGCCAAGCGAACGGCTTTCCCCAGCCGCAACTCCTCACGAATACGCTCGAAGATCAGGACGTTCGAATCGACGCCCATTCCGATCGTCAACACGATCCCGGCGATTCCCGGCAGGGTCAGGGTTGCGTTCAGCGCGGAAAGGGCTCCCATCAAACACAACAGATTCAGCATCAAGGCAAAGTCCGCAATCACGCCGGACAGCCGGTAATACACGATCATGAAGATCACGACCATGGCGCCGGCAAAAAGCGTGGCCTGAATGCCTTTTTCGATCGAATCCTTTCCCAGCGATGGCCCGACCGTGAGGTCTTGAATAATCTTGAGTGGAGCAGGCAGGGCGCCGGCCCGGAGCACAATAGCCAAATCGTTGGCCTCTTGCATAGAAAACGACCCGGTGATCTGCGCGCGGCCTCCGGTAATACGGTCCTGAATCACCGGCGCCGAATAAATCGTGTTGTCGAGGACGACGGCCATACGCTTCTTGATATTGTCGCCCGTAATCCGTTCGAATTCCCGTCCGCCCTTCCCGTCAAACGTGATCGAGACGTATGGATCGTTGAACTGACCGATCGAGACCCGGGCATCGCTCAACACGTCGCCGGTCAGCATGACCCGCTTTTTCACGAGGTAGGGAATGCGATATTCGCGGCCTGTCTCTTTGTCGACTCCCCGCTCAAAGAGGATCTCATCGCCGGACGGCAGCTTCCCCTCGGCCTGTTTCAAGACATCCGCTTCTTTGTCTCTTGGAATACGGGCAGGCAAATCGAGCTTGGACTGATTGTCCTCATCGAGCATCTTAAATTCGAGCAACGCCGTCTCTTTGATCAGATCCCTGGCGCGCTTGGGTTCTTTGACACCGGGCAGCTGCACAACGATCTGCTTCAACCCCTGCCGCAGCACGATCGGTTCTGCCACGCCGAACTGGTCGATGCGGTTCCTGATCGTTTCCAACGCCTGGTTGATTGCTGAGTCCTTGATCCGCTTGCCCTCGGCCTCCCGCAGCTCCCACACCAGTTTGTTGGCCGATCCGGCAGATTCCTTCTCGCTGAAGATCGGATAGTCGTCGATCAACTTCTGGATCTGCGTCTTGAGTTCGCCGTTTTGGAATTGGAACGTGATCTGGGTCGGTCCCGTCCGCATGACGGACTCCACGGGAATCTTCTTCTCGACCAACCCATCTTGCAGAGATGCAACGGATCGATCGACGGCAATTTCGACCGCGCGATCTTCGTCCACTTCCATGACGAGGTGTATCCCGCCTTGGAGATCCAAGCCCAGGGTAATGCCTTTGCTCGGCATGACATTCTTCATCCAATCAGGCAATCCTTGGTAGAACGGCTGGTAGGATGGAACAAAGAAAATCACCGACAGCACTACCACCGTCGCCAATAATAATAACCGCCCACCCACTTTTTTCATGTCGTCTGTAACCCCTTTGTCACGTGCGGACTACGAGCCCTAATCCTTGTCCTTGTCTTTATCTTTCTCCTCGTCGTCACCGCCTCGCAATCGAGCGATCTGATCCCGCTGTATCCGAATCTTGGTGCTGTCGGCGATCTGCAACGTCACGGTCTCCTTCCCGAGGTTCGATACGGTACCCCAGATACCGGACGCCGTCACCACCTTGTCGCCTTTCTTCAACGCCTCCAGCAAGGCTTTCTGCTGTTTCGAGCGTTTTTGCTGCGGCAAAATGACCAGAAAATAAAAAATGACAAAGATGAGCGCGAATGGAACAAGAGACAGGAGCGTACTGGCAGTGGAGCCCCCGCCGGCGCCGCTCCCACCGCCGAACAACTGAGCCATTACGACCGATTGCAAGAGCATGCGAACTCCTCTCTGACTAGACCGATAGGCCTACGTTTCACGTTTCACCTTTTACGTTTTACGTCTTACCACTAATCCCCTGCAGCAGACCGAAGCTCATCCACCTCCGCAGCTGAACCGTCCGAGGCAGCCAGGTCGCGGGATCGGTAAAACTCGTCGCGGAACGACCGTAACGTCCCTTGTGCGATCGCTGCCCGAACCCGGCCCATGAGATCGGCAAAGTACCAGAGATTGTGGATGGTATTCAGTCTCGACGCCAGCATCTCTTTCATTTGAAAGAGGTGATGCAGGTAGGCGCGCGAGTAGCGCGCGCAGACCTGACAGCCGCAGGCCGGATCGATTGGCTGCTCATCCCTGACATACCGCGCTTGCTTGATGACCACCCGCCCGAAACTGGTAAAAAGCGAACCGGTTCGCCCATGGCGCGAAGGCACCACACAATCGAACAGGTCGATCCCCCGCATCACCCCTTCGATCAAATCCTCCGGCATCCCCACTCCCATGAGATACCGCGGCTTCGAAGCCGGCAATTCCGGCACCGTCACATCCAACATGGCATACATCTCTGCCTTCGATTCTCCCACCGAGAGTCCGCCGACTGCATACCCCTCGAAGCCAAGCCCGACGAGGTCGCGCGCCGATGTCACCCTGAGGTCGGCATCCAAACCGCCTTGGACAATCCCGAAGAGGGCTTGGTCCGTCCGGCGCCGACCAGCCTGACACCGTTGTGCCCAAAGAGTCGTCCGCCGCACCGCGTCACGTACAACCTCACTCTTAGCCGGCAAGGCGACACAGTGATCGAACGCCATAACGATGTCCGCCCCCAACGCTTCCTCGATCTCAATGGCCGTCTCCGGCGTGATGAAATGGGTGGACCCGTCGAGATGCGACTGAAAACTCACTCCTTCGTCCGTCACCTTGCACAGCTTCGCAAGGCTAAAAATTTGAAACCCGCCGCTATCCGTCAAGATGGCCCCCGGCCATCCGGTGAACCGATGCAGTCCGCCCATCTCAGCCACAATCTTGTGCCCAGGCCGCAGATAGAGGTGGTACGCATTATTCAGCATGAGCCGAAAGCCGAGTTTTTCTAAGTCGACAGGGTCGATCCCCTTCACCGGCCCCAACGTGCCGACCGGCATAAAAGTCGGCGTGTCGATTTCTCCATGCGCGGTGCTGAGTCTCCCCAATCGTGCGCTCGTCTCACGATCCTCCTGCTGGACTGAAAAAATCACAATCCCTCTCGATTGCTACATCTGCTCCGGCGCGGAAATCCCGAGCGCCTTGAGCCCATTCCTCAAAACCTGCTGAACCCCACTCATGAGCGCCAATCTGGCCGCAGTCCGCTCTGGGGACAAGGCCTCTTTCTGCGGCTCATCGGTCGAAACTACCCCATCCGGCGCTGCCATCAACAGATCCCGATCCGCAGCCGGAGGCAGAATCCTGTGCTTGTTATAAAATGTGTGCAGCAGCCCGGCCAACTGCTGAAGATAATAGGTCATCCGGTGAGGTTCGTAGGCTGTCGCACTGCCCTGCAAGACTGACGGATAGGCAGAGAGTTTACGAATCAACCCCAGTTCGTCCTGGTCCGTCAGTACCGCCAAATCCGTCTGACTCGGCAGGGGACAGGCGATACCTCGCGTAGCCGCGACACGCCAGAGGCTGGCGATCCTGGCATGGGCATACTGGACATAGTAGACCGGATTGTCGGATGACCGTTGCTTGGCCAGTTCCAAATCGAAGTCCAGATGCGAGTCGGAATCGCGCATTAAGAAAAAGAACTTGGCTGCGTCGGCCCCGACCTCATCGATCACTTCCCGCATCGTAATGAACTCACCGGCCCGTTTCGACATTTCTACTTTTTCCCCGCCGCGCAACAGATTCACCATTTGGACCAGCACAACTTGGAGTCGATCTTTCGGATGCCCATACGCCTGCACAACCGCTTGCATGCGAGGGATATAGCCATGGTGATCCGCTCCCCAGACGTCGATCAGGAGATCGTATCCACGCTGCAACTTATCCCGGTGATAGGCAATATCGGATGCCAGGTAGGTGTACTCGCCGTCCTGTTTCCGTACGACCCGGTCTTTCTCGTCGCCGAACGAAGAGGACCGAAACCACCAGGCCCCTTCTTGCTCGAACAGGAACTGTTTCGACTGCAATTCGTCCAAGACCCGTTGGACCGCCCCTGAGTTTACGAGAGAAGCCTCGCTGAACCAGGACTCGAACTCGATCCCGAATGATTTCAGATCCTCTCGAATCAGGTTCAGCAACTCCTGGTTGGCAAACGTTCGACAGCGCTCTTCGACCTCGCCGACTGGCCGTCCGGCCAGCTCAAGCCCGATCTGCTGCTTCACCCGTTCTGCCACGGCAGTAATGTAGGATCCGTGATAGCCCTCTGCTGGAAATTCGACCGGCCGGTTCGACAGCTGTTCATAACGCGCGTAGACGGAGGCCCCTAACAATTTCATCTGCCGGCCTGCGTCGTTGATATAGTACTCACTCACCACGTCATACCCAACCGCCTTGAGCATGTTCACCACTGCCTGCCCGACCGCCGCGCCACGCCCATGGCCTACATGCAACGGGCCGGTCGGATTGGCGCTTACATATTCCACTAACACTCGCTGATGTTTCCCTAGGTCGGCACGTCCGTAACCTGCTCCTTCCGCCTCAATTTCTCTGAGCACTTCTTGCCAGATGGCCGGCTTGACCGTGAGGTTGAGAAACCCAGGCCGGACAATCTCGACTCGGTCGAAGAGTTGTTCGCGCTGGGAAAGATTATCGATGATAATTTGGGCAATATCGTGGGGCGCTCGTTGCTCAGACGCCGCGAGCGACATGGCAACCGTCGAAGCTAAGTCTCCCCATTCAGGCCGTTTGGGAGTATCCAGACTCACCAGAGGCCAGATTTCAGTCTTCAGTTGGCCTTTCTGTTTTGCCCCATTAAGCGCTCCGATTAACGCGCTGGTGACCTTTTCCTGAACGACCCCGCTGGACAAGAAAATAACTCCTAAGTCCTTACCAATGAAAGGGAAAATGAACTGGTCACTTTAGCATACGGGATAGTCAGTGACAAGGCTGACGGATGGGATTCTCTTCGGAGCCTGCACTGCTTTGAGATGCGCCAAACAGCATGTCACAAGATCATCCTGCTGTATTTTGAGACATGGTTTCTCCTCACATCGGCTGACCTCCTCCCATGAACGGCAGACGCAGGGGGCGCCCTGAATCACCGAAACATTAGCGCCACGGGGAGCCCAACGAGCGGGATCAGTCGGCCCAAAGAGGGCAACCATCCGAACTCCCATTAGTCCAGCCAGATGTGTGATTCCAGAATCCTGCCCGACATAGAGGTCTGCCTGGGCCAGTATCCCGGTAACGGTATGAAGATCGAGTCCCTTCAGGAGGACCGGGGATTCTCTGCATGACCGGAGAAGACGTTCGACTGGCTCTCGATCTGCCGGCCCTTCTAGAATCACCGGAATCATCCCGCCCCCCTGCATTGCGTCAATGGCAGCCGCAAGCACCTCCGGCGTCACACATTTATGGGGGCTCCCGCTCCCAGGATGAATGACGGCAAGAGGCTGTCCGATTGGGATCCCTGTTGCATCAAGTAAGGCCTGTCCAAGATGGAGGAACGATTCAGGGACTGCCAGGCGAATGTCTTCTGTATCTCCAAACGATGTTTCATCGATTGTTTCGAGAAACCGTTCACGTTGGTGTATCGCGCCGATCTCGATCGAGAACGGAGACCTCACAATCGCCATACTGGCGCCAACTGCTTTCAGTGTCTCATTCAACTTGCCATCGAGATCTTCCATCCAAGCGATGGCAAGGTCGCAGCCCTCTAACCACGTCCGGACCCGACCTGTAACCAAATCCGGGCCGGCAAACAACTCAGCCCCGTGGCGTCCCTGCACAGAAACCCAGGCATCGACAATACCGCACTCGAAAAGGAGGCTTGCGACCCGATCCTCGGCACAGAGGGCCATCAAGCGATTGGGAAAGCCTGTCCGCAGCCGAACCATTGCCGGGACTGCCAAGAGCACATCGCCAAGACCGCCGGGATGGATCATCACGATCGTCCGGTTCATGTTGGACATTATGGTTTCCCTGACGGAGGGGTCCGAGCCAGTAGAGATCTTGCCGCCTCAAGGTCCGCCAATGTATTCACGTTATAAAAGGAACGTCCTGACGGATCGACGGAGGACAGATCCCTCTCGGTGACATACTCCACCCGAAGCGACGGGTGCGACACCACCTCTTGGATCTTGAGTTGCCGTGCCTGTATCATCTGTTCCAAAGCCGGCAAACACCGTTTCCCGTATACAGCATGCATCGGATGTAATCTGCCGTCGAGTTTTGCCATCACAATATCTCCGGCTGCGCCCCGACTAATGAACTGAGCGATGACTACCCGATTGAGAAACGGCATGTCGCAAGCGACGACGAAAATACTAGGTGTCATTGCCTGCTTGAGTCCCGTGTACAGGCCTCCGAGACTGCCGCAATCAGGCACCAGATCCTGTACCACCCTAGTATCGACGTGAAGGGGAGCGCTATCTTGCGCAATCACAACTAGGACGTCCTGAAAAATTGAGCGAAGCTCCGCCAGCCCTCGTTCGAGGAGAGTCTGTTCCCCCAGAACGAGAAACCGTTTATCCTCGCCCATTCTTCGGCTTTTTCCTCCGGCAAGCAGCACGCCGGTGACTCCGGTCTCCATTATCTATCCTTGCTTCAGTGGGCCAAAAAGAAAGAGGGGGTGGGTCACCCCACCCCCTCTCCTGATGATTCAGAGTCTCTTCGCTAAAATAGCGTTTAGACCTTCTTTGCCTTCCGCTTGTTCGCTCGTCTGGTCAGAATCCAGCCTTCCAGAAGTACGACGCCAAACGCAATCACAACGGGATATATATACGCTTCTTTCGGTGTCGGCGGCTCCAGGAATGTATAGTAGAAGGCCGAGACGGCCATCTTTCGCCCTGCGTCGCCATTGTGTCCGTCCCACGCAAAGAACACGGTGGGAATGTATTGCCCCATTTCGAAGAAGGTATCTTCGTCGTAATCCTGATCCTTCTTGTTGCCCATGGGCCGCTGAATGATCACCGTCCATCGGCCGTTCTTCCACTCGGAAAACAGCAATTTGCTGCTCTCTTCGTAGTTGTCCCGCTCTTCAAAATCCTTATCCCATCCGGTGCCCTTGAAGGCCCTGAGCGATCCATCTGCTTCCCATTTCATAATGTCGACCGGGAACTGTTCGTTGCTGCCGAACAGATACCGCGGCTTAATGGGCGCGGGAAGATCCTTCCACTTCACGGCAGTCTCCATGGCGACCGCATCGTTATAGACTGTGTAGTTATTCTGATGCATGGCAATGGAGCCCTCTTCACCGGTCTTTGGATCCTGCTCCTTGACATCGATATTGACGGAGGTTGGAGGCCAGGGCAGCTTTCCTTCTGCCATGCTCTTTGTCCGATCATCCCACTGGAACATGAACGCGATGTGCTTATCGTTGTAGACCGACTTCATCCAGATATCATCGATCCGATTCACGAAGTTTCTCGGCTTATGGGTGATCTGACCACCCATTGCAATTATCCGCCTCGCCCTCTTCGTCCACATCTCATTCTCAGGATCTGCCGAGATTTCTCCCTCTACCACTCCTGAGGACAAAACAAAGTTCACCTTGGGCTTGTCGGTCAAAAGATCGATCGAGAGAGGGGTCCCATCTGCTTCACGCTCACAGAGTGAGTTCACAAAGTTGGCGATGTGCCAACGTTCTTCAACAGTGCTATTGTCTGCAAATGAAGGCATCGGAGTGCCGTTAACCCCTGTTGAAAAGGTTCTGAAGATGTTTTTGACATTATAGGGATCTTGCCTGCTACCTCTGAAGTTCCAACACTTGTGCCAGTTGGCCGGCTGTATTGAAAAGCCCCAGTCGTCTTTGAGATTGAATGCGTTGCCGTCACCGCGACCTTCAATACCATGACACTCGATACACTTCTTCTCGACAATGAGTTCCGCACCCTTTTTCAGACTTTCCTCTGACGGAGGAATCGGTTTGAGCTCTCCCATCTGCAGTATGGTCTGGCTCTCTGACTGCTTGTCCGTAAATTTTCGATCTTTCACTAACTGCGTGGTGACAAAGGACAAAACTTGGAGCCTTTGCTCTTCCGTCAGAATACCTTCCCAGGACGGCATGGCAGAACCTGGCAGACCGTGCGTCACAGTCTCAAACAAATCGTTTTGGCCGGGGACAGGTTTCTTCGCATCGAACAACGGCAACTCACCGCTGGCCGTGTGCCGGATTTTAAAGGTTCCCTGGTTGAAATTGCGGGGGCGCGGCCAGAGACGGTCGGCGCCAGGTCCGTCACCTGCGCCATCGACCCCGTGACACCAAACACACTTGGTGAAGTAGACCCGCTTACCTGCTTCGATCATCTCGGCAGAAGGCTCAGGCGATAAATCGCCCTTCTTAAAGCCCGCGGGAAGAGTCTCTGCGGCAAAGGTCAAGCCCCCGGTGATTCCGGAGACCAGGATGACTCCGAAAGCGGTGGAGAGGAATCTCCCTACCTTCAGACTTAACGAATTCTTCATCGCTTTCCTCATGTCGTCAAACAAGGTTGGCTACAAATTGAGTGAACTCTAGTCCCAGGTCCTTGGGTAATATCCCGTGTGCCAATATTCAAACAAGACAACTTTCCAGATTTCGTCCACAGTCAAATGCTGTTCCCATGGTGGCATCACAGAGGCCCAGGGAAATCCTTCGTTCGGCAGCCCGATTCCACCCTTGGATACGCGCCAGAAGATGAATGTTTCTTGTAGCTGGGCGATTGTCCCTGGATCCGTGAAGTTCGCCGGAATCGGATTGAACGCGAAAGCATGGAGTCCGCGTCCATTCAAGTTATCACCATGGCAGAAGTGACAGTTCTGATAGAAAATCTCTCCGCCTTCACGCACATACTTGAGGTATCCCTGTGCATCTTTATCCCAGGGATTTGCATTTGGCTTCATCAAACGGCCCATACCCTGCTCTACGATATTTGAGTTGCTATACTCCTGATCGTATTTTCCTTCTGGATTGACGCGATAGGGATTCTGCGACGTTTGAAGTGTATAGGTCTTCCCATGCACCTTCGTACTCGCCGGCGGGGCCGGATGCACCGTCCGCAACTCAATGGGCTCCTCGGATTTTGGAACCATGGCGTTATATGAAAATCCGCCGATCAAGATTGGAATAATCACAAGATAGGCAATACGCAATGCTTTGGTGCCACCGGTCTTGGCATCCAAGACGTTCATGACCGGCTGTTTGAACTTATTCCAGTCTTCTTCGTTTGCAGATACCCACATGAAAATCGCCACCAGAGAGATCGTCCCATACATGGCGCGAACGCTAAACGGAATAGGCGGATAAACGCGGAATTTCAGATAGATGAGAAGAAAGGCCCAGAAAAGAATCCCCTGCCAAAACCGTGGGAATGACATTCCCATGGCACTCATCATATAGCTGATCCCTGTAAAGCCCGCGACAAATAGGGTGAGCTCCGCGATCACTTGGACCGGCATGTACCCTTCGATCAGACGCACGGTATTTGATGGAACGATGCCCACAGTCATTCCAGCAAGCAGAAGTATTCCAGCTGCTCCAATGATTGCCGCCACTGACATTAATGCTTTCATCGGTGAACTCCGTTTACTCGATAAAAGAGAGAGATTGCCAACATCACGAAATCTTCGGTGGCGGTGACCCGGTTTTCACCTGCGACAAATAGTCCACGATCTTTTTAATCGCCCCCGCGCTCAACTTCTGTCCAAATATTTTCGGCATCGTGTTGTCAGGGAAGGGTTTCACCACATAGACGCTTGGTGAAACGATTGACTCCATGATGTAATCCGGAACAGTCTTTGCCGATCCCTTATAGTCCTTATCCTTCATTCGCAGGAGGGCGTTGGTCCCTTCTTCAAGCACAGGACCGATCGTTCCCTTCGCTCCTGGAATACCGGGGATCGTATGGCAGGCCACGCACTGAGCCTTCTGGAATATCTGATCGACCGGCTCTGTGCCGTCCGCCATCAGATCGCCTCCCGCACCTGCCGGCTTATCTTCCTGCTGTTTAGGCCGGTCAGCCTCGGGAACAAACTTCTCATACGATTTGATGATCTCTTCGAATGATGGAGCATCGATCCCTTCACGAAGATACAACCACGTGTCTACAGCGGCCAACTCTGCGAGGCTCAACGAGATCGGCGGCTTATGAATGGCTGGCATCGGACTTTCTTTGTCGTTGGTACCCTTCACACCGTACCCTGCGACGACAAAACAGCTCGGGCAAGCATGGGACTCCGCAATATATTCTTGGCCTGTCTCAGCCGTCCCAGCGCCAGGGAATGCTTCTTTCTCCGCAAAGTCTCTGCCGGCGGCCTTACCCTTACTATATTTTGGATCTTCCAATCGCTCTTTGCCTGCACGCCCTGGAAGGCCCTGCAAGTTGGGCGCTCGCTCGCCTAACATCCCTGCGTGGAACGCGTGACAGAGAGGACATTGGCCTTTACCGACGGCTCCCTGTTCTTTATTTTTCCCAATTCCACCGAAGATGATCTTCTCTCCTTCATCGGCAAGTTGCTGGGCAGACATCGAAGCAAAATCGAGTTTCACTTCTGCGGGAGGAAATCCACCTTCGACTTGTGGCAGCCAATTTCCATATCCTGATAGTCCTGCTGCAACCAGGAACATAAAGCCACCGATCTTCAGCAGGGCTGCTTGACTGGGGAAATAGATCCCCATCATGAAGCATGTCGCGGTAATGAGCACCAAGGAGACCGGAAGCATTCGGTTCGCTTCGTAGAAACTCCCCTTATAGTGCGCGATGGCGACCATCAGCAGAAATGCGCCGATTGTTCCGATAAAGACCTTGAACACCCCACTCTTCTTGGCAGCACCATCCTTAGCCGCCACCAAGGAATACACAAAGAGACTAGCCAGAAGCGCAAATAGCGGCCACCCTATTGTGAGAGCTTCCTTTACTAATTCGCCCACGGATGTACCCTCCTGAGGTTCGGGTAGGAGGGAGGCTGTTTTTTCAAGCCCCCACTCCCCCAACCAAGATCCTAAAGATGATTAGTGACCCCCAGCCGGCTGCGGAGCAGCTCCAGGAACTCCTGCCTTCGCTTCAACAGGCGCTTTCTTCAACCCGAGGCTTCCCAGCCAGAAGACGAATAGGATACTGACCCAGAAGAACAACACGTTGAATGAAATCATATTCGCAGCAAATCCCACCGTATGCGTATAGGCCCAGGGCGAGTTATCGCGCATGATTTCATTGACATGCCAGAACAGCCGGACCGATGAGCGTATGTACCCCATCAGACCCATCATCCAGGTAAAGGCAGTGGCAAGCATGATCAACGCATATTGAGATCGAACGGATATCTTGCCCCACTCAATGGCCCCCATCTGTTTAGCGCCCTTCATCATGAAGCTGTTGAGCGCGAACATGAAGAAGAGACAAGACAGTGTGGTGGCAACTTGAGGGACTGAGAGGCCTACCCGCACGTTGGCCGGAATGTAATAGCCATAGATGGCCAGCCAGATGATGTTCACATAGGCGCAACCGAAGAAGACGCCCATGAAAATATTGCCGAACTTCGACCATGACACAGTCGAGACTTTATTGCCTCGCATGTACCAGACGAAGCTCAGAATCGTGGTGGTAATAATGACATTAATACCCCCATTTTTGGCGGACATAACCCCATAGTTTCCCAACACCGGGTGCTGCTGACCTCCCATCGCCTTCAATTCAGCCGGGGTCATGACGATCGTATGGGGAGTAATGAACACCAAATAACCACAGCAGAGGACGAATACGAGATACTTGATATACCGTTGATACTTCTCCGCACCACGCATCCGACCGAGCGCTTGCCAGAGATAATAGTTCGTGCTCAAGAAGAGGATACCGATCATGGTGGCTTGAATAATGAAAAGCCAAGCCAGGAGGCCGCCCATGAGCGTGATGCCCATCTGCTGACGATAGGCGTAGACCTCGCGCATCAGCCAGTAGCCGGCAAAGGGCAATGGAATCAAGAAGGCCACGCCAAGCGCCATGGCGATGTATCCCATCCAGTCATAATGCGCCCGGTCCTCATCGGTCTTGGAAGCCAAGAACTTGTATGCCGCATAGGCTGCCACGACACCGCCACCGAATGCCATATTGCCCAAAATGCGATGCACGTTGAGCGGATTCCAAAGCGCGGTATGGATGACATGCCATATGTTCCCAAGATACCGGCCCTGTTCATCGACGCCGGCCGGGGACATCATGAAGCCGATCCAGGAATTTGCCAGGAACATGAGCAGGGTTCCGATCACGTTCAGGATGACGGACATACTCAAATGAATCCACTTGAGGAACCCCTCCTTCATCTTGTCCCAGCCGTAGTAGTAGATGTAGAGGGTTCCGCTCTCCGCCACAAACATCAGGGCATAGATATGCATGACAGGGCGGAAGATACCGGATAAGTAACCAAAGAATGCCGGATAGAGCGTCAGGAAGGTAAAGATCAGGATACCGCCAAGAATTGCGGTTAAGGAATAGGCTGTCAAGCTGATCTTGATAAAGTCGTAGGCGAGCTGATCGTATCGCTTGGCCATCGCCTTATCCTTTGTCACCACCCCCATAAACTCGATCACCATACAGAAGATCGGCACTGCGAGGACGAAGCTTCCGTAATAGAGGTGCTGTTGATTGGCAAACCAAAGCAACACACGGCTCTCAAAGTTATACCGAGGATAATCCCTCGGCCCATCGACAGTCTTCGGGGCAGGAGCGCCGACAACGATACCCTCTGTCTTATAATAGACATCTCGCCCCTTCTCGACTTTCGCTTCGCCATCCTTCTTCACCGCATCGGCCCCATCCGCGCCCATGGCGAGTGACGGAAGCGATACGGCGATGGGGAGCAGGAGAAGGCCAATCATCGCGCAAAGCGCCATGATTGAGAACAACTTCTTCCCGGCTACACGTCCCATGAAATACCTCCTTGATGCATTCTAAAAAATGTCACGCTCTGACTGATTACACCATCTCCGTCGGACTCGAAGCAGTAGAACTCTCCGGTTTTACTTTCGGAAGAGGTACCAGAAGTCCAGCCCCTGCGAATCCATCAGGAAATGATCGACTGCCAAAAAATAGGTAATGCAAACTGCCAATGACACCACCACGTAAACGATTGTCATGCCCATCGCACTCCCTCCCTAGACCTTAGACCTTGCGGACATTCAAGAAAATCTGCGCGGCAGCGGCCCCGCTCAGCAGGGGCACTGAATACCGGCGAACCAATAAAAAAACCACAGACCCACGGCACAGGTAATGTAAAAAATCATCTTGCCGATTCTAACTTTTATTTCGCTATCTGGCGCTGCCGTGGCCATCGTAACTCCTTCTCTCTTGATACAACCAATAATTCCCGAATCAGCTCAGCGACTTTCTTGACACACAGATACTCGTATGTTATTCAAAATTCCTCGCTATCCACGGAAAATTAGAGGAATTTCGATGAAAAAAAAATCAAAAGTGTTCGACATTATAGTTTTGGCCGGAATGGTTGTCAATATACTTTTAGCTGTGTTTCTTATTCTCTACTACTTTGATTTCTTGTAGCTTTCACAGGGGTGCTCCCCTCAGTTTTTTCTGACTTTTCACCGGAAACTGCGCAGCGAAACCCTATGGTTTCATCGCGAAAATCCTGCACCATCTTGCTCCGGCTGGTGATGCGAATATCCGCTCCTGTGGTCGCGTAACCTCCCCCGCGAAGCACCCGAAATACACCGTGATCCGGGCTCGGCGGGTTCTGTTCCGGAGCCTCTTCGAAGTATCGCTCCCCGTACCAGTCGTCAACCCACTCCATCACATTGCCTGCCCCGTCCATGACACCATAGGGACTCTTGTCCGTCTGGACTGTCCCGACGATCGCGGAGACCTCATGACCATCCTGCACTCTGGCCCAATTCGCTCCATTAGGCTGCTCCGTATTCCCCCAAGGCCAGAGGCGTCCATCGGATCCTCGCATCGCTTTCTCCCATTCCGCCTCGGTCGGAAGCCGTTTCCCCTTCCAACTGCAATAGGCCTCTGCATCCTCCCATGACACGTAGACCACAGGCTGATTGATACTCAGCATCTTACTCATGTTCTTGGCATACCGAGCGGGAGGACCGGACTTCCTATGTCCGGTCGCATTGACGAATTGCTGGTATTGATGGTTGGTCACTTCATAGCGATCGATCGCAAAAGCGCTCAATAACAGCGTGCGTTGTGGCCGCTCGTCGAACCCACCATGGTCCGTCCCGCGGATGAAGGGCCCTGCCGGGATTGAAACCATTTCTTCCTCGATCGGCTCTTCATGAGCAGCTTGAGAGGGATCGATCGTCTCAGCCGGAGTGGCATTTGTGGAATCGGTGGAAGACGATTCAAACGGAGTCAGCGGAGAGCCACGGAGGATCCCCATGATGGGAATCGCAGCAAATGCAAGGATGGCCAAAAGAAACAGCACCTTGAATTTGGTTTCGAGCATGTCGTTTACGGAGCCGCAGGGCTATCGTTCGCCTCCCCATCATCGCTCGCACAGCGGAACCCGATCGTAATATCCGTCCGCCAGGCCTTCGCAGCAAATCGTTTGGAGAGTCTCGCGTTATGCTCAGTCTCTCGCCACGACCCTCCGCGCACAACCTTTAAATCCGCGCGATCAGGCCCCTTCGGATCACGATAGGGAGATTTCTCATAATAATGCTCATCGTACGAGTCTGCCACCCATTCCGCAACGTTGCCTGTCATGTCATAGATTCCATAGGGGCTTCGGCCCGCGTCGAAAGATCCGGGAGGAGCGAGATACCGATAGCCATCTTCACTCCCGTCCAGATTGGCGTTGGCGCGACCATTCCTCAGAGTGTCGCCCCAGGCATATTTCCGCTTTCCCTCGCCACGGCCGGCCTTTTCCCATTCTGCTTCGGTAGGAAGACGCTTCCCCGCCCATTTGCAATAGGCTGCTGCCTCGTCCCATGACATGCTCATCGCCGCAAATTCAGGCTGCAGCAGTTTCGATTGATCGTCTTCAAACACCTCAATCTTGGGCAGTGGCCGCTTGGTCATTTTGGCAAACCGGGCATATTCCGATTGCGACACTTCTTTTTGATCGAGGAAAAATGCCTTGAGATACACTTGCCGCTCCGGCACTTCGTCCGGATCGCCGTCCTTGCTGCCCATGATGAAGGGGCCTTCAGGAATCTGCACCATTTCTCGCCCCTCATCCCCTATTTTTGTTTTATACATCGAGAAATCCTGCGAGGGCGCGCTGCTAGGCGCAGGGCGAGCTTCAGTTTTGATCGACGAGACCAGCGCTTTCATCTGTTTCGACTTGTAGGACTCATAGACCAGCAAGCTAATCATCAGGGCGAACACCCCAAAGACAAACACGATCGAGCCAATGAGCACTCCCTTATTTTCCATCGCCACTCATACTCCTTCGCAGGATGCTGAAAAATCCACCAACGGCGCCTAGTGTCTATACCGGGGGGACACGCTATATGCGCGGCGCCACGGGATCGGCCTGCTCGGATGCTGCCTTCTTCTTTGCCGCTCGCATATCCAACAACATTGAAATCTGTATGCCGAGAAATCCACCCATGGCAGCGCCGGCCCCCGCGCCGACAGAAATTCTCTCCGTGCCGCCAATGAGCCAGGCAAGCGCTCCACCCAACAGAGTTCCGACCAGAATACTCGCCAGAAACCGACGCCCACCCATAAACCCGATGACCCCGCCGAGCAGCAATCCTGTCCCGCTCGCCAGCGGCATGATGCCGCCCCCCATAATGACCCCGATAAGCGTTCCAACCGTTCCCATCACAGCCACGCCGAAGAGGATATCCATGGCTTTCTTTAAGGGCGAGGTTTGTTCTGTACCGGACTTGGCCATGCGAACAACCGTCCATTTCCCCAGCGGGGCGCTGAAAAAGTCGTTCTCAAAATGTAAACGGTAAGACGTGAAAGGTGAAACGTAAGACTGCCAAGTGGTCTTCCTCCAAAACCTTTCACGTTTAACGTTTCACGTCTCACTGGACAGCTTGCTAGCGTCCCGCGGTTGCCACCATCGAACCGACATCGATTTCCACGCCGGAGGCGGCAATGATCGATATGCCCCAGGCTTTGGCGGCCGGTTCGTGCTTGTGAATCCGTTTGAAATCTTCGTAGACGTTCACACGTTCTTCAAACCATTGCCCGACAGCTTTCGTACCGCTTTGCACTACGATCTCCGAGCCGCTGAACATGCCGCCTTCAGTCAGCGTGCCCTCAGGCTTCGCGGCGCTCCAAACATATTTCGTAAAGACAGGAATAAACATCAGGTCGGTATCGAGCGACGCATAGATCGCGGCAATCGGCTCAGTATCCGCCGCGGCCTTTTGCAGCCTCCATCGCCAAGTCAGGATGGGAAAGGCCTTGGGATCCCAATCGATTTTCTTTTTCTTGATCCTCTGCCCCGCATCCCTCACCGTAAGAAAACTCACGCCATTCTCTGTCTGAATCTTGTAGGCATCCCGCCCCTTGGACTGGCTCCGTTGATTTTCATGCTCCCAATTCAATGGGAATCCTTCCGCGTCTTTGCCTTGAAAATCCTCCAAGACCAAGGTTTGGCTTTGGGCCGTCGTCCCGCCACCCATCAGAAGGCCTCCGCAGACCATAAGCCCGACCGCGAGATATCGCTGGATCATCCTTCCTCGCTTCATACCCACTTCCCCCTTCGATTTTTAAACCTTAGCCTCGACCTTAGCCTGCGTCTTACGCCTCTTGCGACGACGATGGAGGCGCCAGTACCCTCGCGTTTTCCTTAGCCACCTCTTCTCCCATCGCAGACGACTGATCGCGCTGACACATCCAGAATAGGGCGAGCACTGCGGCCCAAAACACCATCATATTGAGTGTCACCATCTTCGCAGCAAAAGCAAAGTCAGGCGTAAAGGCCCAGGGGGAAACATCGGCCATCAACTCACTCACATGCCAAGCCAACCGTCCGGATGAACGGATATAGCCCATGAGACCCATCACCCAGGTGAAGGCCGCAGCCAACCCGAATAGACCAGCCATTCCCCTGAATGAGATCTTCCCCCATTGAATCGGTCCATGGAGGACGGAACCCTTGAGCATCATGCGATTGACGATCACCCCGATCACAAGCACCGTCAATGTGGTCGCGGCCTGCGGCGTCGACAGTCCGACACGGAGCTTCGCCGGCAGATAATACCCATACACCGAGAGCCAGATAATGTTGAGTCCTCCCAGAAGGAACAGCGCGCCGAGAAGGATGTTCCCTTTTTTGACCCAAGGCACAACCATTGTGCGATTGGCGCGGCGGTAGTACAGAAAACTCATGACGGTCACGAGAATCATGATGTTGACCGCGCCGTTTTTTGCCGACATCACTCCATAGTTACCGACCACTGGATGCGAGGCCCCGCCCATCGCCTTCACTTCACCGGCCGACATCCAGACTGTGTGCGGTGTCAGCCAGATAAACAGCGCCACCATGAA